>ERZ791899.116-NODE-116-length-112437-cov-13.498941_pt1 | contig 112437 bp, 124 predicted proteins | sample MGYA00510151_ERZ791899 | MGnify/ENA primary metagenome ERZ791899 (study PRJEB30046, sample SAMN00792118) | human gut metagenome | study: EMG produced TPA metagenomics assembly of the A metagenome-wide association study of gut microbiota in type 2...
CCGGCAGTTATAGAAGTTCCCGAGGAACTAAAGCCTGCACCGGTAACAGAAGATGAGCAACCCACGTTCACCTGTTCTCCCGTATAGCTACCGTTTATATACTTACGTTTGTACGAGGTCACCGAAACATCCCGGGTACCACCTGAGGTCTCAAATGACAGTGATTCCGGATTGACGGAAAGAGTATATTCCCAAGTAACTTCGCCGGCAGCTTGACTAAGAGAGACATCCGCAGTTTTATCACTTTCAGCCTGAGTAAACTGTACTGTACCATTACGTTGTGTTTCCGTTCCGTTTGTAGTGGCAGACACCGTATTCCCATCAACAGAAAACGCATCGCTACCCGAAGTCACAGCCGAACTGAAACTTACAGAGACAGGATTACCTGAATTGATGCCGTTTATCTTCTTTTGTTTATCTGAAACGACAGTCACATTCTGTGAACCGGCAGCATTTGCAAAATTCAAAGCGGCCGGATTGACTGAAAAGCGGTATTCCCAGCTCACCTCACCGGCAGCCTGGCTGAGTGAAACGGTTATTGTCTTGCCGGAACCCGCCTGCGTAACAAGGACTGAACCGCTACGCTGTGATTCCGTATTGTTCTGTTTGGCCGTTACCGCCACATCCTCTATGGAAAAAGTATCCGTCCCTGAATTTACAACAGCCGTATAGTCTACCTGTTCTTTCTCGCCGGTGGAGACGCCACCTACAAACTTCGTTCTGTACGAAGTAATGGAAAGCCCTTTCACTTCTTCGGCCGCTCCGAATGAGAGTGATGATGGGGAGACTTCCAGTGTGTATTCATAGGTCACCTGTTGCGACAGGTCGTACTTATGCTGTAACGTTTCCCCGTCATCGAATACGATCATGGAAGCCGGATGTGTTTTCGGGTGGATATAGCCTGCCAGGTTATTCAATTTCTCACGCTCCTCGGCCGTAAGAAAAACATGATTACTGTCCTGAATCACATCAACGAATGCTCCCCGCCTGTTCGTCTTGAGCTCCAGAAAAGGAACATTCTCCGGTTTGACAACGCTTGCCGCAGCATAATATTCGTAAGCGATAGGCTTTATGGCACCATCAACATATTGGCGTTTGACCGGAGAGTTCGCCAATGTCAGATAAATAGGCATCGGCGTGCCCACCATACCGGAAAACGGTACGACCTTGAAACATCTGTTTCCTTCGGCGTCAGTTCCCTCCAGAGCGACCAACCCGGCAGTCAGGTTGTAGGTTTCATCGGCGTTTTTTGTTGCCCGGCATCCCCTGATAATACAGGGGCCGTATTCCTCAAAAAAACCGTCCAAAGCCTTCAGCGGTTCGGATTGCAACTCCAAAAAATCTTCCGCTGCCCATTGCCGGATTCCCGGCACTTGTACATGTCTCTTCATTGCTGTATAATTTTATAGGTGATTAATGCCTGCTTGAATTTCTCTATATCGATTTCCACCAGGCTCTTGTCTATGTTTTTAGGAATGTAAACTATAAAATTTACCCCCTTGAACTTATCCCTTACCTCGTTCTCCAACGGTACAGGCCTTGTTTTTCTCTCGTCCTCCAGGCTGATTTCCGGCCACATTGTCCGGCCCTCACTTTTCAATCCCACCAGCAACAGCCCGTTGTTAAAGGTTTCTATCCGGATATTGACAGGTTCATCGTATTTTTTACGCAAATAACCTTCAAAGACTTTTACCTGTGAATTTACGTTCGCCATCATCCGGACATTGTCTCGCCATGTAGCGAACGCTTCGAATAACTTCTGCAATACAGCAACGAAGCCGGCAAGAAGAGACAGGCGCACCGGTTGCCTCTTATGAGGTGGCAACAACTGCCGTACGAGGTTCTTACAATTCATTCTCAGATTCATATTTCCAGTTCCTTTACAGATTTAAAAACAAGCCGGCTGGTAACGTCATATTCAAAATATCCCGATTCCAGTTCCGCGCAGATATCCACCGGCGAGAAATCCTCATCCGTAGCCCCCTTACGTTCCATCGCCAAAAGGTTACAGGTTGTCACTCCCGGAACATCCATAACGGCATCAATAAACCGCTGCCTGTATATCATGGAATCAAAGCCCTGCGAGGACTTGAACGTGTCCAGTGCGGCGGAAACATCCGTATTTATCTGTGTCAGCGGAACGGCCGGATCATAATACATTTCCAGATTATAACGTATCTTATCCTCGGTAGTGGAAACTATGGTAGTGTCCACTCCTGCGAACTTAATCGCATCAATGTAACCGGTGAAATTATACCTTTCTTCCAGTGAGAGCGGAACGATATTCCCGTCCGAGTCCCACTTGGCCGCTTTAATGACAAGCCGGTTGGTTTCTTCACGAACAGCCACCACCTTGATAATCCGGGCATCCGGATTATCTTCCGGGTAATAAAGCATTGCCCGTTCATCATCGAACAGAAGCTCATGCCCGTTCTGAAATCGGTAGCACATCTCGGCATACCATCGTACCGTTCCCGGTGTCACCTTCTCAACAAGAGTGTCCACCTCTTTCCTGAACATGTCCAGGATTATCTCAAACGTATGTACGACTACCGCAAACACATACGTCCACAACCGCCACTCCGCCACTTTAGAGGTGGAAAGAGAAAGCCCCGATTCCTGTTGTAGCGAATCGATGATACTGTCTTGAATTTCTTTAATCGTTCGTGCCATAGTCTTTCAAATCATAAGTTGTTACGTCCTTACCTATTTCCCGAAGGATGTTTTTTTCAATCAGCCGGCTGTCCGTATCGACAAGCAATGTGCTGCCCTCAGGTAGCGGTAAATCAAAATAGAAACTTCTGTCGCTTTCTTCAATACCGGCTTCCGTTATTGCCTGCAAGTCATTCTCCATATCGGGGTTATCCTGCATGAGCTTTCCCACCGCCTCGCATGTACCATACTGTTCTATGGCAACGTCATACATTGTCTGGTTCGCCTTAGCCGTTACTTTCTTCATACTCCGCCACTACATTATCCAGAGAGACTTTCGACACTTTCATGCCGTCCCGCGTGAATTCCTTTCGGATGCTCCGCAAAAGTCTGTCCGGTTCATTGTCATTCATATATTCCAAGGCTCCCACACCCGTTTCCGGGCTTTCCTTGTAATGTCCTTTATCCGCTAACAGTATGTCCCGCTGGTGCTGCCCGGTACTCTCCGCATAGAGAATGTCACCCGCCTGCAGGTCGATATCCCCGTTAGCCGTATGTCCGATATCAATCATAAGCCCTCCCCGTTACGATATTGTACACTGGAATGTCCCTGTCACCGGCCCGCCCATTGCCGGGGCTACAAGGCCGGCTGTATAGGTTATCTGGGCGCTTTTTATGGCATCCACCACTGTGGCGGCTATCTTGTCCGCCAACTTATCCAACGCGTCTTCACGTCCTTCCTTCTGGTTCATCACCTCGGTAAATGCCGATTTGATTCCGGCTTTGATTGTTGCTTTTACTAATGGCATATCCTATTCCTCCAAATAATTACTCAAGTCCTGTTGCACTCTCTGAAAGTCTGCGACGTTGATAGGCGGGCCGCTGGGGCCTACTCCTGTGGTTACCGTCAGTTTCTGTATGGCCGTCAATAGATCACCGAGTGTTTTCTTCAGTCCCGAACCGCCTTTCCTTAAGGTAAGGCCGCCCGTTGTTATCTTCACAGTCGTCTGATCCGACAGGAGCGTCAAGGCTTCCGCCTCATGGGTGACTTTCGTCTTGCCGTTGGTCACTTCCAGTTTGCCCGTATCGATATGAACGCTCACACTGTCACCTTTCCTGACGTCGATATTATCAAGGTCGGTCTTCAGCTCCAGATCGCCGCAGGTTAAAATAACCCCGTCTATCTCACCGAACCGGCATACAAACAGCTCGTTGCTCTTTCCGATACGGCATACAAGGACGGTGCTTTGCAACCTGGGAATAAAGGCAAAGCCCTGCAATTCCGAATCTACCAATGCACGTAACCTCACATCAAAATAGTCGACCTGCCCGTCACGCCGTACCGTACAAGTGTACTCCTTCTCATCCACTTCCGTCACAACGGCCGGAAAAACACTATCTCCGCCTTGCCGCTCGTGAATGGCACGTCTGATTTCTTCTATATCCTTCATACCTTGATACCGATTTCTATTTTTCTACGTGCGCCGCCCGTTCCGAACGTCACTTCCGTACTTTCTATGTAATAGTTCCCGCCGCGTTCCCGGTAAACCGGATCATCCAGCTGCGCCACCATACCCGGCAGTGCATAGGGAGCGAGGAATGTTTCAATCCTACCCCGGTATCCGTCAAAGCGGTAGCGCTCCAGTTCTTCGCGGGCCAACGCTTTCAGTTCACCGGCATCCTTCACGTCATAGTAATAGAGCGTTTTTGTCTCACCGCCCTCTTCGCCGATTTCCCCCTCTATCTTCGTGCCGTCCTTATAATAGCATACGGCCTTCACCTTCAGCCGGACATCCTCGGCGAGTTGGTACTTCAGCTCATCATCCTTGATGACATTATAACGAAGCCGGTATTTCACCGTTTCGCCCTGCACTTCGTGTGCCTTACCTGCGTACAGATTGCCGTCGATGTCAAAAAAGACGGCCAAACCGTACTCCTTTTTGAGAAAGCCGAGCACCCAGCTGCCGGGCTTGTTATTAACGACGAAGTTCTTTAATGTCAGGTCTACACAATAAGCAATATTCAAGTCCGGTAAAATGGTATTCAAACACTGTTTTAACGTTGTTTCCTTTCCCGAGAAAACGCAGTTTACCCGGCGGGTCGCATAGTATTCGTCCTCACACTCTATTTCCAAAGGAACCTTGTAATTCAATCGTTTCACGTAACCGGCAAACTCGATACTCAGATTACCGTCATAACCCAGCCTGATTTCCACCCGGTCGCCGACCTTGACAACCTGGGCCGTTTCTATATAGGCCGGCGCTTCTCCCGTATATTTAAGTACGGCAGTAACCGGAACCTTGATCACGGCCGTGGCGGCAAGGCTGTAAATGCTTCTCTTTATCCGTACATCATGTACCGATTTGAAAGAGACATTCCCGATCCTTATTTCCGAACAGAGTATAAACATGGCCTATTTGATTATGAGTTCAAAACTATGGTCCGTCACCAGTTCCATCTTAAATATCTGGACTGTTTCGGTTCCTTTCATATCGGATATATCAATGCTGCGGATAACCACCCGGTCGTCTTCCTCGAGGAAAATGTCCGTAAGTGCGCATTTCAGGATAACGGACTCGTTGATGTTGTAGAGTTCATTCAGTTCCGTCAGGGCCGCTTCGGGAAAATCATCGGACAGGGCAACACCCAATATGCTGATTTCGTAATCATCCAGACTGATAAGTTCCTTAACCGAACCTTTACGTCCTACCATTGCCGTTTCTACGATATTCTTCTTGCCGGTAAAGGAAATAACGGCATTAGGTATCTCATACTCCTTACCTTTGTGCTCCAGAACAACGGGCATGAAATAATATCTTCCCATGGCGTCTTTCTTACGAAGGACAGAACCTAAATCCGTATTCGTCTTTTCGCCGGCTGTTTCCCCATCGTACTCATACCCATCGCCGGACTCTGAACGGTCTGCCGCAGGCAACCACACACCGGGGTAAGGCAGTCCCTTGTAACCGATGACATCCAGCAGAATGTCCTTTATATTGAAATTTCCCATAGCTACACCTCGTATATTTCGTTGAACACATTGATAATCTCCTGCCGGATGGTATCTATACCCTTCCCGTCTGTATTCTGTACATGGATGGTGATCTGGTCGCATACGCGGTCTATACGTATCGTCCGGGGCTGCCTTTCACTACGATATCCGGACTCTGCCTTTTCCGTCATACTCCTCGTGTCCTGCATTACGTAGGCATCGGATACGGAACCTGAAGAGACCGGAGTGTTCATGGCAAGGGGAACGGTTATCATGGCGGCAATTTTGCGAACATTCAGCATGATGTCCTGCAGATAACCGTTCTTTTCGGGAGTGTATTCCTGGGCGTTATCTGAGGCTTTTGCCGCATCCGCCAGGCGTGAACGCGCATCCAAAGCCTTACCGGACGCACCGACAGCCGAGGTCGAAGCGCCGGGGGCAAGGTTCACCTGCAGGGGAGACAGCTTTCTTGTTGCGGCAGTATAGTCGGAAGACTCGTTATAATTCCGGACGGTACCGGCATCATTCAGATTCAAAACTTTCTTAGACTTGGAACTCTTGGCAAGTTTCTTCATCAGGGCATCATAATCCACCTGCGGGGTAACGGCTGCCGCCGGTACTTCCGGTACCGGGAAGCCGGAACTGCCAACACCGTTCTTCTTATCCTGTGAGGCCTGCCAGCTCTCGCTTCCGCGCTGCGTGCCCTTATCCCATGCCGCCTGCCAGTCGCCCCTCTGCTTTATATCCATACCGATAGATACGGGGTTGGCACCCAGTACCCCCTTGCCGATATCCATAAAACCGGCTTTCGCCTCTTTGGCCGCTTCCCTGAAATTACCCTTTACCAGGCTCACCAGGGCGGAACATACCTTACCCAAACCGCCCAATACCTGTTTGAAAGGAGCCACGATGGAATCAATCAATACGCGCCCGAATTCTTTGACAGTCTCCCAGCAACCGTATATTACCCTGCGGAAGCCTTCAAACTTCTGCCAGCAGTAAACTATGGCGGCAACCACTGCACCGATGGCTGCCGCTACCCATGTCAGCGGACATGCCCACAGTGCTGTGTTCAATGCCAGCTGCGCACCGGTCAGAAGCCATGTCGCGCCTGCCTGGATACCGTCCCAGACGACCTTGGCCTTTTCAAGAAGAATAACCGATTTCGTACGGGCATAATTGATTAACAGGCCGGCGGACAATGCCGCTATGGCGGCGGTCAGCCCCCATATCAGGGGGTTGCCGTCCTGAAGCTGGGCATACCACCATGAAAACAGACTGCCGATAGCATTTACGACCGTACATAGACCACTCAGGAGAACACTTGCAATGTCCAGCCCGGTACTGATTAGCGGTAAAACAAGCTCACCTACACTCAGGCCGATGTTTTTAAATTGGTTCCATACTTCGGTTACTTTCTGCATCGTGTTCCTGGAATAGTTCATGGCTTTGTCCGTCTCGCCGGAAGATGCGGAAACCTCATTCATGGATTCACGCAGCTTAACAGTGTCTGAAATCATAACGGCAAAAGCATTCTTTGCTTCCTTGTCAACCAGCCCCAGCTTTTCAAGCAGCGAGGATTTCTGTTCGTCATTCAAACTACCCATCACACCCTGCAAATCGGAAAAAATATCCACAACACTGCGTATCTTTCCGGTATCATCGAATACCTTCACGCCGGCTTTTTCCATTTTACCGCGTACATCGGCGCGCCCTAATACTGAAAAGGCATTCTCCATAAGTACGGCGGCACGTTCGGCCGACTGCCCTTTTCCGGTCATGTAGGCAAATGTTCCGGCCACTTCCTTGTAGGCGATACCCAGGTTACTGGCACCGGCTATCAGATTGGGCATATAACGGGCAAAGTCGGCAAACTCGCCGGCACCGACACGCTTGGCGGCGAAGAATGTGTCGAGCACTTCCATGGCCGTAGTGTTCTCCTTGCCGACAATGGACAGGGTTTGCGCCAGTGCACCGGAAACAGTGTCAAGGTCGGTAAAGCCGGCCTTGCTTCCTTTCAGCGAGGCGTCCAGTATGGAAAGCGAAAGGTCTACGTCATTGAGTTGCGAATTTATCTTCTCAAATCCGACAGGAGCCACCAGAATATCCGCCTTATTATCTCTGGCAATCTGTTTGAGCCTGTTACGAAGTTCCACAAGCGACTTGCCTTCCAATTGGGCGGTGATATTCACCTGGGCCATACTCTCATCGAAATTCAAACCGGCTTTCCCGGCAAACCCCAGGGCTGCGGAAGCGGCAACCAGCGGATTGCTTATCAGTTCACTGCCAGGAATGGCGGCAAAGGCCTCCCGGCTCCACTTCTTGAATTTCCCGCCGTTAAGGGATTCCAGCTTGTCAATCTCTTTATTGAGCGCTTTCATCTCCCGGTTATATGCCCGGATACCCTCAATGTTATCGGCAGGAATCCATTCACGCTCCGCCTGCAGCAGGGCAATCTTCTCGCGCAAGGCACCCAACGTGCGCCCTGTCTCATTGAACGTTTTGTTCACACTAAGGTTTTTCTTCTCCAGTTCGGCAAATTTTCCCAACATTCTATCGGAAGTTACGGTAATATTGCCTATCTTAGCGGAAACCTTATCCTGAAGACTAAAAATATATTCAAGTGTATTGGCCATGTTGAGTACTGTTATTGCAATCTATGTTATCGCCGGTTCGGCTTATTGGGCAATCCGGTTGGTACCGGCTTTCCTGAAATGGGTGCTGGTTATCATAGCCATTCCGGTACTGGTTCCTGTCTCAATGGTAAAATCCCTGCCTGAATATCTCAGGAAAGAAGGAAAGTGGTACAGATATCGTTGGCTGGTCTATATGACATTATTCCTGATAACCTTGAACATTATCCTATTCTTCCTACCTGCATGACGGACAGTGCCCATTCCGCCATCCGCACCTGATGTGCCCATTCCTCATCTGACAGTTCCGTCGGATCCATGTGAAGCACAGCCCGGATAAGGGTGTCGGACATGAACAGCCAACCGCCCTTGTCTCCGGTCTGCGTTCCGCTCAGAGCTTTTTTAGCGTAGCCTCCTTTATCTCGATGATTTCCGCCAGCTGTGCCGATACGCCCAGGAACAGGGCATCATCGGTCTTGATGACTTCGTCGCCCTCGAGCCAGCAATTATTCAACAAAAACTCGTTGTATTTCATCGGATCGGACTTGCCGATAACAGCGGCCGCTCCGAGTGCTTTGCGGCTTGGCTTTTTAAGAAAGGCCGTATGCCCGTCGACATCCACGCGATAGACGTCGCCGTATTTTTCCTTCCATTCCTGAATCTTCTGTTCGACTGTTTTTTCTTCTTTCGTGTTCATCTTCTTATCTGATTAATGATTGATGTTACAAAACGTTATATTCTACGTCCAAAGCAATGAACGGCAGGGCGATTTCCATCTGCAGGTCATCCACCTTTATACCATGAGGTATCTCCGTAATGGATACGTTCACCACCTTGTCGGTCGTGACAACGCCGTTTTCGGGTACATAGGAGACTATCACATCAAAGTCAATATCTGTAATATCCTCATAACCTTTTTCCTGTGCAGCGCGGTTCAGGGCAATAAGCTCGCTTTGCAGAAGTGTTATCGTACCCTCATACTCCTTCTTGCCCTTCTGGATACTGCGGGCTTTCCTGCCGGAGGCAAACAACGCCTCCTTCTGGCGCTTTGATTTGTATTCAATGCCGCGAAGTCCGACAACTTCCCTGCCAAGCATCACGACATTTACATCGACCCAGGCGTATTCCCTGGAATTGAACACTGTTCCTATTGCTGTTGCCATAATCATGCTGGATTTTCAAGTGATAAATTAACGGTGATTTCTCTCAGGGTGGCGAGCGGGACTATCTTGCAGGTGATTTCCATGTGACCGTTTGCAAGGATATTCTGCGAAGGGTCAATGTATGCCGTAAACGAACTGATCTCACCGTTCATATTGGTATTCACCGCACGAATGATGCTTGCCTCGAACGATTTGCATATAGCGGTAGGAATAGTACCGCTTTCAGGATCAACCTCGATGTTGTCCAGGATCTCGTCAATATACGTACGGTAAGCTATGACGGCCGCCTTATCGATGACGCGTCCGGAACTGAGGTAGCAGTAGCTGTCGGTCGTGGGCGCTGCCATGGCATCGCCGTTAAGGTAGTAGCCGTTCTTACCTATATAGGTACGGTAGAAGATATAACCGGCATCATTCAGAATTCCCAGCTCGCTGAAATGCTCTTCAGGTGTCTTGCCGTCCGTCATATAACCGGTAGAGGCTATCGCCCCGTCACGTACGCGGCCGAGGTTCTGGTGTACGGAAATCTTGGCCGCGCGTCCCAACACCTGACCGATCGCAGCGGAATACAGCTTGCTTTCGCCTATCTTTCCGTCCGAGGCCATAACCACCGCAATACGGTTACAACTGCCTTCACGAGGCTGGTACAAACCGTCTGTTTCACCCGTCCAACCGATTGCGGGGATGAATACCCGGAACGGGGTTATCTTCTCAAGGAAAGCGTCCGCAACCGTCTGGGCAGCGGTAATGGCAGTAATGATATCCGCGTCCAGGCATTTTTCTGCAGTCAGCTCATACTCGGCCGGGGTATTCCTGTTAATACCTACAAGACGGATACGTCCTGCAGAGGAATTGATAAGTCTATTGAGCGGGGAACCGTCCTCATTAGCACATATCTGCGTCAGTGTGGTGGCCTCACTCACCACAAGCAGGTGTAGTTCAGCACCCTCACCGGCTGCACTGTAAAATGCGGTAAGGTCTTTGACAAGCAGCGGGTTTGTCTTTTCTTCAATGCCGTATTTTTTCAGGTCTGTCATACCGCCGAGTACATAGACCTTATTCAGTTCCAGTTTTTCCGGAACTGCGGTACCGGTAAGGATCATGCCGGAAATACCGTCATCGGACAGCGTGACGTTGCCCATGCTGCCGCTGCCGATTACTATCTTTACGTTTGGTAAATTCATTGTCTTTTCATTTAATAGGTTCTTAACTCGCCGCACCCGATGCACCTTTGGTGAGCATCTGCGGCTTTTTTATCGTCCGGAAATACAAGGCCGTCACTCGTGACATGGAATTTCTTGGCACGAGGATAACATCTCCGGTATTGCTTCAGAAAGCCCGGTTCTGGCCGGCAGGCAGTTTCCGCCACCATTTTTTCCGATACTGTTTTTCGTTCTTTAACATCCATTCGAGTACTGTTTAAAGGATTTTGGCGAAACGCCTTTTCAACAGGCGGAAAGCGAGATATATCAGTGATAACCGCCCCACCCATATCTGGAACCATTGCAGGCCGGTAGGCTCACGTACCATTTCCGGAGGCGGTTTCTCTTTTTCTTCCATGAGTTCATCCCGGATACGTGTATTTTCCTCTGTAAGAATGAGTACCTGACGGGCCAGGCTGTCACAGGTGGCAGTTATTTCCAAACTGTCTTCTGATATCCGGGTGACATTGACGGTGGCCTGCCCGCTACGGCTGCTAAAGCCTGTGCCCACCGGAATCTGTTTCAGCATACCCGTCGGAAATTTCGTCTTCGCGATACTGGGCGGTACGGCTTCTTGCAGGAGAACGAACCCGTTTTTGCTTGCCAAGCTGTTTTTTTGGCTGTAACTGCTCCGTATCCTCTGCGGGCTTTTGCAACTCGATGCGGATAGGGCAATCATTCCAGTGACGACAAGCAGTAGCGCGAGCAACCGTACGATCAAGTCGGGCGATAGCCCTGTATAGTTTTCTGTTTTCATCTTGAATCTTTATTAATTCTTCACGAAGCATATTGATATTGTCCAGATAGGCGGCATCAATATCACCACCCTGGCGCGCCTTAGATAACTTCCGGTTACGGTACCAGTTTATAAGCTGTACGGCAAAACCTCCAGGTACCGCATACATTATGATATTCCAAAGCACATCCATTTTTCCAATCAATAATCAATCATCATTAATTTCCTTATTAAAGCAGTTTCCATCCCGCTTCCACGTCTGCCATGACCGCCGGTACCCCGTTCTCCACCTGTGAGATGGCGGCTGCAAAAGCGCACATAGTCGCTCTGTCGTTCACGTCAGGCACATACGTATTCGGAACCTGCATCTCCCGGCATACCCGGCTGATATAGCCGGAAGTATTGTTCTCCACAGGCGGCGCCCAACGGTTGATAAAATCCGCTATCGTACGGCATCCATTGTTACGACGATAGTTTTGCAGCAGCTTAATCAAAGCACGATAACCGTAAGCCATCGTACGGAACTGGCAGAACGACCTGTCCTGCGAGGGACGGATTTCTCCCTGCCATACTGTGGTGGCAGAAAGACGGATATTACCCGGGTTATTGTTTCTCAGTCCTCTGGCACTCATCCTTTTTCTTTTTTTCAGGTTTATCACTACCGGCCGGAGCTATGGAGGAAGCCGGGGATTCAGGAGCGGTTTCCGGATTCGCTGGTTGCGGCCGTTTCGATTCTTCGGGGACTTTTCCGGTTTCTTTCACTCGGGCAAGCTTACGGTTTACCAGATCTTTCGCACGTTCTTCGTCAACCTGCAGTTCCGTACCCACCGGATACTGCGTCTTATGGTCAAACTTGTCTTGAAAAGCAGAAAGGACAATTACCGTTATCAATGTTTTCTTTGCCATATCCGTTCCTCCTTATCCTTCCACCACAGGTTTGAATACTCCATTTTCTCTCCAGTCCAAAGCTATGAACTCCTCTCCGAAACCGATCTGCGTATCGGCCTTCATGAGCATTTTAAAGAAATACATCTCGCTGGCATTCGCCCATTTGTCAATGAGAATAACATTCTCGTCGTCCTGAAGGTTAACCGCAGCAAACAGGTTTCCATTCATCCCGCTGTCACACAGGGTAGCTACAATCAAGCCGGCGGGCCATTGTGTCAAAACCTCAATGGTGATACCTTTGTAACGTTCCTGATTGATGTCTGTGGGAGCGGCTCCCTTATTGGCGAGCTGCGTCAACTCGTCATCGTATGTATCAAAGTCTTCCACACTCATCAGGATACGCAGGTTGGAATTATTACGCATGGTTACTGGAATATGCGTTCTCAACTCTTTCAAACGTTGCAACATCGTTGTACCTGTACTTTTCACTTTCACAATATCCGCATCCTTGGCCGCCTGTGTCAGGATACCGTCCAACAGCTGACTGTCGGCGTCGCCATATTCTCCATTAATATACTGGTAGCCGAGTTCATTGCCAACCTGTTTTAAAAGTTCCTGGAGCAGGATATTTTGCACATTGGTAGGAAGCTGACGGAACACAAGGTCGCCCGTAGGTTGGTACTCACGCCAGATATGTTCAAAAGCACGTGGATTGAACAGCGTGAAAGCCATCATGTCCTTTGGTACCAGTTTTTTCTCGCTGTATGTGAAATCGCCTTTGCTGTCCGACTTCTGCGGGTCTTCCTTACGTTTTTGCAGCATTTTGCCCGATTTTACCCGGGGAATACTTATTGAACTGTTTACTCCGGGGATAACCATTATCAGCCCTTTGCTTACCAACTCGTTACCTGTCGTAGCAAGAGTCAGCACGTTCTCCAGCACTTCGCCGGAATAGTTGGTGGTATTCAATCCTTGAATCATTGTCTTTTCTATTTTTAATTAATATTTACTCTGTTGTCATAAACACTACATCTTCACTTTTTGTCTCCCGCGTATTTGCGGAGCACTGCCGGCACTTCGTACGCTACTACCTATCTTCTTGCCAAAATAGGAGCTGCCACCCAGCTTAACGTTCTTAGGGTTCTTAATCGGAATCATGGCATACTACTTTTTACGGTTGGCTTCAATTTCTCTCTGACGTTTCTGCCAAGGGCTTTCACCTTCACCGGCGGCGGTACTCTCCAGCTTATCTTTCAAAAGTCTTTTCGGTTTCAAAGCCTTCAGTGCGGTCATGCCGTCCTTAAAGTTCGCCTTCAGAATATTCTTATAGATATCCTTCTGATCTGCACCGATACGTCCATCTGTCACAGCATCCGCTACAGCGTTTTCAATCCATTCTTCTTCCTGCCGTTCCAGTTTTTCTCTCAGTTCGTCGTTCTCCTTCTCCAAATCATCGGCCTTTTCTGCCTTCTGGACAGTTTCGCCTAGCATGGCCATTACCGCCGCTTCGTCAGCGCAGTTGGCGAAACGGGGAATTTTCTTAAAGTCTTCCAATTTCATTTTATCGGGGTTTTGTGGCTTTTGCTGTTCCAGCTCCAGCCGGTTAGTAAATATGCGGTAGATATCATCCGTACTGCTCTCTTCTGGAATAGGCTCCACATCATAAATAGCATCGATCAGCCCCAGCTGCAGGGCTTCTTCGGCTTTCAACCAATGGTCAGTACCATCGAAATAAGTGTTTTTCACCTCTTCCTTGTCCTTACCACAACGTTCACCGACGATTTCAGCAATGGTATCCTCCAAACTTTCAATGGTGGATATCATATCCCGCAGGTCTTGTTTGTTACCGTAACAGCCACCGGACACATTGTGCAGCATCATACGGGCATAACGGCTCATCTCGACACGTTTCCCACACAGGGCAATCACACCGGCAATGCTGGCGGCGATACCGTCAATGTAAATGGTGACATTGCTCTTGCACTGGCGGATGGCGTTGAAAATGGCAATACCGGGATAAACGTCACCGCCAATGGAATTGATACGGATATTCAGGTTCTCATAGCCATCCAGATGCATCAGTTCGTTTACGATGTCACGACTGGCTATCTTGCCTTCCCCACCTTCGTCACTGATTTCTCCGTAGAGCAGCAGACAGGCGGTCTTTTTATTTAATATGGATTTAAAAACTCTCATACGTTCTTGATTATTTGCAGCAAACTTACATAGGTAGTGATAACCGCACAAAAAAGTGTGTAATCCTTGCGGACAAGTACGCAGGCCATACACTATGTCCTGTAACCGCTTCATCCTTTTTTCCGGTTCACAGCATGAAAAAAGAACTTTGCGTAAAATCATTAAAGAAAACAGTATGGCAGAATTGACCTCACAACAAAAAAAGGATTACGCCCGTACCCTCTATCTCAAAGATAATCTGACGCAACAGGAAATTGCAGATAAGGTGGGCGTGTCACGCCAGACCATAATCCGGTGGATGGCGGCAGGACAATGGGAAAAATTAAAAGTTGGCATCACATTGGGACGTGAACAGCAAATCGCCAACCTGCACCGACAGGTAATGGAGTTGAACAACCTTATCCTTTCACGCCCGGAAGGAGAACGATTCGCTAATCCTGCCGAGGCCGACACACTGGGCAAACTGGCTGCCGCCATAAAAAAAATGGAAACGGAAGTCGGAATAGCCGACCTTGTAAACGTAGGCATGCGTTTTATAGAATGGATAAGGCCTGTTGATCTGGATAAGGCCAAGGAGATAACCGTACTATGGGATAAATTCATTAAAGACAGCCTGTCATGAAACAAGAGGAAAGAACCGCGCTCGCCAATTGGGAGGAATATAAGGCGGACATCAGTAACTCCACTCCGGTAGACGTGAACATGAGCCAGGCCCAGCGGGAGAAGCACCGGCTTTATCTGGAAGAGCATCCGATAGAGTGGATCGGATTCTTTTTTCCGAATTATGCAAAGTATCCGTTTGCCCCTTTTCACAAAAGGGCCATCAAACGCATCTTGAACAATGATGAATGGTATGAAGTATTGTCTTGGAGCCGTGAGCTGGCAAAGAGTACGGTTGTCATGTTCTGCGTGATGTACCTGGCGCTCACAGGACGGAAAAGAAACGTGATGCTTGCCAGCGCCACGCAGGACAGCGCCAGACGTCTGCTGGATCCTTACCGTGCCAATCTCGAGGCGAACGGACGTATCAAGGCCTACTACGGGGAACAGATGAATATCGGCTCCTGGACGGATACGGAGTTCATAGCCAAATGCGGCTGTGCCTTCCGTGCCATTGGCGCAGGTAATGCCCCGCGCGGAAGCCGTAATGAAGCTGTACGCCCCGATGTACTGCTGGTGGATGATTACGACACGGATGAGGACTGCCGAAATCCGGACATCATACAGAAGAAATGGGACTGGTATGAACAGGCCTTTTATGCCACACGTTCCATCAGCGAACCGACCCTGATTGTACGGTGCGGGAATCTCATAGCACGAGACTGCTGTGTGGTACGGGCAGCGGCTCTCGCAGATCACCACGATGTTGTAAATATCCGGGATAAGGACGGGCACAGTACCTGGCCCGAAAAGAATACGGAAGAACATATCGACACCGTACTGAGAAAGATCAGTGCCGCCAGCGCACAGAAAGAGTACTATAACAATCCCGTCACCGAAGGGGAGGTATTCAAGGAAATAACCTATGGCCGGATACCGGAACTGAAAAAGTTCCAGTTCCTGGTAATTTACGGTGACCCTGCACCGGGAGAGAACAAAAGCAAGAACAGCAGCACTAAGAGCTGTATCCTCATGGGGCAGATAAAACAGAAGGTCTATATTATAAATGCACGTCTGGACCGCGGACTGAACTCGGATTTCATAGACTGGTATGTACAGCTGCTTGAATATGTGGACGGCAAAGTTCCGGTCTACTGCTATATGGAAAACAACAAGCTGCAGGATCCTTTCTTCCAGCAGGTGTTCAAACCGCTGGTAGCAAAGGTCCGCAACGAAAGAAACGTGCAGCTTTACATTCATCCGGACGAGGACAGGAAAACCGAGAAGGCGACTCGTATCGAGGCGAATCTGGAACCGATCAACCGAGAGGGTAACCTCATCTTCAATGAGGCGGAACGGGAGAATCCGCACATGAAACGGCTGGACGACCAGTTCAAGCTCTTCACCCTCCGTCTCAAATTCCCGGCGGACGGTCCCGACTGTGTGGAAGGAGGGCTGCGAATCCTGAAAAAGAAAGTACAACAACTGGAACCGGTGACGGTGATTCACCACAGCGCGCACCGGAACCCAAAACGATTATAGCCATGAGCAAATTCATAACGCAAGAGGATTACGACGCCAGTATACACCGCGAAATACTGGATGCCTTGACACGCAGTGACAACGCAATCGTTGAAATCTGTGAAGACCGCGCAATCGCGGAAATGCGCGGGTATCTCAACGCACGTTACGATGTGGATGAAATCTTTTCCGCAGAAGGAGAAGCCCGTAACCAGCTAATCCTGATGCTGGCGATAGACATAACCGTTTATCATCTTTTCAGTATCCATAATCCACAGAAAATATCCCAAATCCGAAAGGACAGGTACGAACGGGCAGTGGAATGGTTGAAACAAGTGGCGGCCTACAAAATTACCGTTGACGGGGCACCGCTTCTTCCGGATGAGACACTGCAGCAAAATAATCCTTATCTGATGAAAAGCAATCCTAAACGGATCAATCACATGTAATTATTGATAAACCAAAAAAAAGAAAGAGACATGAGCTTCAAAATTCCTTTTTTCAAAAGCCGTGCGATGAAGCCTGCCGGAAAACGTATTACAGAAGGAAGTAACGTGACGCGGCCCGGTGCAACCGTAATACTGACACAGCCGCAGCGGTTCGGTATCGGGTTGAATGACTACATGAATGCAATCCGCAATGCTGAGAATGTGGACTTCACAAGCCGGGTGAAACTATACGATATATATAGCGAATCAATGATGGATCCGCATCTGTTCAGCGTAGTACAAAAACGGAAAAGCGGAGTATTGGGACGGAAAATCGAATTCCGGCGTAACGGGATAGCCGACGACAAAGTAAACGGGCAAATCAGTTCCCCCTGGTTCCTGAGATTTATCAGTGACGCGCTGGATGCTGACTACTGGGGATTTACACTTGTGCAGTTCTATATCAACGAGAAAGGATGGATAGACTACTACATGGTTCCGAGAAAGCACGTAGACCCGGTATTGAACCTCATCAAAACCCGCCAGGCTGATATAAACGGAGAACCTTTCGAAGAATATCCAGACCTGTTGATGATACGCGGCAAGGAGCCGCTGGGAATTCTGGCACGTACGGCACCGTACGTTATCTACAAACGCGGGACGATAGGCGACTGGGCGGAACTTGCCGAGATATTCGGCCGTCCGGTACGTAAATACACCTATGACGCGGCAGATCCGGAAGCGCGGAATGCCACGTTGGAAGCGGCGGCCGCACAAGGCGGCGCATCCGTATTCCTCTGCCCGGACGGGACGGCACTCGAATTTGTGGAACCGGGAAACCTTTCCGGCAGCAGCGACATGTATTCCGCACTCGTTGACCGTTACAATGCGGAAATGAGCAAGGCGGTACTTGGCAACACGCTTACAACCGAAGCAAGTGAGACTGGAACACAGGCGCTTGGAACCGTACACAACAAGGTGGAACAGGAAATCATCGAACAGGACGCGTTAAGCATACTGAACCTTCTGAACTATGATATGACCGCACTGTTCGCCTCACTGGGGATCAATACCCGGGGTGGTGAATTTGTATATGTGGAAGAACCGGATATGGAAAGCGTGAAGGTTAAAGCGGAATTACTGGAAAAAGCCGTATCCGTATTCGGTATTCCCGTTGCCGACGACTACCTGTACGAACAACTGTACATTGAGAAACCGCAGGATTATGAACAGTTGAAGGCGGAACTGGAGGAGAAGAGAAAAGCAGCCAATCCGTTCGCCGCAGCGAGGATTCCGCCGACCGGTAAAGGCGGACCCGAAGATGGCAAGACCACGCAACAGCCCCGCAATACCGCCGGCTCTTTTTTCGGGCAAGCCCCGCAAAACGACGGGGCTTTAGAATGGTAATGGATGAACTTTATTACGGGGACCGGCAACTGCCGGATCTGGACGAACTGGACTATATGGGAGATCCGGTAACACCATTACGGTGTAAGGCGGAAAGTGAGGAGACAGGCTCCACATTTGTCTTTGACGGCAGTACGCTCTCGGAAGCGCTCACACGTATTTATTACGGGGACACCGATGTGAGAAAGCAAGTGGATCCGGGGCTTTTCAACGAAATCAGTCGCATATTACATGATGCGGAGAGTCAAGGGATGGCGGAAAGCGGAGCGGAGATACCGGAGGCATTCGCATGCAGGATGGCGGAGAAAACAAACGGCTTCTCGGCATTCAAGGCGCACCGTATGCAAAATGACATAGCCACACAATTGTATGACCAGAATGGTGTTTTAAAACCTTTCAAACAGTGGCAGAAGGATGTTTACCCCATGCTGGTTCATCACAAGGAGCACTGGCTGCAAACGGAATACAATACTGCCGTCATACGTGCCCGCCAGGCGACCGACTGGCAGCGATTTGAACAGTATTCTGATGTATTGCCCAATCTGGAATGGATGCCAAGCACAAGCGCTCATCCGGGGGCTGACCATAAAACATTCTGGGGAACCGTACTTCCAATAAGCCATCCCTTCTGGAACGTCCACCGTCCGGGAGACCGCTGGAACTGCAAATGCAGCCTTTCCGCGACCGATGCACCACCTACTGCAGCCCCACGCGGTGACGGGCCTGAAGACCGTCCTGCCCCCGGACTTGACAATAATCCCGGAGTGGACGGGCGACTGTTTAGTGACACGCATCCGTATATAACCAACGCGTACGAGGGGGCCGGACAGGCTGTAGACGGAATGTTAGAACCCGTTGCCGGGAAAGGATTTGTACCGGCAGCAAGCATGAAGGAAGTACGTACACGCCTCGAAAAAATGGGGATTGGACGGGTTGATACCGACCTGCTTTCACTGGAACAGGCTAACAACGTGCTTGACGCACTGGGATGTTACGGAGGAAAGCTCGCAGGACTGAAAGAATTTTCAGCCGTCAGCGGCAGAAAAATGAAGGAGATTACATCCACCAAGAACGCCGGGGCATGTCTTGTCACGAGAGATGACGGATATCATCTTTTCTTCAATGCGGAGGGTCCGGGGAGAAGTCTTTACAAGGCGGAACTTCTCAGCCATGAGGAAAGCCTGAAGCGTTACCGTACAAATCTGGAAAGCCTCGAAATGCAGCTTGAACAGAGTGAACTGCGGATAAAGATCGCGAGCGGAAGTATCAAAAGGATGCTCAAACAGGATGCGTCCACGCTGAGGGACAGCATTATCAAGGTGCAGCGGAAGATACGCGACAGGGAACGGGCAATCAGTAGCGGTGAGAAACCTTTGTATGATGTCACCACACAGATGTATCCGAACATAGCCGACCAGCTTAAATCAGAAATACACCACGAAATGGGACATTATGTGGACCGGCAGCTGGGAAGAATCAGTGAAAAACTGAGGGTGAAACCGGCTTCCATATACGGAAAAAGTGCGGAAAACGAGAATTTTGCCGAATGGCACGCGATTTACCGGATGCAGGGAAAAAAGGGAGTTCCGACCGAAATGCTGGAAGCATTCAGGAAATATGACGAAACAGATGGAAAGTAAACGGAATGGATATACGGGAGATTAACGGGGTTTTAAAGAAGAAAGCCGTGGAACTTAATGAATTGATAAGCCGCAGGATGCCGATACTGGCCGGAAACATTGCGAAACGGCACATAGAAGAGGATTTCCGTAAAGGCGGCTTTACAGGAGGAGGATTCCACCGCTGGAAAGAAACCCGCAGGCAACGCGGCGGTGGGAATAGCGCTGCCTCACAGTATGGACCGCTGCTTTCTGGCAGGAACCACCTTTCAGGCAGTATCAACTTCCGTCCCGGGAACAGACTGGTGAGGGTTTATACCAACGTACCGTATGCTGCCGTCCATAACAACGGGGGAACCCTGCACCCTGCGGTTACACCGCAGATGAGGAAATTTGCCTGGGCGATGTATTACAAGACAGCCGGAATAAAAAAAGGTATGAAGAAAGGAGGGAAAAAGCGTATCGCGCTTACCGAAAACGCACCGGAAGAGGCGCTCATGTGGAAAAGACTGGCACTGACACCGAAAAAACGGCTCAATGTCCGTATACCGAAACGGCAGTTCATGCCGGACACGTCCAGCAGCGAGTTGGAGAAGAAAATAAGAGATAAGCTTGATGCAGAAATTAAAAGAATCATTCACCAATAACATTACACCATGGAACGGTTATTTAACGATATTCAGAGAAAAATTGCGGAAAATATGGGCGATATACTCTCGCTCATTGATGAGGATTACGGCCAGTTGGATGCGCTTCTTAACGGAGAAGACCAGTATCCTGTCACATTCCCCTGTGTACTTATAAGCATGCCCGAGATACAATGGAAAGATCTGAAACTCCGGGTACAGCACGGGGAAATATCGCTTACCGTCCGCCTGGCATTCGACTGCTATGACGACACTCATTATGGAAGTACGCAAGAAGGTCATGCTGCTGGAAGAATGGCAGCGGCCGAACGTTTGAATGGTTATCTGAACGGGGTACGGTTTGAAGAATGCGCCACCATCATGCTCAGACGTACAAGTCGGAACTTTTCCCTGCCCGGCGGAATAAAAGTGTATGAAACGGAATATACCTCCACCGTATACGGAACGACGGCGGAACAGGAGACATGCATTCCGGACCGCCCGCCACAGAAACCTAAAATAAGGATAACTGACGTTTCAGGTCTTCCTGCTGACGGATGATGCGCGGATCGGCACTGGCATTGATGATATTGTAAAAAGTCTTTTCGCAAATTGGGTAAACCGGATAGATATAGCGACGCAAGATCTCGCGGTTGGACAGACCGCTGCGTGCATGCTCGTCGTAAATGCGGAGAATTTCACCCACCTTGTGGGCATAGCTCCTGCCGACTATCTTTAGATGGTGCTTACTCATGCTAAAAAACAATGATTATATGTTTAGAATTTGCTACAAAAATAGTTATTATGACATTTTTATACAAAGAAAATTTATGTTATCACAGAGTTTTTTCAATTTTATATAGTTCCTTTTTTTCAACTATTAGATATTTTATCTCCAATAACCTTCAATATATTCTCATATAGTTCTTCATAATCATGCGCAATAGCAAAATCTACTACTTCAACTCCCAGTATTTCTAACAATTTTTTTTTATCAGTTTCTTTATCTAAACTTCCATAATAATAAATCTTATTAGGAGTCCATTTTGTTCCATATTCTTTTATATAACGTTGCCTTTTTGTAAGAAGACGCCATAAATCAATTTCTTCATACCCTAAACCTAACCCTATAATATGTACATTGGAAGAGAAAAATAAATCAATCCAAGATGAAGGTTCCTGTTCTTGTATATTGGGTAATCTTTCTCTCATTTTCTTTATTGATATCAATGTAGAATCAGATGAATATTTATACTTTCCTTCCAAAAAATCATCAATCTTACTAACACATCCACAATATTGATCTAGTCCAAGCATTATACTGGCAGGAACATCAATAGAACCATGTATCGGCCATATATGTTTTAAATTACCATTTGGATCTTTAACAGAACTATTACGTCTGATACTATACAAACGTTCATCGCTATTTCTTCCTACAACTACATAGCCTAAATTAGTAGTCAGTTCCTTTTCTAAGGTGTTATCATAATTTGTTGTTAAATAATGTTTTACATCCAATTTTGCCATTAAATTATAGAATCTATTACTATTATATTTCAAAAGCATTCCTCTTATTTTGGTTTTAATAAAATCTTCAATAGGTTCTTTCATGGAAAAAAGACTATCATTTACCATAATAAGTTTTCCATTAATTGTGAAAAAAGTAGTATGCGCCCAATTTCCAGCTAATATAACAGATTCGTATTTCAATGTATTTGGAATATTTTCCAATACTATTCCACTTGAAATATCTCTTAATAGTTTGTCCCAATCTGCATAATTATTTGCAATACGATTAAGGCCATTTCCGAATAAAATTGTATTTTCCATATATATTATAGTTCTGTACCTGAATCATCGTAGTTATCTTTTTCCTTTATGATAGAATTAAAACTCTCTATATATTTTTCATTATCAGATATAGTAACATATCCTTTATCTATGTTTTGTTCTATATACACACTTTCTTTTTGAGGATTTGCAAACATAGACATAAAGTTATAGTCATCTTTAAACCAGTCTTTTTTCGCTTCATAATTCATTCCAAAAAGTTCTATTAGATTTCTACTACTTTGAATTAGAATCTTTAAACGAGTCTTTGGATCGGCTCTACTCGCATTAGCTATGTCAACAAGAGCTTTTCCAAAACTAGATATAAAACATTTACGTGTTATTTCATCCTTGAAAGCCTTTTTAATTTCTCTTTCAATTGATACAGTGTTTCCATTGATATATTTTATATCCCCATTTCTATCAAGTGGCAACGTAAATTCTGCTCCTTTATATTTTTTATCATTCATAATTTTATGAAGATGAATACCTGTTCCCCACTTAATTTCTTCTCTGGTTCCACTTTTATGATTATCTATCCGAATTGTTTGATTTTTCAAAATACTTGCAAGTGTTTTCATATTATTCAATTGTTTTGGTTATTGCAAAGGAATGATAATTATTTTGCATTTGCAATTTCTTATTCGTCAATTAATTTAGAACGAAAATGCTTTTATTTAGATTTTTTAGTATTTTTGCACAAGTTCAATAATCAACAATACAAATATGTATCCAAATGATAATATCTTCAACATATATTACGATATAGGTAAACGTACTCCATTCTTAGTTAAACGGTGCGAATTAGGATTAGCGCGGTCATCAAGTGAAGAAAGGCGTATTAATCCCAATATGGATAGAACCTTTTTAGTTGAAATAGTAAAGCCTCATGGTAAATATGGTAAGGCTTATGGTAAATGTTTTGTAAATGGTAAACCTGACGACACTTATAGACAAGAATGTTATCCAAATATCAAAGATGAAGAAATCCCTTGTGCAGGGTGCGGTGAATGGGTTTTAATTGACGTCCCTGGTATATCACTTGATGAAATATTCCCTATTCATAAAACCGATGAAATACTTATGTTTGGTAAATATAAAGGTAAATCTTTTGGCGATATTTATCAGATAGATTATCAATATCTTTATTGGTTAGAGACTAAAGATAGGTTTTTTAGAATTGACTTTGAGGAACTTAAACGATTATATCCAAATGTCGAAAATAGAGAAGATACATCTATCTTAGACAGAAAAATTGATTTCGGAAAGTATAAAGGACAAAAATTCAAAGATATCAAAAATGATCTTTCTTATCTTGAATGGCTTATTTCAATAGATAAAATATCTATTGAGGATTTCAAACTATTAACTACGATATAACCAATAAATATGAAAAAAAATCTCTTCACTTTAGTAGTATTATTTGTGGCCATTAATATTATGGCACAGGAACATCTTTCATTCAAAGGTATACCTATTAAAGGAAGTATGGCAGAGTTCTGTCAAAAACTAAAAGCTAAAGGTTTTACTTCAATCAGCCGCCAAAATAATCTAACTTTGTTCTCAGGAGATTTTACCGGTCGTAAAGCAACGGTAGGCGTAACTGCCACGGATGATGGAAAAAATGTTTTTGCAGTAATTGTTTTATTTGACGCGAGCGGTGAATGGAAAAAACTTGTTAATACCTATGATTATTATAAGGATTTGTACACTCGCAAATATGGCAAACCAACAGTTTCAAAAGAGAATAATCCTGCTCATTTAGATTCAAATACAGCTCTAATGGCAGAAGTATATCAAGGAAGAGCTGTCTATAGTAGTGCATGGGAAGTAACAGGTGGAGATATACAGCTCTCAATTGAAAAGTCCTCTGGGGTATACGAAGGCATAGTAATAATTCGCTATCGTGACTCTCTAAATATGGAAACCAAAATTCAAAAAGACTTAGATGATATTTAATACAGTATGGAGTAAAAATGTACGAGCCTCAACTCTAATTTAGGTTAGATATGCGGCTTGTTCTATTACGCAAGTCTATTATTAGTAAGAAAAGAATCCTATCATAATTTTATAAGAAAGCCCCACAATATATTGATAGGCTTTTATGGATTTTATAACAACGACGTTTCTTATATATGTCATTTTTTTACCTAATTAATCTTAATATAGTCCACACTGTATGTCTTATGGTCATTCTTAGTATCACTGATATTTTCAGCATTATTATATAGAATATATTCATTCTGCATTAAAAAGGTCTATTTGTATGATAACAAAATTTGTGACGTTATATTTCCAGTTCATTGTCTAAACAAGCTTTCATTTCCTCGTCCGGAATCCATTCCACTGTAACGATACCTTTTACATGTCCGGTTCCGCCACATTTCGGACAGGGTATCTTTACCCGTTCATGGATAATTTCAGGATTCCAGAACCAGCCGTTACCGTGACAGTAACCACAGGCATACCCCGTATAGTAGCCTATGGTTTCTTTGCCGGTACCAAAGTTTGGGGAACTAAGTACTAATATGTCTTTCTTCTCACTCATGCTTCGATATAATAGGTTTGGACAATTATGTGGTTGCGGAAGATATGTATCACCGTCCTGCTTTCATCCTGCCGGAGTTCGGTTTCCACAAAGCTGCGGCGGATGTCGCCTTTTTCCATTAACGAACGGATTTCGGCATCGATGAATGATTTCAAATTACGGAAATCCTGCTCATTTCCTTTCAGTCCGGTGGTATCCAGCTGGCTGACCGCCAGCTGGAGTTTGAGAAGCCAAAGCGGCTTGTCATTGGGGATGCTTGATTTGTAAGTTATCTTTGCCATTATTCTTTCTTAATTTTGTTTTTAGTCTCATAAACAGCATGACTCTATCCCATAATATCAGATAGGCACTCCAATAATCTTGGAATCTAAAATAGTACCAGCTCATTTGTATATACCATACAGGCAAATACACAAAAAACAATACAAGCCACAACGGAATAAATAACCAACGAAGTATTAGTCTTATTTTATTCATGATTTTCCTGCTTTAAAAAATTATGTTATTACATCTGTTAATTTGCGACTTCACTTCTTTCCCATACCATGAGCACCAATAGTAGGGCTGAAATAAATTCGGGGAATGTGTACAATATTTACACTTTCCACATAGATGGATTTTGCTCATTACTAAACTGATTTGGGCCATACGATAGTTTAGGCCTGCCGCATGGTAGAATATTAATCAACTATAAATTCGATTATGTTAGGAATTGCTTGAATCCCCTCCATTACCTCTACACTTGTAGGGGTGACAATTGCAGTTACATGAGGATGATAGTTTTCGCAAAGATACTTTATCAATGGCTTTGCCACCTCTTTCAGTTCTTCTAATTTCCTTTTGTTTTCTTGAATATCAGTTTCCATATTTCGTATTTATGGGTTTTACAAAGCCGCCCAAGGCTTATATGCTTATTTTATGGCTGATACAATGTCAAACATGTGTTTTAAGCATCATATTGGCAGTCATTGGGATGTTGGTATATTTTTTGTTCATATATTTATGCGATATTGCAATAAACTTTAAATCAAATTTTACAATGAAAAATTATCGTATTACATTCAGTCACAATGGTAACCAGTATTCCCTCACAAAATCTATAAGCTCTTTATCTGGGTATAATTTTGAAGTTGCTTATAGAACTGAGATCAGAAACTTTATGAATAATCATAATTTAGAAGGAATTTATACGGTTATTAGTGTTGTAGAAATTTAAAATGAGTGGAGGAGGTTGTAAATAACTTCCTCCATCTTTTATTCATTCCTTTATTATTTCCAGCCATTCAGCCGATAGACCTCCCGCCGGGCTTCCTCTTTCGTGAGGAATTCCCCGATTTTGGTCCCGATGGAACCTGTAGCGTCGCGCCGGATACGGTACACCACCCACTTCCTGCCATGCGGCCGGTATTCGTAATATTCCTCAGGCAGATTGCTGCGCATCATTCTCTTTTTCTTTTTTGGGCTCCACATAGAACGTCTCTTCCTGTACAACCTGTACGCCGATCTTCGGGAAGTATTCAGCTACTTCCGGGTTATCCCGGTCAGCCAAAAGCTTATCTTTTGCCAGCTCGTCCGTTGTTCGGATATATTGCGGCAACAATTCCTTGCAGATGTTGGTTACGGCCGCCCAGGTAAAACCTTTCAGGTTCTTCAGTTTCGGTGTACCGGTACGGAAGCCGAATACGCCATGAGCACTCTCAAGGCTCTTCCGCTTGGAGAATAGTTCTTCCTTGTTTTCTACGGCGTACGCCTGCATGATGTCAAAGTTCTTTTCCTTCGTGGCAGACAGTTCTGCTAACTGATCCGCATATTTCTCGCGTATCCGCGTCATCTCAATATCCATTTTTGAAGTAAGATTCTGTACTTTGGCGTCGGCCGCTGCAAAGTCTGCAAACGCCTGTTCCGCCTGTTCGCGGGTGATACCGCTGACTACTGTTTTCTTTGTTCTTGCCATAATAAATGTTTTTTATAGGGTTGTTAATAATGTAATTTTTTTCTTCGGTCCCGGTTCTGCTTGCGCCAGCGCTCCTTGGCGGCTGCCGTCTTGGCCGGAGTACTGTTTCCGTCCTGTTCCAGATGGGCGAGGCGTATCTGCTCGGCCCTGTACTCGTCAAGCAACCGGTCGAATTCGGCCACCGGAAGGGGAACGGGACTTCCGAGCAGTTTTTCTTCCAGGATATTGATGCGTTCGCGGCATTCGGAAAGCCGGTTCTCCAATTCCCGGTAACGTTCGGTGGTGTTGTAGGCGGCAGGCATGGTTATAATGTATCGCGAAGTTTTCTGATTTTCTTATCCAGCTCCCGGCGGCTGTAATAAGTGAACTTTCCTTTCTTATAACTGTGTACCAGTCCGCGGGAGGCATAGCCCTTGATTGTATTCTTGCCGCATGAGAGGTAACGGCAGGCCTCGTTCTGTTTCATCATGTCATCCATATCGGCATCCTCGGGCAATGGAAGAGGCGTACAATCACCGGGAGCAGCTTTACGGCGTAAACCTGTCCAATGTTCAAGGCGTTCGATGCGGGCCAATAAACGGTTGAACTCTTTGCGTGAGAGCATTATCGTATCACTCTCTTCGTCTACTACACCCAATGTTCCGGTGGCGGCAAAGTCCGCCGCTGTCATACTTTGTACATCCGGTATCAGTTCTTCCAGACCGATATGTCCGGCTGAAAACCGGGCGGCATCGCGGGCGGCGAAGAACATCTCTTCGTCACGATTCTCTTCTGCAACTTCCATAACGTATTTCTGGAATACCTGTTGTTCGGTCATGCCGCCCTGCAATACCTCGGCCTGTACAAGACTGAGCCGGTCGGCTTTACGAGTCAATATCGCCATAGCCTGGTTGATTTCATTCTTCGTTCTCATATTGTTTCATTTTTCTGTTTCTTTTCCTCACGCCGCATCCAAGCTTCCAGCTGCTTCTTGGTATCCTGTAACTCCCACAGTTTCATGGCGGTAACATCCTTGCGTGCCTTGCTGTATTTCCTCGACCACATGTTGAGCTTCGCAACGTTCATCCGGTATTCGTCTTCACTGTCACTGGTGAAGCCCTGGTTCAGCTGGGGAATCAGGAACGACAGGCGGTAGATATCGCGGAACACGCTTTTCGCTTCCGCCAGTTGTATTGCTCTTACCTTTTCATCCGGCGGGTTCAACCTTTCCAGCAGTTGCCGCGCTTCGTGCATCGTCAGTTCCCGGCTGCTTGCCGTACGTCCGGAAGTGAATTCATAGATGCATCCATGCCTGGCATCGTCATCCATACCGATGCGGTGGAAAGTGGCGTGCAGGGCTTTGAGCTGCTGGACACTGATCGGTTTGTCTTTATTCGTTCTCATCATTCAAAATCGGTTTTTCTCCGAAATAAATTTCCGCTTCTTCCGGCCATATATCATAGTATCCTTTCGGGCCTATGAAACGGCCATGGGAAAAAGCACGTTTGCCTTCTACATAGATTTTCAGTGAGGCGTTGTACAAAACCTTTTTGGCTGTACGCCCGTCCGGATTCTGACCGCTGGCATGGCTGATGAAGATTAGCAGCTTGTTTCTGTGCTGTTCTTTGAATTTAAGGAACTGAGGGAAGCTCATGTACGTATATTGGAAACTGTCTATTACAACAAAGTCCGGTGATTTCTGGCGTTTCAGGCGCAGACTGAGCTCGTCCATTGATTCACAGACCAGCAGAAAACGGCGGTTGGTCTCCAGCATGTTACTGCGTCGTACGGTATTCTGCATGGTCAGGCTGATGCCTTCCTCCAGACTGTTGTAAACTACACGACCATATTTGCACAATTCCTTGCAAAGCTTCATTACAAAAGAGGTTTTCCCGCTGCCTGACTTTCCCCAGACTATCCATACCCCGCAGCTTTCAGGAGTACCGAAAGCGTCGTACCATTCACTTTCGAATGGGAGCGTATCAAATTTCATGGACAGCAGTTCACGTACCCCTTTGGCATTACGGGCAAAGGTCCTGGCATCATTCACCGCTTCACTCATTGTTCCGTACCTCCTTTCATCCGTCTGGCTTCCAATATGCGCTTGCAGGCATGTACGACCCGTTTCACCCGGCGAAGGTCATATTCCCCCTGTTGTGCCTCACGCAGTACACGCTTTATTTCGGTCGGCTCTGTCAGCCCGTTGGCCCGGCAGATGGCATATACATCCTGTTCCGTTGCGGCACTCACATCAAAGAACTTGCGGCCGATACGGCTGTTTATCTCCTTGTAACCTTTCTTGTTATAGCGCAGGCCATTTTCCACCCGGCGCTTGATGTAGTCGGTGGAAAGAAAGATGATCCCCGCTTTATTCTCCAGGCGGTTGTATATGCTGATGAAGTAGGAAAATACACTGTCCGTCAGTTTGTCTCCTTCGTCAAAAATGATAAGCGGATTTTGAAGAAAGGCTATCATGGAAATGGCATATTCCAGAATGTCACGCAGGTTGGTCCCGTCCACCGGAGCGCCGACCTGTTTGGCGATTACCCGAACGAAATCGCTCTTTTTCATATCTTCAGAGCAAAGGATATAGAACACATTGCGGTGTGTGCGGCGGTACTCGATGGCGGCGGTCGTCTTGCCGCAGCCTGCATCGCCCACTACCCAGGTGGTATTCTTGTAGGCCTGTGCGTCTGACATCGCGAAAGTGATCCGCTGGAAGGCATTGCTTTCAGTCAATGTCCAACGGTCCATACTGAAACCGATCTGTGCGGCTATACGGCTGAACATGTCATCACTGATACTGGTGTACTTCTGATTGCAGATTTGTGATACGGTTGCGGCACTGACACCGTTCAGGCTTTCGCTGGCACGATTCTGGCTGGGATAGTTGCCGCAATATTCCAACAGTGCGTCACGTATGGCGTCTTTGTCTTGTTTACTGAGTTCTTTCATTTTTGAATGGTATTTAATTGATTATTGAATACTGGTTAATTATCGCTGAGGAACGACAGGTACATTTCAGCTTCAGTCATGCCGGAAACCTGCTTGGTGTATTCACCCGGAGAGGCGATGCCCGCAGGTTCTTCTTCCGGTTCGGCTTCATAAGTTCCCGGTCCGACACCTTCAGGATAGGCAACCGGAGCTTTCAGCTCCTCGTTGGCGTACTGTTCACGCTGCCGCTCCATGCTCTTCTGTGATTCACCCACCGGAAGGGGCATCACAAGCTTGGTGTAGGCTTCTCCCATGCTCTCCTCAAGCAACAGTTCCTCACAGGCGATATAGTGCCCGGCAAGAGCACGCTTTTGGGCGCGTATCTGGGCGTAGAGCCGTTCGCTCTCCTCCGTACTGCGTTCTGCGGTAGCACGATGGAAGACGACTTTCGGGGTGGCGGTAGCGGCATACTTCAGCCTGTCGCCCGCACAGACTTCCCAAAGTTCTACGGAGGTCATGTCCATGGGATCGTACTTGTAGCGGAAACTGACACCCACATTCTGCATGTGGAAACCCATATCTACCTGTCCGAATTCATCATAGACCATGTAACGGTACTCCTTGTTGTTACGACTGAATACGAATCCCTGCTTGCCGTACTTCACGCTGTCCTTGCTGAGGAGCTTGAAGAGTTCCTGCACCTCGTATTCGTCCAGCTGTTCGGCTTTCGGGCTGTTGAGGGTCGTGTACATTTCCATACGGGTCATTCCTGTCTCACTGGTGGGATGCGGCATACTGTTCCATTCATGACGGCATTTCAGATATTGCTCTTTCATCTCTTCCAAAGTAGGGAGTTGCGAGATGTTTTTCATTATCAGGTCGATATTGACATGACTGCTCTCTTTGGTGGCGGTCACGTTTTGGCCGGTATAGTTGTAGAGCTTGTGCATCACCTGCTGCTGGAAACGTCCGAAAGCGCTTTCGATGGTTTTACTCTGGCCGTTGTGAGGCATGGTGGTTTTGTGCAGGTGGCATATCTTCTTGAAAAAGGCCTGTGCTTCCGGCTTTTTGTGCCCGCCCTGGTTATCGGTGACTATCTCATAAGGTTTGACCTTCCACGTTTCCAGCGCCATACGGTAGGCCTCATATTGTGTGAGGAAGTTCTCCGCACCAAAGGAGTAGCCCAGGAACATTTCCGAACAGGCGTCCATCACCTCGTACACATCGATGGTACGTGCCACCATACGTTTGTTCTTTTTGTCGTAGTCCTTGTAATAGAGATTCAGTTTAGTACCGTCACCGTACCATAATGTATTGGGCATTTGCGGAAGTTTTGTGTCAAACTGCGGCATAAACTCGTTCTTGAAGGCGATTTCACCATGTACCACACCATACCACCACAGTTTGATATTGGTCTTGTAAAGGTAGTTGATGACCGTCTGGGGGGATTCTACCGGTTTCAGCCTGTCTTCCTCACGGGTGACACGCGCATTTCGTTCCGCCACGATCCGGTTGAACTCGTCGAATATCTGCATGTCGGCATATACCGGAAATTTGCTCCGTTTCAGCCGCAGTAGGATACGTCCCTCACGAGGGCCGATCTTGCGGGCGCTCTGGTTGCCGGTAGTACCGCTTACCAGCGCCACATAGCCCCGCTTCTTGTAGTCCCTGAACTTTTCCATCAGGCGGGACTCGCTTTTCGGTAGCGTATGGTTGAAAGACCTGCGGAGCTCTTCACATAAGGAAATGACGGTATTGCGTACAAGGCTTTTGTGCGTATAGCCGTATTCGCTGTGCTTGTTCTGCAGTCCCGTTTCCTGTACTATCATGGCATTCATCACTTTGGCGTTGAGCACATATTCCTTCTGACGATCTATGGAAATCTTGGGAGTATAGGTCTTGTAGAATTCCACAGCCTTGTCATCACTTTTCAGGCGGATATTCATAGGGTTGGTTTGTACTTTTTTGAGTTGTTTTCGGAGATGTTCTTTAGCTTCGGGATTCTTGGTATCGTAAGCCACACGAATGGGTGGATACATAGTATCATAATAGATTAATGCTTCCCGATTCCTTGCGCCTCGACGAGCTACCGTCAGTTTACCCTGATTGACATATTTGTCATAAGCAGATTTACTGATGATGCCACTTTCTACAAGTTCTCTATAGCTGACACATATATTCTTACCGTACATTTCCATAATCAGAAACTTTTCTCTTTTATTTGTGCAAGCCCCGGCATCGAACCGGGGAGCCGGCTACTTCCGCATGATAAGGGAAACTCCGGACTTGCTGAACAAACAGTTCCTAAACAGTTGCGGTATCCGTCTTATCCGGCATATAAAGCGATATCGCCACAATAACCGATAACGCGATAATTACAAACGCATTGCGGCTGTCCGCATCTGTTGCGTCCACATTTGTTCCCAACCACAGACCGTAGGACATGCCTACAGCTACGGCAATCTTTTGAATTGTTCTCCAGGTTTTCATAATTATAAAGTTATCGAATCGTCTGTTATTACTGCTTTCACATTTCCATGAGAGTCCAACACTTTCACCGTACGTTTGGCAGAGTCTGTCACATCAATAATCTCTACCAACTTACCACCATTAATTAGAGCAGTTTCCCTAATTTTTGCAGCCTGCACGCTGTTACGTTTAAAATCAAGCGCATAACACACACTGCGATGTGTCACATTGAACATCCGGGCAAGTTTCTCTTTGCCTGAAGCACTCAGTTCAATCTTCTTTCTGATTTTATTCTCCATATCTAAATTCTGATTAAAATAATTCTTATCTTTGGGGCTGTTCTGCTTGAACACGGTGCAAATCTAAGTGATAATTTTCAACCGCGCAAATAAATGCGTGATAATTTTCATCTGTATGGGTAATATTTTATCAAGAATTCAAGAAATAGCTGTAAAAGAGGGGATAACTATCACTGCTATGGAACGTAGTATTGGTGCCAGTAAAGGCGTGTTATCAAGAGCTATAGCCAATGGTACCGACATTCAATCTAAATGGTTACAAAACATAGTTGAAAATTATCCCTTGTATTCTGCAGATTGGCTTATCACAGGACGTGGCTCTATGCTCCGTCACGAGCCAACATCCACTAATTCCGCTCCTACAGTGTCGTTGTCTATCAATAATGATTTTGTTTCAATCCCACTGGTGGACATCTCTGTTGCAGCAGGCTGCTGTGGCTACGATAACCCCGATTATTTGGAAGTAGTAGATACCATAAAAATGCCTTCATCCATGGTGCACAATAGCGAAAAGTATTTTTGCGTTCGCATCAAAGGAGAAAGTATGTCTCCTACATTATTGGATAGTTCCTACGTTATCGTGAGATTGCTTGACCGTTCTGAATGGCAGGACATGCCTGACCAGCACATTTATGTTATCAGTGATACTGATGGGCGTTCATATATCAAACGCATCAAAAACAGATTTCGCCAACATGGGTTCCTCGTTTGCATGTCAGATAATGTAGATAAAATCAATTACCCTAATTTTAATTTGGAAGCTCAGGAGATAAACACCATACTCCATGCGGAATGGTACTTCTGTGCTAAAATGCCGAATCTGAATGAAACATATTACGATAAGGTTAATCAGTTGGAAGATGATATGGATGTAATGAAAGGACAAATGGTACAGATACAGCAATTGTTGCGTGCCATCAATGTAAAGTAGTATTTGCGGAGACTTTTAAATAATAATTAATAACTGTTTAAATGACAATAATATGAGTACACTAATAGAAATTGTAAATTCTAAGTATGGGGATTATAAAGGTAATGTATCAATTGATTTCCAAGACCAATTCTTTACCCGGTTGAAATCATTAGATTTACCTAAAGGAGTAATAGTAGGTACTGGATTTGAATTCGGAGAAATCAAAGGTGAATGTTCTTTAGATACCGTAAGTTTCTATGTTCTAATCGCAAGTCCGGAATATGGAAGTACAATGCAAGATGTTATAGACAGTATTCCCGATAAAGGAATAAAAGTCCAAAAAGTAAAGCAAGCAATACCCGTCAGCGAATTGGGTAAATTCATTAAGAGATTTAACTGCTGTGGTATTTATAAAGATATTAAAGGAATTAGCCAATTAGATTTTGATATTCAGCAATAAAAAAAGAGAGGATTATCTCTCTTTTTTTATTGCTGGATTAAACCGACCTTCCAAGACATCATTCTTTAGACAAAGAAGTAGATTAATTATCTCATCTACCTCTTTGGAGGAAGGAGCCGATTTACAAATGTCAGAAATATAGCCTGATAGACGCTCACATGTACCTTTTGGACCAATTTGAACAACCAGTTTTTCAATGGAATTGCTTCCCGTTTTGTAATGTCCCATAATAATTCATTTAATAGCTCCCGGCGCAATCACCGGGAGCGTTTCCATCAACAATCAATTACCTTAAAATCTCCGTACGTTTAATTCCCCCAGACGGAGTGCTGAATAGTGGGAACGTTCGTCTCTACCTTCAAAAATCATTGTGGCAGCAACAAGACTCGAACTTGTGACAAAAGAGCTGCACACATGTATCATCACGTATGCATATCTGCGCTCTACCAACTGAGCTATACTGCCAATTATTTGTGACGCGCACACGTTTATGACGCTAAAATAGCATTTATTTCATAAATACCTACTAAAAATCAATCACTTATAAAAGATGTATAACTGTATCACTTACCAAAATAACTATACTATCCCCCTATAAATGTTTATTTAAACGTCTAAAAACACTTACTAAAGAGAAACATCGCATATAAAACATATTTCTTTTATAGTTAAAATCGTAAGTCCATTTGTTTGTCAAGTAAACTATATAGACAAAATCGTAAGTCCTTTCCGTAAGTCCATTGGTAAGTCCATTTCACTATTTAACATTTCGACACTCTATCATTTCCTCTTATTATTGTTACTGCTTACCCTAATTTTATTGAATAGATAGTCACTCTTTCTAAACACTTTAAACAGTATATTTTTCTACTTAAATAGTTCTATATAATAATTATTTAGAATATCTTTGTAGAAAGAAACATCTAAATAATGAATTTATGACTAAGGTAATTCACGTACATCTCATTTTCGAGAAGAAGGACTATTATTTCGGCAGCATCAGCGCCATCTACACCGTCCTAAATGACGCTCAAATAGGTATCAAAAAGAACTCTTTACTTCATGCTGGTCTCACTGATGGTGGCGTTAAAATAACCCGTAGAGCCATTATCAAGCAGTCTCACCTTATTCGTAGTACCCAAGAGTAACCTTCACCTCAAAGTATACAGAAAAGGGCTAATTTGCGCCTCAAAAAGCATCAATTCAGCCCTCATTTTATCTCAATGTAACATTTGACTGTTTAAATCATTTTTGTTTCCAGTTCAAATGTAACACTCATGTCCCATAATGTAACAATTCGATTTGATTTCTCGGATACGTCCAAATATGCATCAATCCCTTTGTACATCGGCGTTTCAGCTACATTCACAACTATCTTCATTTACATACAAAGTGAATTGTCCCCCTTAAGACAGTCCGTTTAAGCGAAACACACTATGCGTTTCGCCTCAACGTATCATGCGTTTACGCCGGACGCACAGTGTGTTTTCATCCGTAAACAGTTTATACCACCTCTCCCGCCTTTCACACAGTCCCGTCCATACGGAATAGCGGGCGGATAGGATTTAGCAGATATATTTCATAATTTTCGCAGGCACTCCCCCTACGATTGCATCCGCCGGAACATCTTTCGTCACCACCGCGCCGGCTGCCACCACCGCATTGTCACCAATCGTCACGCCTTGCAGAATAGTGGAATTTGAACCTACCCACACATTCCTGCCAAGCACGATAGGCGCAGGATATGTGGTATGACGGTCTTCGGGCGCAAGCCCGTGGTCGAGGGTTGCAAAAACCACATTATGCCCTATCTGGCAGCCGTCTCCCAACGTAACCCCGCCATGGTCTTGAAAATGGCAGCAGGCATTGATAAATACGTTATCACCGATTTCAATATTCTTTCCGAAATCCGTATAGAACGGCGGGAACACGCGAAGCGAGGGCGGCACGGGCTTTCCGAAAAGTTCGGAGAGCAACGCCCTCACCTCGTCCGGAGCATAATAGGAAGTATTCAATTTAAATGTAACACGTCTCGCCTCATTACTCATTTCGTCCATAAAGTGATGTATCTCTTCCGTATCGAGAGCCTTTCGTGTCTTTACATATTCCAAAAAATCATTAAGTGTCATATAACCAGCTATTAATAAATTACACTGCAAATGTAACCGAATGACAACCGCACCCGTGTGAACGAATTACGGACATTTGTAACCTAATTACTGATTCTGCGCGAAGCGGTGTACTACGTATGATTTTATTCTTTACATTTGTGCAGGACTAAAAACGATACCTTATGAAAGAAGTTATAAAACTGGACACAGTAGACCAATACAACCAATTCTTCGGACTTGAAACCCTGCATCCGCTGGTGAGCGTGGTAGACCTGTCGGAAGCCACCAAGTTCCCTACACATTTTACGATGAACTACGGAATATACGCGCTCTTTCTGAAAAAAGTAAAATGCGGGGACATCCGCTACGGCAGGCAGATTTATGATTACCAGGAAGGGACGGTCACCAGCTTTGCTCCGGGACAGGTGGTGGAAACGGAGATGCAGCAGGGAGTGAAGCCGAGCGCCCACGGTCTTTTGTTCCATCCCGACCTGATTAAAGGAACTTCTTTGGGACAGGACATCAAGCAGTATTCATTCTTTTCGTACGCCTCGGCCGAAGCCCTGCACCTATCCGAGGAAGAAAAAGGTATATTCATGGATTGTCTGGAGAAAATAGAAATGGAGCTCCAGCACCCGATCGACAAGCACAGCAAACGTCTGATTTCGCGGAACATCGAACTGCTGCTGGATTACTGCATGCGCTTCTACGAAAGGCAGTTCATCACCCGTTCGGAAAGCAACAAGAGCGTGCTGGTGAAATTCGAAGCCTTGCTCGACGATTATTTCCAAAGCGACAAACCGCAAACGGACGGGCTGCCTTCCGTAAAATACTTCGCCGACAAAGTATTCCTGTCACCCAACTATTTCGGCGACCTGATAAAGAAAGAAACCGGAAAAAGCGCGCAGGAATACATTCAGACCAGAATGATAGATTTAGCCAAAGAGATGATTGCCGGGACGGAAAAGACGGTCAGCCAGATTGCCTATGAGCTGGGATTCCAATATTCGCAGCATTTCAATCGCATCTTCAAGAAGAACGTGGGGTATACACCCGGCGAATACAGAAAACTACAAATATAAAGGATGCGGATAAGATTGTCCTTATGAAAAAAGAGATACTGAATATAGAGACTGTACATCAATGTAATTGTTGTATGGGCTGCAAGACGCTGCATCCGCTGGTGAGTGTCATCGACTTATCCAAAGCCAACCTGGAGCAGCGCACCATCCGGTGTGATTTCTATACGATTATTCTGATGGAAGGAGAAGCCGGGGAGCTTACGTACGGACGCAAATACTACGACTACTCCAACGCCACACTGATATTCCGTACGCCGGGCGAATCCATAAAGCTGGGTATAAACAATATACTTACCCCAAAAGGCCTGCTGCTGGCTTTTCATCCGGAGCTGATAGCGCACACTGCATTGGGAAGCCACATCAAGGAGTACTCCTTCTTTTTTTACAAGCTGAACGAATCGCTGCATCTGTCATCGCGCGAAAAAATGAAAATCATAGAATGTATCCGCAATATCGAAGAGGAGCTTCGGCACTCCATAGATTGCCATAGCAAGACGCTGATTTCACGCTATATCGAGTTGCTGCTGGATTATTGCGCGCGTTTCAACGAACGCCAGTTCATCACCCGTTGTGAGGCCAACAAGGCGATTCTGCACAAAACGAAGTTGCTGCTGAGCGAATATATCTCGTCCGGCAAGCTGGAAGGCGGTGTGTTGCCCACAGAGGAATATTGCGCGGACGCCCTTCGCCTGTCCCCCTGTTATTTCGGTGATTTGCTAAGGTTTGAGACCGGAAAAAGTATTCACGAGTATTTCCAGCTAATGCGGCTCAACATCGCAAAGAAAATGTTACTGGATAAGGAGAATACCGTAGGCACGGTAGCCAAGAAATTAGGGTATGCCAATACGCAGTATTTTACCGGCCTGTTCAAGAAGATAACGGGGATGACACCGACTGAATATAAATATGCGCAGAATTGACAGGACGGTTGTCCATATGCCGGTCACCCTACTCAATTCAGATAAGTAATCTCCCCTATTACGGGCATCAGGACATCCAGTGAGTCTTTCTCTTTCAGATTCACGGCATTCCTTAACGGTTCATCCCAACGGTGTCTTGCCAAGGCAAACTTCGAGTGATGAACCGTTAAGTATTTCTCCGCTTTCAAATCTTCGGCTGCCTGCGCAAGATAAGCGGGCATGGTATGGATATATTTCCAGTCCTCATTATACTGCCCGTTCTCCAGTATGGCAAGATCGATTCCCGGATATTTCTTACCGATTTCGGCAAAACGCGTGTCATATCCGCCGTCTCCGCCCATATAAATCTTTTGCGAGGGAGTTTCAATAAGGAAAGAAGCCCAAAGCGACTGATTGGATTTCAGGAAACGTCCGGAGAAATGACGGGAAGGCAGGCAGTGAATAAGAAAGCCCTCATCGAGCCCGGCATCTTCAAACCAGTCCAGTTCCACCAAACGCGACTTGTCGAAGCCCCAATATTCAAAATGCTCGCCCACCCCCAGCGGACAAACGACCTTACCCGTACGCTCCTTCAATTGCATCACCGTGCCGTAGTCCAAATGGTCCCAATGGTCGTGCGTGATAACCAGGTAATCAATGTCGGGCATATCTTCCGGCTTGTAAATATCCGTACCCTTAAACGGCTTGTTAAGGAAAGAAAGCGGGGCGGCCGCACAGAAAACGGGGTCTACCAATATCCGCTTGCCGTCCGCCTGGATAAAATAAGAAGAATGGCCGAACCACACCAGCACATTCTCATCCCGTCCTATGCTTTTCAAGTCCGTCTTGACGGCTGGAACATCTTCTTGTGGACGAAGCCCTTCCTCTTTTTTGAAAACAAAACTCCATAAAGCGCCCAGACGGCCTTTCTTTGCTGTCATCTGCACAGTGGGATGCAGGTTATGGAACTGCCCGTCCCTGTAATGAGGCGACTTTCTGATTCGCTCCAGCCGTTCTCCCTGCGGCAGTCTCCCAAACTGCGGGCGGTTGACAAATACAATACCCGCCACGCCTGTCGCTATAATCACACCCGCTATTATTCCTATTATCATATATATCTTTTTCTTTTTCCGTGACTTCATACTTCAAACTACATTAAACCTGTGCAAATGTAGGCTTACTTCCTCAGTTTAGCAACATACAGATTACGGATGTTGTTATCAATATTACTGTTTTTCTCAATAAATCATTACCTTTGCGGCAAAATTACAAATAAATAAACGAATAAAAACAACAGGGAACAATGAGTGTACACGATTTATGCTGCATCGGTTATATCACACAGGACAAGATAGTTACCACCAAGAACACGATATTCATGCCGGGCGGCACTTCTTTCTATTTTGCGCATGCCATCAAGCATCTCGACCCGAATGGCTTTTTATTGGTTACGGCTCTGGCCGACGCCGACATGAGCGTAGCGGAAGATATACGGAAAGAAGGCATCGAAGTGAAAACTCTGCCCAGCGCCCATTCCGTCTGCTTTGAAAATATATACGGAGAAAATCAGAACGAACGTACGCAACGTGTCACGGCAAAGGCCGATCCGTTTACAATGGAAGGTTTGCGGGACGTCAACGCCCGGATTATTCATTTGGGCAGTCTGCTGGCTGACGACTTTTCGCTGGACGTCATCAAATACCTGTCGGGCAAAGGACTGCTGTCGGTAGACGTTCAGGGCTTTCTGCGCAAGGTGGATAATGAAAAGGTGTTGCCCGTGGACTGGCCGGAAAAGAAAGAAGCCTTGAAGCATATCCATATATTAAAAGCCAACGAAACCGAAATGGAAGTGCTCACCGGATGCAAAGAGCCCCATGAAGCCGCCCTGCTCATTGCCGACTGGGGCGTGAAAGAGGTATTGCTGACACTGGGAGACAAAGGCTCGCTGATATACGCCAAAGGACAATTCCACGAAATCCCCGCCTACTCCGCCCTGCAAATAGTGGATGCCACAGGCTGCGGAGATACCTATATGGTGGGGTATCTGTATATGCGGAACAAGGGCGCGTCCTATCAGGAAGCGGGCTGCTTTGCCGCTGCCATGTGCACCATCAAGCTGCAAACGCACGGACCGTTCCGCGGAACCGAGGCCGAAATCAGAAGGATAATCAATCTCGCGTAAAGAAAAACGTTCTCTTTACGGAACGAGAGTCACTAAAACGCTGAGAGTGTGTCAAAACAAAAAAACGCTTACCGTTTGTTTTGTTTTGACACACTCTCGTTATTACCCTATCGGCTTATCCGCTCAAGAAGCCAACCCGAATTTCTTCAAGTCCTCTTCCACGCTGCCGATGCCCGCGATATGGAACATATCCACCAATACCTTAGCCACATTCGGAGAAAGGAATGCAGGCAAAGTAGGGCCTAAATGTATTTCTTTCACTCCCAAACTCAACAGCGCCAACAATACGATTACGGCTTTCTGTTCATACCAGGCTATATTATAAACAATAGGCAGCTCGTTTATATCATTAAGCCGGAACACCTCTTTCAGCTTCAAGGCGATAACCGCCAGAGAATAGCTGTCGTTACACTGTCCGGCATCCAGTACGCGGGGAATGCCGTTGATGTCGCCCAGGCCGAGCTTGTTATAGCGGTACTTGGCACAACCAGCCGTAAGGATTACAGTGTCCTGAGGCAATGATTTGGCGAATTCCGTATAGTAGTCGCGGCTCTTCATACGTCCGTCGCACCCTGCCATTACGATAAAGCGACGAATCGCGCCGCTCTTTACGGCATCCACCACCTTATCCGCCAGTTGCAGAACCTGGTTGTGGGCGAAACCGCCGATAATCTCCCCGCGCTCAATCTCCGTAGGCGGTTGGCACTGTTTGGCCATCTCTATGATTTCGGAGAAATCTTTCCTGCCCGTCGCGTCCTTCCCGATATGCTTGCAGCCCGGATACCCGGTAGAGTTGGTGGTAAACATTCTTTCCTTATATACGGCATTCGCCAGCGGCGGCACGATACAGTTTGTTGTAAACAGGATGGGGCCGTTGAAAGCCGTAAACTCTTCACGTTGCTTCCACCAGGCATTACCGTAGTTGCCCACAAAATGAGAGTACTTCTTAAAGGCGGGATAATAATGCGCCGGCAACATCTCGCTGTGTGTATATACATCCACGCCCGTACCTTCCGTCTGTTTCAACAGTTCTTCCAGGTCTTTCAGGTCATGTCCGCTAATCAGGATGCCCGGACGGTTCTTGACACCGATATTCACTTTGGTGATTTCGGGATTTCCATAAGTTCCCGTATTCGCCTCGTCCAGCAGCGCCATGGTCTTTACCCCGAAACCGCCGGCTTCGAGCACCAACTGCGTCCATTCGTCCGCCGAAAGCGAGCGGCAGGCTATCGTAGCCAACGCGTGTTGCATAAAGACATGAATATCATTGTCGTTGAAGCCCAAACGCATGGCATGTTCCAAATAGGCCGCCATACCTTTCAAACCGTACGTTAGCAGTTCTTTCAGCGAACGGAGATCCTCGTCGGGTTCACGCAACACGCCTACCGACTTCGCCTTTTCCGCGTAATCGGCGCGTGTTCCCTGCCAGGAGAGTTCGTCCACTTCCGGCAAAAATACATTGTTACGCTTGGCTTCATCCATCAAGCGGTTGCGCAGGGCAAGCCCCTTGTCCACCCGCTGCAGGATGCTTTCATCATCGAAATTGGCATTCGTAATCGTGGAGAACAGGGCATCCACCACAAATACATCGGCCTCTCCAGGCACGGGGCATCCGGCTTTACGCAAGGCATCGGTCACCACCGAAACGCCTCTGACCACAAACAGCAGCAAATCCATGGCCTGCGCCGTATGGCTTTCTTTTCCGCACACACCTTTCAGCATACAGCCTACTCCTTTGGCTGTTTCCTGGCATTGATAACAAAACATGTTCATTTCCATTTTCTTATTCATTTAGAAGTTTATACCTACTTTCTGTCAACACTTTCCCCGTCGTTTGGTTTCCTATAAAGAAAGTGTTTCACTATCTTTGTGCAAAGATGGGGATTCGCACTTGCGTAAACTGTCACGTATGTTACACCAAACCACAAAAAAACAAAAAGAGAATGGAAATATATCCGCTACTGAAAATGCCGCCCTTCCAGGGAACCACGGAAGATGAATTATTACCCCTTATCCTCGCCCCCGAGCATGCGTGCCGACTGTACAAGCCGTCCGACTTCATAGCCATGCAGGGAGAAGTGTACCGTTCCCTGTTTATCCTGTGCAGCGGCAAGGTACGTACGCAAATGGTTAATGCGGAAGGTAAGCAACTGACCATCGAGACCCTGAAAGCCCCGCAACTGCTTGCTCCCGCATTCGTCTTTTCATCAGAGAACCGCTTCCCTGTCAATATCGAAGCGATAGAAGAATGTGAAATCCTTGTCGTAAACAAAAACGCCTTTCTGGACTTCCTGCACCAATATCCCGTAGCGATGCACAACTTTTTAAGGCTGGTATCGGACAGAACCCTGTTCCTTTCCAAAAAGCTGAATGCCTTTGCCTTGCAAAGCCTCAAATCGCGTCTGCTGAACTATCTGCGCATGCACGGCTCCATACTCAACCAGCAGGAAGTGGCGCAGATACTCGGCGTGGCACGTCCTTCACTGGCACGGGCTCTGTCCGAGCTTGCCGGCGAAGGGTGTATCCGCATGGAAGGAAAAGAGATACAAATTATTAAGACTAAATAAGTAAGATACAAACTATTAAGACTGAACAAGCAAGATACAAACTATTAAGACTGAACAAGCAAGATACAAACTACTAAGACTGAACAAGTAAGATATAAACTACTAAGACTGAACAAGTAAGTCATAAGTAAGTCATAAATAAGTGTTGAAATTTAATTTATAGCAGTAACGAGGATATAGCATAACCTAAGGCTGAAAGCCTGTTTATCTTATAGCCCGGGGTAACACCCCGGGAGTACGAATATGAATGACATTGCGCCCTGTAAGGGCAAAAGATTTGCATATTCGTCTTTTGCCCTTACAGGGCGCAGAATACCACGAACATTTATTCCCGGGGTGTTACCCCGGGCTTAGAGATAAGAGCCTTTCAGGCTGAAAGCTAAAAATCCTTCAAGCTGAAAACTAAAAATCTTTCAAGCTTAGATTATTCTTGCTATAAATTAAATCTCAATACTTACTTAAGTAAGTCATAAATAAGTGTTGAAATTTAATTTATATCAGTAACGATGATATAGCGTAACCTAAGGCTGAAAGCCTGTTTATCTTATAGCCCGGGGTAACACCCCGGGAGTACGAATATGAATGACATTGCGCCCTGTAAGGGCAAAAGATTTGCATATTCGTCTTTTGCCCTTACAGGGCGCAGAATACCACGAACATTTATTCCCGGGGTGTTACCCCGGGCTTAGAGATAAGAGCCTTTCAGGCTGAAAGCTAAAAATTCTTCAAGCTTAGATTATTCTTGCTATAAATTAAATTTCAACACTTACTTAAGTAAGTCATAAGTAAGTATTAATTTATATCAAGCGGATACGCCGCAGCCACAGATAATAACCCGTCAGCGGAAGTGTGCCGCCCAATAGTGCGGCAATGAACGTCAGTATCCGGGTGAACATGCCGCCCCAACTGCCCACATGTACGGAGTATATCCAACCCCGCATCTTACCCGAAGCGTCGGTGTCCTTATATAAGGTAACTTCGGTGATTTCGCCGTCCTGCGGATTAAAGGCATAACGGTCGGCAGCCCGCTGATTGCCGAAACGCTCAAAAGAGACGCTGGCAGAGCCGTTGGAAACTGTAATCTGCTTATAGCCGGCATTACGCGCTTTCAGTTCCTCGTACACTTGCTGCCAGCAAGCATATGGTGAAGTATGCTCCCGGTTTCCACGACCTTCTTCGGAAGAGTTACGCCCGGACTTGCCACCGTGAACCGTTTGCAGCGCACCATGAACCGTTTGCGGTGTGCCGTGAACCGTTTGCAGCGCACCATGCCCCGCCCTTTGTTTCATCTCTACTCCGAACACTTTATAAAAGCCCGCGCGATACCACGAGAAAGACCATGTCAGTCCGGTCAGAGCCATTGCCAAAAGCAATACAAGCGCATACATACCACCCGCCACGTGCAAATCGTACCAAAAGCGGCGCCGGCCTTTACCGACGGCAATCTTCAGGCTGTTCTTCAGCGCTTTCTTTGTGCGGGGCCACCAGATGACAATACCCGATATGAGCACGAACACGAACATCAGCGTACTGCCCCCTACAATCATCTTGCCCCAAAATATTCCGCCGTCCGGTTTCATTCCGTCCAGCAGCCAGCGATGCAGCTTAAACATGGTGAGGAAGAACGGCGCACGCTCGTGCCTGCCCTTTACCTCACCGGTATACTGGTCTACATAAACGGACGCCCGTCGCGGTTTCGACAGATTGACCTGATAGGCACGTTCCGCATCGGAAGAAATGGAGACACCTGTAACGGCAACACTGTCCGGCAATGTCCCGGCGACTTTCTCTATCAGGTATTCCACAGGAAGCGGAGCGCCGCTTACCTTTTCCACATAATAGAGATCGCGCCTGCACAATTCCGTTACTTCATCTTCAAATACCAGTGCAGCGCCCGAAAGACAGATAACCGTAATAATCAGCCCGAAAGGAACAGACAGCCACAGATGTATTTTACGAAATGCTTTCTTCATGGCAGTTAATTAAGAGGGCTCAGCTTACCGATACCTGTAATCTGCGTAGCCTCTACCGTGACACCTTTCGTGGCAGTAGCGCTGGACGGGTCTATCTTATAAACAGCCGGATGCCCGTCGGTAGTTGTCACAGCCATATAGGCATAGCCGTTTTCCGTATACGGGGTGTTGCCGAAACCGGAAATCAAGCCTGCCGACGGAAGGCCGGTGACATACGTAAGTTTCTTGCTTCCAGCTTTAAAGACAGCCAGCTCTTTGGCCTCAAAGCCTGTTTCCGTCAGAGGACGGTCGTACATCAGCAGCAGGAAATAGTCGTCCGCAATATGCCAGCAACGCAGGAAGGATTTTCCACCGCTTTGCTCCTCCAGGTCACAGTAATAGCTGTCGAAGTCTTCCTGACCGTCAGGGATGCGTACCACACCCGCCGGCAAGGTTGTCCGCTGGCGGACATCGCTCATGGTCTTGGCATAACTTGGAGAGAATACGTAAATATCACCGTTGTCAGCTTCCCAGATAGTCTGGTAATACTGGGATTTGAAGCGGCCGCAGGCATAACTGATTTTGTCTGTCTTGATGAGCTTCTTTGTCGTCATGGCGGCATCATCAAAAATTGCCACCCAACACTCGTTGGGGTACTGCGTCCACTGCAACTCACCTTTCTTGTAAGCGCTGCTGTTGGAACCGCCGTCTTCGGTCTTTACCAACGTCTCGTTACCCGGCAATATATACTTACCGCCGTCTACGGCAGCGCCATACTGGCTCAACCCCATGGGAACGGCTGCGCTGTATATCTTTTTGTTATGTTCCAGAATGCCCGCCAATGTCACGAACTCACCGTTGCCCAGGAAGTTCTCGGACATATAGGCTTTTACTTTCGTATCATTGGTTTTGAACGTTTCGGCCGCTACATCCAGATAAGAGAGCAAGAACATTTTAGGCAGATACTGCTTGTCATCGGCGTACTCCGTAGGGCCGTCGCCGGTAGAGGCGGTGATGATATACTTGTCGTAGATGCCGTAAGTGGTGAATCTCTTGACGGCGAACTCTCCCGAACGCGCCTGCACTTCGTTGGCGGAGTTCATGATATAAGAACGGGTCGTTCCGGCATTGCCCTGATTATAAGTCAGTCCATAGAGATACTGATCCTTATAGAACACCCATTGGGAAGCGCCGTCGTTGACAAGTCCGTTGTTGACGGTAGAAACAGAGCCTTCGTCCAAAGTCTTGGAAGTCAGCAAGACGTTAGTCGTATTACCAGAGGCCGTGACAGAGGCAGCGACCACAAAATCGCCTTTGGTCTCATTATTGTTTCCGCCGCCCGGCACTTCCGTATCCGTACAAGATGTCAATGCCAGTCCTGTCATCGCGGTTGCGAAAAGTCCGGCTAAAAAGAAATTCTTTTTCATGATGTTTTTACCTTATTATATTATACTAATCGTTATTGATTTATTTATCAGCTTAATTACCGAAGTATACGCGTACCTTCCCATAAAATGCCCGTCCGGCTTTCTGCAAACTGAAGTTATCGTACAGTTTCTCATCCGTGAAGTTCCGGCACTCGAACGACAGGTTGTAGCGTCCGCCGTGGAGACTGTAAGAAAGACTCAGATTGTGTGAGAACTGGTTGGGAACCACATAGTCGCCTTTATTCGAACCGATTTTGGAAGAATAATAGGTAAAGCTATGCAAGTACTGATTGTCGTAGGACACGGTCAGCGCATTTCCTTTTTTCCCGAGGTCGCGCCAGTAGAATGTCACGTCGGAATCGGCAAAGATATACGGCAGGTTGGGCATGCGTTCCTTATAGGCTATATTTTCCGCGTTACCGGATATGGACGTTTTCATATTATCGCGTACGTTCATCTGCGTAAAGTTACCGCCCACGCTCACCCATTTGCCAAAGCCGTAACGGGCGGAGATGTTATATCCTTTCGTCAGCACCTTTCCGTAGTTTATATAAGTGGCCGCGGATTTACCGCCGCTCAGGTCGGTGATGTTGCGCTGGATATAGTCTTTGGTGTTACGGTACACCAATCCGCCTTCCACATATACGGAATGCTTGCCGAAAGTCTTATTATAGCTCAGGTTCAGATTGATGTTATCGCTGTTCTCCGGACGGATGCCGATGTCTCCCATTTCCAAGTCTTCGTTACCGAACATTTCTTCGATAGTAGGCAGACGGTAGGCTTTTTCGTAGGACAGTTTGGCTTGCAGCCCCGGCAGGATGAAGTAAGTACCCGCCGCTCCATACCCTATGGAACTTACGCTGCGGGTGGTACGCACATAGTCGTCCTGGTTGGTATTGGTAGCCACCGGTCCGGCAACAAATTGATTGTAATACTTACCGAATACGGATAAGTTCCAGGTTTCGGACGGCATCAGGCGGTAAGAAAGACCGGAGATGTTCTTGCGGGTTTCCTTGGCAATGGCATCCGACTGCTCTTCTTTGGCGAGCAACGAAGTATTGGAACGGCTGAAAGCATTCAACACGTGATTGAACGTCAGCATGTGTATCTTCCCGAGACGGTAGTTGGCCGTAAACGTACCATTCCAGTTATTGTTATCGGCACGCGAGTGCTGGTAGGACTGCTCGCCGGGAGAGTTCAGCGGTTTCCTGTCTCCGTACCAGTTGTACTTATAGGAAGCAGTGTCCACGTTTGTCGTCAGGTTCTTGTTATAATTCACGGTCAGCACCACATCCAGCCCTTTCGCAAACAGGTTGCGCTTGTTATACTCCAGCGAGGGCATCAGCGAGTGTCCCTTGCGGTGCTTCTGTCCGTACACTATGTCCTGACGCACACCGGTCTGTATATCCTGGTACATATTGGAATAGGTGAAACCGAACATCAGACGGTCGGCCCACTTCTTGTCGATAACGCCCACCTTGCCGATAATCGCCTCATTATGGTAGGTATCGTTGAAACGCTTTACGCGTACTTTCTTGTCACGGTCTATCCGGCCCGTTTCAAAGTCTTCCACCGGAGCGTCGATGTGATAGTCATTGTCCGAATAATTCTGGAACGCATTGATTTCGTACGTAAAACCGTTCTTAAAGGTCTGCCCGAAGTTTACGTTGGATTTATGCGTATTGAACGAACCGTAAGAGTAGGACGCATCCAGAAACCAGCGGCGGCGTTTCTTGTTCGTAACGATATTGATAACTCCGCCGATAGCATCCGTTCCGAAGCCCACAGGCACTACGCCTTTATACACTTCGATACGGTCGGCAAAATTCACCGGGATATTGTTCAGCCCGAACGAGCTTCCGACACCTTCCTGCGGAACACCGTCGATAAACACCTTTACGTGTTTCCCGCTGAAGCCGTCCAGCATGAGCTGCATGTCCGAACCTACCCCGCCCGACTCGCGCAATTTCATGCCCGGCGCTTTGGTCAGTGCGTCACTCAGGTTCTTCGTGGTGTTCTGCAGCTCTTTCGTATCCACCGCCACAGCATTGAATGCCGACCGCTTGATGCGGCTTACGCCCGTTGACACTACCGTTACTTCATCCAGTTGCTGGGTTTCGGGAGTGATTGTGATATTCTGTTTCACCCTTTGCCCTCTGAGCAGCGTCACCGCTTTCTCTACGGTTTTATAGCCGACAGCCGACACTACCAGCGTATAGTCACCCGCAGGCGCACTCACATGATAAATACCTTCGTGATTGGTTATCCCCCCGTAACCGGTCCCTTTCAAGTAGACTGTCGCAAAATCCACGACTTCTTTCTCCGTAGACAGGATTTTACCGGAAATCATCGTTTTACCCGGCTTCTGCGCGTATGCAGAAAATGCACACGCAGACAGGAAGAAAAGGAATAGGTTTGATATAACTGTTTTCAATTTGAAATGATTATTAAGTTGTTACTAATACCGATGCAAAGATCATCAGAAAAAGAACACCGCACAATCACTTGTTTTAGGTAATTACATCAACGCTATTCTAAGAAAGTATCATACCCGCAATCGCTATTGATAGGTATATTCCATTATTTCACTCGCGGTTCATCAAGCGGTGTTCCGCCATTCGTTCGTATTTCGTTCCGGGACGTCCGTAGTTTGCGTACGGGTAAATGGAGATGCCGCCGCGCGGGGTGAAGATTCCCGTAACCTCAATGTACTTGGGATTCATCAGACGAATGAGGTCTTTCATTATAATATTTACGCAATCCTCGTGGAAAGCGCCATGATTACGGAAACTGAAAAGATAGAGTTTCAGGCTTTTGCTCTCCACCATTTTCACATCGGGGATGTAGCTGATACGGATTTCCGCGAAATCCGGCTGTCTCGTTATGGGGCAAAGGCTGGTGAACTCCGGACAATTGAAACGCACCCAATAATCATTACCGGGATGCTTATTATCAAACGCTTCCAATACTTCGGGGGCATAATCCTGCTTATACTCCGTTTTTCTTCCCAATAAGGAAAGCTGGTCTTTTAATTCGGTCATATTATCAAGTAGTTGAAATTTAGTTTATATCAAGGCTATCTATCATTCAGAGCGTATCTGTTTACTTAATTGATTTCAATTCATTTTCCAGGGATTAAAAGAGGTTATCGCTTACCCGCCAAATACTTTTCCAATCCTTCTCTACGCAGCTTGCAGGCCGGGCAGTGTCCGCAACCGTCACCGGGTATGCCATTGTAGCAAGTCAGTGTTTCGTGACGAATCAGGTCGAGTACTCCCAACTCATCCGCCAATGCCCACGTTTCGGCTTTATCTATCCACATCAGCGGGGTGTGCAGTACAAACTGCCCGTCCATGGCAAGGTTGAGCGTTACGTTGAGCGACTTGATAAACGCGTCCCGGCAATCGGGATAACCGCTGAAATCCGTTTGCGACACACCCGTCACGATATGATCGATGCCTTTCTCGCGTGCATAGACAGCGGCAATGCTCAGGAAGAACAAGTTACGTCCCGGCACAAAAGTGTTCGGAACACCGTCTGCCGGCTTTTCCTTATCCATCACCATACCGGGGTCTGTCAACGAATTATGCCCCAACCGGCCAATGAAAGAAACATCCATCACTTCAAACTCCACTTCCGCTTTACGCGCTATCTCCCGCGCCAGCTCCACTTCCTTCCGGTGTTTCTGCCCATACAGGAAGCTCAACGCGTACACTTTCTTAAACTCACGCTTTGCCCAGAACAGGCAGGTTGTCGAATCCTGCCCACCGCTGAATACGACTAATGCTGCTTCTTTATTCATGATTGCTATTATTTATAAGAACAGTAGTCGGAAGTTGCGTCAAAATACACTTGATGATTTCTTTTCAGGCACAACCCCTTCCACACTTGATGTCAGATTTCAGTGATTTTCCACACTTTATAAGAGATTCCCTCATCATAGACGTCACTTCCGTCTATCCTTTTAATGGCTTTCACCACCCGGATTGTCACCGGAAGAATCATTACCTCATACAGGGATTTCAGTACTATCTGAATGCACATCATCACCAGCAATTCCTGCCATGCGATAATGCCGCCAAAGGCTACCGGAAAGAATATCAGCGAATCGGCTGTCTCGCCCACCACCGTAGACCAGATGGCGCGTGCCGAAAAATGACGCCCGCCGCTCGCCACTTTCATGCGGCTCATCACATAGGCGTTGAGAAACGAACCTACCAGAAATGCCGACAGGCTTGCAACGACAATACGCGGCGCCATGCCGAAAACGAAGTTGAAATGAGGCGCTCCTTCCCAAAAAGGAGCGGCAGGCAAGGCCACGGCAATCAGCCCCAGCATCACCACAAAGAAGTTCATGGCGAAGCCGCTCCAGATAATCAGGCGCGCCTTACGAAAGCCCCACACCTCGGCAATGCAGTCGTTGATGATATAAGAGACGGGAAACACTAACAGTCCGGCGGTAACGGTTATGCCGAAAACCTGAATGACTTTTGTTTCAAGGAGATTAGCCGCTATCAAACAGACATTGAACAGAATGCCCAGCAGCATAAAGGGTACAGATACTTTTTGCTTCATATTCCTGTTTTTTACGTGGTGTTCTAGAATACACGACCGCTATTCGCGGCATCATACATTTCAGTTTATGATTTCACTCTTGTTAAATCGGGCGCAAAGATACGCTTTCTTTCGGTGACCGCAAAACCATTTTAAATTTAAGTTGTTCAAAGCACATTCACCAAAACCTAACTTAAATGAAAACAATCTTAAAAGTAATGTTTCTGCTGTGCGGCGCAGGACTGTCGGCAGTTGCAGCCCACGCGCAAAAAAAAGTGATTATCGAAGACGAGTCTCCCAAAGGTGTCGTACTGGTCACCATAGACAAGGCGGGCGATGAGATAATCCGTATCATGAATGAGTCGCAACTGCCTTACATCCATGAACCGCAAGCTCCCCGCTTCCTGCTGACGGACAGAAAAGGCAAGTTCGCCCTGGGTATCGGCGGCTATGTACGCGCTACGGCGGAGTATGATTTCGGCGGCATCGTCGACAACATCGACTTTATCCCCGCCTATATCCCTGGTGGAAGCAAAATCAAGAACCAGTTTCAAATGGATGCCAGCACTTCCACCATCTTCCTGAAGCTGGTGGGGCATACCAAGATTCTCGGCGACTTCATCGTGTACACCGCCGGTAACTTCCGGGACGGTTCCAACAAAGGCTTCCAACTGCGCAATGCCTACGTGTCTTTTCGTGACGTAACGGTAGGCTATACCTATGGCGGTTTCATGGACTTGGGCGCACTGCCTTCCACTATCGACTTCCAGGGTCCCAACGGAGCCACCTTTTACCGTGCCACCCAAGTGGCATATACCTACAAGGGGCTGAAAAACTTCCGTTTCAACGCTTCCGTCGAAGTACCTTCCGTAGACGGTACGACCGACAGCGGGCTTGACATCGCGCAACAGCGTATGCCGGATTTCACCGCTTACGCACAGTATGGCTGGAACAGCAAAAGCCACTTGCGTGTGGGCGGACTTATCCGCAGCATGACGTACACCAGCACGCTGAGCGACAAGGCGCATGCCGTTACCGGATTCGGCGTACAAGCATCCGCCACTTTCAATGTAGGCAGGCAATGGCAGGTATTCGGACAGGCCACCTACGGTAAAGGCATCGGACAATACCTGAATGATATCAGCAACCTGAACGTGGACATCGTTCCCGATCCCGACAAAGAGGGGAAGATGCAGGCGTTGCCGATGCTGGGCTGGTATGCGGGATTGCAATATAATATCAGTCCGAAGGTGTTCCTCTCAAGCACATACAGCATGTCACGCCTTTATTCTGAAAACGGATATCCCGCCAACGAACCGTCTACGTATCGCTATGGACAATATTTCGTAGCGAACCTGTTTTGGAATGTCACTCCCAATATGCAGGTGGGTGCGGAATACCTGCGCGGATGGCGTACGAATTTCGATGATTCCACCAATCATGCCAACCGTATGAACCTGCTGGTGCAATATTCCTTCTGATTGGCGCAAGACTCTTTCTAATCTGTATAAAAACGAAGAAGGGGATGTATCCGTAACGGACATCCCCTTCTTCCATATATAAAGGTTGGATTATGAAATATCAGAAGCGATAGTCGATGCTCAGACCGAAAACTTTGTTGGTGCGGCTGTACACGTTGGTACCGGGCAAGCCTAAACCGTTGTAGTTTTGAGTGGTCTTTGTATAATCTTCATAGTTGGTCCACATATAGCCCACATTCAAGTCGGCTCTTTCCGAAAGCTGCAATTTTGCGCCTATACCCAAAGAGTAAGAATCGCAGGAGAAGCTGGTATCGGTCTGGTAGTTATCGGACAAGCCGTAATCGGTGAACTGTACACCGCCGCTCAGGGTCAGTCTTTTGATTACGTCCCATTCTATACCTGCCAGATACTCGTTCGTGCCTTTTGTCAGGTATTTCTGTTTGCCGTCGGCCATACCCGCGTTCTTGTCATCGTAGAAGTGGTACTCTACCGATGCGCGCAGCACGGGAAGGAACTCATAAGCAGCGGCTACCGAAAGCATGGCGGGAATATCGTTCGGAGTATTTACACCATGTTTGTAAGCTTCCAACTCGCTTTCGGGAGCGCCTACCATACGTAATGAGTTCAGTTTGGTATTATTTTCGATATTCAGGTTGGCTTTGAACTCGTATTTAGCGCCAATAGTCAGTTTGCCGAACTTAGCGTCCAAGCCGATAACCGGAGTAAATCCCCAACCGGTCTGGCTGCAATCCAGGTCGATGCCGATAAGCTCGGTACCAACGGGTATCGCTCCCCCGGCAGGCAAAGGCAGATTGACGGCGGCGCTGGCATTCAACGCACCCTTATAACCACCGGTAAAGTAGTTCATGCGCCCGCCCGCAAAAGCGGAAAGCCAATCCGTTATTTTATAAGTCAAACCCAGCTGTACGGAATAAATGTACTGCTTGCCGTCCATATAGCTGTTCAGCGAATAGGCATTACCCGGAATGCCTTGTTGACCCAATCCGCCTATTACCATGGCATCGAACATGGAAAGACCGTCGTCAAACGAAGCTTTTCCACCGCCACCGGTGATACCGAAGAAACCGGAGATAGTCCAATCACCTTTTTTATAAGCCGCAAATACGCTGGGGATAACAGGCGCCGACGCCTTACCCTCGTAATACTTATCCAAGCCCAAAGCATCGCATGAAGCATCGATATTTCTTGTTTGGAACGCACTCTGGATACTCAAGGACGTATAAAATCCGTCTTTCGGCAAAAAGGCCAGACCCGCAGGATTGGACAAAGCCGCATCCACGCCGGTAGTATTTGCACCACGGGATAACATACGAAGAAAAGCAGGGTGTTGATTTGTATTTGTCAGGAGACCTCCCGCAAAAGTTGGAATTGAAACGATTAGCATCGCAATGCTAATCAATGAAATTTTTCTCATCTAAATCTTTTTTATTGTTTTCGGGCGCAAAGGTACAATAATATTGCACATGAAAAACTGTTTTGTGCATTTAATTTATAACAAGTAAAGAAATTAATTGAAAAAATCAATAGTTTCTATTGAAACATTTAAGCAGATACTCAATATAGGGTGAGATACTCCTTGATTTATCACTGCCATAATTCAGCGAACAGCGTTTCCATAATGAAAGGAAAAGACCGCTAATCTTAAATCATTCCACCACGGGGTAAATTTCGTTCCATCATGGTGGAACGAAACTTTCTCCATGGTGGAATAAAACTTACCCCATGCCGGAACGATATAAGTAAGGCATGCTAAATCATTAATCTCCCGAAAGGGAAAAGAAGTGTTTACAACCGATTATTAATCAATGATGTGTAAGCACATCGTATTCATTATCTGTTTATTTCTAATTCTTTTTCGATTTCTTCAATCGTAGGCAGGCTGCCTCGGAAGTCTTTCGGCAAGGCTTGTCCCAACTCATAGTCGGAAATTCCGATTGGCTTTTGGATATCACGCAAGGCATATTCAGCCTTGATACGGTCTTTGCTCTTGCAAAGCAGCAGTCCGATAGTCCGGTTATCTCCCTCACGGCAAAGAATATCATCCACAGCAGAACAGTAGAAATTCAATTTGCCGATATACTCCGGTATGAACTCGGTATCTTTTAATTCAATCACCAAATATCTGTGCAGAAACGCATTATACATCAATATGTCGATATAATAATCATCACCCGACACCTCTATGTGATACTGCCGACCCATAAAGGCAAAACCGGCTCCCATTTCCACGAGGAATTTCTCTACATGCTTCACCAAACCGATTTCCACATCACGCTCATTGTAGTGGTCGGTGAAAGTCAGCATATCGAATATATATGGGTCTTTGAGCATGGATTTTACATCGTCCGCTTCCGGTGCAGGCAGGGTTTCAGTGAAATTGTTTGCCAACGCTCCATGCTTGCCGTAATCATCAAGTCTGATGGCTTCTTGCAGATAGCGTGTCGTCCAATGATTGGTAATGCTTTGCACCATATACCAATACCGTGCGCGAATATCCTTGACCTGCTTTATCAGAACAAGATTATGCGTCCAATCCAGATACTTGATGGGAAGAGTAAAATTATATTCGTCTAATTGCGAAATCACTGATTTCGTAATTGGAGAAGCAGTTCCTTTCACCATCGTAAGTTCTTGATTATATTCGTTGAAGAACTGCACCATATATTGCATATTGCGCACAGTAAATCCTTTTATTTCGGAATAATCGTTCTTCAAATCCACAGACAACCGCTGCAAAGTTTTCTTACCCCAACCTTCATCATCTTGACTTTGCTGTAACATTTCACCAACGTCCCAATACATCCGAAGCATTTCCTCATTGGCTGCATAAATCACCCGTTGCTGTGCAATCAGTACCCTTTGCTTGATTTTGCGAAGCAATGCCGCATAACCACGAAAGTTATCCGCCAAGTTATCATTCCCTTTCATTTCTATATTTTCAGCCATAGTCTTCTTTTGTTTATTTGCAAAGTTACTCTTTTGATTTAACTGTACATCAAAACCTTACGGTTATTTGAATGTATTTCTATATAGGTTATCTTTTCATCGAACTGTGATGAACCTGTCCTGAACCTTATTATCTTTATATGTGTTATTTATATCGGTAATAAGCGAAATATTCTAAAAACTTAAAAACTCATGGCATATACTATTGCATTCTTCGGCAGCAAGCCTTACGATGAGGCTTCATTCAATGAAAAAAACAGTGAATACGGTTTTGAACTCCGTTATTATAAGGGTCATCTCAACCTGAATAACGTGATACTGACACAAGGTGTGGACGCGGTGTGTATCTTTGTAAACGATACGGCCGACGCGGAAGTCATCCGGCAAATGGCGGCAAACGGAGTGAAGCTCCTTGCCCTGCGCTGCGCCGGATATAATAATGTAGACCTGAAAGCAGCGGCGGAAAACGGTATTACCGTCGTACGTGTTCCCGCCTACTCCCCTTATGCGGTGGCGGAATACACCGTTGCACTCATGCTCTCCCTTAACCGGAAAATACCCCGTGCCACCTGGCGTACGCGTGACGGTAACTTCTCCCTGCACGGTCTTTTGGGATTCGATATGTATGGCAAAACGGCCGGCATCATCGGCACAGGCAAGATCGCCAAAAAGTTAATCACCATCCTGCGCGGTTTCGGCATGAATATCCTTGCCTACGACCTGTATCCCGACTACAATTTCGCCCGTGAGCATCAGGTGGTATATACCACACTGGATGAATTGTATCACAATTCGGATATCATCTCCCTGCACTGCCCGCTCACAGAGCAGACCAAATACCTGATTAATGACTACTCTATCAGTAAAATGAAAGACGGCGTAATGATTATCAATACCGGCCGAGGACAGCTTATCCACACCAACGCCTTGATAGAAGGGCTGAAAAACAAGAGAATCGGTTCCGCCGGACTGGACGTGTACGAGGAAGAAAGCGAATATTTCTACGAAGACCAGTCGGACAAGATTATCGATGACGATACGCTGGCGCGCCTGCTGTCATTCAATAATGTAATCGTAACTTCCCACCAGGCATTTTTCACCCGTGAAGCCCTTGCCAATATCGCATCCACTACCCTGATGAATATAAAGGACTTCATGGAACACAAGAAACTGGAGAGCGAAGTAAAACTGTAAAAAGCCATTTATGGAACATTAATCATCCACGGCTCAAACTTTCCGGCACGATTGCTTGTTACATACAGATAAATCACTAAAAAGAAAGATTATGAAAAAAGTAATAGACAAAGCCGAAAGCCGTAGACGTTCTTTATATGACTGGCTCGACAGCCACCATACATTCAGTTTTGACGAGTATTACAATCCCCGTCGCATGAACTTCGGCGCCCTGCGTGTACTGAACGACGACCGGATAGCTCCGGGCAAAGGCTTTGGCACCCACCCGCATAAGAATATGGAGATTATCTCCATCCCCCTGAAAGGTAAGCTGAAACATGGCGACAGCAAGCAAAACAGCCGTACCATCACCACAGGCGATATTCAGACCATGAGTGCCGGTACAGGTATCTACCACAGCGAAATGAACGGAAGCGATACCGAACCGGTGGAATTTCTCCAAATCTGGGTAATGCCCGAAAAACTGAATACCCCGCCCGCCTATCAAGATTATGACATCCGCCCCTATCTGCACAAGAACGAGCTTGCGCTCATCGTATCTCCCGACGGGAATGCTCCCGCCAAGCTACTGCAACAGACATGGTTCTCCATCGGAGAAGTCGAGGCCGGAAAGAAGCTGGACTATCACCTGCACCAGTCGCACGCCGGAGTGTACATCTTCCTCATAGAAGGCGAAATAAAGGTAGACGGCACGATACTGTCCCGTCGCGACGGTATGGGAGTATACGAAACCACCAGCTTTGAGTTGGAAACTCTGAAAGATTCGCATATCCTGCTGATTGAAGTCCCCATGTAAGACTTTTGCATAAAATAACAGCTAAACCGGAAGTTTGTGTAGCGTTTTTTGTAATATTGCGCTATAATTGAATCCGTACAATGAAACTTGATTATATCTACCATAGCGGCTTCGCGATTGAAGCGGACGGAGTGACGGTCATTATCGATTACTACAAAGACTCCTCGGAAGAGGAGCCGAACCGAGGAATCGTACACGACCGTCTGTTAAAGAAACCGGGGATACTCTACGTACTCTCCTCGCATTTCCACCCCGACCACTTCAACCGCGAAGTTCTTTCATGGAAGGAAGAACGCCCCGATATCCGGTATATCTTCTCCAAAGATATTCTGAAACACCGGCGTGCAACGGCGGAAGACGCCACCTATATCAATAAAGGCGACGTCTGCGAGGACGGGCATATCCGTATCGAAGCCTTCGGCTCCACCGATGTAGGCATCTCCTTCCTGATAGACTTACAGGGCGTCCGCCTGTTCCATGCCGGCGATTTGAACAACTGGCATTGGAGTGAAGAATCCACTCCCCAGGAAATACGCAAAGCTGAAGGCGACTTTCTTGCAGAAGTGAAAACCCTGCGACAAAAGGCTCCTCAGGTAGATGTAGCCATGTTTCCGGTGGACAGCCGCATCGGAAAAGATTATATGCGCGGTGCGGAACAATTCGTGGAACGAATAAAAACCACTATATTTGCACCTATGCACTTCAGTGAAGATTATCAGGGCGGCAACGCATTCCGTACTTTTGCCGAAAGCGAAGGCTGCCGTTTCCTTACAATCTCCCGCCGGGGTGAAAGTTTTGACATTACTAAATAAAACATAGCATTATGAAAAATTTGACACAAGTTCTTGTTGCACTGTTCTGCCTTTGCATGCCCGCCTTGCTGCACGCGCAAAGGGACGACAGCAAATATCTGGCCGGCGCCGTTCCGGAAGTGGACGGCAAAGTGGTATTTACCAAAGATTTCAGCATTCCCGGCATGTCTCAAGATACAATCTATTCCCGTCTGCTGAAATGGATGGACGCGCGTTTGGCGAAGAATGAGAATAACAGCCGCGTGGTTTTTTCCGACAAGGAGAAAGGACAGATTGTGGGCATGGGCGACGAATGGATTGTGTTCAGCTCCACGGCATTGTCACTGGACAGAACAAAAATTCTTTACCAGCTCACCGTTACCTGCCAGCCGGAGAAATGCATCTTTGAGGTGGAGAAGATACGTTTCAACTACCGCGAAGGGAAAGAAAAATATACCGCTGAAGAGTGGATTACCGATAAGTACGCACTAAACAAGTCCAAAACCAAACTGGTGCGCGGCCTTGCCAAATGGCGCAGAAAGACGGTGGATTTTGTAGATGACCTTTGCGTGGGCGTGACCGAGGCTCTAAGCGCCACTGTCGCCAAAGCTCCGGCAGAGGAAAAGAAAGAGGAACAGAAACAGAAAGAGACAAAAGCACTCGTCAACTCCGGCACAACGGTGATTACTCCCAAGACGCAGGTTACGGTAGAGACTCCCCAAACCGCTACGGTACCGGTTACGGTGACCGCACCTCAAACGAATGCGCAGGTTGCGCCGAACGCCTATAAGGAAGTTGCGCCGAACGCCATACCCGCCAACGCCATCCAAACCGGAAACGGCAAACTGGTTATCGTGATTGGCGAGGAACCTTTCAACATGACCATGATGACCGCCAATGCCGGCGGCTCGTTAGGCAAGATAGCAGGCGACAAGCCGGTAATCTTCACCATCCTGTCACCGGAACAGCCTTACGAACAGATGGAAGCGGCCGGGAACTATACCGTACGCTTCTACCCCAACGGGCAGACAGAGCCTTCCGTTATTCTGGAATGTAAGAAAGTTCCGTCACAAGCTCCGATAGAAGGCATGCCGCGCACATACATAGGCGAAATCCTGAAAGCGAAAATCAAATGAACCGATAATGTAAACCTAAATAAGTAACAGCAGTGGAAATAAAAAGCAAATTTGACCATTTTAATATAAACGTCACCAATCTGGAACGCAGTATCGCTTTCTACGAAAAAGCGTTGGGACTGAAAGAACATCACCGGAAAGAGTCGTCGGACGGCTCTTTCACGCTGGTTTATCTCACCGACGGCAGCACAGGCTTCCTTTTGGAACTGACCTGCCTGAAAGAACATCCCCAAGCCTACGAGCTGGGCGAGAATGAAAGCCACCTTTGTTTCCGCGTAGCCGGAGACTACGAGGCGATCCGCCAATACCACAAAGAAAACGGCTGGGTGTGTTTCGAGAATACCGCGATGGGATTATATTTCATCAATGACCCTGACGATTACTGGATTGAGATACTACCGGCCAGGTAAGTATGCGATATACCCCGATTTTACATTAATACTTAATACATCAACAACGTGAGTATAGAAGAAGCAATGATGGGCGGTATTGTTTTCAAAGGCAAGAAAGACAAGCCTAAAGAAGACAACAAGGTCAAGACCAAAGCCAAAAAGAAAACCTATATCACCGGACTGCATGGTTCCGGTGCGGCGAAAATGAAAGCCGAAATTCGCAAGAAACGCGCGAACAGGCATAAAGGAAAGTAAAAATAATTTTTCAGGTAAGAAGGTGTAAGTTCTCTCAAACAGAATTTACACCTTCTTTTCTTTATATCATACTCACCCGCATCACGGAAAACCATTATAAAATTATGCAATCCAAACGGTTTTTAGGCATATCGCACCGGAAAATCCCCCGTTAATGAAAGAAAGTTAACAAAAAACTTTGTTTTTACGTTCTTAGTATATATTTTTGATGCCGCAAACAAACAAATAACATTTTAAAAAGAAAGTGATTTTATCACAAGAGCATAAAAAAAAGCGCTACTTTTTTTTATCCAGAAGGATTGTAGTGTGTTTTCTTATATCAATAACTTTGAATAGCACCCATGCTCAGGTACAACGCGGCAAGAAAGACGATGCGAAAGCAGAATTGATATCTTTCAAAGACCGCTGGGGTATCAAGACGAATGCTGTCGACTGGTTATTGACCGTCCCCAATATTGGCGTGGAATTCGACTTAGGCAACACTATCCGAAACAAACAAACCATAGGCGCCAATATAAAGTGGAATTGGAATACCTCGCAAAAGTACACCCCATCCCTTATTTTCAATGTATTCGACGCACGGGTAGAGTGGCGGCAGTATTTTCGTACCCGTAAAAGAGGCGGCATCACCAAAGACGCCAATCTGATGACACGCCTCAAGGAAACCGTATTCACCACGCAACGCAAGAATCCCCGTCAGGAACGCGCTTACTACTGGGGCGTATACGTCAACGCTGCCAGCTACAACTTCAAAATCGGCAAGGAAGGAAGGCAGGGTAACGCTTACGGAGCCGGCATCAGCGTGGGCTATACCGCTCCGCTCTACGGCTACCGCAATAATTACATCGACTTAGAATTAGGCGGTTCCGCCGGACTGCTTTATACCTCGTACGATGTTTACACCCATGATGCGGAGAGCGGCTGCTACCCTCGCATAGCGGAGAAATGCAAGGGCGGGCACATCGTACCGTTCCCCCTGATAACGGATTTGCGCGTAGCTTTCGTCTACCGGTTCATGTCGGCGGGCAGCAAGTACAAAGAATCGGTCTACCGCCGTGTACAGTTGCGCGACTTCGCCCGTCAGGCGCTCAATGAAAAGATAAATAAGATGCGCGAGCGTATCGACTCCATCAACAACGCGATACGGAAACAGGGTTTCAGCCGTCCGGACAGCCTGCTCGGTAAGGAGGAACTGAAACAATGGAAGCTGATGCAGCAAGAGCGCAAAGAACTTGCCGCAAAGGAGGCCACCGACAAGCTGCGCAAACAGGTGGCCGACTCCCTGGGCATACAACTGAGCGACACGCTTACTTCCGAACAGGAAAAGACCCTGCGCAAGGCGCTGAAAGTACGTGAAGAACAATTGAAGCGGAAAGCCGAAACGCAAGATTCCACCAAGCTCGGCAAACGTGCCGCCAGAGAGGCAAAGCAGTCCGCCCAAGAGAAGAAAGAGAGGAAAAACAAGAAAGACTCCGGGAAAAAGAAGAAAAAGGACGGAAAGCCGGAAGCCGCGGCCGTCAAAGAGGAAAAAGGAGATGCCTCCGGTGAAGCAGAAAGGAAGGAGGATGAAGGATGAAGAACAAGACACTGACATATCTTGTCCTCAGCCTGCTGTGCTGCATGTCCGCCTGCACCTCGGTAGACCTCTGTCCGGAAGCGGAACACCCGCATATCACCGACATGCGGGTACGCCTCAACTGGGGCGACATCAGCAAAGATGAGATTCCGGCAGAGATGCACATCGTGGCAAGCCGCATCATAAACACCTGGCGTACCCACGGCATCGTAGACACATTCGCAGACCCTGCAACAGACAATAATATCACCCTGCAACAAAGCTCTTCCGACAGCGGAACAGCCGTAACCGCCGCTTCCTCTTTTTACCTGCGCGGCGGCGAGTACAACATATTCGTTATCAACGAGCAGTATGCAGACACCCCCGTACAAACGGATGAAACGAAGCCCACTCCCATCATCAGCATAGACAATCTGGACAATTACATCCACGACAACCGGATAAGCGTAAAAGACCTGTATCTGCAAATCAGCAGCATGGGCGACGAGAAGCCCGGTATCGTAGAGGGCAACGACCTGCCCGACTTCAATCCCGACGACGAGTACCTCAAGGAGGTAAAGTCCCCCATCTTTTATGCGGTACAAAAGAATATAAACATCCAAACCGGGCAACCCACCGTTATGGAATTCGATATGCAACGTATCAGCCAGCGCATCAATATCATCTTCAACATCCGCACCGAGGGAAATATCAAAAAGGAAGACCTCTCCGCGCCCATCATCGAACTGTCCGGAACTTGCGGACGCTTCAACATCTCCGACGCCTGTTTGGACACCACCCGCCTATACCGGACGGTACATCAGGTGCAACCGGACGAATTTACGCAAACCGGCGAAGGCACTTACCGATGCGCAGTCCATTTCCATACCCTCGGCATCATCCCCAGCGCGGCCAAAGGGCATCTCAACGGGCCGGGCATCTTACAAGTGGCCTTGCAGGTGTCCACTCCCCAGTTGGACGCCGCCGGAGCACCGGTACTGGATGCGGACGGCAATCCCGTCAAGAACAGCCGTTACATCTACGGCGCCATCAATCCTTATGACGAGCTGACCGCGGCACAGCTTATCGAAGTACGCGACGGCAAGACCTACCTGCGTTACAGCAAAGAAGACGTGAACATCGAGATAACAACTCCTTTGGTGATAAAGGCCGATAAGATAGTACCCAACGACACCGGTATGGGATGGCAGCCCCACGACCCTTCCAATCCGGATGACGACATAATAATAGAGATATAACCATGAAACGCCTGACATATAGTAATGAGATACATAAGCGGAAACGCCGGCATATGCTTGTCCTGCCCCTATGGTGTATGTTGCTGCTTGTTGCCAGTTGCGGTAATCTGTACACCGGTGACGAATCGCTTTACGACCCGAATCATCAGGACAACGAGGGCGACCGGACACAACTGCCCGTCATGGTAGCCTTCAGCGACCCTATATATAATGTACTGACGCGCGGTTCGGGAGTGCTGAACCCCACGGACGAAACGAATTTCGGCCAACGCATATCCGACGGAACATTCTTTGTATACGCTTTCCGGCGCGACAACCCCAACGGCATGACCTATGCCCATCGGCGGGCGGAGGATGCCGACCGCCGTTATTGCCTTATCGACGGCAGCCTGGACGAAATCTCCGCCGAAGAGTGCGCCGCGCTGGGACTTACCGCCGAACAATGCAAGCTGCACGGCAAACGGGCAGCCTATGCCGGAAACGGCTCGTTCATCAATTGGAAAAGCTCCGGCTACATTCCCTATTATAACTTGCAGGAAGAATTCGACGCTTTCAACTTCTTCGCCTATTACTACGACAATGCAAAAACGGGCGAAGTAAAGCGTGAAGCAGACCGTATCTGCTTCGATGTCACGGTAGACGGTTCGCAAGACCTGATGTGCGCCGCGGCTTCCGACCTGAAAACGCTGATAGAGGATGTGGAGAACGGCCGGAAAATCGCCGCCGATTACAGCGAGCAGGCCGACCGGCTGAAACAGCTTGGCGCCGACGAGCGTCAGCTAATGCGCAGTTGTTACTACGGCACCTACACGGCACGCCGAAATATCTGGCCTATCATCCGCATGAAGCATCAACTGTCGTACGTCAAGCTGAAATTCTACCCCGCGAGTAAAAGCACGGAAGACATCGTTTACATTACGGGTGTCTGGATAGAATGCGTCAATAAGGGCGTTTTCACGGTAGCGGCATCAGACCCCGCAAACATAGGCGTCTACTTCCCGGCAGACGGAGAACGGGGCAAGATACCTGCACGCGACGCCGATGGGAAAGAAATTTCCTGGACCGACGCCGACGGGAACTCCCTCTACCCTATGCAGGTGAAAGAAGAAGACGCAAACAAGGAAGTAAACCAGCGCCCGGCGACAGACGGCGGCATATTCCTGCTACCGCCGGGCAACAATGCCAAACTCCTAATCAGCACGGTGTATTATCCCAACGACACTGCAAGCGAACCTTACGCCACTACTTTCAGCTATGATTTAAAGGATGCCGTGTACAACAAAGACGAGAACGGCGCCTACCTCTCCAGTGGATTTATGGGCGGACGCGAATACAGCATCAGCGCCTACATATACGGACCGCAGGATATAAAACTGAACGTACAGGCTGCCTCGTGGGTGAACGGTGGGGATATAGAGATAGGAGAGGATGAATTATAAGAGCAAACAAACAGAGATTTATATATTTTCTTTTATTAATTAAATTTTAAATGATTATGAAAAAGCAATTTTTCTATGCAGCAATGGCTCTTGCAGTAATGAGCAGCTGTTCAAAGGACAATGATCCGGGTAATGGTAATCCGGAAGAAAGTAACGACCGCGCAGTGATTGCATTAGGCGTGGATGCTCCTGCTGTGACAGCCAATACCAGAGGTACAGGTTCGGTAGGAGATGTGGCCGGTGACGACAACAAGTGGAACAGCCAAAGACTGTTTATCTACATGGTAGATCAAGAAACCGGTTTAGAAGCTCAGGAAGGAGCCGAAGGAGCCAAGAAAGCCATTTTTGACAACACCGCACTCGAGTTCAGAGCGCCGAAAGCCGATGCTAAAGATCAAGGCGCCATCAGAATCTATAATAATTATGTAGAGGATACCGACAATGGTGTAATCCAATATAAATATTATCCGAGCAACGGCCGATATACATTCTACGGTTACCACATTGACGATGCAACAGGTGCGACCACCGATATTGAAGCAAAAACCGTAACGGGCGTTACAATCAATGGTACTCAAGACTTATTGGCCGCTACAACCATAGGTATGGCGGCAGACGATGCTACCAATGACCAAAGTTTATATAAAAATATAGCCAATACACTGACCGGTGAATGGGCAGATTTGATGAATTATCAATTCGGCGCCCGTACTGCCCGTAAAGGAATTGTTCCTATTCTCAAATTTGAGCACCAGTTGGCACGTCTGAAGTTCTTTGTAAGAGCCGGTAGTCCGAGTGCAGCCGGTTGGGAACATGATGGCGCCGCTTGGGTAGAACGTCAAAGCACCGATGGTCAAAACGAGCCACTCGGTATGCAAGTTACCCGCATCACTCTGAAAGACATGGTAGACGTTGTTGATATCAATCTCGCCGAGCCCAGTTCCAAAAGAAATGGAAACAGTACCGCCTCTTTTGTTGTATGTAGTAAAGACCCGGCCAATAAGAACAAGTTAGACCCCGCAAAAGGTCTGATAGAACCGGTAGTTCCTAAGTATCCTAAAGATCACGCGCAAATCCCGACAACAGGAAACGACCCCGATGCCAAAGGAACTCAGGTTGGAGAACCCGTAATGTTTCTTCCTAACGGAAACATTGAATTATCGATAGACCTCAAGCAATATGTAGAAGATACGAAAGACGAAACACAAGGCGATAAGGTGACATACAAATACGTTGAAAAACTGGATACTCCTTTGACCATTGACCAGACTAAGATTTCAGAAGATGTAAAAGAATTCAAGCCCGGCGCTTCTTACAACGTATACATTACCATCTACGGCTTCGAAAAGATTGAAGTTACCGCTGTCCTGACCGCATGGGAAAATGGTGGTGACATTGATGCCGACATCGAGGACGGAAAATAAAAGCCTGCCCCTCTAACGGAGACAGCCCTTGACACAATCCAAGTACCAACGGGTGGTACACTAAATACCAACCGTTGGTACTTGCAATACCAAAGCGTGGTACGGGAAGTACCAACCGTTGGTATAACGAATACCCAAGCATGGTACGAGGAATACCACCCGGGGAACATCAGAGAAGAACGATATGTTTAACCAATTACTCACTACAATCATGAAAAAGAACTTATGGATTCTGGCGGCCGCCCTTTGCATGACAGCCTGCTCGCAAAACGAGGATATCGTAATAGAGCAACCAGTTACCGACAGCGACTTCGAGTCGCCGGACGGACGCCTCATCATTCAATTAGGGGGAATAGAATCCCGCATAGGAGCCAGCGTAGGCGTAACACGCGCTCCGCTGGACAAGCTGTATGATGACACCGACGGCGCTACTACCCAATTAGGAATCTTCGCCCTTGCCACCAATGACGCTACAAACAACACCGCCATTACCGATGCCAACCGAACAGCCGCATGGGGCGACACGGACAATTACGGCATTCTGTTGAACAACGTACAAGCAGCTGTAACCGCCTGGCCTCAACAAGGCGGTACGGACGAAAAGCCGGATGGCTTGGAAAACGACAAGGCGCAGAAGATTACATTATATAAAGATAATGCCGCAAACGGTGTCTACTACTATCCGATGCAAAAGAAATACGACTATACTTTCTACGGTTACGCTCCCTATCAAGCCGACCAAACCATCAGCGCCGCAAAGCCGGAAATAAGTTTTACCGAATTCGACGGCTCGCAAGACATCATCTGGAAAAACGCCGCTGCCGCCCCGATAGCTCCCGGCTCCATCTACCTGAAAGACGGCGTAACAAACGATACCGAGCTGACCGGCTATAACGCCCGGTACATCCGCCAATTGAAGTATCACTTTGAGCTGAATAAGACGCCCCACGATAAGTCGGACTACCCGTGGATACCCAACATCAACTTCGAACACCGGCTGGCACAACTGCGTTTCTCCGTGATTCCCGCAAGCGACCAGTCCGAAGCGGACAGAACCGCCGTTCAAAACATGAAAGTGAAAAACATCACTATCAAATACCACGGTACAACCGCCACCCTCAACATTCTGACCGGCAAGCTGACCTTTACCGACAACGGTTCCCTGCTGATGAGGGAAGCCACCGACGACGGCAACGGAAATATCGCTTTCACAAACGAGAATGCCGACGGAACAGCCGAAGTTCCCAAAGACATTTACGTCCAGAAATACGAGAACGGACAATACACGCTTGGCGGCGTATCAAGCCCAGCCCCGTTGGTGCAAGGCTATCTGATGGTGAAACCGGATATGGAACAATTCCTGATGGACGTTACCATCATGGCTCCCGACGCCGGCGGAGTGCCCCAAGACCTGATTGTGCACGACATCCCCGTCAACGCCCCCACTCCCTCTGCCGATTTGAATAAAACCGACAAATTATTCTATGCCGGCTATTACTACAACGTACGTATCGGCATCTACGCCACCCAGCAAATCAACGCTACCGCCACTTTGGCCACATGGAAACCGGGCGGTGATCCCGTAGACGTACCCATCGAGTAAAAGCGGAACGTACCCGCACGAAAAACAAAAACTGTGTAATGAGTAAAAAGAAAAACATATCGTACCTCTTCAGTCTCGCACTCCTGCTACTGGCAGGATGCGACGCCGATACTGCCACAGTCCCTCTTCCCGACGAGGAGAGGGCTGTGGAAGTGCGGCTGAAAGCATCGGTATGCACCGTAGAGGCTACTGTCAGCCGGAATGTCATTGAAGGCACCGCCCTGAATACAGGAGATAAAATAGGCATGTTCCTCATGAGAGACAGTAATTTCAGCACCCCATACTTGCAGAATCTTCCATACCTGTATGCAGAGGACGGGCAACTGAATTTGCAGCCGGAAGGAACGAAAGTGTACTACCCCGCCCGGAAAGATACACTCTACCTGTACGGTTACTATCCTTATACAACGGAAGCCGCCACAGACGGGCATGGCAAAGTATCCATTCCCGTCACCGCCGCTCTGGAAGCGAATGAAGCGACGGACTACCTTTACACCGGCGAAATAAAAGGCAGCAAGAAAGCGGCGGCAACCGCGGCAGGCATTCCCGTCTCCTTGAAACATGCCCTGGCACGGCTATGCCTCAACATATCCACCAATCGCCCCGAATATACCGCCGAATCATATCCCGTATTGCAAAGCATCGGCTTCACCACCCGTGAGGGACAAAAGGGAACCATGGATTTGCAGACAGGCGATATCACGTCCGACAGTCCGGACACAGGGACATCCGTCATCTCCGATTACCAGGACGAAGCAACCCCACCCGCCCTTATACCCGGAACGTCCGTCCTTCAAAAGGATTACCTGTTGCTACCATACAAGCATGGCTCTACCGGAGCGCTCCGCCGATTGGCGTTCAGCATAAAGGAACCCGACGGAACCGTGAAGGACATCGTTGTGTTCGACGAAGCCGATGCCGATGCAAACACTCCCCCGTCAATTGTACTGGAAGCAGGCAAAACCACTACGCTCAACATTATATATACGCAAAGCATGGCCGCCAAAGCTTCCGTAAACGATTGGGACAAGGGTACGGAACACACCTTTCAATAATGCGGAACTTACAACCATCAATAACCCAAACGATAAACACCGATATGCCGAAAACCCATCACCATACACTTCTTCCAAGCAGTATCTTCTTTCTGCTGATACTGTGCAGCGCTCCTGCCCTGCATGCCCAGCAACTGGCGGTAAAAACCAACGGACTGATGCTTGCCGCCATGGCTCCCAACATCGGCTGCGAATTCGTTGTAGGCGAACGGAGCAGTATCGACATCTCGGCTTTCGGCGCAATCAACATCTACGGCAACAAAGCCAAAATGATAGGACTCCTGCCCGAATACCGTTACTGGTTCAACGGACGCCCCATGACACGGGAGTTTGTAGGAATAGCCGCCCTCGGCGTTTCCTACGACATCACATGGGGAGAGCGTATCTATCAGGGTGATGCCGCCGGCGCCGGAATCACGTTCGGCTACGCGCTGAATCTGAGCAGGCGCCTCAACGTAGAGTTTTACGGCGGATTCGGCGCCGTATACTTCAAGCAAAAACAATACTACAAAAACGACAACATAGCAGACTACACCGACGGAACGGCACAAGCCAACGCCAACGGTTACAAACTATTGCCTATCAAGATAGGTGTTTCTGTGTCCTATATCTTCAAATAAAGAACAACCGCCATGAAACATTTCATCATAACATCAGCCGTTTGTCTTGCTATGGTTTCATTTTCCGCATCAATCATGGCGCAGCAAATCTCCATCGTGTCCGGCAAAGTGCTGAACCTGCCCGAAGGCGAAAAGAAACCGAGGCCTTTCCCCATGGGCGAAACCGTACGTATCTTCGCTTTCAACACCGTAGCCTCCGCGCGCGATGCTCTGAAAGCGCTCGAAACCGGCGGTGGCGGGACACTGCTCTTCGATGCCGACGCCGTGGCAGGCGCCGACGGGTACTACGAAATACGCGTGGCGGAAAACGGCGCGCTCATCTTTAACGTGCAAATGAAAAACGAACTGCGCGAGGTAAACTACAAGCAGGAGATTAATGCCAACATCGACGGCGGCATCGCCCTTGAGGAAGTGGAAGTCGTGGCTGAAAACCCGAATCCGCAGCCCCGCCCCGTAGCCGGGAAAATAGTGGGAAACAAGCTGATTGTAAACAACTCGGTAGCCATTCCCAGCAATTACGGCGCTCCCAACCGCCGGCTCATCATGCAGCCTTACATCATGGACTGTACCACCGAAGAGGTGGTGAGCTACATGGACCCCACCGTCATGGATGGCCCCGAATACGGACTGACGCAAGACCGCCGCATGGCCTACGACATAAAGAACGACAAACTGGCGCCCTTCATCAATACCCGTCGCCAGCTGGATGCCACGCGCTTCAATCTGGACATCAACGACTCAGTGCCCGTGCCCGACCCCAGACGCATTTACAGCGTATTGTCCAAAGTTATTATAGCCGATTATACCCACTCCACTTACGAAGCGGAATGGAAAATGACTACCTGCAAAATAAAACGCCCTTTGCAGTTTCTGGAGTTCTCATTCCCCGATTTCGAATTAGACCCCGATAAATACAAAGAAACGCCCCGACGCGAACGCCGGAATACGGCGGGCAATATCTCGCTGACATTCCTCGTAGGCAAGGCCGAACTGGATCCGGCGGACTCTGCCAACGTGGTGCAGATGAATAAATTGCAGGAAGACCTGATGGGTATCGTCAACGGCGAGGGCACCACGCTGAAAGAATTTAAGATTACCGGCGTATCGTCTCCCGAAGGACGCTATGCCGGCAATCTGGCGCTCGCCAAACAACGAACGGCTTTCGCTCTCCAAAAAATCACTTCGGTAATACCTGCCGCCAAATGGAGCCGGGTATATAAGCATCCCACGGAAACGCGTGTCGCCACCTGGAATGAGGTAGCCTGCTTGCTGGAGCGGGACAGCCTCACCGCGGAAGCGCGGGAGATAAGGGAAATCACCGGGAAATACAAGAACCCCGATGCGCAATTTGCCGCCGTATCACGCCTGCCCTATTACTCCACCGTCATCAAAGAGCGGCTGCCCAAGCTACGTACCGTGCAGTACGAATACAAACATGAAATATTCCGTGAGCTGAACCCGGACGAAATATTGGACAAATACTTGCACGACCCGCAATATGCCGACGGCAAGAAGTCATTCACACGCTACGAGTACTGGCATTTGTTCCAAATGATAAAAGAGCCGAAAGAAGCGGAGAAACTCTATCGGCGCGCTTACAGGGAGACAATGGCATACGACGCGAAAGGGAAAGAAAAACCATGGATTCTGGCGGCCAACAACCTTGCCATAGCGCTGTTGCGCAGGGACACTTTCGATGTAGAGATACTGAAACCCCTGATTGACCTCAAACGAAAAGTGAACATGGTGGATTCGTTCAACGACGGCATCAGCATAACGAAGACCGAAGTAAACCCCGAAACAATCGTCGCCAACCAGCTCGCGATGTACATACGCGCCTATAACTTTGAAGAGGCCAGCATCCTTGCCGACAAGCTTCCCGACACCGAGCGTTTCCAGATGATAAAGGCGTTTGCCAACTGTCTGGGCGGCTACTACGACTACCGGGGCGCAGCCACCGTGAAAGAGGGTGAGGAACGCAAAAAGGTATTCAAAGCAGTGAAAGAGTCGTCACCGCTCAATAATATCGTAATGTGCATGGCCATGGAAACGGACAATTACAATAAAGAAGCGGAGAAAGCATTGGACGCGCTGCCCGAAACGGCCATGACAAAGTACATGAAGCTGGTGATTTACATCCGGGAAAAGAAACTGTATGAATGGAGCTACGATAACGCCCTGGATTTTGATGAAGCCTGCAAGAAACTGGAAGAAATCGTCAAACTGGATGAGAAATACTACAAAATAGCCGTTAATGACGGCGAAATCAGTAAAGAGTTTATGGAATATTACGACCAGGGTGACTGGAAACTTTATTAAACGGATATAGAGAGCTGAAAACCATGAAGAAGCTACCGATTATATTGATTGTATTGAGCATAACGATACCCGCCGCCTTTGCCCAGCAGCAAGGCAGCGACAATTCTCCCCGAACAGCGCATCCTAAAGATACGGTCAGCGCAGGATTCGACGCTACCCGGCAGATGTTCCAAAAACGTTACCAGCATCCGGACGCCGTTCCTTTCGATACGTTATGGAAGAACAATGTGTATATCTCCTTGTTCGGCGGTATGGATAAAATGATTCCGCGCGGAAACACGGATTTCAATACAGGCCCTGCGGGCGGTATTGCCGCCAGCTGGCAGTTCGCTCCCGCGCATGCCCTGCGGGCTTCACTGCTCGCCGGTAACTTTTCCCGCAAAATAGATAACGAAACCTTAATGCGCTTCGGGTTGCAAGCGGACTATCTGTTAAACGTATCGTCCTACGTCAACGGCTATAATCCCGGACGTATCTTCGAGTTTCTGACCGTAGCGGGAGTCGGTTATCAACTGTCCTCGCTGGCCGGCAGGACGGAGCATGTGGCCGACCTGCACTTAGGTTTTCAGTTGAAGCTGCACCCTACCGCGCATGTGGACTTTTATCTGGAACCGCGCTTCACCATTATGAGTGACGGCATAGACCACTCTTTTCAAAAGAACTGGCATAAATACGATATGACCTACGGCGCGACAGTGGGCATGAACTACCGCCTGAAAGCCTGGAAGCCTTTCGGCAAAATACGCATATTGGAAGGAAACCGCTTTTTGGACAATACCTTTGTCAGCGTTGCCGCAGGCGGACAGTTACAGGCTTCCCGCCTGACAAGCGAAATAGGATTGGTGAACTCCGTCGGGCCGCACATCAGCCTGTCCGCCGGCAAATGGCTGATACCCGCATTCGGCTTGCGGCTATCGGCATTCAAATCCTCCGATACCTGGCACAAAAAAGTAACCGCTTCTTCGGCAAGTTCCGCCGGTGAAGAATTCTATGAGATGTCCGCATATGCGGGGGGACGTCTGGAAGGTATGCTGGACGCCACGTATTTCTTTAACGGCCGACAGGTGAATCCCAAGTTTTCCGTCAATGTACTGGCCGGCGGTGAGTTGGGATATATCTTGAAGGAGAACGGTTATCGCCCCGCGAAAGGCGGATATACGGGCTTTACAGGCGGGGTGCAACTTAAATACAGGCTCTTTGGGGATGTCTCTTTGTTTGTGGAACCACGTACCAGCCTGGCATCGTATTCATTAAAGACCAGCGAAAAAGAAGAAGGAAGATATGTGGCCAAAAAGTTCACAGACAATCTGTACAGCATCAATGTAGGTATCGAGATACGGCGTGCCGACGAGGAGAACCGTATGGCACGCTCCTTGAACCGGGAACTATTTCGACCTTCCTTCTTCGTGAGCGGGGCAATAGGTTTCTCCACTCCCATACAGATGAAGCGGTATGAACTGAAACGCTACTTTGACTATCAGGCCATGATAAACGCGGGACGCATCTTTACTCCGCTATCGTCGCTCCGCTTAGGAGCGGACTACACGCCTCTTTCCACAGACCTGAAAGGGGAAACCGTGAAATATGATATGGCAAGCGGAAGCCTTGACTATATGCTGAATCTTACCAACCTGATGACGGGATACGACCCTGAACGCAAATACGACATACAGCTATTTGCCGGAATAGTGGCATCCGTACGGATGCAGCATGAAAGCCGTTTCTTTATCGGTGGAGAAGCGGGACTGCACACCTCTTATCGAGTGAGCCGCCGCTTCAAAGTATTCCTCGAACCCAAAATCCGCATTTACGGAAAGGAACTGTTGATGCAGGATAACGTGCAGGGAAGCGACATCATGATGTCGCTAAATGCCGGAACAAGCTTTTCTTTCTAAAACCGGAAGCCGGAAGAAAGTTATTTCAGAAGTTCATCAATCTTCCTGACCAGAGAGGAGAACTCCTCTGGATTGTAAAGACGGGTAAGCATCACGATGCGCCCTTCTTTATCAATCAGCACATTACGGGTGATACCAGCCTGACGCAACGCATATTTGGCAAAAATATCAGCGCCCGGATCCAGTCCCAAGGGATAGGTAACACCCGTGGACTTGCCAAAAGCGATGACTTTATTCAACGGTTCGTCACGGTCGATCCCCATTAACATGAAGTCCGGATCGGACTTATGCTTCTGCCATATATCTTTTTCGATAAAAGGCATTTCTTTACGGCATACGCCGCACCAACTGGCAGTGAATTGCAACATCACCACCTTGCCACGGAAATCGGAAAGTTTAACGGTTTTGCCGTCCGTCAGCGTTACGGTAAAATCGGGAGCCGTCTGCCCCACTTTCACAATATAACCGGTACTGTCCGCTTTTGCTTCCTGTGCCACAGCCGCTATGCCGCATAATGCAAACAGGCCGAGCAGCCATAATCTGAGTTGCTTCATCTTCTTCGCTTTTTTAAGTATTCATAAACAAATTTCCTGCCGCAAAAGAAGCTAATTAGCCATAAGAAAACAAATAGAGCATAAACTCTTTGCGAATATTTAACGCAGGCTGCTCCGTAACCTTATGCTCCGGAGCGCCATCCTTTAAATATTAGGTTTGATATCCAACTTCACAGGCTTAATCATGTTTTCCGGCTTCAGGATGGTATCCAAATCCTCTTTGGAAAGTATGTTGTGTTCCAATACCAGTTCATAAACGCCTTTTCCCGTTTCGAGGGCTTCTTTGGCTATCTTGGTGGAGTTCTTATAACCGATAACCGGATTCAGCGCGGTCACCACGCCGATACTATCGTGTACATAGCTGCGGCATACTTCCTCGTTAGCGGTGATTCCGTCGATACAGAGAGTACGCAAAGTATCGAATCCGTTCATCAGCAAATCGGCCGACTCAAAGCAACATTGCGCCATAACAGGCTCCATCGCATTCAGTTCCATCTGCGCGGCTTCACCGCTCATGGCTACACAAAGGTCATTGCCTATTACTTTGTAATCTATCTGGTTCATCACTTCGGGGATAACGGGGTTTACCTTGCCCGGCATTATAGAGGAACCCGGCTGCATGGCAGGAAGATTGATTTCTCCCAGTCCGCAACGCGGCCCGGATGCGAGCAGACGAAGGTCGTTGCATATCTTGTTCATCTTCACCGCCACTCTCCGCATCGCCGAAGAATAGCCTACAAGACAAGAAGTATCCGAAGTAGCCCCCACCAAATCAGCGGATAGCTTAACTTCCCATCCGGTAATCTTCCGCAAAGCCTTTACACACCGCTCCGCATATTCCGGCTCTGCCGTAATGCCCGTACCGATGGCGGTAGCTCCCATATTGACAGTGAGGAATTCTTCTGCCGCAAAGTTCAGGTTCTTTATCTCATCGCGTAAGATACTGGCAAAGCCATTGAATGTTTGTCCGAGTGTCATAGGTACAGCGTCTTCCAACTGCGTACGTCCCATTTTAATGATATGCTTGAACTCTTCCGCCTTGCGCTGGAACGCATCGATTAACTCCTCAAAGTGTTTCACCAGCTTGAGATGTGTATAGTACATTCCTATATGTATGGCGGTAGGATAAGCGTCATTGGTAGACTGTGAGCGATTGACGTGGTCGTTCGGCGAACAATATTGATATTCACCGCGTTTATGTCCCAAGATTTCAAGAGCGCGATTGGCGATTACCTCATTGGCGTTCATGTTGGTAGTGGTTCCGGCTCCGCCCTGAATCATATCTACCGGGAACTGTTCATGATGCTTGCCTTCAAGTATTTCCTTACAAGCTTCAAGAATAGCATCCGCCTGTTGTTCGGTAAGCAAGCCAAGCTCGAAGTTGGCAACAGCCGCTCCCATTTTAGTGATAGCAAGAGCATTGATGAACAAAGGGTATTCATTCAGATGAAATTTACTGATACGAAAGTTTTCGATACCTCTGAGGGTTTGTACTCCATACATGGCAGTTTCCGGTATTTCACGGCTGCCGATCAAATCACTTTCTGTGCGAGTTTTTTTTGATAGTTCTTCTTTCATAATATATATTTATTAACCATTTCTATAAGCGGTTACCAAAGAATAACCAAAGATAGCATAAAATGTTTTGCAAACACCATGCCTTATTATTAAGTTAACAAACTTTAATCACAAGTGAATATTACACATAATTCTATACTTAATATGACAAATTGTAAACCATAAGAATAAATCAGAAGTTTATCTATGTTTAGTTAATATATGTTTTATTTAGAAAATATAAAGTAATACAGGCAACACATTTACCCCCTTTTCTTGTTATATAAAAGATATTTTCAGAAATTAGCCAATATTAAAGAAACGGAACAGCCTTTATTTAATTTTTAAATAACAAGTATATGATCTTACAATTATTATTTGTACTGACCGCTATTATCATAGGTGCGCGTTTAGGCGGCATAGGTCTTGGAGTAATGGGCGGTGTAGGCTTAGGTATATTGACTTTTGTATTCGGCTTACAACCTACCGCGCCACCAATCGACGTAATGTTGATGATTGCCGCCGTTATTTCCGCGGCTTCCTGTATGCAAGCGGCCGGCGGACTTGACTATATGGTAAAATTGGCGGAAAAGCTGCTACGCAAAAATCCGTCACAGGTTACTATCCTCAGTCCTATCGTAACTTATTTATTTACTTTCGTAGCAGGAACAGGACACGTTGCTTACTCTGTCCTTCCCGTCATAGCCGAAGTTGCGACAGAAACCAAAATCAGACCCGAGCGTCCGTTGGGTATTGCGGTTATCGCTTCACAGCAAGCCATCACGGCAAGTCCTATTTCGGCAGCCACGGTGGCACTGCTTGGCCTGCTCGCCGGATTCGACATCACTTTATTCGATATACTCAAAATAACGATTCCTGCGACGATTCTCGGCGTGCTGGTAGGAGCATTGTGCTCCATGCGTGTGGGAAAAGAACTGATTGACGACCCTGAGTATCAAAAACGCATGGCAGAGGGATACTTCGATGGCAGAAAAGTGAAGATTGATGACGTAAAAAACAAACGCCACGCCATGATTTCGGTACTTATATTCATCCTCGCTACCGCATTCATTGTTCTTTTCGGTTCGTTTGAGGGTATGCGCCCTTCTTTCCTGATTGATGGAAAAACAGTCACTTTAGGCATGTCCGCCATTATCGAAATCATCATGCTTACGGCAGCCGCCCTTATTCTGTTGGTTACCAAAACCGACGGAATAAAAGCGACACAGGGTTCTGTTTTTCCCGCCGGAATGCAGGCCGTAATCGCTATTTTCGGCATTGCCTGGATGGGCGATACTTTCTTGAATGGCAATATGGCGCAACTGACCGCCTCTATTGAAGGAATCGTGCGCCAGATGCCCTGGTTGTTCGGTATCGCTTTATTCGTTATGTCCATCTTGTTGTACAGCCAGGCAGCCACGGTACGCGCTTTAGTACCGTTGGGCATCGCTTTGGGCATATCGCCGTATATGCTGATAGCCATGTTCCCTGCCGTAAACGGATATTTCTTCATACCGAACTATCCTACCGTAGTCGCGGCTATCAACTTTGACCGCACAGGAACAACCCGTATCGGCAAGTATATACTTAATCACTCCTTTATGATGCCCGGTATTGTCTCTACGGTAGTTGCCATAGCGCTGGGATTATTATTCATACAAATATTCTGAGATATTATACTTCAACCTATTTTTTAATTTAAACAATGTAAGTTATGAAAAAATTAGCAAGACTTAGTATGGTAGCCGTTATGCTACTGTTTTCTGCAGCAATGGCTTTCGCTCAACAAAAGCCTAATATTCATATCCTTGCCACCGGTGGAACCATCGCCGGAACCGGAGCGTCTGCAACCGCCACCAACTATACTGCTGGACAGGTGGCTATCGGCACTTTGCTTGATGCCGTACCCGAACTGAAGAATATAGCTAACGTAACAGGTGAACAAATCGTCAAGATAGGCTCACAGGATATGAACGATGATGTTTGGCTGATTCTTGCAAAGAAGATTAACCAGCTTTTGAAACGCTCCGATATTGACGGTATCGTCATTACTCACGGAACCGATACAATGGAAGAAACGGCATATTTCCTCAATCTGACGGTCAAGAGCGACAAACCGGTCGTTTTAGTCGGAGCAATGCGCCCATCCACCGCCATCAGCGCCGACGGACCTCTCAATTTATACAATGCCGTCGTTGTGGCCGGAGCTAAAGAATCCAAAGGTAAAGGCGTTTTAGTGGCAATGAACGGAAGCGTACTTGGCGCCGCAAGCGTATTGAAGATGAATACCGTTGACGTACAAACATTCCAAGCTCCCAACGCAGGCGCACTCGGTTATGTTTTGAACGGTAAGGTTACCTATAATATGTCGTCCGTAAAGAAGCATACCACCCACTCCGTATTTGATGTTACCGATTTGAACTCACTTCCCAAAGTAGGAATCGTTTATAGCTATTCGAATATCGAAGCCGATATGGTTACTCCGATGCTGAGCAACGGCTATAAGGGTATCATTCATGCAGGAGTAGGCAATGGAAACATCCATAAGAATATATTCCCCGTATTAATGGATGCACGCAAGAAGGGTATTCTTGTTGTCCGTTCATCAAGAGTACCGACAGGTCCCACTTCTCTCGATGCGGAAGTAAACGATGCGCAGTATCAGTTTGTCGCATCACAGGAGTTAAATCCTCAGAAATCACGTGTTCTGCTAATGCTTGCATTGACCAAGACCAATGACTGGAAACAGATTCAAGAATACTTCAACGAATACTAAAAACAGATGGACATGATAAAGAAACTAACATTTATACTCCTGATAGCGGGTTGCGCACAAGGCATGTACGCTCAGAACACGGAGAAGAGTGAGAAGTTCCTTGAGAATAAAACCCTGTTTGAAGAACTTACCAACGTAAAGAAAAAACAGGATAAGTTCAACTTATTCCTCAATATGCAAGGCAGTTTCGATGCAAACTTCCGCGACGGCTTTGAAGAAGGAGCTTTCAAAATGAGGCAACTTCGTATTGAAGCCAAAGGAAACATCAACAACTGGCTTTCATATCGGTACAGACAACGTCTGAACCGTTCGAATGACAGCAGCGGAAACATCGACAATCTTCCTACCTCCATCGACATTGCCGGAATCGGCGTGAAACTCGGAAAAGGTTTTTCTATCTTTGCCGGTAAACAATGTGCCGCATACGGCGGTATCGAGTTCGACCTGAATCCTATCGAAATATACGAGTATAGCGATATGATTGAGAACATGAGCAACTTCATGACCGGTTTGAATATCGGATATGATATCAACTCCAACCAGCAGTTGAACCTGCAAATCCTGGACAGCCGTAATGGTTCTTTCAGCAAAACATACGGAGTTGAAACCGAAGATGGAGAGCTCCCTACAATAGAATCGGGCAAACTTCCGCTTGTGTATACCCTGAACTGGAACGGTAATTTCAATGACGTATTCAAAACACGCTGGTCTGCTTCCGTTATGAATGAGGCTAAAGACAGGAATATGTATTATTACGCATTCGGTAATGAATTAAACTTGAATAAGTTCAATATGTTTCTCGACTTCATGTATTCAAGAGAAAGTATTGACCGTAAAGGAATCATGACGGGAATTACAGGCAGCATGGAAGGTCACAACGCTTCCGATGCCGGGTATTTTTCAATGGTAACCAAGTTGAACTATCGCTTCCTGCCCAAATGGAATGCTTTTGTAAAAGGAATGTACGAAACAGCATCTCTTACCAAGCAACAAGGAGATTTAGAGAAAGGCAAATACCGTACTGCATGGGGCTACTTTGCCGGTGTGGAGTTCTATCCCATGGATACAAACTTACACTTCTTCCTTACTTACGTAGGACGCTCCTATGATTTCACAGCTCGCGCCAAAACGCTTGGACAAGAGAATTATTCCACCAACAGGGTATCGGTAGGATTCATCTATCAGTTACCGATGTTCTAAATATCTTCTTATAATATAAAATAGCCGGCATAACTTTATGCCGGCTATTTTATATTATAAGAAAAACTCCGAAATATCACATTCGGATATTTCGGAGTCTTCTTTGAGGTTCCTGGCGAACCTCTTTTTCTTTATTTTGCTTATTTGTTTAGTAAAATATAAAACATACAAACTATTAATATTCAATATATTATTTATTTTACAGAGAAAATAAAATTAAATGAGATAAAAAAATGTAGTACCAATGTAGTACCAAAACTAAAAAGAACCTCTATATTTGTAGCAACAATTTAAACCCTAAAGATTATGGCAGCTACATTCATTTTGAGAACTGACAAAAGCGAGGGATATGCAACGTTATACGCTCGCATACAGAATAGAGTACCTAAAATTAATATTAGGGTATCTACTGGACTGGAAGTTGATGTAAAGGAATGGAATAAGTCTTTGACTGGAGCGAAAGCATTAACAACGTTCAGAAACGGAAAAGGCAAAGAGCTATTTCTCAAACTCGATGCTATTTCCTCAATGTTTGATGCCTTTATAAAGAATGGCATAGCTATTACTTCCGATATGGCAAAAGAACGCATCCATGAGATTGTGTATGCTGAACAAATAACAGCAGAAAAAGAACGTGCCAAAGCTGAGGCTAAAGCATTGGAAGAAGAACAGATTACCAACTTTAACGACTTCATAGCACAATTTATTCACGAATGCGAAACCGGAAAGCGGAAAAAGAAGGGAGGAACTACAAATATATCTCCTGGAACAATCAAAAGCTACAAAGGCTTTCAATCCCAGTTTAAAGCATATCAAGAAATAAGGCTAAAGGTTATTGATTTTGAGGACCTAACAATAGAGTTTTATAATGACTTCCGTTTATTCCTCACAGATAAAGAGTATTCTCCCAACACTATCGCCCGGATGATAAAGATATGTAAAACGATATGTTATGCAGCAGAGCAACTGAAGCTAATGGATGCTGGAAACATTCGCTCCGGTTTTGAGGTGATTTACAAAGATGTCGATAATGTCTATCTGACAGAAGAACGTATACAGGAACTTTATGAGTACGATTTATCCAATCGCCCGGCATGGGAAAAGGTAAAGGATGTATTTGTTGTTGGCTGCCTGACCGGGCAACGTGTCAGTGACTACAAGCGTATCAATGCCAAAATGATAGTTACCCTTACCGATGGCAACAAGTATATCAAACTTAAGCAGGAGAAGACCGGAAACGTAGTTTATATTCCTCTTGATTATCGGGTTGTGGCTATCCTTGACAAATACAACGGTACACTTCCCAAAGTATACGACCAAAAGATAAACGACCATATCAAAGAGATTGGCGAGGTTTTAGGCTGGACGGAGATAGTAGAGCTGGACGAACAACGGGGAGCAATGGAGTACATAGCAAAGAAACGTTTTTGCGACCTTCTTAAAACTCATACATGCCGAAGAAGTTTAGCAACCAATATGTATAAAGCCGGGGCTTCATTAAGTTCTATAATGGCTATTACCGGACACAGCAGTGAGCAGCAGCTAAAAACATATCTCAAACTAGATGAATCAGAAAAAAGTATGCTGGCAGCTAAAGAGAACTATTTCACGAAATTACGAATAGCTAAATAAAAAAAAATATGGAAAATGTAAAAGAATTTGCCGAGTATTTAATAAAAATGGAATGTGCACCTGCAGGTGACCTATATTCTGATCCCTGGTTTAAAGCTATTGATTATGCTAACAAGATTGCCAATAAACTACTTTTGATACCAACAAAAGAAATGAGAGTGGCCTATGGAAGAATGATAATTAATGCAATGGAAACTTTTACAACCCTCATTACAGTAGACGAATTTAATTCAATAAAAGAAAAAGAAAGATTTAAACTAATCAAAGGACTGATACAATCAGAAAAAATGGGACCACGTTTTCTTTTTACCGTCTCTACATTCCTAAATTTCCGTCATTGCGACATAAACCTATGCGAACTAGTATCCGATATAGAAAATAGTCGATTCGTGTATATTGACGTAGCCCCTGAATTAATTATAGATATTATTCCTTCTGTCAAAAACACAAAAAACGAATTTAATCTATATCGAAAAAAAGAAGCTATTATAACAATGCTAGAAGCCTTAGGAGTTAAAGGGAAATCTGCAGGAGCTGTTCCTGATTCAAATATAAAAAAATTTGTTTACTTTCTAACTGGAAGTGGAACGACAGATGATGATATAAGAAACCAATATGTGTCTGATTTATTCAAACCAAGTAAAGATAATCGTAATAATGAGACAATCAATAAAGATTTAGATTTTGTTGCCGCTAGATTTGAAGAGATAGGACTTTTTAACCTTGCACAAAAGGTTAAAAATGGCAAAATATAAAATTCTTCATCATGGGTGGGGGTATAAATGGGTGTACCCCCACCCTCTAAACCATTCTTAACTTTGCGTCCATAAGAACTAAAAATGTAAACTTATGGGCGCAAAATCTTTTTATACACCTACTTCAATGCTTATTCAAGCCATATCAATAGATGAACTTGAAAGCATGATGAGCCGTTTATTGGATAAGAAATTGGCTCCCTTTCTAAATCCCCCTCCAACAGCAGAACGATTTCCTGAAAACAAATTGTATAGACGTAAGGAAGCATCCGAAAAATTAGGCGTCTCTCCTACACTATTAGAGAAATGGACAAAACAGGGATTAATCAAGTCTCGAAAAATCGGAACTTGTATCTATTATGTTGAGAAAGATATTGACGAAGCTATCAAAAATGCATTTAATTCTTCTAAATCCTAAAGACATGGAAAAGTCAGACATTAACATTACCCAGACGCAACAGTTCGTTATGGGCTTCATGTCCCCTATTATTGACGAAATAGTAGACAGAGTATCAGAGAGAGTATTGGCTGCATCAAAGAAAGAACCAAAGTTCTACACTCGAAAAGAAGCCGCTGAAATCCTTCATGTGACCTTACCAACATTGGCGAGAATAACAAAAGACGGGCTTCTTGTTTCTAAGCATGTAGGTAGTAGAATCCTGTATGAAGCGGAAGCTATCGACGAAGCCGTAAAAAAACAGGTCGTATTCAAATATCGGAGGGCGTGATTATGAAAGAAAAGACAAAGGTAGCCTCATCGACTACCAATCTCCCTAACTACGAGGGCAAAGATACTAATTCTTCCCGAAATATCAGGGCTGTCAGAAAACTATTTTTATCAGGTGGGAAGTTTACAGCCAGGCGGATTAATGAACTGGTAGGCTTTAATGATGCCCGTAAGGCTATTTCTGAATTACGCCATAAGGAAGGCATGAATATCCAGGATATTCGGTTGTCAAACGGTTGCAAATTATACTGGCTGGCAGAGAAAGGGGGACACAATGAATGAAGAAAGTAAAATCTCCCAAATAAAACTGTTATCAGAGTGTTTTGCGGAATCCCCTAAAACCATGTATCAGGCCGAGCGGGAAACAGGTGTAAGGATTGCCAATATTTGTCGTTTTATAGACAAGATGAAAAAAAGTGGTAATATCCGTAAGGTATCATCCGGCAAATGTCCCATATCACACAGGAAAGCCGGATTCTATACGAGCAACCGGGAATACTTCAAAGACGATAAACAGCCTTCACTTTTTTGTGATTTCTGGAACGGTATAAAATTAAAGCCATGAACATAAGTGTAAATAACAAAACTTTGTCCGATGTGCTTGTATTACCTATTGACGGGCTTTCAGCAAATGCACAAGAGATAATTAGAGAAGTGTCGGAAGTGTATCAGTGCAGCCGTGATATAGTACTGGCTGCAATGTTTAGTGCGGTCGGTGTAGCAGTCGGCAAAAAAATAAGGATTTCCGATAGCAAGTATTTTAATTATCCGTGTCTTTGGGCGTGTGCAGTCGCCCCATCCGGTTCTAACAAGTCCACCCCTGTACGCTTCATTCTGCAACCTTTAAAGGATAGGGACGCAACCGAATACAAGGCATATAGGGAAGAGCTGAAGGTTTTCAAGGATTCAAAGGATGAGCATAAGGAAAGACCGATATTCAGGCAGTTGCTTTTAAGCGATTCCACACCCGAAGCGAGGAACCAGGTATTATCTACCAGCCATAACGGAATATTGCTTTACAGGGACGAAATAAAGGGCTTTCTTGACGATATAGGACGATATAACAAGAGTGGCGAGGTAAGCCAATTATTATCGGTCTTTGATTCTGATAACATCGTAATAAACCGAAAGTCAGATGATACGCTATTAGTCGAAGAGCCATTTATGGGTGTTTTAGGAACAATCCAGCCTGACGTACTTGCGGACACATTCGGCAACGACCTGCTTATGAACAACGGCTTTAATCAAAGGTGGCTATTCGTTTACCCGGATGAAAATCCGTCTGCAATGTATTCGGAGAAGTCTATCAGCAAAGAGGTACGGGAAGCATGGAGCAGTTACATTAATGCTTTATTGGATGCAGATTTCAAGGCTGGTGGATGCGATACGGTCTATATCATTGATGAGGCAAAACGTCTCTATATCGAATACTATAACGAATTACAGGTAAAGAAGCAAAGTACGGATGATAGCTACATGTGTGCCGTATATTCAAAACTGCAAATCATAGTGGAACGCTGGGCTTTGATAACACACCTGTTAGGAGATAATACGGGTATGAGCCGTATTTTGCCGAAAGAAATGGAGTATTCAATCAGATGTATGGGTTACTTCGAGAGATGTGCAGAAAAGGTGTATATGAAGCTGACGGAAAACAGAAAACAGCCGGAAGCGAAAACAATGGGTAAAGAGGAAATGATAGCCAATGTTTACCATTTGACTAACCCGGTCAGTCAAAGCGCTGTTGCTGATGCGATTGGGGTTTCAAAGCAATACATATCAAAATGCCTAAAGAAATACCCTAAGTTGACAGGTTGTCGGTTGACAGATGCTGAAATTATTGATATACAACAAGATATAAACAAAACTGCGTCAACCTTGTAACTTGTGGTTTTTCAAAAGCTTAAGCATAGAGATAGACTGATAAAATTGCATAAACACCTATAAATTAAAAGTTTAATAGTAACAATCCGACAACCGGTCAACCGTCTACTAATTTTTATAAGATTATGAAGAAGGATATTTTTGATGTAGAGATTTCCGTTTATAACGGTGTGAAAGATGTGTACGGCACAACGTGCAAACTCCGTGATTTCCTTTTCAGCAAAAAGCACGTTCCGGAGATTGAACGCCTGCGGTCTTTGCCGACAAAGGAAGAAAAGAACGAGGTAAAGAAGCGTTTGCCTATGGCTTGCATAAGTGGGCTATTCCAGCCGACACGGAAAGCGGAAAACCTTGTAAGACATTCCGGGCTTATCTGCGTGGATATTGACAGAAAGGATAACTTACATATCGATAACTGGGACGAAATAAAGCAGGAGCTTTGCAAGTTGAAAGAAATAGCCTATATCAGTCTTTCGGTAAGCGGTAACGGCTATTTTATCATTATTCCGTTGAAATACCCCCACGCACACAAAGGGCAATTCGAGAAGCTGAAACAGGACTTTGCACGGATAGGTATCATTATAGACCGTGCTTGCGGTGACGTAACCCGGATGCGCTGTTTGTCCTATGATGCGGAACCTTATATCAATGTTGAGGCAATTCCCTACGATGGATATTACAAAGAGCCACGTCCGACAAACAGTTATCAATATTCAGGCGATGATAACGTATTGGATAAGGTGGCAAAGTGCTGTGAGAAGATAGAAGCCAACGGAATAGACATCACAGGCGATTACAAGGACTGGTTTACGGTCGGTTGTGCGTTGGCTTCATTGGGTGAGAGCGGCCGTTCCTTCTTCCATATATGCAGCAGACAGAACACAAAGTATAAATACGCTGAAACCGACAAGAAGTTTTCCAACCTATTGCGTACTGGGAAGCGTATCGGAATCGGCTCTTTCTTCGAGATATGCAAGGATTACGGGATAACCTACAAAGATGCTTAGGAATGGAAGTAGAAGTAATCCACGGCCAGATTATCGCCAAAGCCAACCACTATCAAGCCGTACCGGGTAAATTCGGGAAAAAGCGAATAATCAAAGACGAAGTAATCCGGGCTTATGAACGCTCTTTCATAGAACAGTGCAAGGTGTACCGGAACAGACGCATTGCAACCCGTTTCCGGTTGTTTGTCCGGGTATTCCACAGTTCGGCAAAGTTCGACCTTGACAACTCGCTAAAAACGCTCCTCGATTGCTTGCAAATGGTAGGCGCAATCACTGATGATAAACTATGCTTCCAGATAGAGGCAGAGAAGAAATTAGACAAATACCGCCCACGCATCGAATTTGCAATACTGGAAGTAAACGAGCAAAAACAACTGTTTAATAACTGACAATTTGAATATGGAACATAAGAAATTTATAGAACGTAACGAACGTTATGACATTGTGCAATGGAAGTATAAGGGAATACCTATAACCTTTCGTTTCTGGAAAAATGGCAGCCAGATAGCCGAGATAAAGGTTGATGAGAACTTTGCCAAAGCCAACGGTTATGAGTCAGTAGAAGATATGGCGGAAAAGACTATCGGTCAGGCAAAGTTCAATGAGATGTTCGGGGGCGTGCCGGAATGGATTAGAACCGATGCAGAGGGAAATTTCATGTTCGTAGGAATGAATCCTATATTATTTAACTAAACACTTATTTATTAACAATTTAAATTTTATTTCATGGAAAAGATTAGAAAAAACGGACTGGAGAAAGTAATCAACCGTCATAAAGCAGAATGCAGCAAAATTCAGCCTATTGTAAACACGATGCTTGAAACCGGTTTCTGTTTTACGACCGATGAGCTGAAAGATTTGGCATCCGTATGTTCCAAACTGTACAAACAGGCTGAAAATATGGCTAAGAAAGAAGCGGCACGCTCGAAGGTCAAATTTCGGAGTAATGCAGATTATACCGAAACTCTGGAATATCTAAATGATGCTGTCTCACGGAACGCAGACGCATTGAGAAAAGCGTTGCTTTACCACACGCAAAACCCGTTGGAAATTGAGGCATACGAGGTCACGGACGGAGTTGTACAGGTCTCTTCCCGTTGGATTGAGGAGAAAGATGCGGAATATACCATCTTGCCGACAGAGAACAGAGAGCAGGCGAAACTGCTTGTGGATAATGTCCGTCAGGCAATTGACGAACTTAACGCATTTGTCAGTCACAACCGTTTCTTCGGTAAGGGTATCAGTACATCACTGGATTCTCGGAGATGTCTTTGCTGGCTCGATGGAGACGGCAATTTCCACGAGGAAAAAGAAAACTATGAATTTATTTAAAACCAACAAAAAAATGACACAAGAAGAACGGAAGAAATTCGATGCCTTTCAACGGCAATTGAATGAAAGCCCCGCCAATAGAATCAGTTTCTTTGCCGGGGTGGATGAGGAGTGCATGATTGCAAATACCCCCTATGAACAGTGGGTTTTACAGTCGGAGTATGAGAACAAGGCCATTTGCAAACATCTGGGCATTGAATATCGGAAGGAAGATTTTGCGGTATCGGCGGAAGGACTTGCAAAGCAGTGGGCGGGCGGATTACCTGACATGGGATAGTGAGAATAGAGATGTTGGTTTTGTCGGGACGATAGCCATAAATCAACATCTCTAACCAGCCATATTTAAACGAGACATTTACAGATTGTAGAATAAAACAATTGATAAACAATGAATGATATGATTACCTTGCATAACGGAAGTGAAACAATCGAGCTTCTTACGAATGACAACAGTTATTCCTACGAGGCTGTAATGGGTGAAGATGCGCTTACGCTGTATTTCTCCCATCCGGGTTACCTGAATATTCCCGTAGGCTCATGGTGTGAGTTCTGCGGCAAGCGTTATTCTCTCAAGAAGGACAGCAATTTCAAGAAGAATGCGGAGAGGAACTACGAATACACGCTTATCCTTGAAACCTCCAAAGCGGATACGGAGCTATGGCAGGTACGTAATACGGCGGACAACCGTATCAAATTCCCCTATACCGCCAAACCGAAAGAGCACCTCAAACTGATTGTCGATAATCTGAACCGCCGTTCTTCGGGGTGGGTAATCGGTGAATGTATCGAGGGTACAGAGAAGCTGATTAACTATAACCATACCTATTGTTTGGATGGTCTGAACCAGCTTGCGGACGCCTATGAAACCGAGTACCAGATTACGGAGACAATCATAGAGGGTGTACATACGAAGACCGTACATCTAAAGAAGGTCGAGTACAACAAGGACAATCCCCTACCCCTATCCTACGGCAAGGGTCACGGCTTCAAGACGGGTGTCGGTCGGGAAAGCGGCGACATACCGCCCGAAATCATCCTTGTGGAAACGACTGATAGGAATATCGACTACTCCAAGTACGGTGCGAAAGAACTGCTGATGCCCAAGTCGCAGACTGTCCGCTATGACGGTACACACTTCGAGGGAGAGGAAGGTTTTGATGCCTCCCTTGCCCGTAGTTATAAGACAGACGAATACGGTACGGGTGTCATGCGTGCCGACCGTGAGTTAACCACCGCCAAAGAGGACAGCCTGGATTGCACCGAGATTTACCCGTCAAGGGTTGGGACGGTCAGCAAGGTTGATACGGTCGATGCGGAGAAACATTTCTACGGCTTCTACGATAACGACATTCCGGGTAACCTGAATTTTGAGGATTGTCTTATCGAAGGTGAGAAAATGACCGTTATCTTCCAGTCGGGCATGCTTTCCGGCAAGGAGTTCGAGGTCAAATACACCCACATAGGGCGCAAGTTCGAGATTGTCCCGCAGGAGATAGACGGCATTACCATGCCGGACGGCGGTGTGTGGATGCCGAAAGTTGGCGACACGTATGCCGTGTTCAATATCCAGTTGCCCGAGGCTTATATCTGCGACAATGCGACAAGGACGGGCGCATCATGGGATGTGTTCCGGGAAGCGGTCAAGTACCTCTACGAACATGAGGACAAGATGTTCACCTTCACCGGCACGCTGGACGGCATCTGGGCGAAGAAGCGTTGGCTCACGGTAGGCGGTAAAATCGTGTTGGGCGGCTTCGTAAAGTTCACCGATACCCAGTTCCACCCGGAAGGCTCGCTCATCCGTATAACGGGCATCAAGCGGTACGTAAACAACCCGTACAGTCCCGAAATAGAACTGTCAAACACTCCGGTAGGCACATCTGTCAGCAGCGAGCTTAACAAGATAGATACGAACGAGGTGCAGGTCGAGGAGAACTATAAAAAGGCACAACAGTTCACCAAACGTTATTACCGCGATGCAAAGGAAACAATGGAGATGCTTGCCGACAGCCTGCTGAACTTTTCCGGTGCAATCAACCCGATAACGGTCGCCACCATGCAGATGCTCGTAGGTGATGAGAGCCTGCAATACCGGTTCGTCAGTTCCAAGACAAACCCGGTTGCGGTTAAGCACGAGATAACCTACAATCAGAGTACGAAGGTGCTGAACGCCCCGGCTGGCATCATACAGCACATGACATTGGGCATAACTGAAATCAAGAACAATCATTCCGCAAGTGATTACAAGTATTGGGATATGGCGGAATACAATTCCCCCTCACTTGTTGAGCCGGAGAAAAAATTCTATCTGTATGCCAAGTGTAGCAAGGATAGCCAGTCGGGTACGTTCCTTTTGAGCGAGACGGCTATTGCGTTGGAGCAGATAGACGGCTATTATCACCTGCTTGTCGGCATCCTGAACAGTGAGAATGGAGGAGAAAGAAGCTTTGCCACATTGTATGGGTTTACAGAGATACTACCGGGACGAATAACCACGGATAAGATAGTCTCTTCCGATGGTAAGACTTATTTTGACTTGTTGAACGGCGAGATTGGCGGACGTATCAAGTTTCGTTCCGGCTCATCCGGTCTGAAAAACATGGACGAATGGCCTGGAGTGAGCGATGATATTTCCAGCGCACAGATAACCGCTAATAACGCCCTGGCTGATATTACTTCATTGGAAAGCAGTTTGGGGGAAATGGCTTACGAGGACTTGGTGTCGTTGGCGAAGCTGGACGAGACGATTATCGATGGAGGGTATATAAAGACGAGCCTGATAAATGCGGCTGCCATTATAACCTCCAAGCTGATAGCTGACGCTATCAAGGCAAACACGTTGAATGTGGCTGACAAGTTCATTGTTTACAGGGACGGAACAACCTTGTTGAGCGGAGCTACGAAGACACCCTTTAAGGCAGGTACTTTCTCATGGGGAAATGACGGGGGAATAACCGTTTCGACCGACGGATTGCAGAACAACAACAATGTTATTATCCCCAACGGTAGCCCCAGTTGGCCAAGAAGCATTACCGTCCCCTTTTCTATGGATTACGATGGCTTTGAGGCTATAATCCTGAATGACGACTTCAACGGGGAGAATACCGTCAATATCATTTCCGCTACAGCTCCCAGCGGTTATTATTTCTATGAGGATGGCGAAGCGAACCGCACCCTTACCATATACCCGAATCAAGGCATTAGGATGATTGGTTTTACCAATGGCAGCGACTTCAAAGGGTGGCTCATCCTGCAAAGGTTTAACACTACTTCCCGCAGAGGACGCCTGCCGCAGGTCGTGGCGCAGGGCATTGTCACCGGAACAAACAGCGGCGCTTCGATAAGGTATAGCAGTTTTGACGGCAAATCAATGTCTGCCTACCGCAGGGAAGCCGGAATGTACTGGGTGCAGTTCTCTTCCAACGGCTGGTTTTCGAGCGCTGATGAATATATCGTGATGCTGACCGGTGTCGGTCACTCGTATGGAAGCAGCACGGCGCCGATAAAGGCGACCCTATCCACGAAGGAAAGCTACCAGTTTCTTGTCGAGACTTCGGACGATGCATCCAGAAACGACGGTTCATTTATGTTTCAGATAATTAATATGAACGGTTTTTGACGAGAGAAAGGCAAATGCTGTGGAAGGAGAGAAAATAACAAACCTTTTCTAAGTTGTTTTTTCTGCGCCTTTATCACAATATATTGTATTTCGGGTGGGTTTTCCATAAGTAGGAAAGTCTGCCCGAACCATTAGTTAGAGTGCTTATGTATGCACGCACGAAGATTAAACGGTATATTCTCTAAGTATTTAGGTTGAATTTTGAACTATGCCAGCAGTTATAGATTACATACCAAGAATTACATTATCAAACTTAAAGGAGTTGATAAAACGGCAATCAGAAACGGATGCAACATTGTGTGCACGTTTCACTCTCAAAGGCATCCAATATACCGCCGTTGCGTTCTTGAATAAGAATGAAATGCTTTTTTATTGGGACTATGAAGGGGAACGTAGAAAAGTCATTGTTGCCCTTTGTTCGGAACCGAGCAATTTAGGGAAGGGGCAGGTCTGGTATTTCCTTTGCCCCTATACCGGGCGTAAATGTCGGACACTATTCCTTAACGGTAAGGTGATAGCCAGCAGATATGCTTTCTGTCATGTTTACAGCTATCAGAACGAGAGTAAGAGGAACCGGATTTTTCGTGGTTGTGGTAAAATCGATACCCCGGAACGAAAATACGGTAAGAAAATGTATAAAGGCAAACTAACTCCTTACGGCAGGAAGGTTGATAAATACTACTCCAAATTACACCGTTTTACTGTCATGTTGGAAAATTGTATGCTAATACCGAAGCTGAGAGGAAGAAAACCTAAAGGGGAAAGGGCTATTGGTTTCTTCGATTAAAAAACTGTATAAATGGGCAAGAAAGTGCAGAACATAATCAAAGCGAACAAGCCTTTCTCACTCTGTGCCTTTTATGCTGGGTGCGGAATGTATGAAGTCGTTTTCGCTTATCAAGAAATAAGGCTTTATCAGCCACTTTCAGACGAACAATATAGGGAATACCGAAAACTGTGTTACCTGTACCCTGTAAGGGCTAAAAACTACCTCCTTGACTTTATAAACTTTGACGGTACTCCATACAAGAGGAGCGATTTTTATTTTATTGGAGAGGATAATGAACCGACACGGGAAATAATAACACTTTGGCAGGAGATAGAAAAAGGATTATAGGCTGATTTGCATGCCCTAAAACAGAATGAGGGCGGATTACTTTGCCGATTGCATCTTCGTAAGTCGTTGAAACAAAAGCTAAACGCATTTTTGCGTTGAGTATCAATAAAGGCATGTTTTTCATAAATATAGCAAAATAGTTATGTTTTTATTTGGTGGATTATAGCAAAAACGCTATCTTTGCAATGTCTTAATAAATAAACGGTCTTTTACATTATGAAGTACAATCAGTTTTTTGCGGAATTGACCGCAGCAGGTTGTTACGTTCTCAGACACGGGGCTAACCACGATATTTGGTACAGTCCCAAGACGGGAAACAAGTTTGCTTTGTCAAGGCACGGCAAACAGGAAGTACCTACCGGAATGGAACGTAAAGCAAGAAAGGTTCTTTTGGGGGAGTAATCCCCCGCCTTTGTGCTTCATACCTAAAAGGCTGCAAATGTTGAGGCAATGGGGTCGGCGTATTGCCGTACCCCTTTTACTAAAAAGAGGAAGTATGAAAGTAACTGTAATCATGGAAAAGGCGAGCGATGGGTATTACTCATGCTTTGTAGAGGAAGATTTGCCCGGCTTTGGTTTGGCTGGATATGGAGATACGGCAGAAGCGGCCAAAGAGGATATGATGAAAGCGTATGAGGAAATAAAAGAGATGCAGGCAGAAGAAGGTAAGGAAGTGCCGGAACTGGAGTTTACCTACAAGTATGATATGCAATCTTTTTTTAACTATTTCTCATTCCTGAATGTTACTAAGGTAGCAGAGTTAGCAGGTATCAACGCTTCATTGATGCGGCAATACACATCAGGTGTAACCAATGCCGGACAAAAACAGTATGACAAGATACGTGTAGCGGTGGAAAGGATTTCAAAGGAGCTTTCCGCAGCCACATTCTAAAGATAGTGTACCGCCGTGAGGCGAGACCGTTTATTAAGACAATGAAGCCCCGTTCCTTAATTGGTTCGGGGCGTTTTTTGACTACAGCAACATAACAGCATATTTACAGCACCTTAAATAAGAGAATAATTTTTCCCTTGAGAGAAAGGGCATGACGTAAAGTCATGTACCCTATACTGTATATTCATTTTTTAGATTTATCTATTATATTATTTATGTGGGCGGGCATAAGGACGGATATAAGGTTGAGTATAAAGTTGAATTTAATTAAGTAGGCTACTTATTAAGATGGCGATTTATTGAATTTACAGCTTGTAATCTTCTGTATTCAAACTGTTTAACTTTATAATTTAAATTTTTCTGTTTGATATGCTTTACAATAGCATCTTCTAAGCCTTTCATATCCAATTTGCAAGACACATAAGTACGTTTATTATATCCTATTTCAGACTGTAAGAACCCACGTACTACAAGTTCCTTTAGCATCTTCTTATAGTGATAATCAGTTGTATATTGCTTGTATGCAGATTTCACTTTCTTATCATTTAAAATAAGCTCCAATTCGGTTTGATTCTTAGCCCCGAACATTCGACACTTAATCATACTGCCAGTCGTTTCTGCAAAATCCTTATTGCCGATAATAGAACGTATTCCGGCATACATGGCGAATAATGCTTTTTCGTAGTCGGTCTTTGTGTTCTTATAGAAATCAAACATCATTTTTTGACTGATTGATACTAATGGCTGATTGTGAAACCCATTATAAGCAGCATGATAACTTTTATAAGTTTTAGCAACAGAGGATATATCAAAGGTTATTCCAAGGACATCTTTTACTTGCCTAAGACGATGAAATTCTTCTATTTCATTTTTCAGTTCTTGATGTTCTTTGCAATACTCATAGATACTTTCTATTTCTGTATCTGGGATAAATTCGTAACCACTAAAGCCGTTATAATCTTCATCGCTATAAAACACCTCACCATCTTCAAGCCTATAAAGCTCGCTTTGCAGACTCTTTGTAAGTCCACCACGATAATAACAATACATGAGTTGTTTTAAAGCGTTATACTCATTTATTTGTAGAGTTTGCACGGTATATCCCTACATCGAAAATGTCGCTAAATCCACTCTTGGGCTTTTTGAATATTTCTTGGATTAGCGGTAACGGAAATAGGATATATTTAAAATCTTCCATATCTTTGCATTATCAATTATTTGCGCTCGGTTGTTCGTGATGGATGGCCGGGCGTTCTTGTTATACAATTTTGTTTGATATTATACTGTTTCTCCAAGATTTGACAAATAACGCTGTAAAGACACCTTTTCCGCTTCCGCTACGAGCGTTTGAAAGGCTTCCGGGTGTTTCTCTGTGTGCGAGGCTTCCAAAGCCTTGTAATAGCCTAATTTTGCATCATCAGAGCCTTTGAGGTTTACCAGTGTATAACCTTTGCGCAATAAGTACAAGTTCATAAGCAGCCGGGATGTGCGTCCGTTTCCGTCTATGAACGGATGTATGCGCACTAACTCATCGTGAAGGTAGGCGGCAATAAGAACCGGGTGTGTTCCCTTTGTTTCAAGTTCTCGGAACCTTAATATGAAATCCTCCATCAGCTTTTCAAGCAAATACGGCTGGGGTGGAATATGGGTACTACCGGAAATCATCACGGGAACGGTACGATACCGCCCGGCATTTTCCCGGTTGATTCCATGAAGCACAAGGGCATGTATTTCTTTAATGGTACGTTCGCTTATCTCTATGTCGCTTTTGGCGAAATCACGGATATAGTCTATTGCTTCCGCATGGTTTATTGCTTCCAGGTGTTCACGCATTGATTTTCCGGCAACGGTGACACCTTCGTTCACTACAAGCTCCGTTTCCTGGAGCGTGAGCGTATTCCCCTCGATACGGTTGCTTTCGTAGGTGTATTCAATATTGTATGCTTCCTCAATCTTTTGCAGAGCATCAGAGGGCAAAGGGCGCAATCCGGACAGCCTTTCTTTCAACGTGTCGCAATCGTGTAGCAAACAGGTCAATTCCTCGTTCATATTCATTCTACTTTGATATTAATATTTTTACCACAGTGGGGGCAAGTTATTGAAAGCCCATTACTTTTAAAAAGTTCAGACATTTCAACATTAAGAACATTTGCTATTTTATTTAATGTTTCATAAGTAGGGTTTCCATTATCGCCCAAAGCACGGCTAAGACTTGTTTGCGTCGTCCCTATTTGCTCGGCAAGGTTACTAATAGTAATACCTTTCTCTTTTAATAGTTCTTTAATTCTTGATTCCATAACAATATATCTTATAAGTTATGTAGCAAAGATATTGTTTTTATCTACAATGTATACCATTTGAGATATAAATAAAAGTTAAATATAGCATTAAAGATATATTTTCTATCTGTTTTTCTTTGCCATTTATATCTTTAACGCTATATTTGCGCAAGAAAAAGAACATAAAAGATATAAGCCTTATGAAACGCTACAACTTAAGCAAGATAATGAAAGAAGCCCATCAGATTAAGAAGTACATGAAACTGTATTCTCTCACTCATGGAGTAAAGAATTGGGCGGACTGTCTTAAACTTGCTTGGGTTAACGAAAAGAAGCGTGTGTCTAATGAAGAGGCGATAAACGCAGAAAAAGAAGCGATGGAAGCTTATTTAGCCGAACCTGCAAGACGCAGCGCTTATGATGATTTATCAATCCCGACATCCGCTTACTATACCAATAACAGCAAAGGGCGTTTCGGTTCTCATTACGTAGGTGATTAACTTAATACATTATATCATGGAAGAAAACAAACAACTTGTAGGCAGTATTTGCGCCTCTATTGAAGAACTTGGTAATGTGATAACGGACAATGTAGCCGCATCACACAAAGATTATGAAATGATGATTGCTTCTTTGGATAATTCGATAGCTGAAATGAAGAAGAGATTAGGAAATGTATTGCCACATAAACAAGCGTAGATGCACGTTGAGGATTCGACCAACGTTCACGTTATGACGTCCCGCCAGTAATACGGCTGGCGGGTGTGGCAAATAAAATAGAACTTATAGTACTAACACATAAAATGAATGAATATGAAAACAAGAAAGGTATTAATTGATGCAAACAACCTTTATGTACAGGGCTTAATCAAAGTGATTAACGACTTTATGCTTGAAGAAGCAAGCGGTTATATTTTTACAGAGGCCAGATTGAAGAACAAGATAGAAAAGTTAAAAGCTGTATTTCCTGAAGAACGTAAACGAATGGCGATAGCTGGTAGCGCTCCAATATTTGGAGACCCAACCACAGGCTTGTATAAGCTGATATTTAAAAATTGACACACGATTATCAAAAGGCATCTCGCACGACTTTAGGGATGCTTTTATTATTCACTTTAAATAATAATTTGTGGTTTTGAGATACCATAACGAATTAGGTTGACGAGAAAGACGTTATATTACACTGATAAACAGTATATTATATCATAGTCAACCGTCAACCTGTCAACCACCTAATAAAATTTGATATGAAATATGAAAATGAGTATCAACCATGTGGAGTACACTTTGAGAGCACTCCTGCCATAAATAAATATAAAGACATGGAAACGAATTTATCGGCTTTTGAAGTTTTGGGTGATAGCATGGACGACGGTACACGTCGCAGCTTTGCCCCCGGAAGCAAATTAATAACCCAATCTTTTAATATCAATGATTTCAAAGATAGCATAGGCAGTGATTTAGGCAGTTTTTGGGTGATTCAGGTCGGAACAAGCATTTTAGTACGACAAATCGTAGAATATGCCAATGATACGATAAAATGCCATTCCTTAAACCCTAACGGGCAATATCCTGATGTTCTTATCAAGATTGAAGATATAACTAAGATATATAGGGTTATCCAGAAACAAGAAAAAGCTGTTCATTACGGACTATGATGTAGGAACATTGCATACGCATGTAAGACCGTAAAAAAATCTTTGATAATAGAAAGCAACGCCCGAAGCTGCAAGAAGGCAACTAAATATACCAGTATGAACGAAGATAGAGTTTTGACAATGGCAAAAAGTACGCTAAAGCTGGCGAACATCATCCGTTACGAGGGCGGACACGAGATTATAGATGTAAGCCTATTGCGTACAATCCCAGATGGTGAACTTATGAGGTATCGCAATGTGGGCAAAGCCACGATTGAGAAGATACAGGAAATAAGAAAGTCGCTTGATTGGCTATAATACGAAAACGCAAAGAGAGGGAGTTTCAGAGATGAGGTTCCCTTTCTTAATATCACAAATTAGGTGGTTACGGCTGTTTTCTTGTTATTATTTTCATTATCAAGGTTTAACATAGGGCGTAACCCGTAACCACGTAACCTCTTAGTATTTTTAAGAAGTCCAATACCATAACGAATTAGGTTGACGAGAAAAATGTTGTATTACACTGATAAACAATGTATTATATTATAGTCAACCGTCAACCTGTCAACCAATACTATAATTTTATGTGTTGCGCTTTGTTTTGGTGTAACACATCGTGTATCAGTTTTAAGTGCAACCGCAACCCCGCAACATAGGGGACTTATTTAGGTAAAATCCCTCAGATTGTTACGTTGACCCGTTTGTAGTACCAATGTAGTACCATTTTCGCCTATCTTAAAAGAAAATCCCTCTCAGATTATCTCTAAGAGGGATTATTGAGGTTCCTGGCGGATTCGAACCGCCGTACACGGTTTTGCAGACCGCTGACTAAGCCACTCATCCAAGGAACCAATCTTTCTCGTTTGCGGATGCAAAGGTAGTACATTTTTTGGAACTACCAACTATCCGCAACAATTTTTCTTTATTTCTTTTCTCTCATCACTGCACTCGGAACGTTTCTTCTCGTACAACCGCTTTAATTCACAGCCAGTTGCACAATTCTCACAAGGATTACGTTTTTCCTTCACTTTACGAAAAAAAAGATAAACACTCTGCCCTATACGGACAATGCACAACAACAAGATGAGAGCTACCGCCCAATTCTGCCAATTATTCATCCAAATAATCCTCCTATCTGATAAATGGCAAAGGACACTACCCATGCGAGTGCAGTAGTGTACACAGCCGTAAACAAAGCCCACTTCCAACTGCCCGACTCTCCCTTAATGGCCGCCAACGTAGCAATACATGGAAAATATATCAACACAAACACCATATAGCCAAAGGCTACCAACGGCGTAATCGGAATACGTTCGCCCAAGCTCACGGCATCAGCTTCGGCATCATCCGCATATAGCACTCCCAGCGTACTCACCACCAATTCCTTGGCTCCTACTCCGGAAAGAATACCGATACCTAACTTCCAGTCAAAGCCCAACGGCTCTATCACAGGCTCCACAGCCTTACCTATCCTACCGATATAAGAATTTTCCTGCTGTTCCGCCACATCCTGATATGCATCATGATTAGGATAATACCCCAATGCCCATATCACAACTGAAGCCACCATAATAATACCACCCATTTTGCGCAGATACTGCGCGCCTTTTTCCCATGTATGGCGGAAAATGGACTTGGATGTCGGTATACGGTAAGGGGGAAGTTCCATTACAAACGGCGTATCGTCTCCTTTCACCAGAAAACGGCAGAAAAGCCGCGCCATAACTACCGCCAGCAAAATTCCGATGGCATAGATTGCTAACAACACCAAACTGGCATTGTTCGGAAAAAACACCCCTACCAACAGTAAATAAATAGGCAGGCGTGCACTGCACGACATCAGCGGATTAATGAGCATGGTTACCAACCGGCTCTTTCGGTTTTCGATGGTACGCGAGGCCATAATAGCCGGCACATTACAACCGAATCCCATAATCAGAGGAATAAAAGATTTGCCATGCAGCCCCATTTTATGCATTATCTTATCCATAATGAAAGCTGCACGCGCCATATATCCGGAATCCTCCATTAACGATATAAAGAAATATAGAATCAAGATATTAGGCAAGAAGACAATCACCCCGCCTACACCGCCGATAATACCATCGACCAACAAATCTTTCAACGGACCTTCAGACATATTATCACGCACCAAATCTCCCAATGCCCCAACCAGCCATTCAATACCTTGCATGGGATAATCTCCCAGTATGAATGTTCCTTCAAACATCAGATACAAGAACAGGAAAAAGATAGGGTATCCCCATACACGATGTGTCACGATGGAGTCTATCACGCGTGTCGTACGTGCCGTATCCTCATGATTGTCCACATAAGTTTCACGCAGCGCACCGGAGATAAAACCATATTTGGCATCTGTAATGGCTTGCTCGCTATCCTCGTTTATCGCATTGCGCAGGCGTTGCTCCTCACGATTGCGGACTTCAAGAATCTCTTTTCCATTAGGAAATTCCTCTACCGTACCCTCTAAGTCATCATCATTTTCCAGCAGTTTGATGGCCAGAAAACGGGTAGAGTATTTATAGCGTATGTTCTCGTTGACACTGATAACTCGTTTCACCTCCTCGATGCTCCGCTCCAGTTCCGGTCCGTGATTAATGTGGATGTGGCGATAAAAGCCCACCGGATGCTCCTTTTCCTCTTTATGAGTACCAAAGTCATGGTCGGGTACATATTCCTTATGCCAGTTACGCAGGTCATTCAAAATTTCGGCACGCACCTTGCCTTTCTTATCCAGGAAGTCACCGCCTTCATAAATATCGATGATAACATGGAACAGTTGTTCAATCCCTTTTCCGGTACGGCTGATAGTAGGCAGCATCGGCACTCCGAACAGCTGGCCGAGTTTTACATAATCCAACGTATTTCCGCTCGCTTCCAGCTCATCGTACATATTGAGCGCAATAACCATACGTACATTCATGTCAATCAGCTGGGTAGTGAGATACAGATTACGCTCCAAATTGGAAGAGTCCACTACATTGATAATGATGTCCGGAGTTTCGTTGATAATGTGGTGGCGGACATAAATTTCTTCAGGAGAATAAGCAGAAAGCGAATAAGTGCCCGGCAAGTCCACGATGCGGAAGTGATAACCCTGAAAGTCGAAATAACCTTCTTTGGCATCTACGGTGACACCGCTGTAATTTCCCACGTGCTCATGCGAGCCCGAGGCTATATTGAAAAGAGATGTTTTACCGCAGTTGGGATTTCCTACCAAAGCCACATTGATGGTACGACGCTTTCCCAAAGCAATGCGTTTCAGTTCTTCTTCTCCCAAACGCATATCTTCGCTCAGCCCTTTGTGATAATCGAGTTGCACGGCTTCCCGGCACATTTCCTTTTCGCCGACGATTTCAATCATCTCGGCTTCCTGGCGCCGCAAGGAAATTTCGTATCCCATTACCTTATACTTAATAGGATCTTTCAGAGGAGCATTCAGCAACACCTCTACGGTTTTTCCCTTGATAAAACCCATTTCTACAATTCGCTTACGGAAACCGCCGTGTCCCAGCACTTTAACGATTACACCTTTTTCACCGGTTTTTAATTCGGATAAACGCATAGTCTTTCTGCCTTTCTTTATTTTTGCCGCAAAGATAAAAGATAAGTTCATACAGCACAAATAATTTAGAATGTTTTTAAATAAGAGACATAAAGGAAAACAACGTTTCTGCACAGAAATAATAAAATTCAAGAAGAAACATGTATATTTGCCCCTATGGAAAAGGAAAGAGTAGCACGATATATCAGCCAGAAAAAGCTTTTCATGCCTGCGGACAAAATACTCGTCGCCCTAAGCGGCGGTGCAGACTCCGTTGCTCTATTGTGCTTACTGCAAACGTTGGGTTATGAATGCGAAGCCGCACATTGCAATTTCCACCTTCGCGGTGAAGAATCCGACAGAGATGAAACATTTGTCCGCCAATTATGCGCGAAGCGCCAAGTTCCGCTACACACCATCCACTTCGATACTTTACGTGCCGCCGAAGAACGACACATCTCCATCGAAATGGCGGCAAGGGAGCTGCGTTACGAATGGTTCGAGAAAATACGGACAAAAAGTAATGCCAACGTTATCGCCGTAGCTCACCATCAGGACGACAGTGTGGAAACCCTTCTGCTGAATTTAATCCGTGGCACAGGTATCAACGGACTACGGGGAATACGCCCCAAGAACGGACACATCGTACGCCCCTTACTCTGCCTGGACCGTAACGAAATCATCAACTACCTAAACCGTATAGGACAAGATTACGTAACGGACAGCACCAATCTGCAAGACGAATATACCCGCAATAAAATACGCCTAAACCTGCTGCCGATGATGCAGGAAATCAATCCGTCCGTCAAAGAAAGTATTCTCAACACCGCCGAACATCTGAACGAAGCGTCCGCCATATATAAAAAAGGAATAGAAGAAGGAATACAACGGGTACGGACAGCAAAGGGAATACACATCGGTACCCTGATGCATGAACCCGCCCCAAAAACATTATTGTTTGAAATCTTATATCCGCTCGGCTTCAACGCAACTCAAGTTGAAGATATATGCCGGGCGTTGGAAGGACAACCGGGAAAAGTTTTCACCTCAGGGCATTGGCGTGTAGTGAAAGACCGTGAATATCTGCTGATTGAAACCTGTCAGCAAGCCACACAACCCACTTTAACCATGGAAGAGCGTATTCTTACCCCGGACTTCATCATTCCCCGAGACAAAACAGTCGCCTGCTTCGATGCGGATAAACTCATGCTTCCCCTATCTCTGCGGCTTTGGCAGAAAGGAGACTATTTTATCCCGTTCGGTATGAAAGGCAGAAAAAAAATAAGCGACTACATGACCGACCGCAAATTCTCCCTCCTCCGCAAAGAGCAGCAATGGGTATTATGTTGCGGCAACGATATTATCTGGCTGGTAGGCGAAAGAACAGACAACAGATTCCGGATAGACGAAAACACCCGGAAAGCGTTAATCATAAAAGTGACTGCTTAATCCGCACGATTAAGAAAACAAATACAATCCGCCTGAAGCTACAAGATAATCCTGTCTTCTTTCTGTCTTTTAAAACAGTCGGCAAGCAAAGCTGCAAACGGCGTATCGAAAGTACGGGCTTTTTGCGGACAGCCCTTTACACAAGCGCAGCAACGAATACACTTTTCCGCATCAGTATTGCACTCATCACCTTTCGCAATAGCACCTGCCGGACAATGTGCCGCACAATACCCGCAGTGATTGCAAAGCTCCGCATCGACTGCCGGAATACGGGGCATAGGCACACCGCTTTTACGCAGCTTCACCACTTTCCGCAAAAAACGGAATAACGGGAAAAACGCCTGACGGGGACGTTGAATACGGCTCACATCGACAGCGTATAACTTATCCATATCGGCAGCCGCTTCTATTTTAGTCCTTATTTTTGCGCCGAAAGTTTCCGCAAACCGCAAATCATCCGCGTCCGGCCGCCCCACAGCTATGGGATTTTGCTCCGTACTATACGAATGTTCGCCTACAAACGTAGCGCCGGCAATCACTTTAAATCCCCTTTCCGATGCAAATGCGTCCAGTTCTGCCAATGCTTTTTCATAGGCACGATTACCATATACGACCACCAGCACCGCCGGAGCGCCGGAAGTATGAATGTCTTTCATCCGCTCCAATGCCAAAGGCGCCACTTTTCCGCCATATACAGGAACTGTAATCACTGTCAAGGTGTTTTCGGGAATTTCAAGCTTACCCACCGGACGCAACGTCAAGTCTGTTTTTGTGATTTCGGAAATGCTTGTACCGCGAACAATTACCTCGCCTACTTGTTTAGAGGTATGGGTAGGTGAGAAAGTAATCAAATGGACTGCGTATATATTCATAAATCTATTTCTTGATAATAATGAAGCAAAGATAAACTTTTAAAATTAAAAAAAAGACGATTTATTTATGAAACCAAAAATAATTATTACCTTTGCACCGTTGAAACATTCTGTAACTCCTTACTGAGGTGAGGATTGTTAGTCAGATTTCCGGTTCAATAATAAATATCCCTATTAAATCATAATTTACAAGGTAGACTTACCAAATAAGTAAAAACCATTCACACATATACTGTATGTATAATATTATTCAATTAAACGACAAGAATTTGTCGGAATTGCAAGCTATTGCCCAAGAGTTGGGTATCAAAAAAACAGACTCTCTCAAAAAAGAAGAACTCGTTTACAAGATACTTGACGAACAAGCTATTGCAGGAGCAACCAAGAAAGTAGCAGCCGACAAATTAAAAGAAGAACGTAAAGGGGACAAGCAAAAACGTTCTCGCGTAACGGTCAAGAAAGAAGGAGCCGACAAGGTGTTCACAGCCAATAAAAACGGTGATCTTACAAAAGGCAAAGCCGAAGAGACACCTGCCGTACAAACTCCCGTACAAGCGGCAGAGGCAGCTAAAGAACCGGCTGTTGCCACAGCTCCCGCAGCAGAGGCTGAAGCTCCCAAACGCAAACCGGGACGCCCTCGCAAAGTAAAACAAGAGGCCGCTCCCGTAGCGGAAGCACCTAAAAAAGTAGCTCCGGCAGAAACAAAAGCAGAAACTGCAGAACCGAAAAAAGCAGAACCCAAGAAAGCCGTCGCAGTTCCCCAACCTACACCGGATGAAAGCCCTATCTTACCGGAAGTGGAAGACGACTTCATTCCTATCGAGGATTTGCCAACCGAAAAAATAGAATTACCGTCGGAGCTCATCGGCAAATTTGAAGCCACCAAAGCAGAAACTCCCGTTCCTGTAGCAGAGCAACCGCAACAACGCCCCCGTCTTCGTCTCCGCGACAATAATACACCATACAACAACAATCGTAACAATAATAACAACCAGCGTCCTGCACAACAGCAGCAACGTCCTGTACAACAACAGAACAATACCGAGAACTATGTCGCCCCCGAGCGTAAGCCGGCAGCAGAGCGTGAAAAGGCATACGAATTCGACGATATACTCACAGGGACCGGTGTATTGGAAATCATGCAGGACGGCTATGGCTTTCTGCGTTCATCCGATTATAATTACCTTTCTTCCCCTGACGATATTTACGTTTCACAATCACAAATCAAGCTGTTCGGCTTGAAGACCGGTGATGTAGTGGAAGGTGTTATCCGTCCGCCTAAGGAAGGCGAGAAATACTTCCCGCTGGTAAAAGTATCCAAGATTAACGGACGCGACCCGGCTTTTGTACGCGACCGTGTGCCGTTCGAACATCTTACCCCGCTTTTCCCGGACGAAAAATTCAAGCTTTGCAAAGGCGGGTATTCCGACTCCATGTCGGCACGCGTAGTAGACCTCTTCGCTCCTATCGGTAAAGGTCAGCGTGCATTAATCGTAGCGCAGCCCAAAACAGGTAAGACTATCTTAATGAAAGATATCGCCAACGCTATTGCAGCCAATCATCCGGAAGTGTACATGATTATGCTGTTGATTGACGAACGCCCGGAAGAGGTTACCGACATGGCCCGTACCGTAAACGCAGAAGTTATCGCTTCTACTTTCGACGAACCCGCAGAGCGCCACGTAAAAATCGCAGGTATCGTATTGGAGAAAGCCAAAAGAATGGTAGAATGCGGACATGATGTCGTTATCTTCCTTGACTCTATAACACGTTTGGCACGTGCCTACAACACTGTCTCCCCGGCTTCGGGCAAAGTGCTGTCCGGTGGTGTGGACGCCAATGCACTGCATAAACCGAAACGTTTCTTCGGTGCTGCCCGTAACATTGAAGGCGGCGGTTCGCTGACCATCCTTGCGACGGCGCTAATTGATACCGGCTCTAAAATGGATGAGGTTATCTTTGAAGAGTTCAAGGGTACGGGTAATATGGAGTTGCAACTCGACCGCAACCTGTCCAACAAGCGTATCTTCCCGGCTGTCAATATTGTCGCTTCCAGCACTCGCCGCGACGACTTGCTGCAAGATAAGCAAACGCTGGATCGCATGTGGATTCTTCGCAAGTATCTTGCCGACATGAATCCGATAGAGGCAATGGACTTCGTAAAAGACCGTTTGGAAAAGACCAAAGACAACGACGAATTCCTGATGAGTATGAACGGTTAAACTCTTACACGAAAGAGAAAACCTATAAGACATAAAAGCAAACTCTAAAAAAGAGCGGAATAGTACAATCTATTCCGCTCTTTTTTAATGCTATTATAATGAGAAGAATAAAAAAGTAAAAGTATAAAGAATCAACATTATTTTAATCTTCCCATTGTTTGAAACGGATATATTTTACGCTTCAGAACAATCTACCGTCAAGCCGTAATAATATTCTGCCCTTAAAAGAAGGCAGTTACAGGTATTTTTTGTACTTTTGCGCCTCAATAAGAGTAAATTGTAATTTAGTAATTGTAATTAGATAATATGTTCGATAATTTAAGCGAGAGACTTGAGAGGTCGTTTAAAATTTTGAAGGGTGAAGGTAAAATCACCGAGATAAATGTGGCAGAAACGCTGAAAGACGTGCGTAAAGCACTTTTGGATGCCGACGTAAACTATAAAGTTGCCAAGAGTTTTACCGATACCGTTAAGGAGAAAGCTTTAGGACAAAACGTGCTGACAGCCGTAAAGCCCAGCCAGTTAATGGTAAAAATCGTACACGATGAGTTGACGCAACTCATGGGTGGCGAAACTGCGGAAATCAATATCGATTCCAAGCCGGCTGTTATTTTGATGTCCGGTCTGCAAGGTTCCGGTAAGACAACTTTCTCTGGAAAGTTGGCACGCATGCTGAAAACCAAAAAGAACCGGAAACCTTTATTGGTAGCCTGTGACGTTTACCGTCCCGCCGCTATCGAACAGCTACGCGTACTGGCAGAACAAATCGAAGTACCCATGTACTCCGAACCGGACAGCAAAGACCCGGTAGCCATAGCCCAAAACGCCATACAGGAAGCCAAAGCAAAAGGGTATGACCTCGTAATCGTCGATACAGCCGGTCGTCTGGCCGTAGACGAGGAAATGATGAACGAGATCGCTGCAATCAAAGCCGCCATTAACCCGAACGAAATCTTGTTTGTGGTAGACTCCATGACCGGACAGGATGCCGTAAACACAGCCAAAGAATTCAACGAACGTTTGGACTTCAACGGCGTGGTATTGACCAAGCTGGACGGTGATACTCGCGGCGGTGCCGCCCTTTCCATCCGTTCCGTAGTAAACAAGCCTATCAAGTTTGTCGGAACCGGTGAAAAGCTGGACGCTATCGATCAGTTCCACCCTGCCCGTATGGCCGACCGTATTCTCGGTATGGGTGACATCGTGTCACTGGTAGAGCGTGCGCAAGAGCAATATGACGAAGAAGAAGCCAAACGTCTGCAAAAAAAAATCGCGAAGAATCAGTTCGACTTCAACGACTTCCTGAGTCAGATTGCGCAAATCAAGAAAATGGGTAACTTGAAAGAGCTTGCTTCCATGATACCGGGAGTCGGCAAGGCCATCAAGGATATCGACATTGATGACAATGCTTTTAAGAGTATAGAAGCGATTATCTACTCCATGACTCCGGAAGAACGCAGTAATCCTGCCATTCTGAACGGTTCGCGTCGCCAACGCATCGCCAAAGGTAGCGGAACGAACATTCAAGAAGTAAACCGTCTGCTGAAACAGTTCGACCAGACCCGTAAAATGATGAAAATGGTGACTGGCAGCAAAATGGGTAAGATGATGCCGAAACTGAAAAGATAAGAAGAAACTCCCCGCATATACCTCCCGCTGATTTCATATATTAAATGAAATCAGCGGGATTTTTGCTTTATTCGGTTATTTGCTCTACTTTTGCGAATAATGCCATGCAAATAATAACTAATACGATATATTGAATATGACACTAATTGACGGAAAAGCAATTTCCGAACAGGTTAAGCAGGAAATTGCAGCAGAAGTAGCTGATATAGTGGCACGCGGCGGAAAGCGCCCTCACTTGGCAGCTATCCTTGTGGGACACGACGGTGGCAGCGAAACCTATGTAGCAGCCAAAGTAAAAGCTTGTGAAGTATGCGGATTCAAATCCTCGCTAATTCGTTATGAGGCGGACGTAACGGAAGAAGAGTTACTGGCGAAAGTGCGCGAACTGAATGAGGATGCGGATGTAGACGGTTTTATCGTCCAGTTGCCTTTGCCCAAACATATCTCGGAACAAAAAGTGATTGAAACCATCGACTACCGCAAAGATGTGGACGGCTTTCATCCCATCAATGTAGGGCGCATGTCCATAGGACTGCCTTGCTACGTTTCCGCAACTCCCAATGGTATTCTCGAATTACTGAAAAGATACGAAATAGAAACCTCCGGAAAGAAATGCGTTGTACTGGGACGCAGCAACATCGTAGGCAAGCCCATGGCTGCCCTTATGATGCAAAAAGCTTATCCGGGCGACGCCACGGTGACCGTTTGCCACAGCCGCAGTAAAGACCTGGTAAAAGAGTGCCAGGAAGCCGATATCATTATCGCAGCTTTGGGACAACCCAACTTCGTAAAAGCGGAAATGGTAAAGGAAGGCGCAGTCGTTATCGACGTAGGTACCACCCGCGTACCGGACGCAACCAAGAAATCCGGCTTCAAGCTGACCGGTGACGTCAAGTTCGATGAAGTCGCTCCAAAATGCTCATTCATCACCCCCGTACCCGGTGGCGTAGGCCCGATGACCATTGTCTCTTTAATGAAGAACACACTTCTGGCAGGCAAGAAAGCTATTTATCAATAATAAGGATGATGAAAACGCTCATCGCCCTTATCTTTCTACTATATAGCGTAGCCCTTTCCTCACAGGAAAGGATTACGCTATTATTTGTAGGAGACTTAATGCAACACCGGGCGCAAATAGATGCCGCCCATACTTCCGACGGAACATATGATTACTCCTCTTATTTCTCTCTCGTAAAAGAAGAAATCTCTCGTGCCGATATTGCGATAGGCAATCTCGAAGTAACTCTCGGTGGAAAACCCTATCGAGGCTATCCCGCTTTCAGTGCGCCCGACGAATATCTGCAAGCTATCAAGGATGCCGGATTTGATGTTCTTCTCACAGCAAACAATCATTGTCTGGATCGCGGCAAGACAGGACTGGAACGAACCATCACACAAATCGACTCCCTTTCCATACCCTATGCAGGCACTTACCGGAACGCCGCCGAACGTAAACAACGCTATCCTCTTTTCATCCGGAAAAAAGGTTTCTGTATAGCCATACTCAACTATACTTACGGCACCAATGGAATCAAGCCATCTGCACCCAACATCGTCAATTACATCGACAAAGAAACAATTCTAAAGGACATCCATAGCGCCCGGGCCGTACGCCCGGACGCCATTATAGCCTGTATGCATTGGGGAGAAGAATATCAATCACTCCCCAACCGCGAGCAACGCGAACTTGCCGGCTGGTTACTGGAACAGGGAGTAACCCATATCATCGGTTCGCATCCGCACGTAATCCAGCCTATGGAATTACGCACGAACGGCAATCAACAACATGTCATCGTCTATTCCTTAGGAAACTTCATTTCCAACATGAGCGCTGCCAATACAGACGGCGGCCTCATTTTTACGCTGCAACTTGAGAAATATCCTCTCCCCGAGCCCATCCATCCATTGCAAAACAATTTAAGCTATTCACCGTCGCTCGAACCTTTTGCCCTTTCTTTTCCGTTCGCCCGTGTCGTCCGGTGTGGATACACCTTAGTGTGGACCGGCCGCCCTGCTCTCACCGGAGAAAAAAATTACATTTTATATCCCTCCCATGCACCGGTGGACAGCTTACCGAAATCAGCCCGTAACCGCTTGAATATCTTTATGAAAAACTCCCGAAAGCTCCTATCCCGGCACAATATAGGAATTTATGAGAATAACAAATAGCTGTTTTTTATTGAAAATATTCATCGAAATATTTGTAATATCAAAGATTATCCCTATCTTTGCACCGCATTTAAGAAATGCAACAACATGGTGACTGTAGTTCAGTTGGTTAGAGCGTCAGATTGTGGTTCTGAATGTCGAGGGTTCGAGTCCCTTCAGTCACCCAAAGAAATCCTTAATAATCCATAGATTATTAAGGATTTTCTTTTTTCTCTCACGGAACAAATTAATCCGTCCCATGAAACAAACCAACCCATCTCACGAGATGAATTAATCCGTCCCGCAAGACGTTTTTTTTTATTCTGCGGGACGGATTTACTCAAATACCACAATGATTTTTATCCCTCTCGCTATTCTGCTTCCATACTATAAAGAATAAAAAAAGTCCCGCAAATCTCAACGACTTACGGGACCCCAGAATAAACAGAACTTAGGACACCTTTCGGCATCCCTCAATAAGTTGCGGACAACAGGGCAGATGTACCCAAGACTTGCTTCCTACACCGATTTCAGAATCAACGCCTATGATTCCACCCATACTCTCTACAATAGACTTGCATATCGATAACCCCAAACCAGTCCCCTGTGCAAAAGAGTCGAGCTTTTCAAATCGGTCAAAGATCGTAGAAAGTTTATCTTTAGGTATTCCACACCCTGTGTCAGTTACACTCAATTTCAACTCCTGTTTATTTATTTCATAAGATATATCTATTATATCCTTTGCTTGTACATTTCATGGCATTAGACAAAAGATTATCCAATACTTGTTTTGCACCGCAAAGGAAAGCATTTCCCTATGAAGTATCCTACTTCAATAACCCCTACTATAAAAAATTGTCCTAAAGTTTATAAAGTAAAGTCCTACAATACTGTATAACAACGGTTTATTATTCCATCTCCATTTGAACCTTTTTAAATTCAGAAGGCGTCATACCCGTTTTACTCTTAAACAGATTGTGAAAAGTCGGCATGCTATTAATGCCGGAAGCCTCTGCTATGGCGCGTAAAGTATACTCGGGATGCTCTTTCAACAACTGTATGGCATGATTCAAACGCAGCTCATTGATATAGCCATTCAGATTGGTTCCCGTATTTTCTTTTATCATTTTGGCAAAACGGGTATTATTCATGTGCGCCATTCTCACCAAATCTTCTCTTGACAAATCGGCGGAAAGATAAAGCTCATCTTTCCTTATCAGAGAATCCAATTTCTGAAAGACCAGTTTATTGATTTCATACTCCTGGCCGGCATCGGAAGATTCCGTATCCAGTTCATGATGTGGAAGAAGCGGCTCGGTATCTCCCGATGACTGCTGTTTCTTCTTCTGCGCGGAAAGTTCCTCATTGATATACTTCATCAATGCCCTGTTCTTATCCTTGATATTCCGATTCTGCAACCACACTTTCCATAGGAAAAACAAAGCCAGCAGCACCAAGATACAGATAAAAATCAAAGAGACAGTCCTTATTCTTAATTGGGAAGCCTGCTCCACAATATGCGCTTCTTTCTCATCGACATCGTATAAGGTGTCAAGCTCCAATGCGGCATTCGTCTTTTCACGCTGATGTATACTGTCAGTCACAGCAATAAAAAGGGCGCTTAACTCAGCGGCCTGCTTGTACTCTCCCAAACCGGTATAAGCCATTATTTCTTTGGACAAAATACCACGGTACTGATAATTGATGGTATCCTGTTCCCTGAAAAGCTCTTTCAAGTCACGGCAATTATCCAGTATCTCCCGATACTGTCCTGTGACAAGCAGATAGGGAGTAGCATTATATTTACCTTCGGGAGTTGAAGCGGCTTGTGTGGATTTATATTTTGCAAAGCACTTCTCCGCCTTTTTCTTATCGCCCGAACGATAATACAGATAAGCCAACTTTGAATATAAATATGATTTCTGCAAATCCAGATAAGCTTCCTGCATGCCTTCCGTCCTTTCCATTTTATCCAGTAACTCCTGACGATACAAGCCTACCGCCAAGGCATCATCTATCAAATCATCATCTATCAGAAAGCTCATTTTAACCCCGCAAAAGTAAGAAAGCATACGCAAACCGTACGCATCGTCAGCATCGCTCAAGAGCCGGATAGCTTCATCGAATGTTTCATACGCCTCTTTCTTAAAAGACAAACGGCGTTTGTTCTCTCCCATACAGAATAGCAATTTAGCTTCCGCCTGTTCATCATTCATATTCCTGGCCAACCGAATGCCCTCAACGACATACCGATTACTTACTTCATATTCGCTCAACAAACTTGCCAAGTCCGCCAACTCAATCGTCATCTTTAGTAGATGTTCGGGGGTATTATTCGCCACGGAATCCTGTACATAAGCCCGTCTTGCATAACGAAAAGCCAATTTGCACTGGTACTTATTACGGTAGACCATGCTCCGCAGGTCGTTTATCCGGGCAGGCAGCATTGCCCGCTTTTCTTCGGCTTCATCCAGCAATAGCAATGCACGGTCGGGTTCAGTCATATATATATCCGTGATATACTGCTCTGTATAAGGTGAAGATTGCTCATTATTTTCTTTCTCCTGAGCCATCAGGAAAACATTGTCCACCAAGAATAAAAAGCAGATATAAAGGAAATTTTTCATAGTTTCTGAGCCTATCCGGATTCATTAATAGTCCGCAAATATATACTTTTTTATTTATCCTAACAGTAAAATCACCTATCTTTGCAAGGATGAAACTAAATCAAATATGAAAATTCTCTGGATAGACTTAAATAGTTCTTACGCCCATTCCTCATTGGCGCTTCCCGCACTGCATGCACAAATAGCGGATGATTCCTCGATTGAATGGGCTATCGTTTCCGCCACAATTAACGAAAACACAGGGACCGTTGTGGACGAAGCTTATCGGCACAAGCCCGACATTCTTGCCGCAACCACCTGGCTTTTCAACCACGAACAATTACTGCATATCGTATCAAGGCTGAAAGCTTTACTGCCCGAAACCTGTCTTATATTAGGCGGTCCGGAGTTTCTTGGAGATAATGAATTCTTTCTGCGTAAGAACCCTTTTGTAAACTGTGTATTCAGAGGAGAAGGCGAAGAGGCGTTTCCGCAGTGGCTGGCCTGCTGGAATCATCCGGAACAGTGGAAGGATATTTCCGGTCTGTGTTATCTGGATGCCGATAAACAATATAAAGACAATGGAATAGCCCGTGTCTTAAACTTTTCCGGACTTATCCCACCCGAAAAAAGCCGTTTCTTCAATTGGAGCAAGCCGTTTGTACAACTTGAAACTACGCGCGGATGTTTCAACACATGCGCCTTTTGCGTCAGCGGCGGCGAGAAACCGATTCGCACTCTCTCTATTGACAGCATCCGCCAACGGCTCCTAATCATCCATGAGCATGGTATTAAAAATGTACGCGTACTCGACCGTACATTCAATTACAATGCACGTCGTGCAAAAGAACTGCTCCAACTGTTTTTAGAATATCCCGACATACGTTTTCATTTAGAGATACATCCGGCGCTTCTCTCCGAGGAATTAAAAGAAGAGTTAAAACTGTTACCGCAAGGACTGCTCCACCTTGAAGCCGGGATTCAAAGCTTGCGTGAACCTGTACTTGAACAAAGCCGCCGCATGGGTAAATTATCCGATGCTTTGGCAGGGCTGAAATTTCTCTGTTCGCTTCCGAATATGGAAACGCATGCCGATCTTATAGCCGGACTTCCCCTCTATCATCTCAATGAAATATTCGAAGATGTATATACCCTGGCCCGGTACAATGCGGGAGAGATACAATTAGAATCACTCAAACTGCTTCCCGGTACGGAAATGCGCCGCCGGGCAGAGGAACTCGGAATACGCTATTCCCCTTTCCCACCCTACGAAGTTTTAGAAACAAACGAAATCAGCGTAGGCGAACTGCAGACAGCCCGCCAGCTATCCCGCCTGTTAGACGTTTTTTACAACACTCCCGCCTGGCAGGCACTAACCCGGGAGTTAATCTTAAATGACAGAACTTTCTTGCAGAGGTTCCTTGAACATCTGATACAGATAAATCTTATAGACCAACCCATGAGCTTGGAAAAACGCGGGCTTATACTTTATGAATATTGTAAGTTGGCTTATCCTGAATATCAAATGCAGGCTAGCATTGCCTGGATAGAAGCCGGCATGTCATTAAAGAAAGCTCCTGCAGAAAAGGTAAAGACCAAACATCAAGTTCCACCGGAGAGGTGGGAAGTGATATATGGAGATTATAAAGACAGCCTCAGGCTTTGCTTTCTTCCACAAGACGAAAATACAAAATGCGGTTATTGGTTTGGATTTGAATCTGAAGTACAGAAAACCACTCCTGTATTCAAAGCAAGAACAAGCGGTTAGCAATCTGCCGATATTACCATCGGCACCGACAAACAATGCATCATTCGGCAAAATAGGTGTACCTCTTTACGTTTTTTGCCATTTACCCAAAAATAAAAAGTCCCGTAAATTATTAATTTACAGGACTTTCCTTTAATTCATATTCTATTTCAGCGGAGAGACAGGGAACGATTAACTTTTAATTTCCCTATTCATTATCAGTA
>ERZ791899.117-NODE-117-length-111828-cov-14.057635_pt1 | contig 111828 bp, 105 predicted proteins | sample MGYA00510151_ERZ791899 | MGnify/ENA primary metagenome ERZ791899 (study PRJEB30046, sample SAMN00792118) | human gut metagenome | study: EMG produced TPA metagenomics assembly of the A metagenome-wide association study of gut microbiota in type 2...
GTTTTTTTAGAGAAGCCCCCGTATCGATAGAAGGATACGGGGGCTTTATTGTTTTCAGAAGGATATTACTGATCGGAATCGGGTGAAATGTATCCTGTTTTGGAAAATTGAGCTGTTTTCCGTATATTTGCCGGTGAACTGATTTTTTAATTAATATTTAAAGCAAATTGAAGTATGAAAACTAAAGTTTTATTCGCTGCTATGGCAGTAGCATTTTCTTTCGCCGTAACATCATGTGGTAACAAAAAAGCTGCTGATGCCAATGCAACCGGAGCGGATTCTTGCTGCGCTGCACAAACCGAACAAGTATGTGATTCTGCAAAGGCTTGCTGCCAAGCTGATTCCGCCGTTTGTCCGAAAGCTGCTTGCGATAGCGCCAAGTGTGACAAACCTTGCGAAAAGAAGTAATTCAGGACTTGTATTGAACTGAAACATAAGGAAAAGGCGTGCCTCAAAGGTGCGCCTTTTTTGTGATATATTAGAGTGATAAATGAATGTTAACTTATAAAATGATATTATTTCTAATAAAAAAGTTACGGATTTGTTTGTACGGTACGAAATAATCTATACCTTTGCATCGTTAAAACAAAAAAGATAAGATGATTCAAAACTTTACATATATTCTACTGTGTGGTATTATTATTCTACTGGCAAAGTTTAGTGGAAGTGAGTGCTCTGCATAAATATATGTAAGATATAACAATATACTAAAGCCTTTCTCACTTCCCTGTGCGAAAGGCTTTTTTTATGGAATATGAATTTATAAATATAATAAAGCGATGAGTGATAAATTATTTATTTTCGACACAACGCTCCGCGATGGTGAGCAGGTTCCGGGATGCCAGTTGAATACAGTGGAAAAGATTCAGGTAGCCAAGCAACTGGAAGCACTGGGAGTGGATGTAATTGAAGCGGGATTTCCTATTTCAAGTCCGGGTGACTTTAATTCGGTGATTGAAATTTCCAAAGCAGTGACGTGGCCTACGATTTGCGCCTTGACACGTGCCGTACAGAAAGATATCGATGTTGCAGCGGAAGCCCTGAAATTTGCCAAGCATAAGCGTATTCATACGGGTATCGGAACTTCCGACTCGCACATCAAATATAAATTCAATTCCAATCGCGAGGAGATTATTGAGCGTGCGGTAGCGGCCGTGAAGTATGCCCGCCGTTATGTAGAGGATGTTGAGTTCTATGCCGAAGATGCCGGACGTACGGATAACGAATATCTGGCACGTGTGGTGGAAGCTGTTATCAAGGCGGGCGCTACGGTGGTTAATATTCCCGATACCACAGGATACTGTCTGCCTGCCGAGTATGGGGCGAAGATAAAGTATCTGATGGAACATGTGGACGGCATTCATAATGCTATCATTTCCACCCATTGCCACAATGATTTGGGTATGGCTACCGCCAACACAATGGCAGGTGTGCTGAATGGAGCCCGTCAGGTGGAAGTAACTATCAATGGCATCGGTGAACGTGCCGGAAATACTTCGCTCGAAGAAGTGGCGATGATTATTAAATGCCATAAGGATATCAACATTGAAACCAACATCAATACGCAGAAAATTTATCCTACCAGCCGTATGGTATCGAGCTTGATGAATATGCCGGTGCAGCCTAACAAGGCGATCGTAGGCCGCAATGCCTTTGCTCATTCATCGGGTATTCATCAGGACGGCGTATTGAAGAATGTGCAGACTTATGAGATTATCGATCCGCATGATGTGGGTATCGACGATAACTCCATCGTACTGACCGCCCGCAGCGGACGTGCCGCTTTGAAGAACCGTTTGCAGGTGTTGGGCGTGTCCTTGGATCAGCAGAAGCTGGATAAGATTTACGAGGAATTCCTGAAACTTGCCGATAAGAAGAAGGACATTAACGATGATGATATTTTGGTACTGGCAGGTGCGGATCGTGCTCAGAATCATCGTATCAAGCTGGAATACTTGCAGGTGACAAGCGGTGTAGGTGTCCGCTCCGTTGCCAGCCTGGGACTGAATATTTCGGGTGAGAAGTTCGAGGCGGCTGCCAGCGGAAACGGTCCGGTAGATGCCGCGATCAAGGCTTTGAAGAAGATAATAGACCGCCACATGACGTTGAAAGAGTTTACGATTCAGGCCATCAGCAAAGGCAGTGATGATATGGGTAAGGTACATATGCAGGTGGAATATGATAACTGTATCTACTATGGCTTCGGCGCCAATACGGACATTATAGCCGCATCGGTGGAAGCGTATATAGACTGTATCAATAAATTCAAGATGTAAAATCCGTATCTTATACATACTTTATAAATACATAAATCATAATTCATAAACTGTAAATTACAACTCGTTTCCGATGAATACATTATTTGATAAAATTTGGGATGCCCACGTTGTGCAGAAGGTTGAAGACGGCCCTACACAGCTTTACATAGACAGGCTTTATTGCCATGAAGTAACCAGTCCGCAGGCTTTTGCCGGATTGCGTGCAAGAGGGATTAAGTGTTTCCGTCCGGAAAAGATATTCTGTATGCCCGACCATAATACGCCGACGCACGATCAGGACAAGCCTATTGAAGACCCTGTTTCGAAGACGCAGGTGGATACGCTTGCCAGGAACGCGGAAGACTTCGGGCTGGAGCATTTCGGCATGATGGACAAGAAGAACGGCATTATCCATGTGGTAGGTCCGGAACGCGGACTGACCTTGCCGGGCATGACAATCGTATGCGGCGACTCGCATACTTCTACCCATGGCGCAATGGGTGCGGTGGCTTTCGGTATCGGTACGAGTGAAGTGGAAATGGTGATGGCTTCGCAATGTATTCTTCAAACCCGTCCCAAAACGATGCGCATTACGGTAGACGGTAAACTGGGTAAGGGGGTGACAGCCAAAGATGTGGCGCTCTATATGATGTCTAAAATGACTACCAGCGGTGCTACGGGCTACTTTGTGGAGTATGCCGGAGAGGCTGTGCGCAGTCTGTCCATGGAAGGACGCCTCACTCTGTGCAACCTCAGTATAGAGATGGGCGCGCGCGGCGGTATGGTTGCCCCGGATGAAACGACTTTCGAGTATATCAAAGGACGTGAATACGCCCCGAAAGGTGAAGAGTGGGATAAGGCACTGGCATATTGGAAGACGCTGAAAAGCGATGCGGATGCGGTATTCGATAAGGAAGTACGCTTTGATGCCGCTGATATCGAGCCGATGATTACCTACGGAACCAATCCGGGCATGGGCATGGGCATTACGCAGCATATTCCCGCTACCGAGGGGATGGGCGAGGCTGCCAAAACGTCTTTTATGAAGTCTATGGACTATATGGGTTTCCGGCCGGGTGAACCATTGCTGGGCAAAAAGATAGATTATGTGTTCCTGGGTGCTTGTACCAACGGCCGTATCGAGGACTTCCGTGCATTTGCCTCTATCGTGAAAGGCCGTAAGAAAGCGGCGGATGTCGTGGCATGGCTGGTTCCCGGTTCGTGGATGGTAGATGCGCAGATACGTGAAGAAGGGTTGGACAAGGTGCTGGAAGAGGCGGGGTTCGCTATCCGTCAGCCGGGATGTTCGGCTTGCCTGGCGATGAATGATGATAAAGTGCCTGCCGGAAAGTATGCGGTGTCCACCAGTAACCGTAACTTTGAAGGACGTCAGGGTCCGGGCGCACGCACTTTGCTTGCCAGTCCGCTGGTGGCTGCCGCGGCTGCGGTGACAGGGGTGATTACAGACCCGAGAGAGTTGTTAAATGAAGAATGAAGAACGAAGAATGAAGAAACAATGAAACAGAAATTCAATATCATCAACAGTACTTGCGTACCTCTTCCGTTGGAGAATGTAGATACCGACCAGATAATCCCTGCTCGTTTCCTGAAAGCCACTACCAAAGAAGGCTTTGGCGAGAACCTGTTTCGCGATTGGCGGTATGACAAGCAAGGCAATAAAATAGAATCTTTCGTACTGAATGACCCTACTTACGGCGGACAAATCCTTGTAGCCGGCAAGAACTTCGGTTCGGGAAGCAGCCGCGAGCACGCAGCCTGGGCCATTGCCGACTATGGTTTCCGTGTGGTGGTAAGCAGCTTTTTTGCGGATATCCATAAGAATAACGAACTGAATAATTTCGTGCTTCCCGTAGTGGTGAGCGAACCGTTTCTGAAGGAACTTTTCGATTCGGTTTTTGCCGACCCCAAGACGGAAGTGGAAGTGAACCTGCCCGAACAGACCATCACCAACAAGGCAACAGGCAAAAGCGAGCATTTTGAAATCAATGCCTACAAGAAACATTGCCTGATGAACGGTTTGGACGATATAGATTTCCTTGTGGAGAATAAAGACAAGATAGAATCCTGGGAGAAGAAACATGAAGCATAATCATCCGAAAATAGAAATCATGGACACCACGCTCCGCGACGGCGAACAGACCAGCGGAGTATCTTTCGTGCCCCATGAGAAACTGATGATAGCCCGTTTGTTGCTTGAAGACCTGAAAGTAGACCGGGTGGAAGTCGCTTCCGCGCGGGTGTCCGAAGGAGAGTTTGATGCGGTGAAAATGATATGCGACTGGGCGGCCCGCCGCAATATGTTGCCGAGAGTGGAAGTGCTCGGCTTCGTAGACGGGCATACGTCGGTGGATTGGATACACGCTACCGGTTGCCGTGTCATCAACCTGTTGTGCAAAGGCTCCTTGAAGCACTGCTCCTGCCAGTTGAAGAAATCGCCCGAAGAGCATATCGAGGATATTCTGGCAGTGGTGAACTACGCGAATGTGCAGGACATGGAAGTGAACATCTACCTGGAAGATTGGAGCAACGGCATGAAAGACTCGCCCGAATACGTCTTTCAGTTGATGGACGCATTGATTCAGACCAATATAAAGCGGTATATGCTGCCCGATACATTGGGTGTGCTGAACCCGCTGCAAGTCATTGAATTCATGCGGAAAATGGTGAAACGCTATCCGCATGCGCATTTCGACTTCCATGCGCACAATGATTACGACCTTGCGGTGAGCAACGTGCTGGCCGCCGTGTTGAGTGGCTGCAAGGGCTTGCACACCACCATTAACGGTTTGGGCGAACGTGCCGGGAATGCCCCTCTTGCCAGCGTGCAGGCCATCTTGAAAGACCATTTCAGCGCTATCACCAATATCGACGAGAGCCGTCTCAATGATGTGAGCCGTGTGGTAGAGTCTTATTCGGGCATCGTTATCCCTGCCAACAAGCCGATTGTGGGCGAAAACGTGTTTACGCAGGTGGCGGGCGTGCATGCCGACGGAGATAATAAGAGTAACTTATACTGCAACGACCTCTTGCCCGAACGTTTCGGCCGCAAGCGGGAGTATGCCTTGGGCAAGAACAGCGGCAAGGCGAATATCCGCAAGAATCTGGAAGACCTGGGACTGGACTTGGACGAGGACTCCATGCGCAAGGTTACCGAACGCATCATCGAACTGGGCGATAAAAAGGAACTGGTGACGCAGGAAGATTTGCCGTACATCGTTTCCGACGTCTTGAAGCACGGAATTGTGGACGAGCGTGTAAACCTGAAAAGCTACATCGTGAACCTTGCCTACGGGCTGAAGCCAATGGCTACGTTGAAAATAGAAATCAACGGCAAGGAGTATGAGGAGAGTTCCAGCGGTGACGGTCAGTACGATGCCTTTGTGCGTGCGCTGCGCAAGATATACAAGGTGACTTTGGGGCGCAAATTCCCGATGCTGACGAATTACGCGGTGACTATTCCCCCCGGCGGACGTACCGACGCTTTTGTGCAGACGGTAATCACCTGGACGTTTGAAGACAAGGTGTTCCGCACCCGCGGACTGGATGCCGACCAGACGGAAGCCGCCATCAAGGCCACGGTGAAGATGCTCAATATCATCGAGGGAGAATACGATAAATAAGATATTTGTGACGGGTGACCGTATTCGCCGCAAGAATAAGATGATGAAAGATAAAATAGAAAATGAATTGAAAAAGAAATAAATAATTATGGATTTTAAAATTGCAGTATTGGCCGGTGACGGTATCGGCCCCGAAATATCCGCAGTAGGTGTGGACGTAATGACCGCCGTTTGCGAGAAGTTCGGTCACAAAGTGAACTATGAGTATGCTGTCTGCGGTGCGGACGCCATCGACAAAGTGGGAGACCCGTTTCCCGAAGCTACCTATCAGGCTTGCAAGAATGCCGATGCAGTGTTGTTCTCGGCAGTAGGCGACCCGAAATTCGACAATGACCCCACCGCAAAGGTACGCCCGGAACAAGGGTTGCTGGCTATGCGCAAGAAGTTGGGATTGTTTGCCAACATCCGTCCCGTGCAGACCTTTAAGTGCCTCTTGCACAAGTCTCCGCTTCGTGCAGAATTGGTGGACGGAGCCGATTTTCTCTGCATCCGCGAACTGACGGGCGGTATGTACTTCGGCGAGAAATACCAGGACAACGACAAGGCTTACGACACCAATATGTACACCCGTCCGGAGATTGAACGCATCCTGAAAGTAGGCTTTGAGTATGCCATGAAGCGCAACAAGCACCTTACGGTAGTGGACAAGGCGAATGTGCTTGCCTCTTCGCGCCTGTGGAGGCAGATTGCCCAGGAAATGGCTCCGAACTATCCGGAAGTCACCACCGACTATATGTATGTGGACAACGCCGCCATGCGTATGATTCAGGAACCGAAGTTCTTCGACGTGATGGTGACGGAGAATACCTTCGGCGATATTCTGACCGATGAAGGCTCTTGCATCAGCGGCTCCATGGGCCTGCTTCCTTCCGCTTCCACCGGCGAAAGCACCCCGGTATTCGAGCCTATTCACGGTTCATGGCCGCAGGCTAAGGGCTTGAACATTGCCAATCCGCTGGCGCAGATTCTTTCCGTAGCCATGTTATTTGAGTACTTCGACCTGAAAGAAGAAGGCGCGCTTATCCGCAAGGCGGTAGACGCTTCTCTCGACGCCAACGTCCGTACCCCGGAAATTCAGGTGGAAGGCGGCGACAAATACGGCACGAAAGAAGTAGGCGCGTGGATTGCGGACTACATCAAACACTAATCTTTATTAAGGAAAGAAAGGGACAAACGTTTTTTTCCTACCTTTGCGAGGAGATGCCTCAAAAGTATGATACATTTATCTGTGATAATGATTTTACTTTTGATGTATCTCCTCGTTTTATAAGTAATGATTATGGCAAAAATAGCAAAGAACTTGACGGAACTTATCGGCGGCACACCGTTGATGAAGTTGGCCGGATACAGCGGGAAGTACGGACTGCAACGGGATATAGTTGCCAAACTGGAGTCGTTTAATCCGGCAGGCAGTGTAAAAGACCGCGTAGGGCTGGCAATGATTGAGGATGCCGAAGCGCGCGGAGCGTTGAAGCCCGGCGCCACTATTATAGAACCTACCAGCGGCAATACGGGGGTGGGACTGGCAATGGTAGCTACCATCAAAGGTTATCATCTGATACTGACCATGCCCGAAACTATGAGCATCGAACGCCGTAACCTGTTGAAAGCCCTCGGAGCGGAAATCGTGCTGACGGACGGGTTGGCGGGTATGGCGGGCTCTATCGCCAAGGCGCAGGAACTGAGGGATAAGATTTCCGGCGCCGTAATTCTGCAACAGTTTGAGAATCCTTCCAATGCCCGGATACATGAGCTTACTACGGGAGAGGAAATCTGGACGGACACAGACGGACAGGTGGACGTATTTGTGGCGGGAGTAGGTACGGGCGGTACGATTTGCGGTGTAGCCCGCACGTTGAAGAAGCATAATCCGAATGTTTATATCGTGGCTGTCGAGCCTGCGTCGTCTCCCGTACTTGAGGGGGGAGAGGATGCGCCGCACCGTATACAGGGCATCGGTGCAAACTTTATTCCGGCTCTTTATGACGCTTCGGTAGTGGATGAGGTGATTCCTGTGCCGGACGATGAAGCCATTCGTGCCGGACGCGAGCTGGCGTCTACCGAGGGACTGTTGGCGGGAATATCTTCCGGCGCGGCTGTTTATGCAGCCCGTTTATTGGCAAAACGTCCCGAATTTGCAAACAAGATGATAGTTACCTTGTTGCCTGATACGGGGGAGAGGTATCTCTCAACGGAGTTGTTCGCTTTTGACACTTATCCTTTGGAATAAATGCCGGGGAAAAACTCCCGTTCCAACGCTTGGTACCTTTCGTACCACCGGCCGGTATTGCTTGTACCAAGGCTTGGTATTGTCTGTACCAGCGGTTGGTATTCTTCGTACCAAGGCTTGGTATCTCCGATACCGGCGGTTGGAACCGGTTTAAGTAAATGTTGAAATTCGGTTTGTATCAACACTTGCTTGTTTACTTATCTTATAAATATAGAATCATAAGTATGAAGAAGCTGATTTTTCTCGTTGTGTGTTTATTGGCAGGCGGTATGCCTGTATTTTCGCAGACTTATCAGGAACTTTGCGACCGTGCCATAACTTACACGGAACAGGATAGTTTGCCGCAAGCGGAAGAGTATATCCGCCAAGCCTTAAAGCTGGAACCGGCAAATCCTCACAATGCCCTTCTGTTTTCCAATCTCGGTACGATACAGCGTCGGCAAAGGCAGTACGAGCAGGCTTTGGAGTCTTATAACTTTGCCTTGAATATCGCTCCGCGCGCAGTTCCTATCTTGCTGAACCGTGCGGCTGTTTATATGGAACTGGGGCGTAATAATCTGGCGCAGGCCGATTATTCGCTGGTGTTGGATTTAGAGAAGAACAATGAGGAAGCTTTGCTGATGCGCGCTTATATTTATATGCAGCAGCGTGAGTATAAAATGGCAAAGGCTGATTATGAACGCTTGTTGAAAGTGAATCCAGCCAGCTATAACGGTCGCCTCGGTTTGGCCACTTTGGAACAGAAAGAGGGGAAATACGAAGAAGCGCTGGGCGTCTTGAACAATATGATTGCAACCACGGGAGAAACTTCTCAGTTGTCTTCTTCCCAATATGCCATGCTGTATGTAGCTCGTGCCGGAGTAGAGAAAGACTTGAACCACATGGATATGGCCTTGGTAGACCTGGAAGAGGCAATAAGACTGGATAGCTCGCAACCGGAAATATACCTGATGCGCGGTGAAATCTACCTCGCCCAAAAGAAAAAAGACTTAGCCAAACGCGATTTTGAGAAGGCTGTATCATTAGGAGTGCCGCAAGCCGATTTGCGTGACCTGCTGCAACAGACGAGGAAATAGGGAGGGAGCGTTTAGTGATTAGTGATTAACGATTAGTGATTAGCGGTTAGCTGTTAACAGTTTATAGCATCACAACTTAATCACTAATCACTAAACGCTAATCACTAAACTTACGTATTAGGGCAACGAATTCTTTTCCGTATTTCTTCTTTTTGTATTCTCCGATGCCGCTGATGTTGCCGAATTCCTCAATGGTGGCGGGGCGTGAGGTACTGAGCAGGTGAAGCACTTTGTCGGACAGGACGATGTATGCGGGCAAGGCTTCTTCGTCCGCAAGACGTTTTCTCAACTTGCGCAACGCTTCAAAGAGAGCCTCGTTCTCCGTATCGGGAAGTCCCAAAGGCAGCTCTTTGCCGGGAAGGGGCACCTTGCGTTTTCTTCCCTGCTTGGTTTCGTTCGTTTCTTCCCGGCGTATTACTACTAATCGGGCGGTGGCTCTACCGAAAAGAACATCGCTTCCTGTGGAAGTTATTTTCAGATGATTGTTTTCGTTGTAGGCGATTTCAAAGTAGCCAAGCTGCAGCATTTGTAATAAATAATCATGCCAGTCGCGGGCCGGAACTTCACGTCCGGCGGCAAATGTTTTCAGTTGCTGATAGCCTTTGCTCACGACTTCGGGAGACATGGTTCCTCTTAGAATATCCACTAAAACGCCCGTGCTTATTTGCTGTTCCGTACGGGCAATGGCGCTTAAGGCTTTCTGTACGATAATAGTTCCGTCGAAGCGTTCCGGCGGGTTCTTGCAGACATCGCAATTGCCGCAATCATGGTCTGCCGTCTCTCCGAAATAGCTTAACAATATGCGGCGCCGGCAGATGTCGGATTCGGCGTATTGCTGCATGCGTTGCAGTTTCTCTAAGTTAATGCCTTCTTGCCCGCTGTCGGTGGCGAATTTGGTCAGTAAAATCAAGTCAGCCAGCGAGTAAAACAGTAATGTGTCGCTTGGCAGTCCGTCTCTTCCGGCACGTCCGATTTCCTGATAGAAACTCTCGATACTCTTTGGTAAATTATAATGAATAACCCATCGTACGTTGCTCTTGTCTATACCCATACCGAAAGCAATGGTGGCGCATACTACTTGCACACGGTCATTGATGAAATCATCTTGCGCTTCGTCCCTGCGGGCGGGGGAGAGGCCGGCGTGGTAGACGGCGGTGCGGATGCCTTGCTTTTGGAGCATTTGCGCCACGGACTCCGTCTTGCTTCGACTCATGCAATAGATGATGCCGCTTTCTCCGGGATGACGGGCTATGAAGTCAAGAATTGTCTTGGATTTTTCCTTCTGCCGGTAGCCCCGCTTTACGGTGAGGCTCAGGTTGGGGCGGTCGAAAGAGGAAATGAATATCCGGGGGTGGTTCAGATGGAGTTGCCTGATGATATCTTCGCGCGTGATTTTGTCGGCGGTGGCGGTCAGGGCGATGATGGGTACCTGCGGAAATTGCCGGTGCAGAATCCCCATTTGTGTATATTCCGGACGGAAATCATGCCCCCATTGCGAAATGCAATGCGCCTCGTCGATGGCGAAAAGTGAGATGTGCATATCCCGCAGGAGATAGTTGGCCTCTGCAAGCAGCTTTTCGGGAGAGATGTATAGCAGTTTCAGTTTGCCCTCCGTGCAGGCACGGCGAAGGGCGGCATTCTCCGTTTCGTCATTGCTGCTGTTCAGCGCACCGGCACTGATGCCGTTGGCGCACAACGCTTCTACCTGGTCTTTCATCAGCGAGATGAGCGGTGAAACCACTACGGCGGTTCCTTCGCGCAGTAGGGCGGGAAGCTGGTAGCATATTGATTTTCCACCGCCGGTGGGCATTAACACAAGTGCGTCGTTTCCATCCAGAATGTGACGGATAATCTCTTCTTGCAAGGGGCGGAAACTGTCGTATCCGAAGTATGTTTTAAGCGTTTGTAGCATAAGCGGTGCCGGTATCTTTTTCGGGGCAAAGTTACATTAATTCTTGCATAAAACGCAAAAGGAAGTGTAACTCAATTAAATAACTTGTGAAATTGACAGTAAAGTTAAATAATCTTATTATTGAGCGTACTCCGCTTCTTTTCAACCTTTTTCGTTGTTTATATATTAAAAATATGTGCGGGAAAAGTTGCGTATTAAAAAAAAATGTTAGACTTTTGTGTAATCTAAGGGAAACTCCTTTGGATTTCCATTTTTAAACAACCCTAACCAGTTAATTCAATGAGTGATTTAGAAAAAAAAGCACAGGAGGAGGCTACAAAGAAGCGTCCCTACAACCTGCGCGAAAAAAAAGAAAAGAAGGCCGCCTACCGTTCCTTGATACGCCCGGAACTGGCAGACGAGCTGTATGACAGGATACTGAATATCATTGTCGTGCAGAAGAAGTACAGAGACCCCAATTATTCTGCAAAAGATTTGGCAAAAGAGTTACAAACCAATACCCGCTATTTGTCGGCGGTTGTAAACTCTCGCTTTGGCATGAACTACTCATGTTTGTTGAATGAATACAGAGTGAAAGATGCTTTGCATTTATTGACAGATAAGAGATATGCTGACAAAAATGTAGAAGAAATCAGCACGATGGTTGGTTTCGCTAATCGTCAGTCTTTTTATGCTGCGTTTTACAAGAATGTAGGAGAAACTCCTAACGGTTATCGTAAGAAAAATGCAGTGAAAAGCAAATAATGCAGTGAAGCTGAATTTATAAAAGGAAATATTCTGAGACGTTTGCTCCGGAATACTTCCTTTTGTCATTTTAATACTAACTATTTCTTCCCGACACACATGAAAAAACAACTAATTACCGCGGTGGCCGCCATGTCTTTGCTGACAGCTTGCGGCGGAGCACCGAAAACGACTGCCGAGGCAGAAAAATTTGATTACACAGTGGAACAGTTTGTAGACTTACAGATTTTACGCTACCGCGTACCGGAATTTGAGAGCTTGTCTCTCAAACAGAAAGAATTAGTTTATTACCTCACGGAAGCCGCTTTGCAGGGACGTGACATCTTGTTTGACCAGAACGGGAAGTATAACCTCAGGATCCGCCGGATGCTGGAAGCTGTCTATACGGGCTATACCGGTGACAAGACTGCGGCAGATTTCAAGGCCATGGAAGTGTATCTGAAACGGGTATGGTTCTCCAACGGTATTCATCATCATTATGGCAGCGAGAAGTTTGTGCCGGGCTTTACTCCCGAATTCTTCAAACAAGCCCTTTTGAGCGTAGATGCATCCACGCTTCCGCTGGCGGAAGGACAGACGGTGGAACAACTTTATGAAGAAATCGCTCCCGTTATCTTCGACCCTCAGGTAATGCCGAAGCGTGTGAACCAGGCTGCCGGTGAGGATTTGGTGCTGACTTCGGCATGTAATTATTATGACGGAGTGACGCAGAAGGAAGCCGAGGCTTTTTACAACGCGATGAAAGATCCTAAAGATGAAACACCGGTTTCTTACGGATTGAACAGCCGCCTGGTGAAAGAGAACGGCAAGATTCAGGAGAAAGTGTGGAAAGTGGGGGGCTTGTACGGTCAGGCCATCGAAAAGATAGTATATTGGTTGAAGAAAGCGGAAGGCGTTGCCGAGAATCCTGAACAGAAAGCGGTTATAGCCAAACTGATAGAGTTCTATGAAACAGGAGACCTGAATACCTTTGACGATTATGCCATCCTTTGGGTGAAAGACTTGGATTCCCGCATCGATTTCGTAAACGGATTTACCGAAAGCTACGGAGACCCGTTGGGGATGAAGGCAAGTTGGGAGTCTTTGGTGAATTTCAAGGATTTGGAAGCTACCCGTCGTACGGAGATTATCAGTAGTAATGCGCAATGGTTCGAAGACCATTCTCCGGTGGAAAAGCAGTTCAAGAAAGAAAAAGTGAAAGGTGTTTCCGCCAAGGTTATCACCGCCGCTATTCTGGCGGGCGACCTTTATCCGGCAACGGCTATCGGCATCAACCTGCCCAATGCCAACTGGATTCGTAGCCATCATGGTTCCAAATCCGTCACGATTGGTAATATTACGGATGCCTACAATAAGGCGGCTCATGGCAACGGCTTCAATGAAGAGTTTGTGTATAGCGATGCCGAGTTGCAGCTGATAGATAAATATGCCGATACCACCGATGAACTGCATACCGACCTGCACGAATGTTTGGGACATGGTTCAGGTAAGCTGCTTCCGGGTGTAGACCCCGACGCGTTGAAAGCTTACGGCTCGACTATTGAGGAGGCGCGTGCCGACTTGTTCGGACTTTATTATGTGGCCGATCCGAAATTGGTTGAACTGGGATTGACTCCGAATGCGGATGCTTATAAGGCTCAGTATTATACTTACCTGATGAACGGGTTGATGACGCAGCTCGTGCGTATCGAACCGGGTAATAATGTGGAAGAGGCTCACATGCGTAACCGTCAGCTCATCGCCCGTTGGGTATATGAAAAGGGCGCTGCCGATAAAGTGGTGGAGTTGGTGAAGAAAGACGGAAAGACTTATGTCGTAATTAACGATTACGGAAAAATACGCGAACTGTTTGGCGAGTTACTTGCCGAAATACAGCGTATCAAGTCTACGGGTGACTATGAAGCAGCCCATAAGCTGGTAGAGGCTTATGCCGTAAAGGTAGACCCTGAACTGCATGCGGAAGTATTGGAACGCTATAAGAAGCTGAACCTGGCTCCGTATAAAGGCTTTATCAATCCGAAGTATGAGGCTGTGACGGATGCTGATGGCAATATAACCGATGTGACAGTGACTTATGATGAGGGTTATGCCGAACAGATGCTGCGTTATGGCAAGGATTATTCGGTATTGCCTTCGGTAAACAATTAAATGGATACAGAGACGCAGAGGCTAAGAGGTGCAAAGATACAGAGGCTCCGAATTTTTCGGTCTAAAGCCTGAAAGGCTTGGAACAATAGCCCGGGGTAACATCCCGGGTGTAAAAAAAGCCTCTGTCTTTTTACGCCCTGTAAGGGCAAGAGCCTTGCACGTGAATCTTTTGCCCTTGCAGGGTGTAATGCTAATCATATGCATCTTCCCGGGGTGGTTACCCCGGGCTTGAAGATAAAGGGCTTTAGCCTTACGTGATGAGCAGGATTCTCATTTTACAGAACTCTCATTTTATGGAACTAAAAGAACAACTCAAAGAAATAAAAACGCAGCTCCGTCTCTCCATGAACGGAGCTGTATCTCAAAGTATGCGGGAGAAGGGGTTGGTTTACAAACTCAACTTCGGCGTGGAACTGCCCCGTATCAAAAGTATTGCCGCCGCTTACGAAAAAGACCATGTCTTGGCGCAGGCTCTTTGGAAAGAGGATATCCGTGAATGTAAAATACTGGCGGGATTGCTCCAGCCGGTCGACAGTTTCTTGCCTGAGATTGCGGATATATGGGTGGAGAATATCCGGAACATCGAGATTGCGGAACTTACCTGTATGAACCTTTTTCAGCATCTTCCGTATGCTCCTGCCAAGTCTTTCCATTGGATTGCGGCTGAAGATGAATATACGCAGGTTTGCGGTTTTCTTACCATTGCCCGCCTGTTGATGAAAAAAGGGGATATGAATGAACGCGTGGAGAATGAGTTCCTTGACCAGGCAATATCAGCGTTCCTGTCGGGTTCTTACCATGTGCGTAATGCCGCGCTGACCGCCATCCGCCGCTTTATGCAACACAGTGAAGAAAACGCTTTTCAAGTTTGCCGGAGAGTAGAGGGCATGAAAGAGTCTTCTTCCCAACCCGAGCAACTTCTTTATACCCTGGTAAGGGAAGAGGTGGAAATGTGATAGGGTGATAAGGTATTCACCTTGTCACTTTCTTTCCCTACTTTACTATTCTCGTTATTAATTTTTCTTTTTTTGTTTGCTTTCCGCAAAAAAGGCTTAACTTTGTTGGCTGTTAAAAAACTGCGCCTTTAAATGGAAAGTCAGAACGTGAAAGATACGGTTAGGCAGATATTCACCGAATATCTCAATACGAACGGGCATCGCAAGACTCCCGAACGCTATGCCATACTCGAGACTATTTATTCCATAGACGGCCATTTCGACATCGATACGCTTTATTCGCTAATGGCGGACCAGGAAAACTTCAGGGTCAGCCGCGCGACACTTTACAATACGATTATATTACTTATCAATGCCCGTCTGGTTATCAAACATCAGTTCGGGAACTCTTCCCAATACGAAAAAAGCTATAACCGTGATACGCATCACCACCAAATCTGTACGCAGTGCGGTAAGGTTGTCGAGTTCCAGAATGAGGAATTGCAGCAGGCTATCGAGAATACAAAGCTGAGTCGTTTTAACTTGACGCATTACTCGTTGTATATGTACGGACTGTGCAGCAAGTGCGACCGTGCGAACAAAAGAAAGAAGAAAAATAATAACCATAAGAAAGAGAAATGAAAGTAGACATTCTATTAGGATTACAATGGGGCGACGAAGGCAAAGGCAAAGTCGTTGATGTATTAACTCCGAGATACGATGTGGTGGCACGTTTTCAAGGTGGCCCGAACGCCGGTCATACATTGGAGTTTGAAGGTCAGAAATATGTGCTCCGTTCCATTCCTTCGGGAATTTTTCAAGGTGATAAAGTAAATATCATCGGTAATGGCGTGGTGCTCGACCCGGCGCTGTTTAAAGCGGAAGCGGAAGCATTGGAGGCATCCGGCCACAATTTGAAGGAACGCTTGCATATTTCTAAAAAGGCGCATCTCATCCTGCCTACGCACCGCATTCTGGACGCTGCTTACGAGGCTGCGAAGGGAGATGCCAAAGTGGGTACTACCGGTAAGGGTATCGGTCCGACGTATACGGATAAAGTAAGCCGCAACGGTGTGCGTGTAGGTGATATTCTGCATGATTTTGATAAGAAATATGCTGCCGCCAAAGCTCGTCATGAACAAATTCTGAAAAGTCTGAACTATGAATATGATTTGACCGAATTGGAAAAGGCATGGCTTGAGGGTATCGACTACCTGAAACAGTTTAAGTTTGTGGATAGCGAACACGAAATAAACGGTTTGTTGTCAGACGGCAAGTCTGTTTTGTGCGAAGGCGCGCAAGGTACGATGCTGGATGTCGATTTCGGTTCTTATCCGTTCGTGACTTCTTCCAATACAATCTGTGCAGGCGCTTGTACGGGTCTGGGTATAGCTCCTAATAAGATTGGTGAAGTATACGGTATCTTCAAAGCATACTGTACGCGTGTGGGTGCAGGTCCGTTCCCTACGGAACTGTTCGATAAGACGGGTGACCAGATTTGTACGTTGGGACACGAGTTCGGTTCGGTAACAGGACGCAAGCGTCGTTGCGGCTGGATTGACCTGGTGGCTTTGAAATATGCCATCATGGTGGACGGTGTTACTAAGCTTATCATGATGAAGAGCGATGTGCTTGATACTTTTGAAACAATCAAGGCGTGTGTGGCATATAAGGTGAACGGTGAGGAAATCGATTACTTCCCGTTCGATATCGAAGGTGTTGAACCGGTATATGTAGAATTGCCCGGTTGGCAGACGGATATGACAAAGATGCAGAATGAAGATGAATTCCCCGAGGAGTTCAATGCATATCTGTCTTTCTTGGAAGAACAACTCGGTGTGCCTGTGAAGATTGTATCTGTGGGTCCTGACCGCGGGCAAACCATTGAGCGCTATACGGAAGAATAATAGATTTTAGCTAATTCTTCCTAAAAGATAAGGGAAACTGTGAGATTGCTCACGGTTTCCCTTTATTTTTGGCAAACAATTTGTTATATAAATAGAAACGACACATTATTCACTTATTTTTAAAAGAAGAAGATTATGACAACTGGAATGATAGGTATGCAATGGATTATCTTTATCGGTATAGCCGTGGTCAGCTGGCTGGTACAGATGAATCTGCAAAGTAAATTCAAGAAATATTCTAAAATCCCTACCGGTAACGGAATGACGGGAGCCGATGTGGCTTTGAAGATGCTGCACGATAATGGAATCTATGATGTTACCGTTACTCATACTCCGGGACATCTGACAGACCACTACAACCCCGCCAATAAGACCGTGAACCTGAGTGAGGATGTTTATAGCGGCAGCAGTATTATGGCGGCAGCCGTTGCCGCCCATGAGTGCGGACACGCCGTGCAGCATGCACGTGCTTATGCCCCGTTGACAATGCGCAGCAAGTTGGTGCCTGTGGTATCATTTGCTTCCAATATCATGACATGGGTATTGCTGGGCGGTATTCTGATGTTGAATACTTTCCCGCAATTGTTGCTGGCCGGTATCATCCTTTTTGCCATGACTACCTTGTTCAGCTTTATTACGCTTCCGGTGGAAATTAATGCAAGTAAGCGTGCGTTGGTATGGTTGAGCAGTTCCGGTATTACGAATGCCCGCAATCATACACAGGCTGAAGATGCGCTTCGTTCGGCTGCTTATACTTATGTGGTAGCCGCGCTTGGTTCATTGGCAACTCTTGTTTACTATATTATGATATTCCTGGGACGTAGAGAATAAGAGCATTCTGTTCCGCAGAAATAGAAAAATGCTTTCTTCATGCTAAATGGAGAAAGCATTTTTTTTCTTAATCAATAAAATACCGTAACTTTGTCGTCTGATTTTATAAATGATTGATACGATTATGGCAGCAAAACCAAGTATTCCAAAAGGAACCCGCGACTTTTCGCCTGTGGAAATGGCGAAACGTAACTATATATTCAATACGATTCGTGATGTTTATCATCTTTATGGTTTCCAGCAGATAGAAACTCCTTCCATGGAAATGCTTTCCACTTTGATGGGGAAGTATGGTGAAGAAGGCGATAAGCTGTTGTTCAAGATACAGAATTCCGGTGATTATTTTTCAGGCCTGACGGACGAAGAACTGCTGAGCCGCAACGCTCCGCGACTGGCCTGCAAGTTTTGTGAAAAAGGTTTGCGCTATGACCTTACCGTACCTTTCGCCCGTTATGTCGTGATGCACAGGGATGAAATAACTTTCCCTTTCAAGCGTTATCAGATTCAACCGGTGTGGCGTGCAGACCGCCCGCAGAAGGGACGTTATCGCGAGTTCTATCAGTGTGATGCCGATGTAGTGGGTAGCGACTCTTTGTTGAACGAGGTAGAGCTGATGCAGATTGTCGATACCGTATTTACACGTTTCGGTATTCGTGTCTGTATTAAAATCAACAACCGCAAGATTTTGAGCGGCATTGCCGAGATTATCGGTGAGGCCGACAAGATAGTGGATATTACCGTAGCTATTGATAAACTGGACAAAATAGGATTGGACAATGTCAATGCAGAATTGAAGGAGAAAGGCATCGGTGATGAGGCTATTGCCAAATTGCAGCCCATCATCTTGTTGAGCGGCAGCAATGAAGAAAAACTTGCTACTTTGAAACAGGTATTGTCTGCCAGCGAAACCGGATTGAGAGGTGTGGAAGAGAGCGAATTTATCTTGAAGACGTTGTCAACGCTCGGACTGAAGAATGAAATCGAGCTTGACCTGACTTTGGCTCGTGGCTTGAATTATTATACGGGCGCTATTTTTGAAGTAAAGGCGCTGGATGTACAAATCGGAAGTATTACCGGTGGCGGTCGCTATGACAACTTGACCGGAGTATTCGGTATGGCAGGTGTTTCGGGAGTAGGCATTTCGTTCGGTGCAGACCGTATATTCGATGTGTTGAATCAACTTGAACTCTATCCGAAAGAAGCGGTGAACGGTACGCAACTTCTGTTTATCAACTTTGGCGAGAAAGAGGCGGCTTTCTCTATGAATGTACTTGCCCAAGTACGCGCGGCAGGTATCCGTGCCGAAATCTTCCCCGATTCCAGTAAGATGAAGAAACAGATGAGTTATGCCAATTCAAAGATGATACCGTTTGTTGCTTTGGTTGGAGAAAATGAAATGAACGAAGGCAAAGTAACCCTGAAGAATATGGAAACCGGCGAACAGAAGTCGGTTACTCCCGAAGAATTGGTAAGCGAACTGAGTTAATAAAAACTGAAATACTATTAAAAAGGAGCGCATTTGTGCTCCTTTTTTTGTATATTTGTAAAGAAGGTGTTGCAGAAATGTAATATCGGGCTTTTACCTTTGCAGTGACAATAAAATAGGAGGTTTGTATGGTTTCCGTTCAATTTAAACAAGAAAAGCACAATGCTCTCGTCAGTTTTTTGATGATTGTCATAGCGGTGTTGTTTTTGCTTTATATGGGAAGTTCGCTGGTGCACTCTACCAGGACTTTTTGGGAAAACTATTCCATTGAGAATTTATTGGAATGATACTTCATCGATAAGTCTTATAGGAAGTTAACTTGATTGTACCGATGATGTTAACCAAGTGCGATGTGACAAGTTAACATCATGATATGTATGATGTTAATATCGTATGGGTTATGATATTAACTTATAGTTTTGTTGAGACGTTATTACCTTTTTGCGGTATTTACCCATATTGAGAGTAAATAAAGGCAGCTAATCCCATTGCGGTTGGTTGTCTTTTTGTATATTTGTGAATTAATGTCTCAAAATTTCAGCACGAACGGAGTTTGTTAACCATATCATAAATTAAAAAACAACCAAAATCATGAATCAAGATTTCTCAATGCATGCCAATCCGTTGGTGGCTAAACTTCAAAAGCCGGCTTCCGAATTTACAAAAGCCGACATAGTATCTTATATAAAGGAGAATGAAATCACAATGGTGAACTTCATGTATCCTGCTGCCGACGGACGGCTGAAAACTCTGAATTTTGTTATTAATGATGCCGCTTATCTCGATGCGATACTTACGTGCGGGGAACGTGTAGACGGTTCCAGTTTGTTTCCTTTCATTGAAGCAGGCAGCAGTGATTTATATGTGGTACCCCGTTTCTGTACGGCGTTTGCGGATCCTTTTGCCGAGCAACCTACGCTTTCCATGCTTTGTTCGTTCTTCAATAAAGACGGCGAGCCGTTGGAGAGCTCACCGGAACATACCTTGCGCAAGGCTTGCCGGGCATTTACGGAAGTAACGGGCATGGAATTTCAGGCTATGGGTGAGTTGGAATATTATGTTATTTCGGAAGACAGCGGGATGTTCCCGGCTACCGACCAACGTGGTTATCACGAGTCGGCTCCTTATGCCAAATTCAACGAATTCCGTACCGAATGCATGGCTTATATCGCACAAGCCGGCGGACAGATTAAGTACGGGCATTCCGAAGTGGGTAATTTCACCCTTGACGGTAAGATATACGAGCAGAACGAAATCGAATTTCTGCCGGTACGTGCCGATCAGGCGGCCGATCAACTGATGATTGCGAAATGGATTATCCGTAACCTTGCTTATCAATATGGATTCGATCTTACTTTTGCTCCGAAAATAACGGCCGGAAAGGCCGGTTCCGGATTACATATCCACATGCGTATCATGAAAGACGGAAAGAACCAGATGTTGGAAGACGGCGTACTTTCCGAAACGGCTCGCAAGGCTATTGCAGGCATGATGGAATTGGCTCCTTCCATTACTGCATTCGGTAATACGAACCCTACTTCCTATTTCCGTCTTGTACCTCATCAGGAAGCGCCTACCAATATTTGCTGGGGCGACCGCAACCGTTCCGTATTGGTGCGTGTCCCATTGGGCTGGTCGGCTAAGACTGATATGTGCATGCTTGCCAATCCGCTGGAAGCGCCGAGTAATTATGATACCACCCAAAAACAGACGGTGGAGATGCGTTCACCGGACGGCTCAGCCGATTTGTATCAACTGATTGCAGGCTTGGCGGTAGCTTGCCGTCGCGGTTTTGAAATGCCGGATGCTTTGGAAGTTGCGGATAGGACTTATGTGAATGTAAATATACACAAGAAAGAAAATGAAGATAAACTGAAGCAACTGGCTCAGTTACCCGATAGTTGCGCCGCTTCTGCCGACTGTCTGGAAAAACAGCGTGCGGCTTTCGAGAAATACAATGTTTTCAGTCCTGCCATGATTGATGGAATCATTACTAAGTTACGCTCTTATGAGGACAAGACTTTGCGTAGTGAAGTTCAGAATAGTCCGGAAGAGATGCTGAAGCTGGTGGAGAAATATTTCCATTGCGGATAATGGATAAAATGGCTGAATGATTGATTATAATTATAGGGGTAGTAACTCGGAACAACCGCTATTTCCGCTTTACTATCCCTACATATCCCAGTAAAATAACATTCATCATCAATGCGTAAATAATGGCTGGTATGGCTATTATGCCGTTATTGAAAACAAAAGGGCTGCTTGCTACGGCAATAGCTTGGGCAGCATTCTGCATGCCTATTTCGATGATGAGGGTGCGTTGTTCTTTTTGGTTCAGGCGCATGGATTTAGACAGTAAAACGCCGCCACCCATTGCAAGCAAAATGAGCGCCGAGATGCACAATCCCAATTTACCGAATTGGGTAATGATAGTGGCGTGATGTTGTATGAAGAAAATCGTAGCCAGCAGGATTAATGCGGGAAAGGCGGTTTTAGAAAGAACTTTATGAATGCTTTCGGCTTTTTGCGGACAATATCTTTTTACCAAAACACCTGTAATAATAGGGAGAAGCATCAACAGAAGGTTTTGCACGATGAGGCTTCCGACCGGTAAGTTTATATCGATATTCAGATGGTTTCCGATGAGGTGAGTGGAAAATTCCATGACGACGGGAATTGTAAACAGCGTAATAATGCTGCTGAGCGCAGTCAGCGATACGGATAAGGCTACATCTCCTTTAGCTATCATTGAAAATATATTGGATGAGCTTCCGCCGGGAGAACAGGCAATCAGCATAATTCCTATGAAGAATAAAGGTTCCAACCGGAATGCGTATCCCAACATGAATGCCAGTACCGGTAAGAACAGTATTTGCCCTATCAGTCCGGCGATGATGGGGCGGGGACGTTGGCGGAACAGCTTAAAGTCTTCTATGCGTAATGTAAGCCCCAATTCGAACATTAATAGTGTCAGAATGGGCAGGACAATCCATATTGCGTTCATAAGGAATTATTTCTTTTTGAGGCTGCAAATATAGCAATTCCTGCTTTATTCTTTGCCATTTTGTCAGCCTTAATCTGCCAAACGAACAGCTTTGCCTTTTGGCACGGTTTTCGTAAGTCCTTTATCGCTTATATAAAGCAATATTACTATTATAATAAATGTATAACATATAAAACAAAAGAACTATGAACATTAAACCATTAGCAGACAGAGTGCTGATACTCCCTGCACCTGCAGAAGAAAAGACAATTGGCGGTATCATTATTCCTGATACGGCAAAAGAAAAACCTTTGAAAGGTGAAGTTATAGCAGTAGGCAACGGAACAAAGGACGAAGAAATGGTGTTGAAGGTTGGTGATACAGTGCTGTATGGCAAGTATGCCGGTACGGAACTGGAAGTTGAAGGAACCAAATACCTCATCATGCGTCAAAGTGACGTACTCGCTGTATTGGGATAATAAATTTATAAAATAGTAAACCTGAAAAAAGTAAAGACATTATGGCAAAAGAAATATTATTCAATATCGATGCCCGTGACCAATTAAAGAAAGGTATCGATACACTGGCAAATGCGGTAAAAGTAACTCTCGGCCCCAAAGGTCGTAATGTAATCATCGAAAAGAAATTCGGTGCTCCCCACATCACAAAAGACGGTGTAACGGTTGCCAAAGAAGTGGAATTGGCTGATGCTTATCAGAATACCGGTGCGCAATTGGTTAAGGAAGTCGCTTCTAAGACAGGTGATGACGCAGGTGACGGTACGACTACTGCTACTGTGTTGGCTCAGGCCATTGTAGCCGAAGGCTTGAAGAACGTAACTGCCGGTGCAAGCCCGATGGATATTAAACGCGGTATCGACAAGGCTGTTGCCAAAGTGGTAGAATCTATCAAGAGTCAGTCAGAGAAAGTCGGTGACAACTATGATAAAATCGAACAAGTCGCTTCTGTATCTGCCAACAATGACCCGGTTATCGGTAAATTGATCGCAGATGCTATGCGCAAGGTTTCTAAAGATGGTGTTATCACTATCGAAGAGGCTAAGGGTACGGATACTACTATCGGTGTAGTAGAAGGTATGCAGTTCGATCGCGGTTATCTTTCTGCTTATTTCGTTACCAATACTGAAAAGATGGAATGCGAAATGGAAAAACCGTACATCCTGATTTATGATAAGAAGATTTCTAACCTGAAAGATTTCTTACCTATCCTTGAACCTGCTGTACAAACTGGCCGTCCGCTGTTGGTAATTGCAGAAGATGTAGATAGCGAAGCGTTGACTACACTGGTTGTTAACCGTCTGCGTTCTCAGTTGAAGATATGCGCCGTGAAGGCTCCGGGCTTCGGTGACCGTCGCAAGGAAATGTTGGAAGACATTGCCGTATTGACGGGTGGTGTTGTAATCAGCGAAGAAAAAGGTTTGAAGCTGGAACAGGCTACTATCGAAATGTTGGGTACTGCCGACAAGGTGACTGTTTCTAAAGATAATACGACTATCGTAAACGGTGCCGGTGCAAAAGAAAACATCCAAGAACGTTGTGAGCAGATCAAAGCTCAGATTGCCTCTACTAAGTCAGACTATGACAAAGAAAAATTGCAGGAACGTCTGGCTAAGTTGTCTGGCGGTGTAGCTGTTCTTTACGTAGGCGCTGCTTCCGAAGTGGAAATGAAAGAGAAGAAAGACCGTGTAGATGATGCTCTTCGTGCTACTCGTGCCGCTATCGAAGAAGGTATCGTTGCCGGTGGCGGTGTAGCTTATATCCGTGCTTTGGACGCTTTGGAAGGTCTGCAAGGAGATAATGCTGACGAAACAACAGGTATCGACATCATCAAGCGTGCTATCGAAGAGCCTTTGCGTCAGATTGTTGCCAATGCAGGTAAGGAAGGCGCCGTTGTGGTACAGAAAGTTCGCGAGGGTAAAGCTGACTTCGGTTACAATGCACGTACAGATGTTTACGAAAACCTGCATGCTGCCGGTGTGGTAGACCCCGCTAAGGTAACTCGTGTAGCTCTTGAAAACGCAGCTTCTATCGCAGGTATGTTCCTGACCACCGAATGTGTAATCGTTGAAAAGAAAGAAGATAAGCCTGAAATGCCGATGGGCGCTCCCGGAATGGGCGGTATGGGCGGAATGATGTAATATCGTTTTCCCTTGATTTCTTAATCATATAGATTGACCGTGATGTCTTTTTGATAGACATTGCGGTCTTTTTTTACCCGCTTGTTTTTACTTATATCGACAAAAAACGTGTAAAATTACGAAACTGTTACAAAAGTGATTAATTTCCATATCTTTTGTTTGTTTTCTGTGTTGTTTTAATTGAAAATAATATCTTTATACCCGATAAAGATAACCCAACAACAAACTATTAACCTCTTTAATTGAAAAAGTAAAATGAACAAAAGTGAAATTGGACTGAATGCCGGTAGAGTTTGGCAGCTGTTAAGTGATTACGCTAAATGGAGTTATGGCGCGCTGAAAAGAAAGTCCGGATTGAAAGACAAGGAATTGGGGGCGGCTATCGGTTGGCTTGCCCGTGAAGACAAGATTGTACTTTCCCAAGAAGAAGATGAGCTCTACATTTCATTGGGAGTAAACGTGTATATCGGATAAATAGAAAGCCGATTGAATCAAGCTTTTTTGAGGTGCGGTTTCGCAAAACGGAAAGATTACCGTGGATTGTGAAATCTGCACCTCTTTGTTTTTTCATGTTGGGGAAATATTGTTTCCTTTGCATATTCTTTTAATACTGATAATAGAAACGGCTATGAGAAGTTTTGCTTCAGATAATAATTCGGGTGTGCATCCTTTGGTGATGGAAGCCTTGAACCAGGCTAATCAAGACCACGCAGTAGGTTATGGTGATGATGCCTGGACAGAAGAAGCTGTTCGGAAAATCAGAGAGGCCTTTACTCCCGATTGCGAACCGCTGTTTGTATTCAATGGAACCGGTAGTAATGCTGTTGCCCTGCAGTTGTGTACACGTTCCTATAATTCGATTATATGTGCGGAAACTGCGCATATTTATGTAGACGAGTGTGGTTCTCCGGCCCGCATGACAGGCTGTCAGATACGTCCGGTCGCCACTCCCGACGGAAAGCTGACTCCGGAGTTGGTACGTCCTTATCTTTGTCATTTTGGCGAGCAGCATCATTCGCAGCCGGGAGCTTTCTATATCTCACAATGTACGGAACTGGGTACTGTCTATCAACCCGATGAGATCCGTGCGTTAACGGAGTTGGCGCATCGGTACGGTATGTACGTTCATATGGATGGCGCTCGTTTGGCAAATGCGTGTGCGGCTCTTAATCTTAGCTTTAAGGAACTGACGGTGGATTGTGGTATCGATATTCTGAGCTTTGGTGGAACGAAGAACGGGCTGATGCTTGGAGAAAGCGTAATTATCTTCAATCCGGCTTTGAAGAAAGAAGCTTATTTTGTACGTAAGCAGTCGGCGCAGCTTGCATCGAAACTCCGTTATTTGTCTTGCCAGTTTACTGCTTACCTGACCGATGACCTTTGGCTGAAGAATGCTTCACATGCCAATCGAATGGCGGAGCTTTTATATACCGGATTGAAAGAGTTGCCTGAAGTGCGTTTTACGCAGAAAATGGAAAGTAACCAATTGTTTTTGACAATGCCTCGTTCGGTAATTGATAGTTTGTTGAAGGACTATTTTTTCTATTTCTGGAATGAAGAAGAGAATGAGATACGTTTCGTCACTTCTTTTGATACTACGGAACAGGATATAGAAGAATTGTTGCGAGCCATTAGAAGTTATTGCCATTAACCGGTATTCATTTTTTGTCATGTAAAAAGCCCCTGAGCCTTCTCAGGCAAGGGGCTTGACTTGAAACTTTCTCTCTCTTGGGGGCGAGGAGAAAGTTTGCTGAAAACAATGCGATTAGACTTTACCTTAAATACCTTTGTTTGATAACCTTTTAACTAACCTTTTTTTATAATGTTGAATCTGTTTTAGTGCCAATTGCCTCGAGTACAGGCGCAAAAGTATAACCTTTACGTTTCAGCGTTTTTATCAGTTTATCCAAATAACCATTGTAGAATTTATCGGTACGACGGTCGTCTGTTCCGAAATGTATCAGCATTAAATGTCCGTTCAGCCCTTCTTTCTTTTCTACTTCCATTATTTTGTTGTAGATGAATTTGCTGCTCCGGTACTTCTGCCCCATGTCCGGGGTAGTATAATCTGCATTACTCATAGTACCGGGAGTATAGTTAATAACCTGTATTCCCATGCTTTTTGCCCAAGCGGCTATTTCCTTGTTGTAATATTCATAAGGCGGGATATATATAGGGGCATCTTTATATTCGATACCTGCCTTACGCATGGTTTCATAGCTTTGCATCATATCTTTTTCAAATTCCTCACGGGTCACCAATAGGGAATCTCGCTTTTCCCAGGGCATATAGAGCAAATGTCCGTAACTATGGCTGCCCACCAGATGCCCTTCGTTGAGCAGGCGTTTTACAACTTCGGGGTAAAGCTTGTAAAATTCACCGGTAAAGAAGAAACCGCCTTTGATGCCGTGCCTTTTCAAAGTGCTGATAATGGCGTCGGCGCCGTCTGCCTTGTCGGCTGCTGTGAATACGAGGCTGATTTGTTTTTTAGAGGGGTCGGTACGCACGATACCGCCATTGACGTATACATTCTTGTCTGCCGATATATTGGCCTGCTTCATTCCTTCTTTCTGCATGGCGGAGAGATAATAGGTGAGGCAGGCGGTTCCGTCCATGGTAGGTTCGTTGGTGGAATAATCATGGATTGCATCGTGATATACCATCAAGTCCGGTTGAAAGCGTTCGTAATCTTGGCCGGGCGTACCGGGAATGCCGGTCATGTTAACTCCACGTAGGCTTTCGAATATACTGCGGTATACAGGGCCGTCTACCAGTCCGCCTGTCGTATTGCCTACGCCTGCATTGAGCAGAGAAGAGTGGGGCTGTGAAGGATAATCACCGTAAAGCGGTAATTCTACAATCATACTTGTTCCCCACGGATTACACCCGAAAAGCCAGTCGCGGAGAGCGGCTTCCATTTCGGCATAAGTCTCGTCACCGGTTGTCTCACGATACAGACGGCATTGTGTCAACATGGCGGTAGTCAGATTGTTGGAACACCAAATGTAGGGAATGCCGTGCAGGAAAGGGTTCTCAACAGCTTTTTCGTATGTACGCTCAATGCCGGTACGCATATTGCGGGTGAATTCTTTGCTGATACGCTGATTATCCACGGTAGCCAGATGGTAGTGTCCCATATTCATAAACGGATACCATTGATAATGGCGGGCGCTGTCGGCGCCCATCCACGGAGTGACAGGCTCGCGGCGTCCGTATTCGAGGGCTTGCGACAGATATTTGGGATTACCGGTAGCTTTGTATAGCTCCATGGCTCCGAGTTCCATGTCGTCTACCCAGTTGTCTTCTTCGTAGATGTAGGGTGATTTTACGGAAGCGGTCTGACATGCTCCGGGCTTCTTTACGCCTTCTTGATAAGCAGCGTCGGCTTTTCCACCGATTTCGGCGGCAAATTCAGGATAGAAGTCTTTCAGTATCTTGGCTCCCAGGGCAAAGCAAGAAGCAAATTTACCGGCTGTGCTGGCTACGCCTGTGGTGGCATTTATAAATTGTCCGCGCACTTGAGGCTCGCCGCTGCAGAAATAAACAGGACGGCCTTTGCCCGGTCCGTATCCATAGTCTACCTCGTCTTTATTGGGTAGGCGCATACCGGCATGGTCGCGGTCGTCGGCTATTTGGTTGTACAGTTCACCCGGAGCAGGATTCATGCGATTCAGCCAGTCCAGCCCCCATTTTATCTCGTCCACTATATCGGGGATACCATTTGCACCTGGCAGTCCGTCTGCATCGTAAGCGTCGCCAAATGCTTCGGGGTTTTCCTGATAAGCAAACATCATTTGGTATATGGCGTTGGCAGAGGTTGTAGTATATTGCAGATAATCGGTTGCGTCATGCCAGCCGCCGCGGACATCAATGTGTTGTCCGGTTTTTGTGGGATGGTACACTATATAACCGTCGTGCACGTGGCAACTGTCTTTTAGGAACGGATTGTAACCGCAGCGTTGTTGGCGCATGTAGTTCAGCAGGAAGTCGGCCGTACCGTTATATACTTGCGCATTGATAGGAAAGCGTGGAGAAACGGCTTTTCCCGCTTTCAGATAGTAGGTACCCGGTTCTTGAAAACTGCTGAAATCCAATCGGTAGGTACTGTTCATGCCACCTAATTTTCCGGTAGCTTTGGGTGAAGTAAAAGTACGTACTGTCTTTCCGGTAAAAGCGTCAACCAATGCGTATTCTTTTACGTCGGTATCTGCTTCACTCATAAATACCGCTACTTTAATAGATTGTGGCAGATAGCCAAGTTGGTTAATCCTGATCCACTCGTCTGCCTTGCACGGAAGTGCGGCAATTGCAAAAATTAGTGTTAAGAGCCAATAATAAGTTTTCATAAGGGGTTTTATTTTATTTAAGGTTGGGGGAATTGTGTAAAAACAGATTTTATCCCAATACAAATAAAGTGGTTTCTATCAATTTTAGGAAGATTTAGAATAAATAATTAGATGATATTATGTGTCATTTACAAAATTTTAGAATAAATGAAGTGTGAAGGGAGTAGGTAAGCAATAATAAATTATTGTTTATCATTTACTTATATGTGCGTGAAATTATTTTTAATTTTCGTTTACGCATTTTAGTTTCTGAAAAACAATGTTGGTGTGTTATTTGTTCTATCCATTTTAGAATACAAAACTTATAAACTATGGCTTATATTGATTATTATCAAGTCCTTGGAGTAGACAAAACGGCATCTCAGGATGACATCAAGAAAGCGTTCCGTAAGTTGGCGCGCAAGTATCATCCCGACTTGAATCCGAATGACGTTACTGCCAAAGACAAGTTCCAGGCTATCAACGAGGCCAATGAAGTGCTTAGTGATCCTGAGAAAAGAAAGAAATATGATGAATATGGTGAACATTGGAAGCACGCCGATGAATTTGAAGCTCAGAAGCGGGCACGGCAGCAGGCCGGTGCAGGAGGTTTCGGTGGCTTCGGCGGTACGGGCTTCGGTGGTCAAGGCGGTGCCGGTTTCGGTACGGACGGGGGCGGTACATACTGGTACTCTTCCGATGGGCAGGAGTTTTCCGGGAGTAGTGCAGACGGCTTTTCAGACTTCTTTGAACAGATGTTCGGACACCGTACACGTGGTGGAGGCGGAGCAAATGCCGGCTTTCGCGGGCAGGACTTCCATGCCGATTTAAATCTGTCGCTTCGGAATGCCGCCCAAACCCATAAACAGATATTGACGGTGAACGGCAAGAATGTCCGTATCACCATTCCTGCCGGTGTGGCGAACGGGCAAGTCATTAAACTGAAAGGCTATGGCGGTGAGGGCATCAACGGTGGACCGGCGGGCGACCTGTACATTACTTTCGTGATAGCGGACGACCCTGCATTCAAACGCTTGGGTGATGACTTGTATGTAGATGTGGATATCGACCTCTATACGGCGCTCCTGGGTGGTGAAAAGTTGGTAGATACATTGGAAGGTCAGGTGAAATTGAAAGTCAAGCCCGAAACGCAGAACGGAACGAAAGTCCGTCTGAAAGGAAAGGGCTTTCCGGTATACAAGAAAGAAGGTCAGTTCGGTGACTTGATTGTGACTTATTCCGTAAAGTTACCGACGAATCTGACGGAGCAGCAGAAAGAAATGTTCCGTAAAATTCAAAGTATGAACTAAAAAGGAGAACGAGTTATGCAGAACGAATTAATTATAATCAGTGAGTATTGCGACAAGTGTCACATAGAACCCTCGTTCATTGAGATGTTGCAGGAAGGCGGTTTGATAGATATTTTGACGGAAGGCGGGGAACGTTGTCTGCAGTTTTCCCAACTGCCTGATGTAGAGCGTTACAGCCGTATGTATTACGACTTGTCTATCAACATCGAAGGTATTGATGCCATTCATCATTTATTGGAACGTATGGAAAGTATGCAGCAGGAGATTTATTCATTGCACAATAAGCTGAGGCTGTTGGGAGGTTTGGACTGACGCCTGCGGCAGCGGTACAAAAAAACGTTCCATCCTGTATCAACGGGGTGGAACGTTCTTTATATAAGGGTTAAAACGCTTACTTGCGATAGCTTTCCAACTCTTCAGCCTTAAACTTGCGGATAAAGTTGAAATGCTTCTCTATTTCAGACTCAGCATAGTTTACGTATACCAGTGCCGACTTGGCGAACAATTCGGGAGCTTTTGTAGCATCCTGAATCAGCAAGTGGGACATTACGCATACGGCAGCCATTTCGTAAAGACGACGGGCCACGAAATCAAGCAATTCCTGGTCGCTGCTTTCCTTAACGGCATTGGTACAAGCCTCGAGCTTGTTCGTCATTTCTTTAACGCGATCCAACAGCGGTTGCATGTCTTCGCTACACGGAATCAGTTCATAGTCGCGCAGGGTAGCGGCATAAGAACCGTTGGTGACGTAGCGGATAGCGGCTACGGTCTGCAACTGCGTAGTACCTTCGTAGATGCTGGTGATACGTGCGTCACGATAAATGCGCTGACAAGCATATTCCAGCATGAAACCGGAACCGCCGTGAATTTGGATGCTGTCGTAAGCGTTCTGGTTGGCATATTCGGAGTTCATACCTTTGGCCAGTGGAGTGAAAGAATCGGCCAATTTGGCATATTTCTTTTGTTCCTGACGTTCTTCCGGGGTCAGTTTGCGTTCGCGGGCGATATCGTCCAATGCCTTGTAGATGTCTACGTAGCGTGAAGTTTGGTACAACAAAGCGCGGCCTGCATCCAATTTGGCTTTCATGATAGCCAGCATATCGTATACGGCGGGGAACTCGATGATAGCTTTACCGAATTGTTTACGGTCTTTGGCATAAGCCAGACCTTCGTTGTAGGCGGCTTGTGACAAACCTACGGATTGAGCGGCGATACCCAGGCGGGCGCCGTTCATCAATGCCATTACGTATTTAATCAAACCGAGTTTGCGGTCGCCGCAGAGTTCGCACTTCGCATTCTTATAGACCAGTTCGCAGGTAGGAGAGCCGTGAATACCCAACTTGTTTTCGATGCGGCGAACGTTTACGCCACCGTCGCGCTTGTCGTAGATGAACATGGACAGGCCGCGGCCGTCTTTTGTTCCCTCTTCCGAACGTGCCAGCACGAGGTGCAGGTCGGCATCACCGTTAGTGATGAAACGCTTCACGCCGTTCAGACGCCAGCAGTTGTTTGCCTCGTCATAAGTAGCTTTCAGCATTACGCTTTGGAGGTCGGAACCGGCATCCGGTTCGGTCAGGTCCATTGACATGGTTTCGCCGGCGCAGATGCGGGGGATGAAACGGCTGTGCTGGTCTTCGTTACCGAACTCGTAAAGAGTTTCGATACAGTCTTGCAAAGACCAGATGTTGCCAAAACCGGCATCGGCGGCAGCTACGATTTCCGCGCACATGGTGTACGGGGTAATCGGGAAGTTCAGCCCGCCGAAACGACGCGGCATGGTCATGCCGTTGAGGCCGGCTTTCACCATAGCGTCGAGGTTCTGTTTGGTACCGCTGGCATACTCCACACGGCCGTTGGCGCAATGAGGACCTTCTTCGTCCACGCCTTCGGCATTGGGAGCGATAATCTCACCCGTAATCTCACCGGTGATTTCGAGTACCTTGTCGTATGAGTCGATGGCGTCCGCATAGTCCTGCGGGGCATAATCGAACTTGTCTTTATCTTCGTAGCCGCGTTCTTTCAGTTCGCAGATACGCTGCATCATCGGATTGTTCAAGTGATACTTGAGTTCCGGAATATCTGTATAAAAATTAGCCATGGTTTTCTTACTTACTATTCTGTTTGTAATACTTAATCATCTTCGGGATAACCTCTTCTACCGTACCGTTGATTACATAATCGGCAATGGTGTTGATAGGAGCGTTTTCGTCGTTGTTGACGGAGATGATGATACCGCTCTCTTGCATTCCGGCGATGTGCTGGATTTGTCCGCTGATGCCGCAAGCGATGTAGAGTTTCGGACGGACGGTAACACCGGTCTGACCAATCTGACGGTCATGGTCGGCATAGCCTGCATCGACGGCGGCGCGGCTGGCGCCTACTTCGGCGTGAAGTTCCTTAGCCAGTTCAAACAGCATATCGAAGTTCTCGCGGCTGCCCATGCCGTAACCGCCGGCTATAACGATGGGGGCGCCTTTCAGATTGTGTTTGGCTTTTTCTACGTGGCGGTCGATAACCTTCACTACATAGTCCGTTTCGGGGACATACTTGGCAACGTCGTGACGGATAATTTCACCCTTGTAGTTGGCATCCAGAATCTCTTTCTTCATCACGCCCTCGCGTACGGTCGCCATTTGCGGGCGGTGTTCGGGGTTCACAATCGTTGCTACGATGTTACCGCCGAATGCGGGACGGATTTGGTACAACAGATTTTCGTAGGTCTTGCCCTCTTTCTTGTCTTCATGGTTGCCGATTTCGAGTGAAGTACAGTCGGCGGTCAGTCCGCTGGTCAGTGCGGAAGACACGCGGGGACCGAGGTCACGGCCGATAACGGTTGCTCCCATCAGGCAGATTTGCGGTTGTTCTTCTTTGAACAGGTTGATGAGGACGGAAGAGTGGGGAAGGGAAGTGTATGGGAACAAGCCCGGAGCGTCGAATACGTGCAGTTTGTCAACGCCGAAGGGCAATACTTGCTTTTCAATGCCTGCCAAATTGTTTCCGGCGGCAACAGCTTCCAGCTGGCAGCCCAACTGATTAGCCAGTTTACGGCCTTTGGTCAGGAGTTCGAGACTGACATCGGCAACCGTAGTGCCTTCTATCTCTAAATATACAAATACATTATTCATAATCTTATCCTATCGTGTGGTTAGCTAACAGTTCAACAATCAAATCTTCTACATCCTGGTCGCTGCCTGTCAGTGTCTTGCTTTCTTTGGCTTGGAATGAAATGTTCTGAATGGTTTTCACCTTTGTAGGCGAACCGCTCAGACCGCATTGTACGAGGTCGCCGTTTACGTCGGCTACACTCCACTCGGTGATGTTCAGATAAGGATATTTCTCATAAAGGGCTGCGTACGGCAGTTCTGCGCCTTCTTTTTCAATGGCGGCTTTCTCCTGTGCGCCGAGAGCGCGTTTGTATTTCTGTACCAGTTTGGCATTGCGCGGACGGCAGGGAGCGGCACTTCCGTTGACGGTGATAACGATGGGTAACGGACCTTCTACCGTCTCCACACCACCGTCGATATGACGTTTTACGGTAATCTTCTTGGCGGCCTTGTCTACATTCAGAATCTCTTCTGCATAAGTCACCTGCGTCAATCCCAATTTTTCCGCTACCTGCGGACCTACTTGAGCCGTATCACCGTCGATGGCTTGGCGGCCGCCGATGATGATGTCGCAATCGCCAATCTTCTTGATGGCGGAGGCAAGGGCATAGGAAGTAGCCAGTGTATCAGCTCCGGCAAAAGCGCGGTCGGTCAGCAGATAACCGTTGTCAGCGCCACGGTAAAGTCCTTCACGAATAACTTCGGCTGCGCGTCCCGGTCCCATAGTCAGGATGGTTACGGTGGAGCTCGGATGTTCATCTTTCAAACGGAGAGCTTGCTCAAGGGCATTCAGGTCTTCGGGGTTGAAGATGGCAGGGAGTGCCGCGCGGTTAATGGTTCCGTCGGCTTTCATGGCATCTTTCCCAACGTTACGCGTGTCGGGAACTTGTTTTGCCAATACAACAATTTTCAAACTCATGCTATTAATAATTAGTATTAGTATTTCTACATGTCAGTGCCGGGAATAGGAGTAGTAGAGTCCTGCTACTGAAATTATCCGGTTAACTATCAGCGTGCAAATTTACGCAAAGAGTTGGGTTTGACAAGAAAACAAAGTAAAAAATGCACATCCGAGAAGATTTTGAGCAAAAAAGCAAAACGTAAAAATGGTAATTCAAACCGTAATTCGTCTACTTCCCGAATGTTTCTTCCGTTGTATTTTTGCAGCGTTGAATATATCAGGAAATATTTCTGATACCTGATAATCAAGAATAATTTTAAATCAATATATTTTAATAAAAGCTATGTATATAGAAAAGATTAACGGGCCTGCAGACGTGAAACGGCTTTCGGCGGGCGAACTGGAAACATTGAGTGAAGAAGTGCGCAGCGTATTGCTGAAAAAGCTGAGCGAACATGGCGGTCATGTAGGACCGAACCTGGGTATGGTAGAGGCTACCATTGCCTTGCATTACGTATTCAATTCACCGATAGACAAGATTGTCTACGACGTTTCCCACCAAAGCTATACGCACAAGATATTGACGGGGCGTAAATCGGCATTTATGAACGCTGCCGAGTATGATGAAGTGTCGGGCTACACCGAACCGTCGGAAAGCGAACACGACTTCTTCGTCATCGGACATACGTCGACTTCCGTCAGCCTTGCCACCGGACTGGCCAAAGCGCGTGATTTGAAAGGTGATACGGGCAATGTGATAGCCGTAATCGGTGACGGCTCTTTAAGCGGCGGCGAGGCTTTCGAAGGATTGAACAATGCCGCCGAATTAGGTACGAACTTCATCGTGATTGTGAACGATAACCAAATGTCCATTGCCGAAAACCATGGCGGACTGTATCGTAACCTGCAACTGTTGCGTGATACCGACGGGCAGGCGCCTTGCAATTTCTTTACCGCTATGGGATTGGACTATCTGTACGTAAAAGACGGTAATGATGTGCAGGCATTGATAAGCGCTTTCCAAAAAGTGAAAGATATCGACCATCCGGTTGTGGTGCACATCAATACCCTTAAAGGTAAAGGCTACCGTCTTGCCGAGCAGCAGCAAGAACGTTTCCATTACAGTATTCCGTTTAGTTTGGAAACGGGTAACCCGTCGGTTGACTTCGGTAATGAAGAAGATTATGGCGACCTTACGGCACGTTACCTGCTGCAAGAGATGAAGCGAGACCGTACCATTGTCGGTATCACAGCGGGTACACCCACTGTTTTCGGCTTTACGGCGGAGCGTCGCGAAGAGGCGGGACATCAGTTTGTTGATGTGGGCATTGCCGAGGAACATGCCGTTGCCATGGCTTCCGCCATTGCTGCCGGTGGTGGAAAGCCTGTCTTCGGTGTATACAGTACTTTCATCCAGCGTGCCTACGACCAGTTGTCGCAAGACCTGTGTATTAATAACAATCCGGCATTGATTCTCGTCTTTTGGGGCGGAGCGTCGAGCATGAACGATGTCACTCACCTTTGTCTTTTTGATATTCCGGTCATCGGCAATATTCCGAATATGGTCTATCTGGCTCCAACCTGCCGTGAGGAGTATCTGGCTATGTTGGAGTGGGGCATTCACCAGACGGAGTATCCGGTGGCCGTCCGTGTTCCCGCCAACGGGGTTATTTCACGCGGCATCGATCCGGAAAAGGATTATGGCAAGCTGCTGAACCGCTATGAAGTGTCGCGCCGTGGCGAAAAGGTTGCCGTTCTCGGACTTGGTTCTTTCTATCAATTGGGTGAGGAAGTAGTCAGGAAGCTGAAAGAGGACACCGGAATCGATGCAACGCTTGTCAACCCTCGTTTCATTACGGGTGTGGACGAAGAACTGCTCGAAGACTTGAAGTGCGATCATACATTGGTGGTTACTCTGGAAGACGGTGTGCTCGACGGCGGCTTTGGAGAGAAGATTGCCCGTTACTATGCTTCGTCGGATATGAAAGTCTTGAATTATGGTATCAAGAAAGAGTTTGCAGACCGCTATGACATAAGCGAGTTGTTGCGGGATAACCGTTTGACAGCGCCGCAGATAGCGGATGATATAAAGAGGGTAAGATGAGAAAAAGCGGAGATAAGCTTTGGCAAAATAAACTCCCGGTTTAATGGGGATAAATTAAGAGTTTAATAGCAATAAACAGGCAGTTTATTGCTATTAAACTCTTAATTTGTTTTGGGTAAACGATAGTAAACTATACGTGTCTCGATTGTCGGTCTTCAGGTTACTTGATACCCAGCTTCTTGGCAATGTCTTTGGGCAGTGCATCCTTATGAACGATGATGTTCATCGTTTTGTAGCGCACGAACGCTTTGGAAGCATACCACAAACCTTTGTATGTGCCGGCTTGTCCCCAAGAATTCTTTACCATATAATATTCGTTGCCCTCTTGGTCTTTGGCGATACCGTAAATCAGCATACCGTGGTCATCGGTCGTTTCCCAGTTGTCGTATGCCAACTGACGTTCTTCCTGTGTGCACCATTTTTGCGGTTGCGGCTTGCTGTTCAGTTTCTTTTCCTCGGGTTTCATCTTCAGCCAGTGCGCCATGTCGGAACCGCTTAACTCTTGAACTTTTTCAGCATCAGGCATAACGGCCACACCGTCGCGTGTGAAACCCTGTTCGCTTACGTCGCTGCCCCAAGCGATGGTGTAACCCTTGTTGATGGCATTGTCGAATACTTGCATCAGCTCGTCGATAGGCAGGTTGTAGGAAGAAGCCCAGCGCCAGTTGTCTTGGATTTCCAGAACGAACGGCTGGTAGAACGGGTGGTGAGTATAGGAAGTGAGTGAGATGTAATCATCAGCATTCAAGCCCGTGGATTCGTAAAAGGACTTCGGGGTATACTCCTTGCCTTTGTAGGTGAACTTTTCGGGACGTTCGCCCAAATAGATGTCGTGTATGGAAGCGATGGCTTTCTTCCAAAGCAGGTTGTTGTCTTTGTCGGCCTGCAATTTGCGGTGATTTCCTTTGGCGATGGCTGCCACTACGGCATCGGATACGGCTGTCAGCTCGTTATGATTGCTCAGCGTATCGCCGTACATCACTCCCGGACGCATTTCTTCTTCGGGCACCAGGCCGAATGTTTTCATACCGTATATCACATCGTAGAACGAACCGCCTTGCGAGAAAGATATATCGCCGTGTGTGCGTACTGCTTTGTCGGCACGGTCTAAGTAAGTGTTGTGCACGATAAACATTTCTGACAGGTCGTACTCGCCCTTGCCCATACGGAGCAACTCGGATTCGATGAACGCCAGTCCGGAATAGCACCAGCATGTGCCGGCACGGTTCTGGTTCTTGATGGATGTAATCGGGTTTTCTTTTACGGTAGTAAAGACGAATCCCTCTTCTTTCGGGGTGTCCTGTGCCATTGTATTCAGACTGAACAGTCCTAAGGCAGCGATCAGTATAGACTTTTTCATCATGATTAAATTGTTATTAATTTATAGTTGTAGCCGCAAATATAGGTAGAATATCGTAAACAAAAGCTATCTTTGGCACGTTAATTCTGACACTTATGGAGAAAATAGTACGTATGGACAATCAAAGCGGCCTGGTTCTTGAGGGTGGCGGCATGCGCGGCGTCTTTACTTGCGGCGTGTTGGATAATTTTATGGACCGGGGTATCCGCTTTCCTTATACGATTGGCGTCAGTGCAGGCGCATGTAATGGACTGTCGTATATGTCGGGGCAGCGGGGACGTGCCAAGTATAGCAATATAGACCTGTTGGAGAAATATAATTATATCGGACTGAAGTATCTGCTGAAAAAGCGCAATATCATGGATTTCGACTTGCTGTTCAGGGAGTTTCCCGAACATATCCTGCCGTACGATTATGATGCGTATTTCCGTCGCCCGGAACGTTTTGTCATGGTAACGACCAACTGCCTGACGGGGGAAGCCAATTACTTTGAGGAAAAACGGAATAAGGAACGGGTCATTGATATTGTCCGCGCTTCGAGCAGTCTGCCTTTTGTTTGCCCCATTACCTATGTGGACGATATCCCGATGCTGGATGGCGGCATTGTGGACAGTATTCCTTTGATGCGCGCCCGCCGGGACGGTTACGACCGCAATGTAGTGGTGTTGACACGTAACCGGGGCTACCGTAAGGATATTCAAGGGACTAAAGTTCCGCCTTTTATTTATAAGAAATATCCTCATTTGCGTGAGGCAATCAATCGGCGCAGCAGTGTCTACAATGAGCAGCTTGAATTGGTGGAACGGCTGGAAGATGCGGGGGAGATTACCGTTATACGCCCGCAAAAGCCAATAGTGGTAGACCGCATCGAAAGAGATATAAACAAACTGACTGCTCTTTATGAAGAGGGATATGCGTGTGCGGCAGCTTTCCGGTTTGAGTAAGCTGTTAACTAAGGTATAAATTTGCCGGATAAAAATCATAATAAGGAAAATAATTTGTATCTTTGCGCCCACATAACTTCTGCAAGTTATAAATATCCGGGGTTGACTGGATTTGACAGCGGGCAGAAATGGTAAGTAAGCATGCAGTGCGTCGTTGATTTGCACTTAAATCTCAGTCTTCAAAATTTTATCTGGCGAAAGACAATTTGCTCTTGCTGCTTAATCGAAGTATAGTAGATTAGCTTAATCCCGATACAAGGTGTCGGGACGGGACATCACTCGGAAGCTGTTGCTCCGAAGCATTCCGGTCAAGTGGTGCAGTCAAATCGGGGATAGTTCATGTCGGCCTCGCGGCATGGATGAAACTTTAGAGGATAAGGTAACGGTTGATGGCTTTGGTTCTGCCGTTGCACGAAAACTTAGGCAAAGATAAGCATGTAGAAAGCTTATGATTTCCTCGTTTGGACGAGGGTTCGATTCCCTCCAGCTCCACTCTTGATGTTGAAAGACAGGAGATTGGAATAACGACTCCCCCAATTAGTCTCATAAAACTAATTGGGGGAGTTCTTTATTCTTTGGGAGTTGCCTTTGCCGCGCATTCCGGGCAAAGCCCTTTCAATACATAGTTGATACTGCTCAGCGTAAATCCTTCCGGCACCTGTACTACCGGCGTAGGGATATTCTGGAAGCAGAATGTTTTGTTGCATTCTTCGCAATGAAAATGAGTGTGCAAATCATTGACTTCGCAAGAACAGCCGGCGCTGCATACCGCATATTTAAACGACCCCGACCCGTCGTCAATGCTGTGTATCAGGTGATGAGAAAGGAAAAGAGTGATGGTGCGGAAGATAGAAGATTTATCAACCGTATCCAGCATATTTTCCAAATCGAGCAAAGAGACGGAGCGGCCTGCCTTTAGCATGGCCTGCAACACTAATATGCGTATGGCGGTAGGTTGTATCTCTCTCTTTTCCAACAGGTCTAAATAATCCTTTTCTTTCATAAGATTCTGCCTTTCTATTTTATCAGTTTCTGTATGCGGATAGCGTTTACTATGGCGATAAGAGCCACGCCGACATCTGCAAAAACGGCTTCCCACAGTGTAGCCAATCCGCCGGCACCTAAAATCAGTACTAACAGTTTAACCCCGAAAGCCAGCGAAATGTTCTGCCAGACAATCCGGCGCGTCTGCTTACCGGCACGAATCGCAGTAGCTACTTTGGAGGGCTGGTCGGTCTGGATTACGACATCGGCCGTTTCAATGGCGGCGTCGCTGCCCAATCCGCCCATTGCGATTCCCACATGGCTGAAGGCGAGGACGGGAGCGTCATTGATGCCGTCGCCTACAAAAGCTATCCGATTACCGTCATTCTGCCGAAGTTCCTCTATGTGCTCCACTTTGCCGTCGGGCAGTAAGTCGCCATAAGCCTGTGTTACTCCCAGCTTTTCTGCAAAGTTAGTGACAATCGCTTGTTTATCTCCCGATAATATCTGAATATTATTGATATTTAAAGCTTTCAAATCCTCTATGGCTTTGCGGGCGTCTTCTTTCAGCGTATCGGATAACAGCAGGTAACCCGCATAGGCAGAATCGATGGCGCAGACTACCACCGTATCGGCAATCTTGGATAATTCCTGCGGATATTCCACGTTATATTTGGATAATAGGCGGGCGTTACCTACCAGTATGCGCTGTCCGTCTATCTTTGTTTCAAGACCGTGACCTGCAATTTCCGTGACTTCCGCAGTGGGAACAAAGGATATCCGCCTTTGCTCCGTGTAGCCGGTAATAGCCTTGGCTATGGGGTGTGTGCTGTTGCGCTCCGCGGAAGCGATGATTTGTATCAGCTTTTCTTCGGATACGCCGTGTTGTGTGCGGCAGGACTGTACTTCAAACGTTCCTTTGGTCAGCGTGCCCGTCTTGTCGAAGACTACCGTATTGACTTTGGTAATGGCATCCAGGTAATTACCGCCTTTGAACAATACACCCAAGCGGGATGTGGCGCCGATACCGCCGAAGTATCCCAAAGGAATGCTGACTACCAGAGCGCAAGGACATGAAATGACCAGAAATACAAGTGCCCGGTACAGCCAGTCGTCAAAGGTGAATATGAACTGCATGTTTGCCAATGAATAGAGGAAAGGCAGCAGCACTATCAACACCGCCAGCCCGGTTACAATCGGCGTATAGATGCGGGCGAACTTGCGTATGAACAGCTCGGCGGGCGCTTTGCGTTCGGACGCGTTCTGCACCAGCTCCAGTATGCGCGACAAAGCGCTCTTCTCAAAGGGCTTCGTCACTTCCACCCTGATAACCTTATCTGTGGCAATCATTCCGGCGAGTACTTCTTCGCCTTTTCGTATCGTGCGGGGCACGCTTTCGCCCGTAAGGGCGGAGGTGTTGAATGCGGCCGATTCGCCCAGCATTGTTCCGTCCAGCGGAACACGTTCCCCGGGTTTCACTTCGATAATGTCACCCACCTGTACATTGCGGGGAGATTCGGTAACGGCCTCATTATCCCTGATAACCGTTGCCTTTTCCGGGCGTACATCAAGCAATGCGCTGATATTCCGCTTGGCTCTGCTTACCGCTTTGTCCTGAAATAATTCCCCCAATGAATAGAACAGCATTACTGCCACGCCTTCCGGGTATTCCTTAATATAGAAAGCCCCTAACGTAGCGATAGACATCAGTGTAAATTCACTGAAAACATCTTTCCGCAGAATACTTTCCCATGCCTCTTTCAGTACGGGTAACCCTACGGGCAGATATGCCAGCAGATACCAGACAAGTACGACGGTATCGTCCGAGAAGAAGCTTATATTCATCGCTTTCATGGCTATTCCGCCAAAGAGCAGAAGGGCTGAAAGCAGGATTCTCCGGTACTCCTTTAAGAAACCGGTATTTCCCGGTGTATTCTTTGGCTGTGCATTGTCATGCGCACAGCAACATGTACAACTATGATGTCCCATATTATCTTTATTTTTGATGCAAAGATAGGCAATGGGAAATGCAACCAAGTTGCAAAGTTACGTTACTCTGGATAATATTCAGATTTCAAGCATTTTCTTTTCTCTTTCCAAATCCTTTTCATTGAGAAGGGGAGAGGGGACAGAGCAGGTTTTGATATAATCGCCCGGTTGGCAGGTATAATTATAATAAGGTATTTGCTCTTCCGTCAGTTCTTCTTTAGGGATGATAGCGCCCTTCAGCTCCAGAAAGTCATCCATGTTGGTGCTGTCCGAGTATTTGATGAAGATGATTCTTCGGGCTATCGGGTTGCGGTTATAATCCAGACAGAGGTAGAGGCCTTTGAGCATGTGCGGGAAATCGTACATGGGCAGTTGCAGATAGATTGTGAATAAGGCCATTTGCGGAGATTCCCGTTCGTTGAACATAATGTAGGAATTCTGATGATTGCTGAAGATACCTGTGCCGAAGTGGGTAGTGTTGTAGGCGCTCATGTGTATGACCTTGACATAATCGTTGTTTTCGGATGTCGTGATAAGGTAAGGCTCCACTTTCAGGGCGTTGGTTGAGGAAGAAAGGCTGTAACTGATGTATATGCCGCTATAATTGTACGCGTCTTGCACTGAGCGGAGCATTTCTTCCGATATCATGTCCAGAAAGGGATTCTCTTTCTGTCCGGTGGCAGCGGCGGGTTCCAGTTCGTACAGTCGCTCTTTTAATTCTTTCAGATTACCGAGAAGGCGTTTTTTCGACACATTGTTCACTTGCGACAGCGCGTAGTCCAGTGCTTCTTCTTCATTATTACCTTTTTTAATGCACCCGATATAGGTGGGCAATACGCTTGAGTAGAGCGAGGACAATACGCTTGCCGCCATATTGGTATGGTCGGCTATCTCTTTCATCTTTACACCTTTGTTGCGCAGGTACTCAATGCGTTTGTATATTTCCGGCAGTTCGTTCATATCGTTGCGGGTTACTGGCTGTTTACTTAAAATGTCTGCAAAGAAAATCACGTGGTGTTATGCTTTCATTACATTAATATTGCATTAATGTTACATTATAAAATGCTGGTTTCATGAATATTATTAATAATGGAAATTCATTTTTGCTGTTGAAAAGCTGCCTTACTTTTGCTGCCGGAATCAAAAACAAGATAGATATTATGAATACGATAACCGGTAAAAAAGAAGCCGTTGCTTCCAACAAGAAATTGTCTGATGCCCTGTTTATTCTTTGGGCGGGCGGGGCGGCACTGCTTTCTTATTCTTTGGTATATGCATTGCGCAAGCCGTTTACCGCCGCAACTTTCGACGGACTCGACTTTTTCGGGATGGACTATAAGACTGCGACCAGTATTATACAGATATCCGGTTATTTTATTTCCAAACTGATAGGCATCAAAGTGATTTCTGAGCTGAAGAAAGAAAACCGGCTGAAGTTTATTATCCTTTCGGTCGCGGTCGCCGAACTGTCCCTCGTTCTTTTCGGAGCGCTTCCGCAGCCTTTCAATGTATTCGCCCTGTTCTTCAACGGGCTTTCTTTGGGATGCATGTGGGGAGTGATTTTCAGTTTTCTGGAAGGGAGGCGGGTAACGGATTTGCTGGCCAGCCTTATGGGACTGAGCATCGCTATCAGCTCGGGCACCGCAAAGTCGACCGGACTTTTTGTGATGGATAACTTGCATATCAGTGAATTCTGGATGCCTGCTTTTATCGGAGCGTTCGCTTTTCCGCTTTTATCCTTTTTGGGGTGGCTGATGACGCGGATGCCCCAGCCTACGCAGGCTGACAAGGAACTGCGCACGGAAAGGGTTACGTTGGACAGCAAAGCCCGCCTGAATCTGTTCAAGAGCTTTATGCCTGTACTGATAATGCTGTTCTTCGCCAACCTGTTCATTACGGTATTGCAGGACATCAAAGAGGATTTTCTGGTGAAGATACTCGATATCAATGCTGCGGGACTTTCTTCGTGGGCGTTTGCCCGGGTAGACGCGACGGTTACATTAATCATTCTGTGCATGTTCGGGTTGATGTCAATGGTAAGGAGCAACATAAAGGTACTGTGCCTGCTATTGGGACTGGTTACTTGCGGCACGGCCGCGTTAAGTTTCATGGCTTTCAATTATTCGGCTTTGCGGTTGCCGCCTATGATGTGGCTGTTTCTCCAAAGCTTGTCGCTCTACACAGTCTACCTTAGTTTCCAGACACTCTTTTTCGAGCGCTTCATCGCTTGCTTCAAGATAAAAGGGAATGTGGGCTTTTTCATTATTACACTGGATTTCATTGGTTATACGGGTACGGTGGTGGTACTGGTATTCAAGGAATTCTTTAATCCTGCCGTCAATTGGCTGGACTTTTACAATCTGATGTCCGGTTATGTAGGTATAGCGTGCAGCGTTGCGTTTATCGGTTCGGCAATTTATCTGGTACAGCGTTATCGCCGTGAGAAATATGCGGAAACTTCCGGCGAGGAATTCGATACACCTCATCCGGCGGGTGGTTTATCCGGTAAGCGTGTTTCATTGGAACTTCTTCCGGATATGGCAAAATAAGCAGACAGGAAAAATAACAGTAAGATATAAATTATGAAGAAAATTGAATGTATTATCATGGATTGGGCAGGCACGGCAGTCGATTACGGCTGTTTCGCTCCGGTCGCCGCTTTCATTGAGAGTTTTAATGTGATAGGCACTCCGGTAACGGCTGCTGAGACACGTGCCCACATGGGGCTGACCAAAGTAGAGGAAATACGCGCTTTGTTCCATATCGACCGTGTAAGAAACGAGTTTGAAAAGAAATACGGCCGTCCGTATACCGAGGAAGATATATTGGCGCGCTATGCGGATTTTCAGCGTGTGTTGTTTGCATCCCTGGAAGACTATACGACACCCGTTCCCGGTGTGGTCGAAACAATATCGGGATTGCGTGCGCAAGGGATTAAGATAGGCTCTACTACCGGTTATAACCGTGCAATGATGGATGTCGTATTGCCTGCCGCCGCAGCCCGCGGATATGTGGTTGACAATTGTGTCACTCCCGACGGACTGCCTGCCGGCCGTCCCGCTCCTTATATGATTTATAAGAACATGACGGAGCTTGCCGTGCCTTCGGCAGACTGTGTAGTGAAAGTAGGCGATACGATTGCCGACATCAAAGAGGGAGTGAATGCCAAAGTCTGGACGGTAGGCGTCATACTTGGCAGCAACGAACTGGGGCTGACCCTGGAAGAAGTGAATGCTTTGCCCGCCGCCGAATTGACAATCCGCAAGCAGGATGTCCGCCGCCGTATGCTGGCTGCCGGAGCCCATTATGTAATAGACTCCGTTGAAGAACTTCCCGCCGTGATAGATGATATTAATAACTTTAAAATACCAAGAATATGAAACCTTACATTTTATTGACCCCCGGGCCTCTCACTACTTCCGAAACCGTAAAAGAAGCCATGCTCACCGATTGGTGTACATGGGATGCGGATTATAACGTGCATATCGTGGAAGAAATCCGCAAATCCCTCGTTGCGCTTGCCACAAAGCGGACTGATGAATATACTTCCATTCTTTTGCAAGGCAGCGGAACCTATTGTGTGGAAGCCGTTATCGGAAGTACTGTTAAGCCGGGTGACAAGCTTCTTATTTTAAGTAACGGAGCCTACGGTGACCGTATGGGAAATATAGCCGAATATCACGGCATCGACTACGATATGCTGGCCTTTGATGAGACGGAGCAGGTATCTGTCGACTATGTGGATGATTATTTGGCGCATAATGCGGAGATTACGCATGTGTCGGTAGTGCATTGTGAAACCACTACCGGGGTGCTGAATCCGTTGAAGGAGATTGCCCATATTGTAAAGATGCACGGCAAGAAACTGATTGTAGATGCCATGAGCAGCTTTGGCGGTGTACCTTTGGATGTGCAGGAGCTGGGTATCGATTTCCTTATCAGCAGTTCCAATAAGTGTATTCAGGGAGTACCGGGCTTCGGCTTTATTATTGCCCGCAAGTCGGAGTTGGCGCACTGTAAAGGCGTTTCCAAATCTCTGTCGCTCGATATTTACGATCAGTGGGAAACAATGGAAAAAGGGCATGGAAAGTGGCGCTTTACATCGCCTACCCATGTGGTGAGAGCTTTTAAACAGGCCATGGATGAATTGCTGGAAGAGGGCGGGGTAGAGGCACGCCACGAAAGATATTGTGCGAATCATGACGTACTGGTAAAAGGAATGCGCTCACTCGGCTTCAAGACTTTGCTTCCTGATGAAATACAGTCTCCGGTTATTACCTCTTTCCTCTATCCGAATGCGGACTTCGATTTCACATCGTTTTATGCGCAGCTCAAGGAAAGGGGCTTTGTGATTTATCCGGGCAAGATTTCCCAGGCGGACACGTTCCGTATCGGTAATATCGGCGATGTGTATCCGGAAGACTTCGGCAAGCTGATTGAGGTAATCAAAGAATGTAAGTATTAATGAGCGTTTCGGGTAAACTGCGGTTTCCCGGTCGCATACCGAGATACTCCAGGGCATATCCTCGGGGTATCTCGGTCGTATTCACAGGGTATCTCGACTGTACCTTCAGGGTACCTCAGTCGTACCCTTAGGGGTATCTCAGTCGTACCTTCAGGGTGTCTCAGCCGTACCTTCAGGGTACCTCGGTCATATACTTAGGTATCCCCCTGCCTGAAATGCGCTGTGGGGCACAACAATTATCGGGGGAAAATCGTTGTAGACGTAAGAAAAAATTATATCTTTGTTCGTAGAGTCAGGTATTCATGAAGATTCTGAACCCGATTACGAACTTAAATTCATCTTTATGAAACGATTCTTCCTCTTTGCCGCTGTGGCTGCATACATGGTGCTTGCAGGATGTAACGGGCGTCAAGACCACGCTTCATCTCCTGTCGCGCGGGTATCGGAACCTGTTGATACCGTTGTGCCTGTGGTGGAAACGCCTTTCAGGGAGAAGTTGCTGACGGCAGCCGATATAGCGCTAACCAAAGACTTGCTTTACGATACGTATACGCTGGAAGATACCTATCCGTACAAGGATACCGTGCGTTCGTTCAAATGGGATGTAATCCGTAATTGTCTGGCTTATATAGAGAACATGCAACGGGACGGCGTGAAGTGGGCGGTATTGCAGAATTATAAGAATCTGAATCGGGAAGCCCCTTTAGTCCGCAAGTTTGTGCGTAATGCCTATCGCCGCGTGGCGGACACACTCGGAGTGGAACGTTATCAGTCCGTTCCCTTGTATCTGCCGGGAGATACGTTGGTCCCCGAACGCTATGGCAGGGATGGGACATTGGCTTATCTGCTGGGTACGGAAGGCGGTTTCGACCGTATTCTTCCTATTACGCTGGAAGATGAATGGCTGGTACCTCATCGTTATCTGAGAGAGCTGGCGGACAGTACCGTCTTTCATCATGTCATTTTCGTAGACCGGCTTGACCAGAATATCGCCACGCTGGAGCGCATGGATAAAGGCGAATGGAAAATCCGCAGCATGAATCCTGCCACCACGGGACGGCATGCGCCGCCCTATGCGCAGGAAACGCCGCTGGGGATGTATTTGCTTCAGCAAAAAAAGTCGCGTATGGTTTTTCTGAAAGACGGCTCTACGGCAACGGGCGGGTATGCACCCTATGCCAGCCGCTTTACCAACGGTGCCTATATTCATGGAGTGCCGGTGAATGTGCCGCGTACGGCGATGATTGAGTATAGCTGGTCGTTGGGCACTACGCCGCGTTCGCATATGTGCGTGCGCAATGCTACTTCGCATGCAAAGTTTGTGTTCGACTGGGCGCCGGCGGAACGATCTTTAGTGGTTGTTATCGAATAATACCTCTCTTTTTAACTATCTGTGTGATAGGTGTATGGACGGAAAGTGCTAACTTTGCCGCCGATATTTTCTCAGGTCGGATATTTATGTTGCGAGTTTGCTTGTCTTTTTTATTCCTGTTTTTTCCTTGTTTCCTGTTTTTGGGAAGCAAGCCTGCCACCGGTGTGCCGGATAAGCCTGATGTTGCGCCGGCGGTGGAATCGGCGGCATGCGCAGAGCTGTACCGTTCCATGCAACTGGAAGGAGTGGTGAGTTGGAACGCTTTCCGTCAGGCGGTAACGGGGTATCATAAAATAGCAGGCCGTAAACGGGATGTGCTCACTCTGATTGATTTCTCCCGTCCTTCTACCGAGCAACGTCTGTTTGTATTCGATATGGGGCGGCGGAAGCTGCTTTTTTCCTCGGTCGTTGCGCATGGCAAAAACAGCGGTGACAAGTATGCCACCTCATTTTCCAACGAATACGGTTCTTACAAAAGCTCCTTGGGCTTCTACCTGACGGAGACGACCTATCAGGGGAGGAACGGATATTCCCTTATCCTGAACGGGTTGGAAAAGGGTATCAACGACCGTGCCCGTGAGCGCGCCATTGTGATGCACGGAGCTGCCTATGCCGATCCTTCGGTGGCAAGCAGGGGAGGACGTTTGGGACGGAGTTTCGGCTGTCCGGCTGTCCCGCAAAAACTCAGCCGTCCTATCATCGACGCCATTAAAGGAGGGAGCGTGATGTATATCTACGCCGGGGCTCCCGACTATCTGGCTCATAGCTCCGTACTGAAGAAAACGACCGGCTTGTAAGCGACTGTTTTCTGTCTGAATAAACATGTCGAATCACTCTCGGGATTTTCCGCATCTTTTGATATGCATCAATTTCCGCCAGCATTTCTTTTACTAATTTTGCACCGACTTTCGGGGGATTAGATTGTATGGCGACATCAAGAGAAATGACGGAAGGACGGGCTCTTCCGCTGATATTCAATTTCACTTTGCCTTTATTGCTGGGTAATTTGCTGCAACAGACCTATTCTTTGGTGGATGCTGCGATTGTCGGTAAGTTTTTGGGGATAAATGCGCTGGCTTCTGTCGGGGCGAGTACATCGGTCATATTCCTGATACTCGGTTTTTGCAACGGATGTTGCGGCGGGTTCGGCATTCCGGTGGCGCAGAAGTTCGGGGCGAGGGATTATGTTACGATGCGCCGTTATGTGGCGGTCAGTCTGCAATTGGCCGTGGTAATGTCGGTGGTGCTTGCCGTGGTCACAAGCGTTTATTGCGCGGATATTCTGCGCATGATGCGTACACCGGAGAATATCTTTACCGGAGCTTATTATTATCTGCTTGTCACTTTTATAGGTGTTCCCTGTACTTTCTTCTATAATTTGTTGTCCAGCATTATACGTGCTTTGGGGGATAGCAAGACGCCGTTTTGGTTTCTGCTTTTTTCCACCGTCCTGAATATTCTGCTCGACTTGTTTTGTATCCTTGTTTTGGACTGGGGCGTGGCGGGAGCGGCGATCGCTACGGTCTTTTCCCAGGGAGTTTCGGCGGCGCTGTGTTACATCTATATGATGAAGCGTTTTGAAATTCTGAGAACTACTCCTGCCGAACGTAAATTCGACGGCGCGCTGGCGCGTACGCTGATGTATATCGGAGTGCCTATGGGGTTGCAGTTTTCCATCACCGCTATCGGCAGTATCATGCTGCAGAGCGCCAACAACGCGTTGGGTACGGCGTGTGTAGCAGCTTTTACGGCTGCCATGCGTATCAAGATGTTCTTTATGTGTCCCTTCGAAAGCCTGGGTATGGCGATGGCCACTTATAGCGGACAGAACTACGGTGCGGGCAAGCCCGAACGTATATGGCAGGGTGTCAAGGCAAGCGCTCTGATGATGATTGTCTACTGGGCGTTCACTTTCGCGGTGCTGATGCTCGGAGCCAGAACGTTCGCTCTGCTGTTTGTAGAGGCTTCGGAAGTGGAAATACTGAGAGATGCGGAACTTTTTCTGCATATATCTGTCTCTTTCTTCCCGATACTGGGGTTGCTTTGTATCCTGCGCTACACGATTCAAGGAGCGGGCTACACCAATCTGGCTATGCTTTCGGGCGTTTCCGAAATGATAGCCCGTATTCTGGTCAGCTTGCTGGCGGTGCCGGCATTCGGCTACATCGCCGTTTGCTTCGGTGACCCGACCGCTTGGATTTTCGCGGATTTGTTCCTCATTCCCGCTTTTATTTATGTCTACCGACGTATACTTCGGATGAACAAAAAATAGTGTATCTTTGTACCGGTAGTTGGTACGATGATGGCCGAACGGAAGATTATACATATCGATATGGACGCTTTTTACGCATCTGTGGAACAGCGCGATAATCCGGAACTGCGTGGCAAGCCTGTGGCAGTGGGGCATGCCGAGGAACGGGGCGTGGTGGCTGCCGCCAGCTATGAAGCCCGCCGGTTCGGGGTGCGTTCGGCCATGTCGTCACAGAAAGCGAAGCGGTTGTGTCCGCAGCTTATTTTCATTCCGGGACGCATGGATATGTATAAATCGGTATCCCGCCGGATACATGAGATTTTCCATGAGTATACGGATATCATAGAGCCTATCTCTTTGGATGAGGCTTTTCTGGATGTGACGGAAAACAAGCCGGGTATGCCCCTGGCTGTGGATATAGCCAAAGAAATAAAACGGAAAGTACGTGAAAGGCTGAGCTTGGTGGCGTCTGCGGGAATTTCCTATAATAAATTCCTTGCCAAAATAGCATCCGATTACCGTAAGCCGGATGGCTTGTGCACCATTCATCCCGACCAGGCTTTGGGGTTTATAGCACGTTTGCCGATAGAAAGTTTCTGGGGAGTAGGACCGGTGACGGCAAGGAAAATGCATGCTTTGGGGATACACAATGGAGAACAGCTGCGCGCCTGTTCGCAAGCAATGCTGCTGCGCGAGTTCGGGAAAGTAGGAAGTATCTATTATGATTTTGCCCGTGGGATAGACCTTCGTCCGGTAGAGGCGGTACGCGTTCGCAAGTCCATCGGGTGCGAACATACTTTGGAAAAAGATATCAACCGGCAGGCGTCGGTGATTATCGAATTGTATCATACCGCGGTGGAACTGGCAGGCCGTTTGGAACATAAGAACTTCCGGGGAAATACATTGACGCTGAAAATCAAGTTTCATGACTTCAGCCAAATCACCCGCAGCATCACGCAGTCCAAAGAGTTGATTGCCCTTGATGTGATTCTGCCTTTGGCAAAGCAACTTTTGAAGGAAGTCGATTACGAACATCATCCCATCCGCCTGATAGGGCTTTCCGTTTCCAATCCTCGTGAAGAAAGTGATGAAAAAGGTGTCTGGGAGCAGCTGAGTTTTGAATTTAGTGACTGGGAATCCAATGAATAAGGAAGAAAGAATATTATCTTTGCAATGTCGAACATAAAAACGTAATACAATGGGATGTCTGATGAATATTTTGTGGCTGGTATTCGGCGGTATTTTTACCGCGGTGGAGTATATGATAGCCAGTTTGTTAATGATGATTACAATCGTCGGTATTCCTTTCGGCATGCAGACAATGAAAATGGCAGGCCTTGCTTTGTGGCCTTTCGGCAAGGATGTGCGTAGCGGAGTACGCTCCGGCGGGTGTCTGTATATACTGATGAATGTGCTGTGGATTTTTCTGGGTGGAATATGGATTTGCCTTTCACATTTGGGGTTTGGCATATTGCTGTGCATCACTGTCATAGGCATTCCTTTCGGTATGCAGCATTTCAAACTTGCCGCTTTGGCATTGGCTCCTTTTGGAAAAGATATTGTGGAGGCGTAAGCATGCTGCCTTGCATAGGCAGAAGACCGATAAAAGAAGAGGGCGGGAAACTGAAAAATTTCCCGCCCTCGTTCATTTTATTTAAAGGTGTGATTTACATGGTCATGGTGGCTTGCTTTGCCAGCAGTTTTTGTAGTTTGCCGTTTAAGGTTTGGCACATAGCTCCGTTACCCATTGCTTGATAGCGTTTGATACGGTACTGTAACATAAAAATTTCATTTGCATTCTTTTTCATAATCGTCTTCTTTTTTGCCTTCCGCGTTTCGGAAAGCGATTAAACATCTTTTATTGTTTTCTCTCTTATTAACGCTGCAAAGATACAAAATGTTCGCGAGAAGTATGTTTTATAACATAAAAATTTGCGTCTACCCTTTCATTTTCTTAAAAAACACATCGTTTTGCTATCCGGGTATTACAAATATATGGCGGAACGTGCGGTTGGTACGTGATCGGAAAGAGGTGGCAGGGATGAGTCCCTCCCTTTACGGGAACATATCTTCGGAGGATAAGGGGATTTCTTAGGAGGGAAACGATATCTTCCCGGAGCGTTCGGTTTCTCCGGCAATACGAAGGATGGTTTAGGGAAGATGCCGCCTCGATAATACATTCGGGATAAATAAATTTTCTTTTGCACGTGATTTATGTTACTTTTGCAGCTCAACCTTAATGATATGTACCTTATGAAACGTACCACTCTTCTTTCCGGCATAATCGGCTTGCTGTGTTTGCTGGCTGCTTGCGGCGATTCTCATTTCATGACGGATGCCGCTTATCGCTCGCGTGTGGAGCAAGATTTTCAAAAGAAAAAGACTTTGATGCCGCAAGGAGACTTGTTTGCCGTATTCGATGCTTCTCTCACTGCTTACGAGCGTGAGGCTTTGGAGTTTCTTTATGCTTATATGCCCTTGGCGGATATTGCGGATTACTCCGGAGAGTTTCACTTGATGAATGTACGTGCTTCTCGGCGGGCTGCCGATGAAATGCCTTGGGGAAAGATTATCCCTGAAGATGTATTCAGGCATTTTGTTCTTCCGGTGAGGGTGAATAATGAGCATTTGGACAGCGCCCGCGTCGTATTCTATAAGGAGCTGAAAGACCGGGTGAAATCTCTTTCTTTGCGGGATGCCATTTTGGAAGTGAACCACTGGTGCCATGAGAAAGCCATTTATATGCCTTCCGATGCGCGTACGAGTTCGCCTCTGGCAACGGTACGTACGGCTTACGGCCGTTGCGGGGAGGAATCAACATTTTTGGTTGCCGCACTCCGTTCGGTAGGTATTCCGGCACGTCAGGTATATACGCCCCGTTGGGCTCATACCGATGATAATCATGCGTGGGTGGAGGCATGGGCAGACGGTAAATGGCATTTCTTGGGAGCTTGCGAGCCCGAACCGGTTCTTAATCTCGGGTGGTTCAATGCGCCTGCCAGTCGGGGGATGCTGATGCATACAAAAGTTTTTGGACGCTATGAGGGGGAGGAAGAGATAATGTCCGTTACTCCCACTTACACCGAAATCAATGTGATTGACAATTATGCACCTGCTGCAAAAGCTTCCGTAACCGTAGTGAATGCGGACGGTACGCCCGTGGATAGCGCCTGTGTGGAATTCAAACTTTACAATTATGCGGAATTCTATACGGTGGCTACCAAATATACCTCTGCCGGCGGCACTTGTGGATTGACCGCAGGAAAGGGAGATATGTTGGTGTGGGCATCGAAGGACGGATGCTTCGGTTTTGCCAAACTCTCTTTCGGCAGGCAATCGGAACTGACGGTGAAACTTGATAAAAAGAAGGGCGATGCTTTTGCCATGGATATAGATATCGTACCGCCACCGGAAACAGCCAATCTGCCCGAAGTGACACCGGAGCAACGCGCTGGGAATGATTGGCGGCTGGCGCAGGAAGATTCTATCCGTAATGCCTATACGGCGACATTTATGACCGAGGATTCGGCGCGCGCCTTTGCCCGTAAATATAAGCTGGATGAGGAGGCCGTCGCGAAGATATTGGTTGCTTCCCGCGGCAATCATAAGGTAATTTGTGACTTTATGACCCGTTTGCGCTCTGATAAGTCAAAGAAAGGCGGCATCGACCTCTTGCAACGGATTTCGGCTAAAGACCTTCGGGATGTCGGTCTGGAAGTACTGATAGACCATATGCTCTCCAGCGTGCGTACCGATGCGGAGACTTTCCGTAACTATGTACGTAACCCGCGTGTAAGTAACGAAATGCTGACTCCCTACAAAGGTTTCTTCAAGAAAGTCGTTTCAAAAGCAGATATGGAAGCCTATGCGGCACAGCCGATGAAATTGGTGAAGTGGGTGGCGGAAAACATCCGTGTGGATAAGAATTGTAATTTAGGCGGCGACCCTGTTTCTCCCGAAGGCGTGTGGAGAGCGCGGTTGGCGGATGCGCATAGCCGGGATATTTTCTTTGTATCCATGGCGCGTAGCATGGGTATACCTGCACGTATAGACGAGGTGACGGGCAAGGTACAGCTGATAAGGGCGGAAGGCGCAACAGATGTCGATTTGGACTGCAATCCGCAAGACCTTGTATCTATGGAGGAAACTATTCCTCTGAAGGGTAAGCTTGTCGCTGAATATCCGCCTATCAAGTCTTTGGACGATCCCAAATATTATTCTCATTTCACCCTTTCCAAAGTAACTCCGCAGGGGAAATTGCAGTTGTTGGCTTACGATGAAGGTGACCTTGATATGGGCGGCGGCACTACTTGGAGCAGCCTGTTGAGGAAAGGGACATCATTGGATAGCGGAGATTACCTTTTAGTGACCGGAACCCGTTTGGCAAAAGGCGGCGTGCTTTCCCGTATCACGGAATTCAGTATCAAACCCGGGCAGACGACTCATCTCGAGTTGGCGGTACGTGAAAGTAAGGATGAAGTGCAGGTGATAGGTAATTTCAATTCGGAGTCTCTCTTTACTCCGCTGCAAGCGGCCAGTTCCAAGCAAAGCCTGTTGGAAGCCTGCGGACGGGGGTACTTTGTTGTCGGAATCTTGGGAGTTAACCAGGAACCTACCAACCATGCGTTGCGTGATATAGCCGCTTGCAAAACAGATTTGGAAAAGTGGGGACGGAAGATGGTATTGCTTTTCCCGAATGAGGCGCAGCCCGGGAAATTCGTTCAAGAATCTTTTCCCGATTTACCTTCTACCGTTATCTATGGTATAGATACGGACGGTATTCAATCTCAGATTGCGGAGACGATGAAGTTAAGACATAAAGAAACCTTACCTGTATTTATCATTGCGGATACATTTAACAGGGTAGTCTTTATCTCGCAAGGTTATACAATAGGATTGGGCGAGCAGTTGACGAAAACGATTGGTAAGTTGTAAGTAGGTGAGGGATTTAACTCCCGGCTCTCAATTTTCCAATTGTTTTTTTCACCCGTTCTTTAGTTGTCACGTTGCGTTCAAATTCATTGATTTGTACGGTTGCGCCCATCGGCACCCGTTCTTTGCGGTATTGCATACGGCTTGCTACTGTTTCTCTGGCCGAGAAATGAAACTCGTTGATACCTGTCTCTTGGGCTATACGTGCGATATTTGTTTCATTTACTCCACAACCGGCAAGCAAGGTGATACGTCCTGCCGCCTGCTGTTGCAGTTCTTTCAACAGGGGAATGCCCAGTTCGGCTGTGGCTTGCTGTCCCGAGGTCAGGATACGGTCGCATCCGAGACTGATAATGTCTTCCAGCGCTTTTTGCGGATTGCGGCAAACATCGAAAGCCCGGTGAAAAGTGACCGATATATCTTGAGCGGCTTCCATGAATTGCTTCATTAGCGGAATATCGATTTCTCCGTCATCCGTCAGACAGCCTAAAACAACACCGTCTGCTCCTAAGCGGCGGGCATTGTCTATGTCCTTTAGCATGATGCGTTGTTCGATAGGAGAGTATAGAAAATCACCGCCGCGCGGACGGATAATAACATGTAGTTTGTTTTTTTGCAGGACTTCTCTTGCAATGACAATATCACCGTACGAAGGGGTAGTTCCCCCTTCGGGTATTCCGGCGCACAGCTCTACCCGATCGGTTCCACCCGCTTGGGCGGCAATGCAGCTCTCTACCGAGTTTGCGCAAACCTCAAATAAATATTCCTTCATGACTTTTATCTCTTTTTATAGTCACAAAAATAAGAAAACTCCGTGAACTCCGGAAGCGGATAAAATAAAAAAGGAGCGAATGGCCTGTTGCCAACGCTCCTCTCATGGTTTTAATTCTTTTGTTTACTTAGCGTAGCTTACCGCACGTGTCTCACGGATAACGGTAATTTTCACCTGTCCCGGATAAGTCATCTCATCCTGTATCTTCTTGGCTATTTCACCGGAAAGGTTTTCTGTCGCCTTATCGTCAATCTTGTCTGCACCGACGATGACGCGCAATTCACGGCCTGCCTGGATAGCGTAGGTCTTTGTTACGCCCGGATAAGACATCGCCAGTTGCTCAAGGTCGTTGAGACGCTTGATATAGGCCTCTACAATTTCGCGGCGGGCTCCCGGACGCGCTCCTGAGATGGCGTCGCATACCTGTACGATAGGAGCCAGCAGACTGGTCATTTCCACTTCATCGTGGTGAGCGCCGATAGCGTTGCAAATATCCGGCTTTTCCTTGAATTTCTCTGCCAGTTTCATACCGTAGAGTGCGTGCGGCAATTCCGGCTCTTCATCGGGCACTTTACCGATATCATGCAGCAATCCGGCACGTTTTGCCTTTTTGGGGTTCAAACCGAGCTCAGATGCCATTACAGCACATAAATTGGCTGTTTCACGGGCATGTTGCAACAGGTTCTGACCGTAAGACGAACGGTATTTCATCTTACCGATGATACGGATAAGCTCGGGATGCAGACCATGAATACCTAAGTCTATGGTAGTACGTTTACCGGTTTCTATAATTTCCTCTTCCACCTGCTTGCGTACTTTGGCTACTACTTCCTCGATACGTGCAGGATGGATACGTCCGTCTGTTACCAGCTGGTGCAATGCCAGACGGGCAATTTCGCGGCGAACCGGGTCGAAGGCTGATAATACGATGGCTTCCGGAGTATCGTCCACAACGATTTCCACACCGGTGGCAGCTTCCAACGCACGGATGTTACGTCCTTCACGACCGATGATGCGTCCTTTGATTTCATCCGATTCGATGTGGAATACAGTAACGGAGTTTTCGATAGCGGTCTCTGTCGCTACACGTTGGATGGACTGTATAACGATACGTTTGGCTTCTTTGCTTGCTGTCAGTTTGGCATCGTCCATGATATCATTGATATAGGATTGCGCCTGCGTCTTGGCTTCTTCCTTCAAGGATTCTACCATACGCTCTTTGGCTTCTTCGGCGGAAAGGCCTGAAATTGCTTCCAGCTTTTCGATTTCCTGGCGTTGCATATGTTCCAGTTCCTCTTTCTTTTTGTCAACGATTACCAATTGGGCTTCCAGATTCTCTTTCACCGCCTCGGCTTCCATCTTCTTACGCTGAATTTCTTCCTGACGCTGGTTCAGTACCAGTTCGCGTTGTTTCAACTTATTCTCTGCCTGCTGTATCTTTTGGTTACGGAGTGATACCTCTTTCTCCAAATCCGCTTTCTTGTTCAGGAATTTTTCCTTTACTTCCAGCAACTTATTCTTTTTAATCACTTCCGCTTCAGCCTCGGCTTCTTTAAGGATGCTGTCGTATTTGGACTTCAATCCATGCTTGAAGAACATATACGAAGCAAATCCGCCGACGATGAAACAGGCAATGGATACTACTATTGTAACTACTGTCATTTTATTAATTTGTTTTTAAGTATATAAATAAAAAGCACTGCATAAAAGCCTGTCCGTTACCGGACGGGGCTTTTGTACAGTGCGCGATATTATCTCTCTCGTAAAAACGGAACAGAAAATTGTTTCCTTATCCTTCCTTGAAATAGGATTCCAATACTTCTGTCAGTTCTTTTATCTTGGCTGTATAGGGCTCAGTATCATTACGGTCTTTCAACTGAAGAGTCTCCAAAGCAAATTGATAAGCCACCATGGCTATAATCCTCTCTGAAGAGATGTTCTGATAGTGTTCCCGATACGCATTGATCCGGATATTGACCTGTTTGGCAGCTTCCCTTACTATTTCCTCGTCCTCACGATTGATGGTGAGAGGATAGGTGGCCCCTGCCATTTGCAGGTTTATCTTTATCTTATCGTTCATACATCCTCTTTTTTATTCATTCAATAAAGCGATGCATTTATCGACTTCACGCACTAATTTGGACAATCGCAGTTTCGTCTCTTTTACGTCACTGCCGTTAAGGCTGATTGTCGTAGCTGTTTTTAGGTTTGTGTAGTTTGTTTCCAGCTCTTTGTAATCGGCACGTACTTTCTCGCATTCTTCCTCTTTAGCTTCGAGAAGTTGCTTAAGTTCAGCATTTTCGCGTTTTAATTCATCATGCAGATAGATTAAATGCCGCAGTCTGGCTTCAAAAGTACTTAATAGCTTCTTTTCTTCGTCTGTCATTACTACACCAAAATTGTACACAAAAATACAATTAACTTGGAGATTACAAAAGCTTTTCAAAGAAAAATGTTCCGTATGTACTGAAATAAGGGGAAAAAGAGGTTATGTCATGTGGGATAAAGGGAACTTTGGACTATTTAAGTGATAGTATGGCCGATATTAATCCGTAGCAATATCGGAGATTACTGCCTTAATAACTTTAGATTGGTTTTCTGTGTGTGTATTGAAATCTTCATAAAATAATTTGTGGGATAATTTAATTTATATACTGAACTAATTGTATACCTTTGTGTACCATATCTGTGCAGTTGGATAAACCGGGTAAGACGGAGTACGTGGAGGTGTTGAATTTGTATATTATAAAACAAGAATCAAAGAATATGAGAATTTTAGTTACTTACGCCGTTCAGGGTGAATTTACGGAATTGAAGTTTCCCGGTTTGACAGGGGAAGAAGAAGTGCAGGTGGGCTATCTTCGCACCGGAATAGGAAAGGTGAAATCGGCTTTTTATCTTACGGAAGCTATCAATCGCGCACAGCCCGATTTAGTTGTCAATATGGGTACGGCAGGTACTGTCCGTCATCAGGTGGGGGATATTTTCGTATGCCGTCATTTCATAGACCGCGATATGCAGAAGTTGACTGATTTTGATATGGAATGTGAGATAAACTCGGCGGAACTGTTGGCTCGGAAAGGCTATTGCCTGCATTGGCAGGGCGAAGGAATATGTAATACGGGGGATACTTTTCTGACGGAACTGTCGGATGTAAAAGGAGATGTTGTGGATATGGAAGCTTATGCCCAGGCATGGGTGTGCCGTACCAAAAATACACCGTTCATCGCGGTGAAGTATGTAACCGATATCATCGGGCAGAATTCGGTGAAGCATTGGGAGGATAAACTTGCGGATGCCCGTAAGGGATTGGGAGAATTCTTTGAGGCGCTTGGAGGAGCAGGGTAATTCGTAATTGAGAAGCAAGGCTTTACTTTATTTCAGTGTTTTGAAAGAGAGGATATGGTAACTTGTTCCTATTGCAATCAGTAACAATAATATTTTCAGCCACCAATAGGGGGCTATGAAAAAGATGCAGTTGAGAATTGTTATCCATATAAGTGATATGGAAATGATTTTAGCTCTTAACGGAATAGCTTTATTCTCACGGAAATTACGGATATAGTTTCCCAAATATTTTTGGTGCAACAGCCAATGGTAGAGGCGGGGAGAACTGCGGACGTAAAGAGCTGCTGTAAGTAACAGAAATGGAGTTGTAGGCAGCAATGGAAGAAAAACTCCGATGATGCCGAGTATTAAAGAAAGTGTACCGAATAGGATATAAAGGGCTTTCATGCCGCAAAAATAGAAAAAATATGAAGAATAAAGTCGTTTTGCTATTGTTTATTGTTTGTTGCGCATGGACCGCTACGGCCCAGACGGTTGCGGATTCTTTGGCTTTGGTTGCCGCGCATTGGCAGGTGACGTCTTTAAAGAAAGGCGTACTTTGCCGAAAGGCTTTTTTCAATTCTTTATATGGTGTTCCACAGGAAGTTTCCGTACTCGAAATAACTCCGAAGTATTACAATCTGGATGTACTGATTCATCAGCCTAAAGAGGAAACCAGTGTGGCTGCACACCGTTCGGGAGCAATAGCTGCCGTTAATGGTTCTTATTTTAATATGAAAGCAGGTAATTCGGTTTGTTATTTGCGGAAAAACGGAGTGGTGGTGGATACAACTGCCAACGGCGCATTGGGTACGGTTTCCAATGGAGCTGTATTCATAAAGAAAGGACGGATGAAATTGTTGCCCTGGAGCAAACAAGAAGAAAAGGCTTGTCGCTTGAAGCATGGGACGGTGCTTGTTTCCGGTCCTTTGATGCTGATGAATGGAAAAGAGTGTGATATTTCCGCTTGTAACCAAAGTTTTGTGAATACCAAACATCCGCGTAGCGCCATAGTGCTTACGAAAGATAAAAAGATTTTGTTTGTTGTTGTGGACGGACGTATGAAAGGAAAGGCGGATGGTGTCAATATACCTGAACTGACACACATGATCCGCGTATTGGGTGGAAAAGACGCGTTGAATCTTGACGGCGGCGGTTCTTCTACTTTATGGAGCGGGGAATATTCCGATACGGGTATCATTAATACGCCTTCGGGTGGAGTGGAACGCCGGGTTGCCAATTCTATCTGTGTGTATGAATAAGTGGTAATCTGATGTGTAAATTCCAAGTTTTTTGTACTTTTGCTGTCGCATCGAGGTGACATTAGATGCACAGTACTATAAATGATATTTTAATTAGCGTATTAACAGTATGTATACAGTCATTAAACGAATGGAAGTTTCGGCTGCCCACAGTCTGAAGCTTTCCTATCAGAGTAAATGTGAAAATCTGCATGGTCACAATTGGATAATCACAGTTTATTGCCGTTCCAAAGAGTTGAATGCCGATGGTATGGTAGTTGATTTCAGCCATATCAAACAGGTGGTGAAAGAGCAGTTGGACCACCGGAATATCAATGAAGTTCTTCCTTTTAATCCTACAGCCGAGAATATTGCGCGTTGGATATGCGACCAAATACCTACTTGTTTTAAAGTAGAGGTGCAGGAATCCGAGTCGAATATAGCCGTATATGAAGAAGATTGACACGACCGCTTATGAGAAAGATTAACGAAATATTTTACAGTCTGCAGGGAGAGGGATTTCATACGGGTACTCCTGCTGTTTTTATCCGTCTTTCCGGTTGTAACCTGAAGTGCCCGTTTTGTGATACGCAGCATGAAGAGGGTGTTTTGATGACAGATGAAGAAATCATGGCGGAGGTGGGGAAATATCCTGCAATGATGGTGATACTGACGGGTGGAGAACCTTCGCTTTGGATTGATCGGGAATTTGTAGACCGTCTGCACCAGCTGGGAAAGTATGTGTGTATCGAGACTAACGGGACACACGAGCTACCGGATAATATAGATTGGGTGACTTGCTCGCCCAAACGAGGGGCAAAACTGAGCATTTCCCGCATGGATGAGGTGAAAGTGGTGTATGAAAGTCAGGACATTACCGTGTATGAACAACTGCCTGCCAAGCATTTTTTTCTGCAACCTTGTTCTTGTAGTAATACGGTAGAAACTGTGGCGCGCGTGATGCAGCATCCGAAATGGAGACTGAGTTTACAGACGCATAAGTTGATTAATATTTCTTGAACGGTGACTTTGCCTGATAAGGCGGTTGCACGGGAGGAGAGGCTCGAACTCCCGACACCCGGTTTTGGAGACCGGTGCTCTACCAACTGAGCTACTCCCGTGTTTGCGGCTGCAAAGGTAATGGAAACTTTCAAATCTGCAAGCCCTTTGTCCCTTTATTTTAAAGGGAAAATCGCTTATAGCATTTGTAAGTCCTGATACATAACGCGATAGGCTGCCGCTTTTTTTTCTAAAGCCAGCGGATAAGCTCTTGATGAAGAAGGCATGCGATAGAGACGTATGGGGCGATCCTCGAAAATGAACTCTGTAAAATCCCCGACCTTGGGCTCTTTCAATGAGAACAGCGCGCAAAGTGTGTCCGTCGCCTTTTGCCCCGTGGTGACAATCGCTTCGCATTGCGGCAGTTGTTGCAGCAATGCGGCTATATCGGTAGGTTGGACTACCTCAAGAAACTTATCGGATGCATTATCCTGTAATCGCCGTACGGCGGTGGCCGTATCGAACAGGGCTATTCCCTTTTTGTTCAGGAAACTGATAATACACTCTTTACAAAAGGCCTTTCGGGATTTATCTACGAAATGGTCTTTATCATTAAAGAATAAGAGACCTGCTATGCGCCACATGTCGTTATTCCAATTCGGATAATAAAACTCCATTGACCACCGCTTCTTTTGCGGCGGGAAGCTCCCCAGCATCAGTAAACGTGCATTGCCGGGGAGAAAAGGTTCTAAGGGATGCTGTTCTATTTCCATAGAAAAAAGCGTTTGCGCTTATTGGCCGAGACTTCGGCTTATGCTTTCTCTTGTTCGTCGGCTTTCTTTTTCGGTTCTTTCTTTGCCAGCATAACGATATTGTACACATACTCGGTCATCCATTGTTCCGAGTATCCCAAACGTTCTTTGTACTGACGGACTGTCATGGCTGTTTTGTGTACGTCATCCTTTTTCCAAACGGCCTTGGTACAAACCTCATGTACCGTTTTTTCGGTCATGCTGCGTAATGCGCCTTTAAAAATAGACGGCATACGGAATTTCCATTGCATCAGGTTACCCATCAACATCATCAGATCGTTAGAGAAGCCCTGATACATGAAAAGATAACCTTGTACGTCATTCTGCGTACGGCAGTGTTTTTTTACGGAAGCGTCGATCTCTTTAAAGAAGTTCTCGCTTATTCCGTAGTCCTGCATCAGCATCTTGCGGGAAACCGCTTTTTCCGCTTGTCCCAGACGACCGCCCTGTGTAGGAATTTTGAATAAACGTTTGAAGTTGGCTACATCCGGTACAAAACGGATGTTGGTGATACCCAGGTTTGCGGCTATCACAGATTGGAAGTAGACACGTGTCAGTGAGACAAAGTCTTCCACATTTTTGGAAGAAACCTCTTCCGAATTCTTGTTGAATAGTTTGGCAAATATACCCATGATGATAGTTTTTCTAAATTTACGGGTGCAAAGGTAGTAAATAACTTGCTTTTTACCAGCACTCCAACTCTTTTTCTACTTCATTTCAGCTTGAAGTGAAACTTATGTCCTTCGAATATGGGTTCCACAATGTCATAGCGAATGAGTTTAGCCAGCAAATGTTCCGCGGAACGGCGTGACAGATGTGCCAGACGGCAATAACGGTTCAGTGACAATCGGTCGTTTTGTTCCAGCAAATCAAGAAGCAGTTGTTCCCGTTCGGTGTATTCCATCAGTTCTCCTTTGGGACTTTCGCTTTGCTGCCAGATACGCAGGTGTACCGGGGTGGCAAGAATGTTTTCGTCTTTAATGCGCAGGTAGGCGAGATACCTGCCGGTTTCGTCTTTGGCATATACCGGTTTCCGGTCGCTTTCATCAATTTGTACGAGTAGCACGCTACGGCCTTCCACCTGATAAGTCTGCGTGCTGTAACTCACTTCCGGGCGACAGTATAATCGGGCTGCCGCTTCTATCATATATTGTTCCTCGTCGGAGCGTACTCCGGCTATTTTTCCATTGTCTTTTACGCCGATAAGGAGACGTCCGCCGTCCGTATTTGAAAAGGCCGAAAGCGTCTTGGCAATTTTTCGCGCATCGGATATTTCGAACTTGAAATCTTGCTGCTGGTGCTCTCCTTCGGCTATGAGAGCATGTATATATTGGGCATCAGTAAGCGTTTTCATGCCTGCAAAAGTAGATAAAAAACACGTATGAGCCCTTTTTTATGCCGATTTTGCGTATTATTTCAAAAAAAATATCGTTTTTCTGCATTTATTTCAAGAAAGAATGTATTTTTGTCGGACATTATTAACGAAGTAATTAAAAAAGGATTATGAAAGAATTAGTTGAAAAAGTTGCAGAATTGTATGCAGCATTCGAAAAAGATGCAAAAGCTCAGTTGGAAAACGGTAACAAGGCAGCCGGTACTCGTGCACGTAAGGCTTCTTTGGAAATCGAAAAGACAATGAAAGAATTCCGCAAAGCATCTTTGGAAGCTTCTAAGAAGTAAGAAAAAAGCAGATTTAATGCTGTGAAAGACTGCCGTCCGGCGGTCTTTTTTATTTTATATATAGTAGTTCCTTTGTACGGATAAGTCGTTTTTCTATCCTATCCCTCAACGATTTTTAATATATTAATTGCTTGGCCTTCGTCCTTGAAATCGAAGTTTTATTGCTACTTTTGGCACGGGTTATGGACGAGAATGTATTAAATAAGTTGAAGATATTGGCGGAGTCGGCAAAGTACGATGTATCTTGCTCATCCAGCGGTACTGTGCGTTCCAATAAAGCGGGCATGGTGGGTAATACTGTGGGCGGGTGGGGTATCTGTCATAGCTTTGCAGAGGACGGACGCTGTATTTCGTTGTTGAAAGTGATGCTGACGAATTACTGCATATACGATTGCGCCTATTGTATCAACCGTCGTAGCAACGACTTGCCTCGTGCCACCCTTTCCGTCGGCGAACTGGTGGATTTGACAATGGAATTTTATCGCCGCAACTACATCGAAGGGCTTTTTCTGAGTAGCGGTGTGGTGCGCAACCCCGATTATACAATGGAACGGTTGGTGCGTGTGGCCAAAGACCTTCGTACCATCCATCGCTTCAACGGCTATATCCATTTGAAGAGTATTCCCGGAGCCAGTCGGGAGTTGGTGAATGAAGCCGGGTTATATGCCGACCGTCTCAGTGTAAATGTGGAAATCCCCAAAGAAGAAAACCTCAAGCTGCTTGCTCCGGAGAAAGACCATAAGAGTGTGTTTGCTCCGATGCGATATATCCAGCAAGGTGTTTTGGAGAGTGCGGAAGAACGTAAGAAGTATCGTTATGCGCCCCGTTTTGCTCCGGCGGGACAGAGTACACAGATGATTGTGGGGGCTACCGCTGAAACGGACAAGGATATTCTTTTCCTTTCATCGGCTCTTTATCAGCGTCCTACGATGCGGCGCGTCTATTATTCCGGATATGTCTCGGTGAATACGTACGACAAGCGCCTGCCGGCTTTGAAACAGCCGCCCTTGGTACGCGAGAACCGCCTCTATCAGGCTGACTGGCTGCTGCGTTTCTATCAGTTCAAGGTAGATGAAATCGTAGATGACGCTTATCCGGATTTGGATTTGGAGATAGATCCGAAACTGTCGTGGGCCTTGCGTCATCCCGAGCTGTTTCCCGTTGATATCAATAAAGCGGATTATGAGATGATACTCCGCATACCGGGTATCGGCGTGAAATCGGCGCGCCTGATAATCGCTTCCCGCCGTTTTTCCAAATTGGGATTTTATCAGCTGAAAAAAATCGGCGTGGTAATGAAGAAAGCGCAGTATTTTATTATGTGCAGTGAACTGCCTATGCGTACGGTCAATGAAATGACTCCGCAAGGGGTGCGCAATCTGTTGGTGCGAAAGCCTAAAAAGAAATACGATGACAGGCAGTTGACACTTGATTTTGGAGAAGAAAGAGAATGAACCTGTTTATATTCGATAATACTTTCGAGGGATTGCTGACTTCTGTTTTCGAGGCCTATTCCCGCCGTACTTTTCCGGATGCTTTGTTGGCAGAGGGAGAGCCGCTACCCTTATTCCATGATGAGGCTTTTACGGTGGTTTCCGATGAAGAGAAAGCGGGTAGGGTTTGGCGCGGCTTACAGAAAAAACTGTCTGCATCCGCCTTGTCCTGCCTTACCCAATGCTGGCTGGCGGAAGAGCCGGAAACGGCATCGCTCCTGTTTCGTTATATCCGTAAAGCAATAGATGCTCCCCGTTCCATTGAAACCAATTTTGCCGACCCTGATGTTTTGGAATTCTCACGTATGTGGAAACGGGTAGATTGGGAACGCATACGGATGTTGCAGTTCATCCGTTTTCAAAAGGCTGCGGACGGTACTTATTTTGCAGCGGTGGAGCCGGAGAAGAATGCACTTCCCCTGATAACCGGGCATTTTAAAGACCGCTTTGCCGACCAACGTTGGTTGATATATGACATTAAGCGCGCTTATGGCTATTATTACGATTTAAAAGAAATACGGGAAGTTACTTTCGGCGAAGATAGTCATGAAGGACATCTTGTGACGGGTATGCTGGACGAAAGCCTTATGGATAAAGATGAAAAACTCTTTCAGCGACTTTGGAAAACCTATTTCAAGGCAATCTGCATCAGAGAGAGGCTGAATCCCCGCAAGCACAGACAAGATATGCCTGTGCGTTATTGGAAGTATTTGACGGAGAAACAGACTTGACTCTTAATTTATTACCCAGTGCTTGTTATAAGGAACGGTCTTATGCGGATCGTAGTGCATTCCGGCTTGCGTCGGTATCTTTAGGATGTATGTACGTCCGCTTTTGTTCATCAAAGAAATGTCACGCAGCCAGGGATTGGCATCTTTTAGCTGAGCATAGGTGATACCTTTGCTTTTGGCGAATTGCGCCAGATTGGTTATTCCAGTAGTGACTTTCACTTCAGTGTATGGGATGGACGGATAAAGATGTTCACGTTTCAGTAAGAAACCGTATTGTTGCGGATTGCTGATAACAGCCTTTGCCGCCAGCAAACGGAACATATAGCGTGAGGTTTCCTCTACCAGCCAAAGGTCTGCCGCTCGGCTCACCATTTGTTTCTGTAACTGTGCGGAGATGCGTCCTTGTCCGGCATTGTAGGCAGCGGCTACGCAGAGCCAGTTGCCATATTTGGCATAGGCCTCTTTCAGATATTTACAGGCGGCTTTCGTTTCTTTTTCCACGTGATAACGTTCGTCGATGTTATTGTTTACTTCCAAACCGAACTCACGTCCTGTACCGGGCATGAACTGCCACATGCCGGCGGCACCGGCGGGTGATTTGGCAAGCGGGTTAAGCGCGCTTTCTATTACGGCCAGATATTTAAAATCATCCGGTATGCCGTTTGCTTTTAATATAGGTTCTATAATAGGAAAATAGCGGTTTGCACGCTTTACGGTGAGCATCGTGGTGGAATGCATATAGGTGAACGACATCAGTTCGCGGTCCATACGTTCCCGGTGATCGTAGCGCAGCAAGTCCACTTCCTGTCCGGCAAAGGTAATCTTGGCGGGTACGGTAGGAGAGGTGACGCAGTAGGGCACTTCCGATTTAACGGATTGTTGTTCAGGATTCAGCACACTGTTGCCGAGGAGAAAAGGCAACGAAGCGCCTGTACACAGGGCAACGGTGGCTGTAAGTATCATATATCCGGCTTTTTTTTTCATCTTGGTTGTTTTTGGTTTATTGGCGTGAAGATACGAAATCAATTCTTTATAGGCAACCGTTCCCACAGCCAACGTGGAATCATTCGCCAAAAGAATACCAATAGGCTGTAACGTCCGTCAATTACCGCCACCCGTTTTTTATGTTTTAATGCCCGGACGATGTGTCGGGCTACTTCGTCGGCATGCATCAGCATCGGGTACTTGCCGTTCCGCAGCAAGTCCGTTGCTACGAAGCCCGGACGGATATCGGTGAAGCGGATGTTGAGGCGCTGCATCCGTGAAAGTTGCGCCAAAGCGTCGATGTACGTATTCTGAAACCGCTTGGTGGCGGAGTAGGCGGGTGCTACACCCAGCCCCTTGGTGCCCGCTATGGAACTGATTACAGCGATATGCCCGCCACCCGTTTTTTTGAAATAGTCGAAAGCGGCGGTTACCATTCGGGTAAATCCTTCGACATTGGTACGTGCGGTGTTCAATTCTATTTCCGGTTCCAGGTTTCTGTTCTGATAACCCACACCGGAACTTAGGAAAAACAAGTCCATACCGCCTAGGCGGTCTACCAATCGGTTGAGATGCAGGATGGCATTATCCTCTGTCACATCAAGACATTGTATCTCTATCTGTTCGGGGTTGGTTTGCTGCATGCTCCGCAGGGCTTCTTCGCGCCTGCCGGCAATACCTATGCGCCAACCTTGCCGCACGAGTAAACGGGCTACTTCCTGGCCGATGCCTGAGGTGGCTCCTATGATAATGGCTTTTTTCATGGGCAGAGATTATCCAATAACGGTTGCGATGATTTTTCTTCCGCCGCCACGATTGCGGAATTCACACAGATAGATACCTTGCCAAATGCCCATGTTCATCCGTCCGTTGGTAATGGGGATGGTCAGTTCCGCTCCCACAATGGTGGACTTGGCATGCGCCGGCATATCGTCGTCCCCCTCGCAGGTATGTTCGTAATAAGGTTCACGTTCCCTGACAAGGCGGTTGAAGATGGCTTCCATATCTGTCTGTACATCCGGGTCGGCATTCTCGTTGATGGTGAGTGCGGCGCTTGTGTGCTTGATGAACAAATGTAATAATCCGGTTGGTGGCAACGGCGGCAGGTTGCGGGATATTTCTTCCGTAACCAGATGAAAGCCACGCTTGTGAGGGGTGAGGGTAAACTCTTTTTGTATTATCATATTTCTTTCCTGTTCTTTATTTCTATTCCGTTATGTCGCCGGCTGTACTTGGCAGGGAAACGTTACGGTAAACGTACTGCCTTCGCCTACGGCGGATATCACCTCGATTCTCCCGTTCATGTGTTCCACGATGGACTTGCAGATGGATAAGCCCAGTCCGGCTCCTTGTACGAAAGAATCCGTTTTTTCGAACCGTTCGAATATCACGCCGAGCTTTTCTTGAGGTATGCCGCACCCGGTATCGGAAACGCTTATCCTCGCTTCGGACTGTCCCGTTTCGTATGAAATCTCGACATATCCCTGCGTTGTATTCTTCAACGCGTTCGATACGAGGTTGCTTAATACCTGCTTGATGCGCATCGGGTCCTGCTCTATCAGGCGGGGAATTGCCGGATAGCGGGTTTTGAGCGTTACGCCTTCGGGAACATTACGTTGACATTCGGTGCAGCTCTCGTCTATCAGGTCCGAGAGATTGAGCCAGACGGGAGACAGCTCTATGTGTCCGGCTTCTATTTTCGACAAGTCTAATACATCATTGATGATATTCAGCAATAACTCATTGTTGTGGTTTATCAGGGCTATATAGCGGTCGCGCTCCTCGGCATCCTCTATGTAGGGCAAAAGACCGGAGAAACCGATAATGGCATTCAGCGGCGTGCGTATTTCGTGACTCATGTTGGCGAGGAAAGCGGATTTCAGGCGGTCTGATTCTTCGGCTTTCTCTTTGGCCAGTATCAGCATGGCTTCCGTATCTTTGAGCCGGGTGATATCGTAGTTGATACAGATGAGTTCGATACAGTTCTGTTCGGGAGCGTACACTTTCACTATCAGGTTGACGTGCGTCCAAGAACAGTTGCCGTCTTGTCTGAGAATGCGTATCTCCTTGTTGAACTTGTTCTCTGTACCTTTTAGGGCGTTATCCAGAAAGCGGAGCATATCGTGACGGTCGTCGGGGTGGATGTGGTTGTACACTCCGATGATTTCGGACAACGGTGTGTCCTCCTGCTCACCGACATTGATATACCAGCTGTGTTGGGCATATCCCTGCCGGGTGAGCAGATTGTAATGGGCATACCCTACTTTGGCATAGTTACCTATCAGTTCGAAGAAACTCTCGAATTCCTGTATTTTGTTGTAGGCTACGGTAGTCTCGGTCTTATCGGCATTTATCAGCAGATAGTTGGTAGGGACGTGCTTTTCGTCGTACAGCGTGGTTACTTTGGTCACGAGGTCTATCGTACCCGTTTTGGTCTGCGGGTCGTAGTAAGAGCCTACTTGCGCGAAGTCGTAGCGGAACGTGAAATCGGCGTTTTCATATTTTCTCAGTTTCTCTTTCATCTCTTGCGGAAATACGGGATTGTCGAAGATATTGACACCCAGCAGGTCTTCTTTCCGTCGCAAGTGGAACATTTCCAGTTCCTTGTCGTTGAGGTCTATCAGAACTCCGTCTATGTTGTAGAGTTCGATGCCCACCGGAAGGTTCTTGTAGATGTTGTGCAAAAGCCGTTCGCGTTGTTGCAGCACCTGCGAGGCGGATGACATATAAGGGCCGTCCTGTATTTCGGCTATGCCGTAAATCTTGGTATGTCCTTTTTCATCGGTTTTCTGCATACAGGCTTTACTGCGCACCCATACGGGGCCTTTTACGCTATCGAGCAGATAGACGGCTTCATTCATCTGCTGCATATTGTAAAAGGAATGTGTGGTGGTATGCGGTTGCTCCTCTTTCAAGATGCGTTTGTTGAAGTCTTCAAAGCTGATGTAACCGTCTTCTTTCAAACCCAGCAGGTTGGCGATGTATTCGGAACAGATATAACTCGCATCCTGCACGTCGGCTTCCCACCAGCCCATGTTGGCATTGCGCATTATGTCTGATAACAGGTTATAATCCTTTTTAGCGTCCATACAGGAATATTTAGAGTGATTGATATTCTTATTATATACTTGTATATGCTTACAAAAATAGATATAATTCGCAGAAATGAAAAGAAATGGGGAAGAGATATAATAAAAATACAATACAATAACAGTTATTACCAACCGTATGTTTGTTTTGTTATGCGGAGCCATGACATTATCTGTTTGCAGACAAGTATAAACTTACGCGTTCTTTGTGGAATGTGCGGCTCATAATAAGGTAGACTATGGTAAAAACAGCCGGAATATATGGCTTTTTAGCAGTCTGTTTGTAATTTATTCGGAGATAAGCGGTATCTTTGTTACCGTTTACAACGCTATTTACCCAACAAAACAAAGAATATATGGAAAAAGTTATTATCAACTCGTATGAGGATTTTGAAAAGCTGATAGGTCAGCAAATCGGTGTTTCGGAATATGTGGAGCTTACGCAGGAACGTATCAACCTCTTTGCCGACGCAACGCTGGACCACCAGTGGATTCACGTTGATACCGAGCGTGCCAAGACCGAAAGTCCTTTTAAGAGTACTATTGCGCACGGTTATCTTACCCTCTCCATGTTGCCGCATCTGTGGAACCAGATTATTGAGGTGAACAACCTGAAGATGATGATTAACTATGGTATGGACAAGATGAAGTTCGGCCAGGCTGTACTGTCCGGGCAGAGCATCCGTTTGGTGGCTTCCCTGCACTCGCTGGCAAACCTGCGCGGTGTGGCAAAGGCGGAAATCAAGTTTGCTATCGAAATAGAGGGCGAAAAGAAGAAAGCGCTCGAAGGTATCGCCATCTTCTTATATTACTTCAACTGATGATGCGTAAAATGATATGCCCCCAATGTAAAGTGGGGGCTTTTTTTGTCCTGAACGGCAGCGGAGAGCGTCTGCCCGTATATGTTTCCCGTGAGGGAGAGATTGTGCCCAAAGATCCCGAAGCTTCTTTGGAAGGGTATGATTTGACGGAAGTCTACTGTTTGTGCTGTTCCTGGCATGGCAGTCCGAAGCGTTTGCTGAAATATTGATGTATATACTCCTTCCATAAATGCCGGAGTGCCGCCGCAGGGTGATAGAGCAGCATTCGCGGCCCGGCATACCGCATCACCTCACGCATCCGTTCTTTCATGGCAGGCTTGTAGCAATGAATGGGGCAGAGCCTGCAAGTGTTCTTCTTCTCGCCAAACGGGCAGCGGGACAGGCGCACGCGGGCATATTCCAGTAACTCGAGGCATTGCGGGCAAAGTTCTTTGTTGCCCTCTTTCTTGCGACAGTAGAGACGGATCATCTGCTCTACGGTGCGCTGCTCTTGAGCGATGCGTGATGGGCGGGCGTTATTTTTACTCATGCATGCTGTGTTTTAGGTAAATCATATCTTTCAGTTGCTTGCCCGCTTCGTATATGGGATGGTCATAGTTGTCCGTAAAGAAGTCGGGGATGCGGTGCGAATATGTGAATCCGCAGCTTTCATAAAAGGGAACGGTCAGAGGACTGTCGCCCGTACCCACGAGCATGGTTCGGCATCTGCCTGCATACCGCTTGAAAAGATATTCTATCAGTATCCTGCCATATCCCTGCCGTTGGAATTGCGGGTAGGTGGCAATGTTCTTTATCTCGAAAACATCTTCCGCTTCACGGGTAACGACGCAGGCGGCTTTTATGTTGCCTGCATCCGTCAGGACGAACATTTCGCCACGTTCCAGATAACGGTCTATCATGGATTCTTGTTCGTCGGCCAGGAGTAGGAGGTCGAGGTATTGTTTCTTGTTATGAAGAACAGGATATATACTTATCATATCGCTTTCATGGATTTACGTTGCAAAATTAATCTTTGCAGGGATACTACCAAACAAAAAACGAAGTGATACTGTTGATTAATCAGTGATAATTCGTGTAATAAGTATAATCCGTGCTTGCCGCGCATCATTTGCGGTGAACCATTAATACCTGAACGATTATGAATAAATTGAAAACTTCTTTATTGATTCTGATGCTTCTGGCATCTATATCCGCCTCTGCCGGTTATGCTCCCGACAGCGTGCAAATAGCTCTTAAAAAGATGTATCCCACAGCCGTCGGCATAGCCTGGTCGCAGGACAAGGCGTATTATGTGGCGGATTTTATGATGAATGGCTTCGATACCAAAGTCTGGTTCAACTCGGATGCGGAGTGGGTAATGAAGCAAACGGACTGGGAAACGCTGGATGAAGTGCCCGCCGCCGTGTTCAATGCTTTTGCCGCCAGCCAGTTTTCGGACGGGGTGGTGCAGAACGTTGTTTGGGTGCAGTTTCCCAAATGGCAACCCATCGTGGCCATACAAGTGGGCAAACCGAATGTGCAGATAAAATATCAGATATTGTTTACTCCGAAAGGCGAGGTCCTTCGCCAGCAGAATATCACTTACGCCTATAACACGCTTGGAGCAAGTACTTTCCTATAAACGGAAGGGGGGGTGTCCCTGTCCCGACAGGCGGGCATCTCATCCCGTCATTCGGTGTAAAAAATGAGCGGACTTGTTTTGTATGCTCTCCGTTTGCCTTATCTTTGCCGGAAAGAAAGACTGTATCTTATGAATCACGATGCTTTTCTGCAAGATGTTTACAGCGTTGTTGCCGCGATTCCTGCGGGACGCGTGGTGACTTACGGACAGATTGCCTATCTGGTAGGCAGACCTCAGTGTTCGCGTATGGTGGGACAGGCGATGCACAACGTGCCGGAAGATTTGCACCTGCCTTGCCATAGGGTGGTGAACAGTCAAGGCAGACTGGTACCGGGCTGGACGGAGCAAAGAGCGTTGCTGGAAAGTGAAGGTGTCCGGTTCAGGGCAAACGGTTTTGTAGATATGAAAAAGTCTCAATGGGAATTTATGAAAGAACAATAAACAAATGAATAACAATCGGAATATGAAATTTATAGGCGCTCATGTATCCGCCGGCGGCGGTGTGGAATTCGCTCCCGTCAATGCCCATGAAATAGGGGCGAACGCTTTTGCCCTGTTTACCAAGAACCAGCGCCAGTGGGTGGCGAAACCTCTGACGCGGGAAAGCATTGCTTTATTTAAGGAGAATTGCGGAAAGTATGCTTTGGATGCACGCTATATTCTTCCGCACGACAGTTATCTGATAAATCTGGGACATCCCGAAGAGGAAGGACTGGCGAAAAGCCGTGCGGCTTTTCTGGATGAGATGCAACGTTGTGAAGAGTTAGGATTGAAGTTGCTGAATTTTCATCCGGGCAGTCACTTGAACAAGATTTCCGTTGAGGCTTGTCTGGATAGGGTGGCCGAATCCATCAATATAACATTGGGCAAGACGCAGGGCGTTACGGCGGTTATTGAGAACACCGCCGGGCAAGGCAGTAATGTCGGCAATGAATTCTGGCACTTGAAGCATATCATCGACCGGGTGGAAGATAAGTCCCGCGTAGGCGTTTGCCTTGATACCTGTCATACCTATACGGCGGGATATGATATTGTAAACGAGTACGATAAGGTGTTTGAGGATTTCGATAAGACCGTCGGTTTCGGCTTTCTTCGCGCTATCCACCTGAATGATTCCAAAAAGGCGTTGGGTACTCGCGTAGACCGCCATGATAGCATCGGGAAAGGACTTATCGGCATGGGGTTCTTTGAACGTTTCATGAAAGATGAACGGTTCAACGACATGCCGATTGTGCTTGAAACTCCCGATGAATCACTTTGGGCGGAAGAAATCAATATGTTGCGTGGTTTTGAGGCGAACGTTATTGATTGACCTTAACGTTCTTCCATTCAAAATTAGAGATAATCTCTTTATCGCATTTGGCGTCCTTTGCCTTGATATTCAGATTCTCGAAAGTGAAATCCTTCAATTCGTACTGGTCGGACTTGCTGACGTTGAAGAATATGTCGCAACTCAGGTTGATATTGCGCAAAGTTACGTTGTTGGCACGTGAGAGGGGAATATCCTTACGGCCTTTGAGGTCGAAGAACTGTGTCCACGGTTTGATGAGCAGCATGCTCTTGGCATCGCCTGTGATGTCTTCCACCAGGATGTATTCGTAGTGCTGCGGCGTGTCGGGACGCATCTTCAGCCACAGCAGACGAGTAGCGTTGCTGATTTTGCAACGGCGGAGTATGATGTTGCGGTTGTGTATCGATTCACTGCCGCACGTCAGGCCGCTGTGGCAAAAACCATATGTACAGTCTTCTATGATGATATTGGTATTGCTGCCGTTATTGGCGTCTTTATCCGCCCACGGGCCTTTACCGCCTTTCAGGGCTACGGCATCGTCGTTAACGGACATATAGCAGTTCTTAACCAGTACGTTGCTGCATACATCGATGTCGATGGCGTCACTGCTCGGCGCTTTTACCGGAGCGGCGGGAGCGAAAATATGGAGATTCAGCAACTTGATATTATTGCAGCGGTAGATATGCGTAGTCCAGAACGGAGAGTTCATGAGACGTACTCCGGAGATTTGCACATCGTTGCTGTTGGAGATGTAGAGCAGACGGGGACGCAACTCGTCCATGTTGGTGCATTTCGGGATAACCTGCCGGCGCAGCCAGAATGATTTCCAGTATCTATGTCCGTTACCGTTGATTGTGCCTTTGCCGGAGATTGTAAATCCGTTTACTTTGTCGGCATTGACCAGAGCGGCGAAATACTTCAGGCTTTGTCCTTCTATGCGGGTGTTGACAATGGCGAAATTGCTGATGTCGTCACTTCCTTTCAATACGGAACCTTCTTCCATATATAGATGTGTCCGGGGTTTGAAGAAGATTGAACCGCTGAGGAAAGTTCCTTTGGGGACAACAATGACACCGCCGCCGTTTCGGGCTGCCCGGTCTATTACCGCCTGTATCTTCTCTGTTTGGAGGATTGTACTGTCGTTTACTACACCATAATCGGTTATGGTATATTTCTGTCCCAGTGTTTCGATGTTTACGATTTCGTTTTGTCTGAACCAGTCGGGGATAGGCGTACCGTCGGGGAATTTCTCTTGTCCGAACGCTTGCAGACTGATAAATGCTGTAAATAGGAATGCAATGATTTTCATGGTTTCCGATAAATTTAAAATCAACTTATGAATTACGCTGCAAACATAAGAAACTTAGTGCAATGCCGGGCGAAAGGCGTTGATTTAAATTCTGTGTAAAATGACTTTTTAGACTGCCTTGAACACGCATTCCACCCGGTTGCCGTCGGGGTCGAGTACTACACTTTCAAAATATCCGTCTCCCGAGGTACGGGGCTCCCCGGCGATGGTATATCCGGCGCTGCGCAGTTGTTCCGTCAGGCCGAGAACTTCCTCTTTGCTGTTGAGTGCAAAGGCGAAGTGGGTCAGGCCGAGTCTGTTTTCTTCAATGGGAGTATCCCGTACATCGGTACGGCTCATCAGCTCCAGGTCGGCTCCGCTGTCGAAACGGATAAAGTAAGATTCAAATCCTTTTTGGGGATTGACGTACTTTTCATTGCCTGTACCTTTGAAGTAACGGATATAAAACTCTTTCATTTCTTCCAGACGAAAAGTCCAGATGGCGATGTGGTGTATTCTCATGAGTCAATCTGTTTTTGTGTTATGCGATATGGGTTTGTTTACGGCTTCCATTGCAGGTGCAATATGGGAAAAGGATTTCCCGCAGGGTCGGTTTCATCTCTTCCGATAAGCCGGAAGCCCGTGTGCAGGTAGAATCGGTGAGCTGATTCGTTTTGCTCGTTGACGTCTACCTTATATATATGCTTTTCGTGGAGCGCGTATTGTATCAACTGCTTGCCGCAGCCTTTTCCTTGCTCCGCGGGATGTACAAAAAGCATTTCGATGAGCTCATCGCTCAGTCCCATGAAGGCGGCGATTTTTCCTTCCCGGTTCCGGATGATGTAAAGCTCTACGGCTTGGAAGTATCGGTTTCGTACCAATGGCTTATAGAACTGTATGTTCTCTTCCGTCAGGAAATGGTGGGTGCTTCGTACGGAGGCTTCCCATACGGCGAGCAGCTCGTCATAGTCTTGCGGGGTGGGGCGGAGAATAGTCATTCTGATATGTATTGTTGTTTATTCCTGAACATTTGATTAAAAGTCTGCTTTTCGGCTGATTCTCACTTGCTTCCCGGTTATGGGATGGGTGAATTCCAGCGTCTCGGCATGCAGATACAGCCGTTCGGCTTTCTTTCCGTAGAGCTCGTCGCCGATAATGGGGCAGTGCAGTCCGAGCGGGTGGGCGGCGTGTACCCGAAGCTGATGTGTGCGTCCGGTACGTGGATAAAAAGCGATGCGGGTGCGGTTATCCCCGCGTTTCAATACCTCAAAGTCTGTTACGGCGGGTTTGCCATATTCGGCATGTACCATTTGCCGGGGGCGGTCAAGCGGATTCGGGCATAGTGGCAGCTCAACCGTTCCCGTATCTTGCGAAACCATTCCTTGAAGCAATGCTATATAGCGCTTTTGGATACTGCGGTTTTTAAATTGCGCCTGCAGGTTTTGGTGAACCTGTTTGGTCTTTGCCACCACCAACAGACCCGATGTCGCCATGTCCAGGCGATGCACAATCAACGGACCGTCCGCGTCAGGATACCGTTCACGTACCACGCTGTAAACGGAAGCCGCATCTTCTTTGCCGGGAACGGACAACATGCCTGCCGGTTTATTAACCACCGTCAACCATTCATCTTCATAGATGATTTCCAATTCTTTCTTGTTGGACTGCAATTCCTTCAGCATCGGATTCTCGTCCACTTCAAGACCTTGCAGCATATGTCTCAAAATCGGTTCGCACTTGCCTTTGCAAGCCGGATAGTAATGTCCGTGATGCCGTATCTCTGTTTTGGGAGACTCTCCCCACCAGAACTCTGCCATTGCAATAGGCTTCCAACCATGCAGATAGGCTTGTTGCAACAGTTTGGGGGCGGCGCACTCACCGGCTCCTGCGGGTGGGGTTTTGTGTACGGTCTGTTCAAAGATGTCGCAAAGCGTCTTGACTTCTCCCAGATGATTCAGCATTTTGAATTGTCCGAACAGTTTTTGTTGCAGGGCGGCTGAGCGCACCTTCCGTTCGGCTTTCAATGCCTGTATGCCGGCCTCGTGGGTGGAAACGGTTTGTTGTAAAGGGGCGATACGCTCTTTCCAGGCACGTTCCATACGTTTGTATTCCGCTTTCTGAAACTGGCTTTCACGTATCAGAGTGTTTTCTTCTTCGGGAGTGATTCGGCAATCGGGAGATAAGGCGGCCTGCCGTCTCCGTTCTTCCCGCCTCTCTTTGGCGGCTTTCATTTGCAGCCTGGCTTCTTCCAAAGACGCTCGGGCGGTCTGTTGCAAGGCGGTCAGTTGCTCAATCCGCCGTCTGTATGCTTCATCCTCTTCCAACTGTCTGATACGTATGTTGATTTGTGAGATTTGCTCTTCTTCTGTTTTGAAGAATCCTTGCGGTTGCAACAGGTCGTACACGGGCGGTACAAAGAAAGGATGCACGTTTTTGCCTGCCAGGATGCCCGAGAAAGCCGCGAGATATCCTATTTCGCCTTTGTCCGTCTCCACCACCAATACGCCGAACATTTTGCCTTGCGCCAACTCTTCTTTCCATCGGTCTTGTCGGCCAAGATAGTCCTGCACCTCTTTCACCGCCGCGATGCAGAGCGGATGCGGAGTGTAGCAAAAGGGGTAAGTAAACTTTTCCGGCAGCGGAATGTCTGTTACGGACGTATGGAAGGGATGCAGCATAACTTCTTCCGAATCGGTCACAACATCATCTTCGGCTTGTTGCGGCAGAGGGCGCGGGTGTACAGATTTCTTTTTCTTTCCGTATTTACGTTCTCTTTCCCAGGCGGCCTTGCGTGCCAGGTATCGTTCGTATTGATTTTCCAGATAGTTGTCGGCCATAATCTGTTGTTTATAGGTTGTTCGGTTCGTATGGAAACTCCGGTAACTCTTTTACCTCCTGGTGGACAGTGAGAATTCCTGCCAGTCGTATTGTTGCCCGTTTCCGTCGGCTACGGCCACGCGTATGGTGATATCGCCCGTCTTTATCCGGTCTCCTGCGCTGATGTTGGCGGTATACTTCACGCCGTTGCGCGGAGCTATCTGTTCCACCATGACGGGCGGAGAAATATAGATGCGCTTCATGCCTGTAATTTCCGTCACCATAGGGACTACATTATATATTGTCTGATTCCCCTCGTTCATGATTTCAAAAATCACTTTGCTGCTTTCGCCGGAAGTGATTATATGGTCGCGGTCATCGTCGATGAAACGTATGTTTCGTATTCTCAGATTGTCAAAAACGGAGGGAGCGGGATAGGCTTCGGGCTTCGGTTTGCAGGTTTCCGTTCTTTCTATCCGATAGCTGTATTCTTCCTGTTTCGGGGCGGAGACGGCATTCCCAATGGCTGCTCCGGCAATGGTTCCGATAATTGTGCCGATGGCCGAGCCCCGATAACCGCCTCGCCAGCCGCCGTTATTGTCACCTATCAGACCGCCGATGGCACCACCGACATTTCCGCCGATGGCTGCACCCGCAAATATTGCGCCGGGGTCGCCCGACGCCATCTGGCTTGTGCCGCAACCGCTGCACACAGCGACTAACGCCAGAAATCCAACGAAACACTTCTTCATATCATTCAATTTTGTTTTATGATATACAAAGATAGGGAAAGTATTGGAAGGTTATTCTGTTTTCTTACTTTTTACTTTTTTATTCAGTATCTTTATAATATCTACTCTAATTGCTTTCTGTAAACAGCGTCCAATGTGTTTCCGTCTTTGTCTTTCCAAACGCGCCACCCGTTATTGCAGCTGCCGGTGCAGAAGTCGGCAGCAGTACTCGGACTTGAAAAGGTGATGTCATGCTCGCTGTTATCGCGTATTCGTATCGCAAAGATAGAAAAAGAATTTTTATCCTTGTCATTTCAGCTCCTTATATGCTTCTTTTTTGTCCTGTTTCGTGTGTTGTTTCCCATTTGGGTAGGGTGAACGGACGGTGTTGATATGGCCGACTGTTTGTTTGGATGCGCGAAACAAACTGTTTCCCTATGGAGAACACTTTGTTCGGTACGTTGGAACACTTTGTTTCAACGCACGGAACATTTCGTTTTATCGTATGGAAACAAAATGTTTTTATACGATAGAACAAAGTGTTCACCGTTGTGAACTAATCTGTTAGCTTACTTGTCGGATAAAATAGGCCCGCGTATTCCCCGGCATTCCTGCGGTACTCTACCAGCTATATTCCTCGCTGTAAGAATCGAAGGCCGGTTCTCCCTGGATGTTATACTGACGGAATATGCTGCGAATATATGCTTGGTCGTCGGGAGAGAGGTAAGACTCTTCCCGGTAGAAGCGGTAGTATTTTCCGCGACCGAAGTGGGCGATGAGCCGGTTTTTCAGCGTATGCAGATATTTGTACGGAACATCATCGAGCAAATGGCTGATGCCCCACGCCACATGCGCCTTTTGTGCCGACTGGAAGTAAGGACATTTGCTGCTGTCTGCCGGTATGCACAGTGGGTTGATGACGCGGATGGACGGATATTCGGGCGTGTCGCGGACAGCGGCAAGGCGGTGCAGGCAGGTTTCGGCTTTTGCGCATTGGGCGTTGAAGCAACGTGAGAAACTATAAGGTGCCAATGGCTTTTCTGATTGATGTTTCATATTTACAGGTATAATGATATAGCAGACAAAGGTAAGGCCTTTTTTCCCGGGAAGGAAAGGAAACAAATGAAAAGTTTTCTGCTATTTTTTATCCTTTTCTATTCTACTCAATCTATAAATACCTATATTTGGCCTGTTTTTGTAACCTTAGAGCAACTGTAGGATGTCTTTGTTTATACCACTAACACCGGATATGGATGATGAAACACTTTTCGCGCGGGTAGAGCGGGGAGACGTGGAGGCGTTTACCGTGGTCTATAAAAAGTATCATAAGCTGCTTTATGTACTGGCTTATCGCTACCTGATGAACAAGACCATGGCAGAGGATGCGGTGCAGCATGTCTTTACCCGTTTCTGGGAGTTCCGTTCGGAACTTCGCGTAGGTGTCAGTCTGAAGAACTATCTGGTGACGATGACGAAGAACCATATTCTTAATGTAATCCGCAATGAGAATACTGCCGTCGCAAAGAATTATGAGATAGCGCAAAGCACGCCCGAATATGAAGATACGCTGGTAGAGAATCTGGAGAAGAAGGAACTGATGTCATTGTTTTATCAAGCGCTGGACAAACTGCCGTCTCAGAAACGTGAAATCTGTATGATGAAAGTGCGTGATGAACTTACCAATCAGGAAATAGCGGAGCGCATGCATTTGTCGGTCAATACCATCAAGACCCATTATTCGGAAGCGTTGAAGTTGTTGCGCGCGCATCTGCATAAATTGCTAATATTTGTTACATACCTCACCCTGCTGAAGCATTTAAGTGTCTTTTTTATACTATGGATAATAAGATGATGAATAAACCCACCGAAGAACAGATACAGGAAGTACTTGCCGGAACATCTACTCCTGAAACAGCCCGTCTTGTCGCGCAATGGTTCGCTACGGATGAAGGAACGACCTATTTGTCCCGAAGCATGGATTGTGAGGTGGAACAGGTGAAGCTTGGTTATGAAGAACTTTATGTGAACCATGAAATAGCGTCTGATGAATTGTTTGCCCGTATTCGCAGGAATATCCGCCGGAAGCGTATCCGCAGGATAGCTTTCCGTGCGGCTGCGGTATTGATTCCGTTTATTGTGCTGGCAGGCCTGTTTGTACAGTTGGACAAGCGGGTGGATTTGTTTGGCGGTTCCGGTTACGAAGAAATCTATGTGGCAAAGGGTGAGCGCCTGCAAATGATGTTTCAGGATGGCACACGCGTATATATCAATTCCGATTCCCGCTTGAAGTACCCCAGGAAGTTCGCGCTTTCCAGCCGCGAAGTCTATCTGGAAGGTGAAGCTTATTTTGTGGTATCTAAAAATCCGGACCGCCCTTTCATCGTTAATCTGAACGGACCTGCCATTCATGTACTGGGAACTTCGTTCGATGTCAATGCCTATCCGGATAATAAAGATATTACCGTATGTCTGGATGAAGGGCGTATCGACCTTACGCTCCCCTCGGATAAGAAATATCCGGTGCAGCCCGGTGAACGGCTGGTGTACAACCGGGAGGACGACCGCTGTACCATTTCACGAAACAGTGACACCCGCTTTTCTTCTTTGTGGAAAACAAATGTAATCGCTTTCAGGGATGCTCCTTTGGCGGAAGTTATCAAGGTGCTGCATCGCTGGTATAATGTTGATTTTAAAGTGGAGAACCAGGACGCTTGGAATGTTTATTTCACGCTGACTTCCGAAAATACACTTCTTGAAAAAGTATTGCGTGATTTGGAGAAGATCGCCCCCTTATACTTTCGGTATGATGAGGCTGAAAAAGAGATAATTGTCACTACAAAATAAAATTCAGCAAAAAAAAGAGATTTTCTCTCACCCGTTCCGGACTCTTGTGTGTCTACTTAGTATAAAGAGAATTTTATACTATTGCTAATCTAAAATTAAAGTTATGAAACACAAGATTCTGCTTGTACTGCTTTTTAGCTCTATGGCTTGTATTACGGCCACTGCTCAAAAGGTTTCAATGGATTTCCGGCAGGTGAAACTGGCGAAAGTCTTTGATGCCATTACTCAACAGACCGGACTGACGGTTGCATACAGCCGTCCTACGGTCAATCCCGATAAACTCGTTACTGTCCGGGCGGATAAAGAAGAACTGTCTGATGTACTGAACAGATTGCTGTCCGGCATGAACGTTGCTTATGAGATAAGCGGAAAGAAAGTCTATCTGAAAGCGAAAAACAGTTCGGAAGCTGCAGGGCAGGGTGGAAAGATGAAAAGGATTTCCGGTATCATCGTTGACGAAAAAGGCGAACCGGTAATTGGTGCGAGCATTGCCGTGAAAGGTACTTCTTTGGGAACGATTACGAATGTTGACGGAGAATATACATTGGCTGGCGTTCCCGAGAAAGCGGAAGTTGTCATCTCGTTTATAGGCTACAAGACACGGACTTTTTCGGCAGGGGACAAAGCGCTTGCCAATATAATTCTGAAAGAGGACAGTGAATTGTTGGAGGAAGTAGTGGTTGTGGGATATGGCGTGCAGAAGAAGAGCGACGTATCTACTTCCATATCTTCTGTGAAGGCGGAAGATATTGCCAAAACATCCGCTTCAGATTTTCGTCAGGCATTGGCGGGAAAAATGCCGGGAGTGCAGGTGACTACTCCAAGCGGTGATCCGGAAGGCAATGTCAGTATCCGCGTGCGTGGTATCAGCACTGTCAATGCCGGTAGCGATCCGCTTTATATCATTGACGGTGTACCGGTAGAACGTGGCTTCGCCAATCTTAATAATAATGATATAGAATCGGTGGAAGTGTTGAAGGATGCTTCGTCGGCAGCTATTTATGGCAGCCGCGGTTCCAATGGTGTTATTATTATTACTACCAAACAGGGGCAGACGGAAAAAGTGAAGATACAGTATGACGGTTATTATGGCATACAGAATGTATCGAAGAAACTGGATATGATGAATGCCTACCAGTTTGCGGAGTTTGCCAAGGACGGTCATGACAACGCCTATCTGGATGCCAATCCGGGAGTTTCGCCCGACGACCCGAACGGCATGCGTCCCAACTCGTGGGAACGTATTCCCACCGAACTGTTCCCTTACCTGAATGGCGATCGCGGATTGACGGACACCGATTGGCAGGATGCCATTTTTCGGACTGCCGGTACACAGAGTCATAATATCTCTGTTTCGGGGCGTGGGAAAACGGTCGGCTATTTTGTTTCGGCCAATTATTACGATAAAGAAGGTGTCGTTATCAATTCCGATTTTAAGAAATACAGTATGCGTATGAATCTTGACGGCCAGTACAAAAGATTCAAGTTCGGGGTTAATTTCTCTCCGTCCTACTCGACTTCCAATCGTGTGGACGCATCAGGTTCAGGCGGTGTTGTACAGTCTGCGTTGATGATGCCGCCTGTATGGCCTGTATATAATGCGGACGGAAGTTATAATTATCAGGGAAACGGTTATTGGAGAATCGGGAACGATTATCAACACAATGCCATATTGAACCCCGTCGCGATGGCCAATTTGCAATCCGACGTTGTAGACCGTATGGCCATTGTAGGAAAAGTGTTTGCTGAAATAGAGTTTTTTAAAGGGCTGACTTACAATATTTCTTTCGGTGGTGATTATTACGGCTCGCATAATGATACGTACCGTTCCTCGGAATTACCGTTGCTGGGACAGAAGTATTATGATACCAAATCCAATCCTGTTGCTTACAGCTCTTCCGGCTTTTATTTTAATTGGTTGATAGAGAATAAGATAAATTATAATACTACTATCAATGAAGACCATTCTTTAAATGTAGTGTTGGTTCAGTCTGCGCAGAAAGAAACCTATAAAGGAGATAATGTAACGGCCACAGACTTTCCGAATGATTATATCCAGACCATCTCGGGCGGTACGGTGACGAAAGGTAACTCCGATAAGACGCAATGGACCATAGCCTCTTATCTGGCACGCGCTCAGTATAGCTATAAAGGTAAATATATGGCTTCTGCCGCCATACGTGCCGATGGTTCTTCACGTTTCGGAAAGAATAACCGTTGGGGGTACTTCCCGTCAGCTTCGGCAGCATGGAGAGTCAGCGGTGAGGATTTCTTCCAAAACACTCAGGCACTTTCTTTTATAGATGATTTAAAGATAAGGGCAAGTTACGGTGTTACCGGTAATTTTCAAATAGGCAACTATGACCATCTGTCGCTTATGGCAATCGATAATTATATACTTGGAACAAACAGCGGCCAGCTCATTTATGGCTATAAGCCCAATACGATTAAAAATGAGGATTTGAGCTGGGAAAAGAATGCGATGATTAATGCCGGTATTGATATACAGATGTTTAAGGGGCTGCTGGGAGTTACGGTAGATTATTACAATACGAACACTTCCAATATGCTTCTGAATGTTCCTGTTCCTCATCTGACAGGTTATAGTACTGCGTTGATGAATATCGGTAAAGTGAATAACAGAGGATGGGAGATAGCTTTGACTTCTCAGAAGAATTTTACGAAAGATTTCGGATATTCGTTCAATGCCAATTATGCGACCAATACGAATGAGGTGAAGGCTCTTGGTCCCGGCAACGCTCCTATTATCTCTACCGGCAGCGTAGACCATGCTTATTATATCACTAAAGTGGGTGAGCCTATCGGCAGTTACTATCTGCTGGTGCAAGACGGTATCTTTTCCAATGAAGAAGAGCTGAAGAAGTATCCTCATTTCAGCAATACTCAGCCGGGTGATTTCCGTTTTGTAGATGTAGACGGTGACGGCGTGATGGATTTGGATAAAGACCGTACGATTGTAGGTAATTATATGCCTGACTTTACTTATGGTTTCGGTGGTAAAGTATGGTATAAAGGGATAGACTTGGATTTTAACTTCCAGGGTGTTTATGGAAATGAAATATTGAACCTGAATAGAAGATATATTGATAATATGGAAGGTAACGTCAATGGAACGACGATTGCTCTGGGGCGTTGGAAGAATGCTGATAATCCGGGTAACGGTCAGGTGAATCGTGCCAATCGTAAGTCAAAAGGCTACAACGGCAGAACTTCAACCTGGCATTTGGAGGACGGTTCTTACCTGAGATTGCAAAATGTGACTTTAGGATATACTTTGCCTCAAAGCTTGACTCGCCACTTCTTTGTCGAGAAGCTGAGAGTGTATGTGTCGGGACAAAATCTTTGGACATCTACCGATTACAGCGGATATAATCCGGAAGTTAATGCACGTCCCGGGAACTCACTCTCTCCGGGTGAGGATTATGGAACGTATCCACTGGCCAGAACGTTTTTATTCGGCCTGAATATAACTCTTTAATTACCCCTTTAATAGATATGAAATATGAAAAAATATAAACTTCTTCTAATAGCATCAGCCGCTTTTCTGTCGGTGTCCTGTACAGATAATTTTTTCGATTTGGAACCGAGCAGTAGTGTACCTACGGATAAGATATATAAGACGGCCGAGGATTTTAATGTAGCGGTTATAGGTTGTTATTCAAAGTTGCAGACACAGGTAAGCTATTTTACCGAGTGCTGTGAATATCGGAGTGATAATCTGTATTTGAGCGCTCCCACTACCGGAACGCAAGATCGGTATGATATAGACCAGTTTTCCGATAAACCGTCGAATGGTATCTTGCAGGATGCATGGGCTAATTTTAATAATGGTGTGTACCGTTGTAATCTGGTGCTGGATAAAATAGATGGAGCGGATTTCGATGAAGCGTTGAAAAAGCAGTATAAAGCTGAAGCCTTGTTTATCCGTGCCTTGACGTATTTTAATATGTACCGTTTATGGGGAGGAGTACCTATGACTGATAAAGTCGTAACCGTTTCTGAAGCGCTGGCGATCGGACGCAGTTCGGAACAACAGGTTTATGATTTTCTGACAGGTGATTTGAAGCAGATAATAGAAAATAATATGTTGCCTCAGTCGTACACAGGTACCGAAGTAGGGCGTATAACTTCGGGAGCTGCCAAAGCGCTGTTGGGTAAGGTGTATCTAACTTTCCATAAGTGGGAGGAAGCAAGGGATGTTCTGTCTCAGATTATAGGTAAATATAGTTTGATGTCTTCTCCGGACAAAGTATTCGATGTGGATAATGAAATGAATAATGAGGTCATTTTTGCAGTTCGTTTCAATAAGGATATAGAGGGTGAGGGGCATGGCTATTGGTTCTCCATAACCAATTTGAGCGATGATACCAACCAGACGGAAGCATTGAAAAAGTGTTATTCGGACGCTGATGATAAACGCAAGGAACTGATAGAATATACACAAGTGGAAAGCAAGGTCTTTGTGTTGAAAAAATTCAAGGATGTCAAGAGCGCCACTTATAATACGGTGGGTAATGACCAGATTGTTTTGCGCTATGCCGATGTACTGCTTATGTATGCCGAGGCTCTAAACGAAATAGAGTATAGCAACTCGCAGACCTCTGTTGCCATGAATGCTTTGAATGCGGTTCATACACGTTCATGCAGCTCTGCCATACAGATTGCAGAGCTTCCTGATAAGGATAGTTTCCGCAAGGCGATTATGTTGGAGCGTCAGCGCGAGTTCCCCTACGAAGGACATCGATGGTTTGACCTTGTACGAATGGGGGGCGCTAAAGAGGCCATGAAAGCGGAAGGACATGAAATTCAAGATTACCAATTCCTGTATCCTATTCCCAAAACGGAACTGGAACGTATCAATAATGAGAAACTTCTATGGCAAAATCCCGGATATTGATTCCTTGTTAAACTTAAAGAAACAGACAATGAAAAAAGTAATATATAGTTTATTTTTTGTCTTTGCGGCAGTTTTTACTGCATGTGAAGAAGAGCTGCCGAAGGCTAATTTTGATTTGTATGAATTGAAATCTTTAGAGGCAAGCGCCGGAGATATGAATGTAACTCTGACCTGGGAAGACTATGAAAACGCTCACCCATCCGAATATCTGGTTATCTGGACTACCGGAGCCGCTGAGGATGATGGCGGACAGATGACAGTAGGAGCTGACAAGAAAAGTGTAGTTGTAGAGAATTTGGTGAATGACATGACTTATGGTTTTTCCGTACAACCTCGTTATGCAGGTGGGCTGGCCGGTAAAACGTCTGTAAATTGTACTCCCAAGAATGCACGTTATCCTGTTACGGACTTAACGGCTACTGCTGGTAATGAGCGGGTGCGGTTGAATTGGATAAAGCCTAATAGTGAACGTTTTACGAACTATCAGATAACTGTGAGCCCGAATGGTAAGGTAATAACATTGGATGATACTTCATTGGAGTCTTATATCATTGAAGGATTGACTAATGATATGGAATATACTTTTAGTATGGTAGCTTCTTATCCTACGGGAAACTCTGAACCTGTTGAGGTTTCGGCTACTCCGGGAAAGGTTTCTCCTATTTTGGTTGATCAGTCTGAAAAGACGGAACTGACACTTTGGGAGCCTGTGACATTTACATTGAATGACATGTTTTTTATGGGAGGTGATGTACAGTCTGTAAATTGGGATTTTGGTGATGGAACGACATCTGTGGAACTAAGTCCAAAGCATGCGTATGGAGCTATTGATGAGTATGTCGTTTCCGTGACAGTGACTTACACGAACGGTACTGTTGATACAGGAAGCCTGAAAGTTATAATAGTAGATTATAAATGGAATTCGGTAGACTTGAAATTTGCAAATTATAATGGTGATGTAAAAGCGTCTAATCCGGTATTTTCATTAGATGGTAAAACAATGTATATCCCAACTACTGTGAAAGATTTGTCCGGACATCTATTTGCCATCGATGTTGCCAGTGGAGTTATTAAATGGGTATTTGCAATTGATTATTCCAATAATAAAGGTGGTGGTGGCGCATTGGTTGGAGATGATGGGATTATCTATCAATGTGTAGGCAACAATTCTAAAGATAATGTATATGCCATTAAACCTGATGGTACTAAACTTTGGTCTGTAAAATTAGATGCCGGAATTGATGCTTTTCCTGCATTATCAATAGATGGGAGTAAACTTTATTGTCTCACTAATAAGGCTACATTATATGCTCTTAATGCAGCAAATGGAGAGATAGAATGGGCCGAGGAATTAGATAAAAGCGGGATAGGAAGTGCAGTTGCTGTCGATAAAGCTGGGAATATTTATGCGGGTACCAATGCGAAAATTTACTCTTATACTTCGGAGGGAGAAAAGCGTTGGGAAACATCAGAAGAAACGAAAGTTACGGAAACTGGTGCGTTTGCTTTGAATGGAAAACATTTGTATGCAGCATTGAAAAGTAAAGGTGGATTGATATCGATCAATATGGATACAGGAGCAAGAGAATGGAGTTGTCCTGTTTCTACCGATGATAGTTACTTTCCTGTAGTGGACAAAGATGGGGTTATATATTTTACAGAAAAAAAATCTGCTAATGTATATGCAGTAGATCCGACTAATGGAAATAAAAAATGGACGAAGGGATTAACAACAACTTATAATTTAATTTATAATGGCCTTGCTTTAAGTGATGATGGTGTACTTTATATGGGAACTCAAAAAGGATTTGCTGTATTTGGATTGAATACTATTGATGGAGAAGTCAATAGTATGATACCTAATGTTGGACAAGTCATGGCAGGTGTTACGATTGGGCCGGATAAACGTCTTTATTGTGGTACTATCAAAGGAAACATCGGATCTATTAAGGCTTTGGCTATTGATAAGGTCTTTGAAGCATCCTCCTGGAGTATGCGTGGCGGCGACCTGCAAGGTACCAACCGTCAGAAGTAAATATGAATTTTAAAGATATAGAAAGTTTATGGACAATATAAGAAAAATAAAATATTTCCTTACCTGCTTATTAGCGGTAGGGCTCATGAGTTGCAGTAATGATAATGATGACATAACGACAGGATATGAAGGAATTCTTGATGACCTCTCGGAAGAAGTCAATGTTACAGTACAAGAATTGTGGAGCACGTCTCCACTTACTCTTGACGCAAAACGAACCGGAGCTTTAACTAAAATACAAGGATATGCAGATAATTGTTTAAGTGATTACTTTTCAACTTTTCTGAGCGGATATGATCAGACTAGTGAAAATATGGAGAAAGCAGACCCTATATTAATATATTATCGTAGTGCATTTGATCGTGTTTTGGAGGATATTAAAAATTCTTCAGTAGAAGAAGGCACCGTTGAATTGTGGCAACTGTACAATATGGGATATGTGATAAAAACGTCATCGGGTTGTTTCGCCATAGATATTTCTCATCGTTGGGCAAAAGAGTTGGCTCCTTATATTGATTTTTTATGTGTGACTCATAATCATGCCGATCATTATAATAAGGAACTGATTCAAGCGATGTTTGACCTTGGCAAACCGGTTCTTTCGAACTATCTGCAAGATGAGTCGTATGAATATACCTCTAAAACTCCGACAGATTATACAATCGGTAATTTTGCTATTCACACCAGCATAACCGATCATAATAATTCCGGTTTATCCAATTTCGTAACAGTCTTTTATATAGATTGCGGTGAAGACACCGGTAACTTTACTTTGATACATACGGGGGATTCAAATTTTAAACCGGAACAATTTACTAATATTGCATCTCATGTGAATGTCCTGATTCCACGTTATGCACCGAATGCCTTGACCGAAAATAATATTATTGGTACAGGTTTGGGACAGACGCTTCCTGATTATGTATTATTGTCTCATATACTGGAACTTGCCCATGCAGATACCGATTCGTCCAGATGGTCTGTTGAAATGGCTTTGGAACGTGCCTCAAAGATAAACTGTGAACAGACGTATGTGCCTATGTGGGGCGAAAAACTGGTTTGGAAGAACGGAAAATTGAACTAATGAGAAAGTATATACTTATGACAGTGTTGTCTACATTCTCATTCATTTGCCATGCGCAACAGTATGAGGTGGGGACAACCACTGCCATTTGGAAAAATCCGGTGGCAGCAGACTTCAAGAAAGCAAAAGAACAGGGTGTTCATTATGTAGAAGTAGCTTTTAATCAGTGTTATCGGGGTGTTCCGGTGGAAGAAGTAATACCTCGTATTAAAATGATGAAGAGTAAAATTGATAGCGCAGGTATGCAGGTGTGGTCCGTTCACTTACCTTTTTCACGGGTATTGGATATTTCGGTTTTGGATGATTCGCTCCGTGAAGAGAATGTTCGTTTTATGGCACGGATGATAGAACAATGCAGGCATTTTAAACCTGCACGATTAGTTTTACATCCCAGTTCAGAACCGATAGCGGATAGTATTCGTGCACAACGTATAAAAAATGCACGGCATTCTATTATTTATCTTAAACCATATGCCGACCGTATAGGAGCACAGTTGTGTATTGAAAACTTGCCACGTACTTGTTTAGGAAATACGCCTGAAGAATTGTTAAAACTCATTCATGATATTCCCGGTGTAAAAGTATGTTTTGATACAAATCATTATACGAAGGGTTCCACAAGGCATTTTATGGAGGTATTAGGTCAATATGTAGGAACAATTCATGCTTCGGATTTTGATTTGGTGAATGAGTGTCATTGGCTTCCTACTCAAGGGAAAATAGATTGGCAAAACTTTATGAGAGATTTGCGGAGTAACGGATATCAAGGAGTGTTTATGTATGAGGCAATGAAAGATTGCGATTATAACAAAATACGCCCTGTTCCATCCCGTATTCGTGAAACTTTTGAAAAGATAATAAGCGGTGTACAGTAAACTTATTAAAAAGAAACATATTATGAAAAGATTATATTGGTTTTTCTTATTGTTTGTTTTCACCCAGTTATGTTGGGGACAGAACAAAGCTGATGAAATTAGAAATACTTTTTTGAATGACAATCTATCTCAACTTTTAGTTGTTGCTCATCGTGGGGATTGGCGTAATGCTCCTGAAAACTCTTTGCAAGGAATTCAGAACTGCATTGATATGGGAGTGGATATGGTAGAAATTGATTTGAAAAAAACAAAGGACGGGTATCTTGTCTTGATGCATGATAAGCTGATTAATCGTACCATGAACGGGAAAGGGCGTCCTGAGGATTATACATTGGCAGAATTACAAATGTTGAGACTGAAGAACGGTGCCGGTTGTAAAACTCGTCATCAGATTCCTACCTTTGAAGAGGTAATGACATTGTGCAAAGGTAAGATAATGGTGAACGTGGACAAGGGTTATGATTATTTTAAAGATGCTTACGCCATCCTTGAAAAAACAGGTACGGTGGACCAGTGCGTCGTGAAAGCCGGTTTGCCTTACGAACAGGTCAAGGCGGAGAATGGCGATGTACTGAATAAAATGATTTTCATGCCTGTGGTGAATTTACATAAGGCGGATGCGGAAGCCGTTATTGACAGCTATCTTACTCACATGAACCCTAAAGCCTTTGAACTGGTGTTTAATAATGATGGTCCCGAAGTACAGCGGTTGATAAAGAAAGTGCGTGATAGTGGTGCAAAAATCTTTATCAACAGCCTCTGGCCCGAACTCTGTGGCGGACATGATGATGACCGTGCCGTGGAACTGTGTCAACCGGATGAGAGCTGGGGATGGATAATCGGTCAGGGAGCCCGCCTGATTCAGACTGACCGTCCCGCCCTGTTACTGGAATATCTAAGAGGCAGGAATTTGCATGAATAAAGATTGAGTGTTATGTTTAAGTCTATTATTGATTTTTACAGGGTATCGCAAGCGAAACCCTGTAGCGGCGGAGCTTTGTCCTCCAACTCGCTTTCTAGTGATTTCCGGCCTGAGGATAGACGGCGCTTGAAGCGTTTGCAATGGTCTACTTTTCTTGCCGCCACATTGGGTTATGGCATATATTACGTTTGCCGTCTGAGCCTTAATGTCGTGAAGAAACCGATAGTGGATGAAGGTGTCTTTTCGGAAACCGAACTGGGTATCATTGGCGCCGTCCTGTTCTTTACCTATGCTGTCGGTAAGTTTACGAACGGTTTCCTTGCGGACCGTAGCAATATCAACCGCTTCATGTCAACCGGTCTGCTGGTGACCGCATTGGTGAACCTTTGTTTGGGCTTTGTACACTCTTTCATCCTGTTTGCCGTACTTTGGGGTATCAGCGGTTGGTTTCAGTCTATGGGAGCTGCTTCCTGTGTGGTCGGTCTGTCCCGCTGGTTTACCGACAAGGAGCGTGGCTCTTTCTATGGCTTCTGGAGTGCCAGCCATAATATCGGTGAGGCAATGACCTTTATCATCGTCGCTTCCATTGTCAGCGCACTCGGATGGCGTTACGGTTTTCTCGGTGCCGGCCTTGTGGGTCTGATTGGCGCTTTGATTGTCTGGCGTTTCTTTCATGACACTCCCCAGAGCAAGGGTCTTCCGGCTGTCAATGCTCCTGCGGCTAAAAAGGCGATGGATTCTGTGGAAACGGACGAGTTCAACCGTGCCCAGAAGTCTGTTTTGAGAAATCCTGCCATCTGGATACTTGCTTTCAGCAGTGCTTTCATGTATATCAGCCGCTATGCGGTTAACAGCTGGGGTGTTTTCTATCTTCAGGCTGAGAAAGGTTATTCCACATTGGACGCGAGCTTTATCATTTCCATCAGTTCGGTGTGGGGCATTGTGGGGACGATGTTTTCCGGAGTTATCTCTGACCGTTTTTTCTGCGGGCGTCGTAATATTCCGGCCTTGATTTTCGGATTGATGAATGTTTTTTCCCTTTGTCTTTTCCTGCTTGTTCCGGGAGTGCATTTCTGGTTGGATGCCTTGTCTATGATTCTTTTCGGTCTGGGTATCGGTGTGCTGATTTGCTTTCTGGGTGGCTTGATGGCCGTGGATATTGCTCCCCGTAACGCTTCCGGTGCGGCTTTGGGTGTAGTGGGTATTGCGAGTTATATCGGTGCCGGTTTGCAGGATGTGATGAGTGGTGTCTTGATTGAAGGTAATAAGCGGTTTGTTAATGGTGTGGAGGTCTATGATTTTACCTATATCAATTGGTTCTGGATAGGTGCGGCATTGCTGTCCGTGTTATTGGCGTTGCTGGTGTGGAATGCAAGCAATAAAGAGTAGTGTTTTTTGTGTTATCGTTCTTTTATTATGTGCGTTATGATTATATTCGCAAAAAAAAAATTAGGAACTGATAATAAAGGAGGGATGCTATGCTTGCATATACATATATCGAACATGGAAGATTCGGGCTGTTGGACAAACCAACGCCCGATTTGAGAGATTCGCGCGACGCTATTGTTCGTGTAACACTTGGCAGTATCTGTACCAGTGATTTGCATATTAAACATGGTAGCGTGCCGCGTGCTGTCCCCGGAATAACGGTCGGGCACGAAATGGTGGGTGTTGTTGAACAGGTTGGGAGCAGTGTAATTTCGGTCAAACCGGGTGACAGGGTTACTGTAAATGTTGAGACTTTTTGCGGCGAATGCTTTTTCTGTCAACACGGATATGTGAATAACTGTACGGATGTGAATGGTGGTTGGGCATTAGGATGCCGTATTGATGGCGGACAGGCGGAGTATGTCAGAGTCCCTTATGCCGATCAGGGATTGAACCGTATTCCTGATTCGGTGAGTGATGAGCAGGCGCTTTTTGTAGGCGATGTGCTTGCAACTGGTTTTTGGGCGGCTCGTATCTCGGAGATTTCTGAAGAGGATACTGTACTTATTATAGGGGCGGGACCTACCGGGATATGCACTTTGCTTTGTGTGATGTTGAAGAAACCGAAACGCATTATTGTTTGTGAAAAGTCTTCCGAAAGGATTCGGTTTATTCGTGAGCATTATCCTGATGTGCTGGTGACAATACCGGAGAATTGTAGAGATTTTGTGCTTCGAAACAGTGAGCATGGCGGTGCTGATGTCGTGTTGGAAGTGGCTGGGGTTGAAGATACTTTCCGTATGGCATGGGAATGTGCTCGTCCTAATGCGGTCGTCACTGTAGTAGCCCTTTATGACAAACCTCAGCTCCTTCCCTTACCGGATATGTATGGTAAGAATCTGACTATCAAAACAGGTGGGGTTGACGGATGCGACTGCGCCGAAATACTCCGTTTGATTGAGGAAAGAAAGATAGATACTACGCCGCTTATTACACATCGGTTTCCTTTGGGGAAGATTGAAGAGGCATATCATATTTTCGAAAATAGATTGGAAGGGGTGATTAAGATTGCGATAGAAGGAAAATGAGAATTATACTATTACTTGTTGGAATCCGGTGCACGGAGTTGCCAAAAAGCTACGGCAGCGGCTGCTGCCACATTGAGTGAGTCGACATCATGTGACATGGGGATGCGTACTACATAGTCGGCTTCGGCAATCGTTTCGTATGATAGTCCGTCTCCTTCAGTTCCCATTATAATAGCTAATTTAGGCTCGGTTGCCAAAAGAGGGTTATCGATGGAGATGGAATCATCCGTTAGTGCCATAGCTGCTGTACGGAATCCTAAATCGTGAAGTTTGCTAAGGGTGGTATCCAGCCAAGTCCATGGTACCAGAAAGACTGACCCCATAGATACTCTTACTGCACGGCGGTTGAGCGGATCACAGGAAGTAGGAGTGAGCAATACAGCATCTATGCCAAGAGCAGCAGCAGAACGGAAAATGGCTCCGATATTGGTTGCATCAACTACGCCGTCTATTACCACGATGCGGCGGGCTTCCCGACATATTTCTTCGATGCTATGTGGTTTAGGGCGACGCATAGCGCAAAGAACACCACGGGTCAGAGTGTATCCGGTCAAGGTAGCAAGCAATTCTCTTTTACCTGTATAGACCGGAATATTTCCACAACGTTCAATGATAGTTGCAGCATCACCTGTGATATGCTTTCGCTCACATAAGAGAGCTAAAGGTTCATAGCCTGCATTGATAGCCACAGAAATAACTTTAGGACTTTCTGTGATAAAAATACCTTTGGATGGTTCGATACGATTGCGTAACTGTGCTTCGGTGAGAGTACTGAAGATTTCTACTCCTGGGTAGGATAGTGATGATATTTCGATGATGGGCATATTGCTATTTCTTGATGGTGTTATATGTTTTGGAGACTTTTACGCTAGGTTTTTATTATTTTCCGATGCAGCATATTTACATCACTGATTATCAGTGACCATTCATTTTAATCGGTACAACCTCTGTTTTGACAAATACACAGAATGTGGGGACAAATGCTAATCGTTGTATTTCATAGCTTTGCATATACGTGTTGTACCGCTTCTTTTCAACTCTTTTGTGGAATGTCCGCTATCAGATACAATGTATTGAGTGATAGGATATTTCCGCAGGTATGTTACAGAACGCTTGTTGAATACAAAGGTAGTGGTTTTCTTGGGATTTCGGTGGTTTGCGTTGTGTTTTTTTTATTAGTCAAGTACAATGAAATATTTGATTCATTGGAAAAAGTGTAGCAAAACTGAATTATTCGCTTGAAAAAGTGTAGAGCAGTGCTTGTATACTTTAATTTGTGGTTTTGAATCTTGCTATATTATACCTTATCTGATATAATGATGCTGATAATGAAATAAATTATACCTCTTGTGGTATAATATGAGATATTTATATTAACTTTGCACCCGAAAAGGTATAAAGTTGAATGTTTATGAACAATCTTTCTATTACGGTCAAGATGTTGCGAAAGCAGTATAACCTGACGCAAGAAGAACTTTCGTTGAAGTCGGGGGTCGGATTGCGCTTTGTGCGAGACCTCGAACAAGGGAAGGAAACGCTGCGTCTTGATAAGGTGAATCAGCTTCTTGACTTCTTCAATTATGAAATGGTTGCAACTTCTAAAATTGATAATCAATGAGGCAAGCTCATATATTTTACAAAGACCAATTGGCAGGGATTCTTACGGAAAACGATGCAGGATATGAGTTTCGTTATTTGCCGGAATATCTCTCTTTGGAAACGGCAAAGGCTGTCAGTCTGACATTGCCTTTACAGGAAGCGATTTATACAAGTTCTGTACTATTCCCGTTTTTCGATGGTTTGATTCCTGAAGGATGGCTGTTGGATGTTGCATTGCGGAATACAGACATCAGTATTCTTGACCGAATGTCGTTGCTCATGACCTGTTGTAAAGATTGTATCGGAGCGGTAAGTGTTGTTCCTGTGGATGAAAAGGAGGTGAGCCATGTGTAATTGTCTGTATTGTTATCGTCCTCTCCTAAAGGGGGAAAAGGATATGCACACGGCTTGTATAAAGAAGTTCTTTGGGACAACAACATTGCCTGTCCTTGATTATACGACAGAGCAATTAGATCAGCTTGCACTGCAGATTATTCAAGACCAAACCTCTTTGACTGGTGTCCAGCCTAAATTGTCCTTGCATCTGAATGAACATGAGGGCAGCAAACGATTGACCATTGTCGGACTGTGGGGAGGTTATATCTGTAAACCACAGACCTCGCAATATGAAATGATGCCGGAGGTAGAGGATTTGACCATGCACCTTGCGGAGGTTGCACGTATAGAGGTGGTTCCTCACACGCTGATGAGAATGGCAGATGATTCGCTGTGCTATCTTACTCGCCGAATTGACAGGACTCCTGCCGGAGAGAAGATTGCGATGGAAGATATGTGCCAATTGACGGAAAGGCAAACGGAGCATAAATACAAGAGCAGCTATGAGCGTATCGGCAAGGCTGTTTTGAAGTATTCGTCTTTGCCTAAAATGGATGTTACCAATTTCTTTGAGCTGGTACTTTTTTCTTGGCTGACAGGAAATAACGATATGCACTTGAAAAATTTCTCTTTGTATGAAGCAGCGGATAAGATACGTTTGACTCCTGCTTACGATTTGCTGAATGCAGCTATTATCAATCCAAAGGATGATGAAGAACTGGCATTGACCTTGAACGGGCGTAAGAAAAAGCTTCAAAGGGAAGATTTTATCAAATCAGCAGTCACTTTGGATATAGAGAATGTGATTGTAGAACGACTGATAAATAAGTATATCAAGCTATTGCCTAAGTTTGAGGCAGTCATTCAAAGTTCTTTTCTTAGTGCTGAATTAAAGGAAAAGTATGGCGAATTGTTGAAGGAACGAGTTGAGAGGCTTTCCACAAATGCTACAAAACGATAAATATACAATATTATGGATACATTAGGTTTTTCAAAAGTAACATCATTGTTCATCCTAACTTTAATAGAAAGAGACGATGGACAAAAGAAACAAATTTTGGAGACGCCAACAAATGGCACGTGTATTTAAGGCTCGCATGATTCTTTATGCTGCTTACGGGCATTGTATCATCCGTGAGGATGGAAGTCATTATGAACATCCTCATTGGTTTGAGTTGGCTAAAGAGAAATGGGCGCAAGTTTACAAGACTACTGGAACTCCGTGTAGTTGTTGGATGTGCAGAGGCATGGAATATGACCGTAAGGGGTACAAAAAAGAAACTTTACGGATTATTAGGGAATCAATGGAGTAGCCTAAATAATCATAAATTGGATCCATACGTATTTGTATAGTTCCAATTTATGATTTATTGTAATCATTTGTTTAGTTATTCGATTCTTTCGAATAACTGATAGGCAATAACATAATCGAAAATACTCATAAGACTTGATACGGATTACGACCTTTGTGAATTATTCCTTAATTGTGACTTCTTAGGTTACTATAATTCCGCAATTTGGGGATTCACATAACTGCCGTTACGAATAATCCATTGTTACCATGTATTATTTGAACAAAAGGTAAATCCTGTGATTGCTGCTCTTCCCTCAATTCTTCAAACTGCTTCTTGTCTGTGTCACTAGGAGTATTAAGTGCATTGGGGTGTGAATGCCACTCTCCTAAATAACGAACCTGATTATATGTTAGTTTCGTTATTCGCTTATACTCATCCGTTAAACCTTTGAAACCTCGGACAAACGACACGGATGTATGGATACTATCTTCTGGGGCTGGTTTCATATAATACACATAAATGCTATTGTGGTCACGGTCATAACTACCAAATAAGCAACCTCCAGTCTCCTTGTCAGGCGAAGCATTTACCATTATTTGTATCTCTTTTTCTACTGCATTTGAAATATAAACCTGAATATTACCCTGTGTTTCGAGATGCCAGTCTGTTATGGTCATTGGCAATCTTGACACTATCCCATTTTCAGCATCAAAGTGCCAAATACTCAAACAAGCTTGCCCCAACGCATAATATTTTCTAATTTGTTTAGAAATGATAGCCGACAACACACGTACATTCTCATAGTTAAGAATCATCGATTCTGATCTACAACTGAAAGTATTTGTACTGACAGTCTCAGTCTGTTCCAAATGATGGGCAAACCTTTCATCCACTATTAGATTACGATAATAATCCATCTCCAAAAAGTCGAGACGGGAAATTCTATCCTTGTCTTCTATTAGCAATACGACATCATCCCCCTTGGGGTTCAAGAATGAGGTACATTTACGGAAAGTACGTTCATCATTTGCAAGTTTCCTTTCAACAGCTATGGAAGTGCTAAAATCCATTAACAACTCAGTGTCTTTAAAAAGACGCTCTCTATCATTTCGACTTAACGTTAGAAAGTTTCCGTCTATGGCATTTATTTTCTGAAACAAGATGCCATGATAGCTATCTTTGATGGAACGAACCTTTGAGGTCATCACTTTGTCAGTGGTAAGCGTATGGCGACTAAGATTATGTGGCAACAATATATCACAATCTACTAAATTGATTTCTTCGGAGCATCCTTGTCTCACAAAATGGTCGATTACAGCAGATCCAAGTGTACCAGTCCCGACAACACTCACTTTCTTGAACCATTCTTTGATTCCATTATTGATGGCGTTTCCATTACGCGAGATCATGAACTCTAATAGTACAACTTCTACAGACAATTCATAAAACCATTTTTCAAACGCATCCTTGCTAAGAACTTTCTTTTTGTGTACTATATCTTTGGGAAAGCAATCTGTCTTTATGAGAAACAACTCTTGTGAAGTTTTTTTATTATCTTCGCTTGTTTGAGTGACATAGATCAATATAAGTAACGGAAGTGTAGCCTTCCCTGCGATGCTTTTTGTCAAAACAGCTAAGAGACTATCCGTTAGTGAGAAATGGCCTGTTGACTGAACGTCTTTCAAATCTCCCATCGTTTGGGGTATCCGTACAAAATTGCTTGCATGGATTTTTTCAGTGGGAATACCGACCAAATAATGGGTAGCTTTGTTCCTCTCTACAAACTCCAATGTAGAAGAAAACTTCGTCTTTTTTGAATACTTAATGTATGGATTGTTGTCAGAACGTTCATTCAAAATGCAGCAGACCTCTTGAAAACCAAAGAACACCTCTAACGGACGGTTTGGCTCATGTAATTTGTTTATGCTATTCAAGCTAAACCAACGTCTTATGGAATTTAAGAAATCGTGCGCATTAAACTGTGGTCGAATATCTGCAAATGCAACATCTGACACACATAATGATACTGGCCGTGTAAACGGCTTAGCATTTGAATGAGGAAGCTCCGTTGGAAAATCTTTTCTTAGTGCATAGACTTCTGGTATATTGATGTCTTCAGGATGGCAAATAATTGCAATTTCCTCCTCATCACATATTCTATAAATAGGCTCGTCTGGAATTTCAAGATGCGTCATACGCATTTTGATAATGGCATCCCCCTTGCCATTGACATAACACAGCACATCTTTTGTGTAAGGATGTGCTATGGCTGTCTTATAGATAGCTTTGGCTCTCGGAAGTTTTAGATGTTCACCTCTAATTGGAGAGCCATTTGTTATTTTATGGTTATAAGTTGTCATCTTCCAGCGCGTGGTGCAGGATTAGAAATAGATGATGCTCCCGCCACTGTAGAAATTTCTCTAAGAGTTTTTCCGTTTGCGGTAATCTTAAAAACAATGGGCTGTGGTATATTCCCCAATTTGCTATGTGTCGCAGTATTAAGGAAATGTGAAGAACCAGACTTCAGTTTCTTTATATATTGCTCTTTAGCTTCGTAGCAAGGGGGATTGTTATTATCGTCCTTGATTTCATTTGAAGAAGCGATAACATGAGCAGAATTACCAATCTGTTTGTCCAGTATAGCCTCAGCAGATGGTTTGATTTCCTCCTTGTTGTCTGAATCATTGAAGAATGACCAAGAGCAATGATGTGGTGCGAGGAAAATATTCCACTTTAATTTTTCTTCGTCTGTATTATTTTCAAGTATGTGTTGCCAGATTTCGTGTTCAGCATCACTGCCCATAAGCACACGGCTCTTGTAACCCGTGTATCCGTCTATTTTAAAACCAAACTGCACAACGATAGAAGTTGCATTCTTATCATCATACTTCTTACTAGTCTCAACATCTTCCTTAAATGGAGCATGAATGAACATTTCTAACCAAGATAAGTTTGCCCCATGAACAGTTGTTACGAGTTTGCCAGGAACGTAACAATATCTGCTGTCGAACTCTTTGTCTTTATCGTATCCGATAATTCTCAAATAGTTGCCTTTAGATCCATTGAAGTTCTCGTCATCATCGTATAGTTTTCTACGTCGTTTTGCTTCTTTGCGTATGTCTTCTGCTGGTGCAGATAAATCATTGTTTAAGCCACGAGGAGTAATCCACAATTCTTCTATGATAATTTCATCTTTGTTTTTGTTTTTATCATAATAAACCACATCACCATGATAAAAGTTTCCAGCAAATCCTTTGCAATGATCGTCATGAGGGTGAGTGCTGATGAATAGGTCAACATACGGACGTCCTGCGGCATCCTTATGCAACTCTTTCAGCAAATCAGCCTTTACATCAAACATCACTTGTTTTCCATTACTATCGGTTAAATCAGCCAATATTTGGCAATCAACAATTATGGTCTTACCGTTATCTAACTTAATCAACGTGCAATCAGCGTTACCCACTGGATAATACTTAATAATATGTTCCATAGCTTAACTTTTTTAGTAATTATTCTTATCGTCATCCAAATTCAGAAAGACGTTATATAGTCTCTTTGCATATCTTCTACCATTTGTATATGCAAACCATGTGGTAATAAATGAGACTATAACACAGATGATTCCTCCCCACAAGAAAAAACGTCCAAGTGGTAGTGGCATGCCCCAAATGTTGATAACTGCAAGAGTAAACAAAACAATACCATCTAGAAATATTGCCGCAGTTAGGTTGCGATAAAAACCATATCTGATTCTCCGCAAACACACCTAATATTTTTAGTATATTAGCGCTCAATCTGAATGTTCACTTCCACATGCTGTTTCTCGACGGTGTGTATGTCGAGCAATCCCACGGCTCAGCGCGTTTCCGCTGGGTCAAGGCGCCGACCAGCCCAGAGCTCACCCAGCTGACGCACACCATCGCCCACCGGGTGGGTCGCTATCTGGAACGGCAAGGCCTGCTGGAACGGGATGTCGAAAACAGCTATCTGGCCTCGGATGCGGTGGATGACGACCCGATGACACCCCTGCTGGGGCACTCGATCACTTACCGTATCGCTGTCGGTTCACAGGCGGGGCGAAAGGTGTTCACTTTGCAAACTCTGCCGACCAGTGGTGATCCGTTCGGTGACGGGATTGGCAAGGTAGCCGGGTCCAGCCTGCACGCCGGCGTGGCGGCCAGGGCCGATGAACGCAAGAAGCTCGAACGGCTGTGCCGGTACATCAGCCGCCCGGCGGTATCCGAGAAGCGGCTGTCGTTAACACGAGGCGGCAACGTGCGCTACCAGCTCAAGACGCCGTACCGGGACGGCACCACGCACGTCATTTTCGAACCATTGGATTTCATTGCAAGGCTGGCCGCCCTGGTACCGAAGCCCAGAGTCAACCTAACCCGCTTCCACGGGGTGTTCGCACCCAACAGTCGGCACCGGGCGTTGGTCACGCCGGCAAAACGGGGCAGGGGCAACAAGGTCAGGGTGGCTGATGAACCGGCAACACCAGCACAACGGCGAGCGTCGATGACATGGGCGCAACGGCTCAAGCGTGTTTTCAATATCGACATCGAGACCTGCAGCGGCTGCGGCGGCGCCATGAAAGTCATCGCCTGCATTGAAGACCCTATAGTGATCAAGCAGATCCTTGATCACCTGAAGCACAAAGCCGAAACCAGCGGGACCAGGGCGTTACCCGAAAGCCGGGCGCCACCGGCTGAGCTGCTCCTGGGTCTGTTTGACTGACGAGCCTGAAGGCCAACGATACCAATCAAAATGCTGCGTTCACAGCGCCGCGGCAGGGATCCGCCGTGCTGGTTGTCGGAAAAGGAGCCGCTAGTGGGAAAGAGGAGGGTAAATTTTCAGCGTTGCTGGCTCCCCGTCAGCCGGATTGGGTTGCATCGCAGGGGTGTCGAAAGAGTCAACTGCGGTCCAAAGCTGTTGGACTTGGGTGAAAAGGGCGTTTATTCTTCCTATACGTTGTCGGCAGCGGGCCAAAAAGGAATACGTCCATGCCCATCGAGGTGAAACCGGCTGTGAGCGCGGGTTCAAGCATATAGCCCGACAGGCGCGTATCCTTGCCGATCACGACACGATGGCGGTGGTCACCGCGACGAAAGACACGGCCAGCCGCCATGCCGACGCGCAAGGCGGTTTCCGCCGTCATCGCGCCTTCGTTGGCTTTGCCACGAATACCGTCTGTGCCGAAATATTTGCGCACCATAAGGTCGATTATCCTGTCGTCGGGTCGCCCTCAAAGGGGACATGCCTGCTGAACCGCGAATATAGAGAAATATCCCGAATGTGCAGTTAACGAATTCTTGCGGTTTCTTTCAGCGCCGCCAATACCGCCAGCCCGTCGCGCAAGGGGCGCGGCTCGTGTGTGCGGATGAAGTCAGCTCCACCTGCGGCGGCGGCAAGCTCTGCAGCGAGTGTCGCGGCCCCGACATCCCCCGGACCACGGCCTGTGAGCGCGCGCAGAAAGGATTTGCGCGAAACAGACAGAAGCACCGGCAAATCGAAGCGCAGCCGCAATTCATCGAACCGCGCCAGCACCGAGAGCGAGGTTTCGGGAGCAGCCCCCAGAAAAAACCCCATGCCGGGATCAAGGACAAGGCGGTTGCGTTTGATACCGGCACCCGTCAGCGCCGCGATGCGCGCGTCAAAGAACGCCGCAATGTGATCCATGATGTCGCCAGCGGGTGCCTCGCGCCGATCTGCCTGCCCGTCTTGCACCGAATGCATAACGACGAGTTTGGCAGATGATTTCGCCAATTGCGGATAGAACGCAGCGTCTGGAAAACCGCGAATATCATTGAGATAGGCCACACCACGCGACAAGGCATAGGCTTGCGTCGCGGGTTGATAACTGTCGAGCGAGACGGGAATGCCATCTGCCTTGAGCGCGTCCAGCACCGGCGCGATACGCGCGATTTCTGTGTCGGACGAAACAGGCGCGGCGTCGGGATTGCTGGATGCCGGACCGAGGTCGATCACATCTGCCCCCTCGGCCATCAGCTTACGCGCCTGCGCAATGGCTGCGTCTGGCGCCAGATACCGGCCTCCATCGGAGAAACTGTCCGAGGTTATGTTGACGATGCCGAAAATGATGAGCGATTTATTCATGGGGGCTTCTATAAACCATAAATGCAGTTATAATCGAACAGTATATCATCGAATCTGGTTACATCCAACAACCAGTTAACAGTTTCATCTACACGCTTTGCATATTTATTGTTCTTGTAGGTCTTGTTTTTTATAGACTGAAGGTCTATTCCCTTTTTGCATTTAATTTTCTTTCGTATAGCGGTTTTGTTTTCCTCTGTAAACTCATTGTCGTCAGCATAAAGCATCGCAATAGTTGGCTTCAGCCTGTTGCAAAACAGAATTTTGCCAGGATATACCAATGAAATGTCTCTTAGCACAAGGCGCAACAAGAAAAATAGTGCAGAACTGATAGTTCCCAATGACAAGACATAGACCAATGCCTTGCCCCACATCTTAGTTTCAAGGAATTCATCTATTCCCATCGCTAATCCAACAAAAATCGGGACTACGAGGAATATATAGGCAGGTTTTATACGTGCCTTACTATAATAAACCTTGTTACGCTTTTCTTTTGTCTCTTTGTCAACCTGTCGCATATATTTTAATTTGCTTTATAATAACACAAACACCAATAACCTGGATTATTTGAATCCTTGGGTGCTTCTTCCTTGTTGAAGTATTCTTGGTTATATGCATCCGCAAATGATTTGTTAGAGCAACTCACATGCATTTCGCCATTATTGCGGATGTCTATCAAGATGTTTCCTCCTTGATTGTTCTGAATGTGCTCCAACCCTCGACTATTCCATTTGTCGTAAGCCAAATGTTGGCACTTCGCATTGCCAATTAGTGTGAGTTTGGGATTCATAATATCCAAAAAAGTAAAATCTTTGTCACTGTCTCTGCCATGATGAGGAGCTATAAGCACGTCTAGGTTGGCAATATCATCTTTATGGTGTTCAAGTAAATGATTTATAGTCCCCATTCCTGCGTCTCCACAGAAAAGAAGTTTTCGTCCTTGAATACAATAGAGAATAACATAGGAAGAGTCGTTCCAATCTCCTGCCGCCTCTGCTGCCTTTATTAGTTCCTTCGTTGGGGAGAGTATCTTGAGGTAGTCATCAGATAATGCACCATTATCATCCTCTGCAAAGTATTTAGCGGTAGTCCCATCATAGAATGTTAAAGATTTTGGATTATATTCACTTTTGCGCAACCGTTGATAGCAGTCCCAATCCTCTTTCTTATAACGTCCACAATTACCATACTCATCAAAACTTTGCTCTTTGGTATTTGTTGTATCCCAGAAATTTATGATTAGCTTGCTGTTTGCAAGATTCTTCAAGCCGTCCATGTGATCCATATCTGGGTGAGTCTGAATGTATCTGAAGATGTCTGACATATGCCATCTTTTTATATATTCCACAGGATTTGTTGGATATGCTTTCATGTTGAAGTTTCCCTTGATAGTATTGACTGACTCTGTACTAAAGGTAACACCAGAGGACTGTTGCTCAACAATGTTTCCGCAACAAATATCAATCATAGTAACCTTTCCATTATCATGCTGAATAATAGAGCAGTCACCTTCATCAACGTTTAAAAAGTGTATCTTTGCCATAGGCGATATATCTTTAATTGGGAGCAATATCACTCCGTCATAAATAGTAGCAAATCTTATACCTATGGCTCATTGAATAAATAAGCTGGTAAAATTGACGGATATTTCGTTGGTCTTATGTCAAATTGACATGGTTGGCATCGGCTTAAATGTCACATATGGATTTTTTTTAGATTTTTATAATGTTCATCTACCAATAGACTTACTTCATCCATTGATATTTCTCCCTCAATATGTTTACGAGCTGTTTCAATGAGGAAATCGGATACACGCAGATTGTCAACAGCCTGCAAACCTATGGACGTTCTCTACAATTTGGCTCGCTCACGCTTGTCCAAATCTTTATCATTCAAGTATTCATCAAATACATACATGTCCTTATCATGTTTTGCTCAGAATTCTGTTTTTCAGAACACAAAAGTACAAAAATTATCCCGGTTATCGAATATAATTCCCTATATTTGCATCATAAAATAGTATCAAAGAATGAAACTGAATAGAATAAAGGCTGTGCTTTCGGAAAAAGGCATTTCTCAAACATGGTTAGCCAAACAATTGGATAAAAGTTTTAGCATGGTCAATGCTTATGCTTGCAATAGGATTCAACCTAATTTGGAAACGCTTCAGCGGATTGCCGAGATTCTACAGGTTGATTTAAAGGATTTAATAACCGATAAAAAAGAAAGACTGCAATAGAGCTTAAAGCGATTCGGTAGTCTTAGTGGATGTAATTGTACTCTATGCAAGATTGAAAATGCGCTGAATATCAGGATGCTAAATGGTAAGATAAATAAGTAGTAACTACTCATAATAAGGCAAGGATATGTCAACACAAAGTGAAGCGGCATTGGAAGCCGGATTGATAGCCACTCTTCAACAGATGGACTATGAATATGTCCAAATTGTAGAAGAGGATAATATGTATGCTAATTTTAAACGACAGTTGGAGGTTCACAATCGCAAACGTTTAGAGGAACATGGGCGTAGTGAATTTACGACAGAAGAGTTTGAGAAGATTCTCATATACCTTGAAGGTGGTACTCGCTTTGAAAAGGCAAAGAAACTCCGTGACTTATATCCGCTTGATACGGCTGATGGACAGCGTATATGGGTGGAATTTCTAAATAGGCAGCAGTGGTGTCAGAATGAATTTCAGGTTTCCAACCAAATCACGGTGGAAGGACGTAAAAAATGCCGTTATGATGTGACGATTCTAATTAATGGTTTGCCACTTGTGCAGATTGAATTGAAACGTCGTGGCGTGGAACTTAAACAGGCATACAATCAAATACAGCGTTATCACAAGACTTCGTTTCACGGATTGTTTGATTATATCCAGTTGTTTGTTATATCCAATGGTGTTAACACTCGCTATTTTGCCAATAATCCAAATAGTGGGTATAAGTTCACATTCAACTGGACAGATGCCGCCAATCATCCATTCAATGAATTGGATAAGTTTGCTGTATTCTTTTTGGAAAAATGTACACTTGGCAAAATCATAGGAAAGTATATCGTGCTGCATGAGGGTGACAAGTGTTTGATGGTACTTCGTCCTTACCAATTCTATGCGGTAGAGAAGATTTTGGATCGTGTACAAAACTCCAATGATAATGGTTATATCTGGCATACAACAGGTGCTGGAAAAACATTGACCTCATTCAAGGCCGCACAACTTGTATCAGAATTGGATGATGTGGATAAGGTGATGTTTGTTGTTGACCGTCATGACCTCGATACTCAGACGCAATCGGAATACGAGGCGTTTGAACCGGGTGCAGTGGATAGTACCGACAATACGGATGAACTCGTGAAGCGACTTCAAAGCAATTCCAAAATCATCATAACCACCATTCAAAAACTTAATGCGGCAGTTAGTAAGACTTGGTATAGCAGTAAGATTGATGCTATCCGTCATTCACGCATCGTGATGATTTTTGATGAGTGTCACCGTAGTCATTTCGGGGATAGCCATAAAAAGATTATGAAGTTCTTTGATAATGCCCAGATTTTTGGCTTTACGGGAACACCTATCTTTACTGAAAATGCAGTGGATGGACATACGACAAAAGAAATTTTCGGCAATTGTCTTCATAAATATCTCATCAAAGATGCTATTGCTGATGAAAATGTGCTCGGCTTCCTCGTGGAGTATTATCACGGTAACGAGATTGTAGATAACGATAACCAAGCTCGTATGGAGGAGATAGCAAGATTTATCCTTAACAACTTTAATAAATCTACATTTGATGGAGAGTTTGACGCATTGTTTGCTGTGCAGTCTGTTCCTATGCTTATCCGCTATTACAAGATTTTCAAATCATTGAATCCTAAAATCCGTATAGGTGCAGTATTTACATACGCAGCCAATAATAGTCAAGATGATGAACAGACCGGTATGGGCACGGGAAAATATGTCAGCGAAAATGTGGGCGAAGCAGATGAACTGCAATCCATTATGGATGATTATAATGAAAACTTTGGTACATCTTTTACCACAGAGAATTTCCGTGCTTATTATGATGATATCAACCTGCGCATGAAAAAGAAGAAAGCGGAAATGAAACCGCTTGACCTTTGTCTTGTCGTGGGAATGTTCCTTACAGGCTTTGACAGTAAAAAGCTGAACACGCTTTATGTGGATAAGAACATGGAATATCACGGGTTGTTGCAAGCGTTCAGTCGTACCAACCGAGTGTTGAACGAGAAGAAACGATTCGGTAAAATCGTATGCTTCCGTGACCTGAAAAACAATGTTGATACGTCTATAAAACTGTTTAGCAATTCCGACAATCCTGAAGATATAGTACGTCCTCCGTTTGAAAAAGTAAAGCAGGAGTACAAGAGTTTGGCAACAGATTTTCTGCAAAAATATCCAACGCCAAGTAGTATAGACCTTCTACAAAGTGAAAATGACAAGAAGAATTTTGTACTTGCGTTCCGTGACATTATTCGTAAACATGCAGAAGTTCAGATATACGAAGATTACAGCGAGGATGCTGAAGACCTCGGTATGACCGAACAGCAGTTTAACGATTATAAGAGTAAATACCTTGATATTACAGTTGGGTTTATTGATCCACCTGCTACACCGTCAACTGTTGCGGAAGATCCTGCCCCATACGGGAATAATCAAGGGCTGGAAGACATTGATTTCTGTCTTGAACTTCTGCATAGTGACATTATCAATGTGGCGTATATTCTTGAACTCATTGCGGAACTTGACCCATATAGCGATGATTATTCAGAAAAGCGCAAGCATATCCTTGATACAATGATTAAGGATGCTGGAATGCGAGGCAAAGCAAAACTCATCGACGGCTTTATTCAAAAGAATGTAGATGAAGACAAGGAAAACTTCATGAATGGGCGCAATAGAGCAGATGGAACAAATGAATTAGAGGAACGTTTGAACCAATATATTGTGTCAGAACGCAATAAGGCTGTAAGTGATTTGGCTAATGATGAACAAATTTCTGCCGAAGTGCTTAATCTTTACATAAAAGAGTATGACTATTTGCAAAAAGAACAGCCTGAGATTATACAAAAGGCATTGAAAGAAAAGCATCTCGGTCTTATCAAAACTCGCAAGGCTTTGACGAGAATTATGGAAAGATTGCGTAGTATTATAAAAACGTTTAATTGGGAATAATTAAAAGTTATTCAATCATGAAATTAGGTAAACTGGAGCAGATAACAGACCTTCGTTCTGTCTGGAAACATGAAGCCAAAGATTTTACTCCTTGGCTTGCAAAAGAAGAGAATTTGGAAATTCTCAGCGAGGCTGTAGGTATTGATATAGTCGTTGAAGAACAGGAATCCAATGTAGGCGATTTCAGTGTTGATTTATTTGCGACAGAGGAGGGGACGGGACGACGGATAATCATTGAGAATCAGCTAGAGGAAACAAATCATGACCATCTTGGCAAAATCATAACGTATGCTTCAGGTAAAGAAGCTGAAGTAATAATTTGGATTGTCAGAAAAGCACGTGACGAGCATAAACAAGCAATAGAATGGTTAAATCAGCATACGGATGACAAGTTCGAGTTTTTCTTAATAGAAATAGAATTGTGGAAAATCAATGATTCAGAACCTGCACCTAAGTTCAATATTGTAGAACGACCTAATACTTGGGCAAAGGCAATGAAAAAGACAGCAGCACTTTCAGAAACAGAAAACTTGAAATTAGCATTTTGGGAAAAGTTCAACAACGAAGCTCCAAAACACTCTGCCTTTATAAGGGAATTTAAGCTGCGTAAACCACAAGCTCAGCATTGGTATGACCTAGGTTTAGGATCATCAGCATATCATCTTTGTATGACATTAAATACTAAAAATAATTGTTTGTCAGCAGGATTGTATGTTAATGAGGACAAGGATATCATTACCCGATTTAAGTCAAATGAAGAATTGGTATCTAAAATATTAGGGATTATAAATCCTAATGAAATAGAATGGCGACTAGATGAAAATAAAAAGGCAAGTCGTTTCCTTATTCTTCATCCTATGGGGGATATGAATGATAAAGATAATTGGGATAATGGATGTGCATGGCTTTGTGATATGTGTGTAAAAATCAAACAAGTAGTAAAAGAAATACTAAAATAATATGAGCGAAGAATTACAGCAGAAACTCCGTGACCAACTTTGGGAGGTTGCAAATCGTTTGCGTGGTAATATGTCGGCAAGCGACTTTATGTATTTTACATTAGGTTTCATCTTCTATAAGTACTTGTCGGAGAAAATAGAGAAGTATGCCAACAATGCCTTGGTGGATGATGAAATAACCTTTAAGGAATTGTGGGAAATGGATGATACAGATGCGGTTGAACTACAAGAAGAAGCGAAAAATCAATGCTTGGAGAATATTGGTTATTTCATAGAACCAAAATTTTTGTTTTCGTCAGTAATTGAGGCTATCAAGCGTAAAGAAAATATCTTGCCTATGCTCGAACGTTCATTGAAGCGTATTGAAGACAGTACGTTGGGACAGGATAGTGAAGAGGATTTTGGCGGATTGTTTTCGGATATAGACTTGGCATCGCCTAAATTGGGCAAGACAGCTGACGATAAAAACACGCTCGTTAGTAACGTTCTTCTTGCATTAGATGATATAGACTTCGGAGTAGAGGCATCGCAGGAGATTGATATTTTGGGTGATGCTTACGAATATATGATTTCGCAATTTGCCGCAGGAGCCGGGAAAAAGGCTGGAGAGTTCTATACTCCGCAGGAGGTCAGCCGTATCTTAGCAGAAATTGTTTCCATCGGACACCAGCGTTTGCGCAATGTATATGACCCTACTTGCGGTAGTGGCTCGTTGCTTCTTCGTGCTGCCAATATCGGAAATGCAGTTGATATTTATGGACAGGAAAAGAATCCTACAACTTATAACCTTGCCCGAATGAATATGTTGCTTCATGGCATCAGATTCAGCAACTTCAAGATTGAGAATGGTGATACACTTGAATGGGATGCGTTTGGTGATACTCAGTTTGATGCTGTAGTTGCAAATCCTCCGTTCTCTGCAGAATGGAGTGCTGCCGACAAATTCAATACTGATGATCGTTTCAGCAAAGCAGGAAGGCTTGCACCACGTAAGACTGCCGATTATGCTTTTATCCTGCACATGATTTATCACTTGAACGAGGGCGGTACAATGGCTTGTGTTGCTCCGCATGGTGTACTATTCCGAGGAAATGCGGAGGGCGTTATCCGGCGTTTCCTTATAGAAAAGAAAAACTATGTGGATGCTATTATAGGATTACCTGCAAATATTTTCTATGGCACAAGTATTCCGACTTGTATTCTTGTTTTTAAGAAGTGCCGTAAAGAAGATGACAATATTCTGTTTATTGATGCAAGCAAGGAGTTTGAAAAGGTAAAGACTCAGAACAAGCTCCGCGAGCAGCATATCCAAAAGATTGTCGAGACTTATCGTGACCGCAAGGAAATAGAAAAGTATAGTCACCTTGCCTCTCTTCAAGAAATAGCCGAGAATGATTACAATCTGAATATTCCCCGTTACGTTGATACCTTTGAAGAGGAAGAACCTATCGACATAAAGGCTGTAATGGCAGAGATAAAGGAGTTGGAAGCCAAACGTGCTGAACTCGACAAAGAGATTGAAGTGTATCTGAAAGAATTGGGACTGGTAGAATAGTTCAGAAAAGTAATAGCAATGGGTGAAAATGACAACATACCTCAGATGCCACCTTCATTTGAGAATATATGCCGCAAGGATGAAAACGGGAATGAATACTGGAGTTCTCGTGACCTTTGTGGTGCGATGGGTTATTCTGCTTATTGGAAATTTCAACGAGTCATAGATAAAGCCATTAAAGTAGCCGGAGAAAAAGGAATGAATGTGGACGAGCATTTCAACCAAGCGGTTGATATGGTCAAGATAGGAAACGGCTCATTTCGCAAGGTAAATATATTCCGACTCTCTCGTATGGCATGTATGATTATTGCGGAAAATGCAGATGGCAAAAAGTTGCTCGTCCAACAGGCACGAGGCTTTTTCTCACAATCTGTCTCAATGGCTGAACTTATGCATAATTCGCTAAGTTCTAATATATTGTTGTATAAAACAGCACAAGGAGAGGCACGTGTAGAAGTCATTTTCAATAGCGAAACATTCTGGATGTCACAAAAAAGGATGGCGGACTTGTTTGGGGTTGATGTCAGAACCATAAATTATCATCTCGGACAAATTTACGAAACAGGAGAACTCTCCAAAGAGGCAACTATCCGAAAAATTGGGATAGTTCAAACAGAAGGAGACCGGGAAGTGGAACGTATGCCGCTATTTTACAATCTCGATGCTATTGTTGCAGTGGGGTATAGAGTAAATAGCTATCAAGCTACTCAATTCCGTATTTGGGCTACTTCAGTGCTGAAAGAGTTTATCATTAAAGGATATGCCCTTGATGATGAGAGACTGAAACAGGGCAAACATTTTGGGAAAGACTATTTTGATGATTTGCTTGAGCGTATTCGTGAGATACGCACCTCAGAGCGCAGATATTACCAAAAGATAACAGACATTTATGCAGAATGTAGTGCGGATTATGACCCGAAATCAGAAGATACAAAGTTGTTCTTCAAGATGGTACAGAATATGATGCACCTTGCCGTTACCCATCATACGGCTGCGGAAATTATCTATCAACGGGCTGATTCCGAGCAACCTTACATGGGACTTACCACGTGGAAGAAAGCTCCTGACGGAAGAGTGCAAAAGTCTGATACCATCGTCGCAAAAAATTACCTGTCAGATTCTGAATTGTCCCAGTTGAATCTTATCACAACTGCATTTCTTGATATGGCAGAATCACGTGCTGCACGTCATATCGTTTCAACTATGGATGATTGGAAAAAGTTCCTTCAACAATATCTTGCAACGATGGATTACGAGCCGTGCGATACAGCCGGAAAAGTGACACAAGAGGAAGCAAGAGATAAGGCTTATAGCGAATACGAAAAATATAAACTGATTCAAGATAAATCATACATATCGGATTTTGACCGTTTTAATGAGGGTAATGATGAAACTCCATTGCTTCCATTTGACTTGAATCCTATAAAATAATGACAACTATGGCAATAGATAATAAAGAAAAAGAAGTCCTTAATGTTCCCCCTTTACGATTTCCAGAGTTTACTGGGGAATGGCAGTGCAAGGCTAT
>ERZ791899.118-NODE-118-length-111791-cov-16.686368_pt1 | contig 111791 bp, 94 predicted proteins | sample MGYA00510151_ERZ791899 | MGnify/ENA primary metagenome ERZ791899 (study PRJEB30046, sample SAMN00792118) | human gut metagenome | study: EMG produced TPA metagenomics assembly of the A metagenome-wide association study of gut microbiota in type 2...
CGCCTAAAGCGTCTGGAAGCACGTGACTTCAGTCATGTGAGGATATAATTCACTACAGGCAATATATAATAAGCATAGAAGAACCGCAGCCACTGAAATTTCCAGTGTCGTCGCGGTTCTTCTTTTCTTGTAAAAACAATGCCGTCATGTTATGATGAGTGCACAGAGAGTAAGAGTATTGTCTACAGGAAAGGAGCTGGAATGATGCCATTACTGGAGGAAAAAACCTATACTATAGAAGACATCTATCATTTATCAGATGGAGAACGTGCAGAATTAATTCATGGACAATTATATATGATGGCTCCGCCAAGTTATGTTCATCAAACGCTTTCCATGGAGATTGCGGGAACAATCCGGGATTATATCAGGCGGAATAGAGGAAGATGTCAGGTGTTGTCTGCCCCGTTGGCGGTGAATCTAAATGCAGATGATAAAACATATGTGGAGCCGGATATCAGTGTGATCTGTGACAGAAATAAAATTTCGGATAAGGGGATTCAGGGTGCTCCGGACTTTATTGTGGAGATTGTATCGCCGTCCAGCCGCAAGATGGACTATTCTACGAAAAATGCGATATATGCGGATGCCGGGGTTCGTGAATACTGGATTGTAGATCCTCTGAAAAAAAGAACGACGGTATACTATTATGAACAAGATGCGGCACCTATGATTGTGCCATTTGACCAGCCTGTAACGGTGGGGATTTATGGTGATCTTCAGATTACGATTTCCAGGCTGCTGCAGGATTTTGATCTTTGATGATATGGAGATGAAAAAAGGTGGAGGAAACCGGAAATGCTGACATGTATCAAATCACAACGCCAGAGAACAGCAGCAGAGTATGCGCTTAAGGTTATCCAGTCATCATGCATAAAACCGTATATTCAGTCGATTTATTTATATGGTAGTTGTGCTCGTGGAGAAGAAAAATACAGCAGTGACGTTGATTTGTTCCTGGAATTGTCAGAGTCGTTTCGTTCCCGGCCGGAATTAAAGAAATATATCTATCTTTTGAAGTCGGAAGTTTCATCAGCAGAATTGGATGATGCAGAGACTGATCTGAAAGTTGTGGTAGGGGATGAATGGAAGAAGAATAAAATGTTATATTATGCGAATGTGCGAAAGGAAGGAATTCAAATATGGCCTTAAGCAGCTACTTTGACTTTGCGGAAAATGATTTTCAATATTTTAAAGCGTCTTATGAGGCCGGTATTGTTGCGAATATGATGGGAGCCATGGCGCAGGGGATATGCGAAAAGTATATGAAACATTTGGTTTCAGAATATTACAAACCAGATAATTCTATTCAGCAGAAAGATTTTGAAAATATTTTGCGTACACATAGTCTTAATAGATTGATGAAGTTTTTGAAGGAAAATATGAATTTGGAGTTTTCTAAGAGTACACAAACATATATGAGAATGATAGATGGATTTTATTTCTCAACCAGATATCCAGGTGATGACAGTATAGAGATTGACCGTGATGATGTGGAAATGTGTAATGAAGCGGCAAAAATGTGTCGTAAGGAAATTATGGAATTTGAGAAAACATTCAAATAAAGTAAATGAAGTAAAACAGATACGGTCATGTTATGATGGAGACACAAAGAGTAACAGTGGAATCTATATTTACAGACTATATGAAAAAGACAATCAGTGTGCGCGATACATTTGTAAAAAAAGCAACAAAAGAAAACTTTTACTATGGAATTCTACTTGGAATTTTGGGATTTAAATCGGGTTGGAGAGTGAATTCAAATAAGGAAGCAGGAGATGGATTCAGTGATATTCTAATTAGAATTGACGATTCGGATGTGGGAATTGTTATTGAAGTAAAGTATTCTGAAAATGATACAGGAGATATAGAATGTAGGAAAGCAATCACTCAGATAGATCAGAAGAAATATGCAGATGAATTAAGAGATAACGGCATTGGAACTATTTGGAAATATGGAATTGTCTGTAATAAAAAGAAATGTCGGGTATATGATGCCGCTTATGAGAAAGCTTGACGAGCTTGATGAGAAAGTAAAGAAACATCAGGAAAAATTGTAACATATATAGCTGCGGTGAATATTCTATTAAGGAAGCAATGCGTTGAGGATGTTTGTATGGCTTTTTTTGATAAAGAAATGCATATGCAGAAGGAGAATGTGGATACGGGGCGGTATCAGGTGGTGGTGCTGGACCGGCTGAATAACCGTCCGGTAGAGAATGCAAGAGTCAGGATCTCTTATACAGGTGCGCCGGACAGCGTCATTGAAGAGGTGGTGACAGATTCCTCCGGCCGGACACCGGTTCTTGAATTAAAAACGCCGCCGCTGGAATATAGTATGGAGCCGGTAGAAGAACAGCCTTATGCAGAATATACGGTGCAGATCGATGCGGAAGGTTTTGAACCCAAAGAAGTAGCGGGCAGTGAGGTTTTGCCGGATGTTTTGTCCAGACAGCCGGCAACTTTAAATGCTATGGAACAGGGAGAAAGCTACCAGCGGGTGGTGATTCCGCCACACACATTGTTTTATAAATATCCACCTAAAATAGAAGAATCTGAGATTAAGCCGGTGAATGAGACGGGAGAGATCGTGCTGAGCAAGGTTGTTATTCCGGAATATATTGTAGTACATGATGGCCCGGTAAGTGATTCTTTGGCAGAGAATTATTATGTGCGTTACAGAGATTATATCAAAAACGTAGCCAGCAGCGAAATCTATGCCACCTGGCCGGACGATACGATCCGGGCAAATGTCCTGGCGATTATGTCGTTTACGTTAAACAGAGTTTATACTGAGTGGTATCGGAATAAAGGATATGATTTTACCATAACTTCTTCCACTGCATATGACCATAAATGGATCTATGGCAGAAATATTTTTGACAGTATCGACCGCATTGTAGATGAATTATTTGAGAATTATCTGTCCAGACCGAATGTGCGCCAGCCGATTCTGACACAGTACTGTGATGGAAAGCAGGTGCAGTGCAGAAACAGGGGATGGATGACGCAATGGGGCAGTAAAACATTGGGTGATCAGGGATATTCTGCGATTGAGATTCTTCGGGCTTTTTACGGAAATGATATGTACATTAATGTGGCAGAAGCGGTATCAGGGATTCCGGCATCATGGCCGGGATATGATCTTGATATTGGCGCAACAGGAAGTAAAGTAAGTCAGATTCAGGAGCAGTTAAATACAATCGCCGGGGCATATCCGGCAGTGCCAACTGTGACCGTGGATGGAATATACGGAGATGAGACAAAAAATGCTGTCAGAGTTTTTCAGGGGATTTTTGGTCTGGGACAGACGGGGATTGTTGATTATCCGACCTGGTACAAAATACAGGAAATTTATGTGGCAGTCAGCAGAATTGCAGAACTGTGATGAATATGAACAGATAAAATATATGACCGGCTATATCATAAGGTGATATAACCGGTCATTATTTTATCTGTATTTATAGAGAGTATTATTGCTGCTATTTATTGAGAATACTATGTAAAGACTACGGACAGGCGTGCTATGAGATCAGTGAGAAGCTCATTCGCCAGAGTTTTTATCTGTATGTCGGGATTCATTAAAAATCAGTGTCAAGGTTGAGGTTATTATATATCTAAAATAAAAACAAAAAAATAAGGCGCCATGACTTCTCATAGTTCCTCATTCTTTAATGCGGAAGATGGGACTTGAACCCACACGAGCGCAATGCTCACAAGATCCTTAGTCTTGCTCGTCTGCCAGTTCCGACACTTCCGCATATCGCATTTCTTTGGGATTCTTTTGTGCTCTCCCTCGCGACAAGTGATACTATACCAGATGCAAAAGACAATGTCAACAACTTTTTGAAAAAAATATAAAAAATTTCAAATTTTTTTTGAAAAAAAGAGGAATTTGAAATTTTATGTAGAATATAATTAATAAGAGGTATTTTGTCAGCTTGTGGAGGTATCGCTTATGAATATCAGGGAAAGCATGGAACAGAGAGAACTAAAGATGCTAAACCCTTATGCCTCATTCAGCCTTTATTCTAAGGGCAGAGAGAGGCAGGAGGAAGAATGCGATGTACGAACCGTCTATCAGAGAGACAGAGACAGGATCCTTCATAGCAAGGCATTTCGCAGGATGAAGGATAAGACACAGGTTTTTCTGGCACCTCAGGGTGACCATTACAGAACCAGACTGACACATACTCTTGAGGTATCACAGATAGCCAGAACTATCGCTAAGGCTTTAAGGCTGAATGAAGATCTTGTGGAGGCAATCGCACTTGGGCATGACCTTGGACACACTCCTTTTGGACATGCAGGAGAGAGAGCTCTCAATGCAGTAAATCCGGATGGCTTTGCCCACTATAAACAGAGCGTCAGGGTTGCACAGGTACTTGAGAAGAACGGCGAAGGGTTGAATCTTACCTGGGAGGTCCGGGATGGCATCCTGAATCACAGAACCAGTGGAAGTCCGTCAACTCTCGAAGGCCAGGTGGTAAGACTTTCAGACAAGATCGCATATATTCATCATGATATGGATGATGCTCAGAGAGCAGGGATTATTACGGAGGATGACATCCCGGTTACGTTGCGTATGCTTCTTGGATATACGACCAGGGAGCGGTTAAATACATTTGTACATGATATTATAGAGAACAGTCTGGAGCAGGATACCATAAAAATGTCAGCGGAGATCTATGATGCAATGATGGATCTGAGGGCAATCATGTTTCGAAATGTGTATGAGAACCCGGTAGCCCATAAAGAGGAATCGAAAGTAGTAAAGATGCTGACAGAGTTATATGAATATTATGCTGAACACCCGGAAGCAATGTCGACAGAGTACAGGGAACTGATCATGCGCGGAGAGAAGAAGGAACAGGTAGTATGTGACTATCTTTCAGGAATGACAGACCAGTATTCTATGGAGAAATTCCGGGAGATTTACATACCAAAAGCATGGGAAGTCTATTAATCTATTAAGAAGGAGGACGAAGCATGCGTTATTCAGACGATATCATTGAAGAAGTCAGAATGAAGAATGATATTGTAGATGTTGTGTCCCAGTATGTGAAGCTGAACAAAAGAGGAAGCACTTATTTCGGGCTTTGCCCGTTTCATAATGAGAAAACGCCCTCTTTTTCGGTGACACCGGCGAAGCAGATGTATTACTGCTTTGGATGCGGAGCAGGCGGGAATGTTTTTAATTTTGTGATGGAATATGAGAATTACAGTTTTGGAGAGGCATTACAGCATCTGGCAGACAGGGCGGGGGTGCAGCTTCCGAAGATTGAGTATTCCGGAGAAGCAAAGAGAAAGGCAGAACGGCGGGCTGCTCTTCTTGAAATCAATAAACTTGCGGCGGGCTATTTCTATTATCAGCTGCGCCGCGAGAATGGAAAACAGGCACATGATTATCTGACAGGAAGAGGACTGAGTGAGGAAACCATCAAGAAGTTTGGATTGGGATATTCGGACAAATACAGTGATGATCTGTATAAATATCTGAAATCAAAGAATTACAGTGATGAGCTTCTGAGAGATTCAGGACTTTTCAATGTGGATGAACGCCGGGGAATGTACGATAAGTTCTGGAACAGGGTTATTTTTCCAATTATGGATGTAAATAATCGTGTGATCGGATTCGGGGGCCGCGTGATGGGTGACGGGAAGCCGAAATACCTGAATTCACCGGAAACAACGATTTTCGACAAGAGCCGGAACTTGTATGGCCTGAATGTTGCGAGAACAACGAGAAAGAATTATCTGATTCTGTGTGAGGGATATATGGATGTCATATCCATGCATCAGGCAGGATTTACGAATGCAGTGGCGTCTCTGGGAACGGCGCTTACTTCAGGACATGCAAGCCTGATCAAGCGTTATACACAGGAGGTTTTACTGTTATATGACAGTGACGATGCGGGTGTGAGGGCTGCACTTCGTGCGATTCCGATTCTTCGGGAGGCCGGCGTTTCTTCCAGGGTGGTGAATCTCAGGCCGCACAAGGATCCGGATGAATTTATCAAGGCACTTGGAGCTGAGGAGTTTGAGAAACGTCTGGAACAGGCTATGGACAGCTTTATGTTCCGCGTTCATATGGCAGAGCGGGAGTTTCCAATGGAGGAACCGCAGGGACAGAACCGTTTCTTTGAACGGTGTGCGCAGATGTTGCTGGAACTTTCAGATGAACTGGAGAGAAATCTTTATATAGAAGCAATTGTGAAAGATTACAGAAGCAGTGGAATCAGTGTGGAGGATCTGAAAAAGAGAGTTGGTGCCCTTGCTATGAAAGGGACTCCGGCAGAACAGAGGATCCAGCCGAAGCCTGTAGGTACAGTACAGTCAAAGAAGAAGGAGAGCGCAGCGGAGAAAGCACAGAAGCTGATGCTTACCTGGCTGGTAACTTATCCAGGCATTTTCGATACGGTTGAGAAATATATCCAGCCTTCGGATTTCGTGGTTCCGCTATACAGACAGGTGGCAGAGATGCTCTATCAGCAGCATAAGGACGGAGATGTGAATCCGGCCAGACTGATGAATGCTTTTATTGACAGCGAAGAGCAGAGAGAAGTTTCTTCCCTTTTTAATGCGACAATCCATCTGGAGACTCCTGAGGAACAGAACCGGGCTTTTTCGGATGCTGTACTCAGAATTAAGGACGAGAGTCTTAAGGAGAGAAACAGAACCTGGGATCCGACAGATATCCAGGGACTGCAGGAACTTGTAAAAGCAAAGAAAGAATTGGAAGATCTCGGAAGAAAACGGCAGCAGCTGCATATTTCTTTCGAATAAGGATAAAATATAAACACTATATGGAGGTATAGAGCACATATGGAAATGAATATGGGTAAATTCAGTGAAAAACTGGTAGAACTTCTGGAGCTTGCCAAGAAGAAAAAGAATGTACTGGAATACCAGGAGATCAATGACTTCTTTAAAGACCAGCCACTGGGAGTTGAACAGATGGAGAAAGTATTTGACTTTCTTGAAGCCAGTGGAGTGGATGTGCTTAGAATTACAGATGGCAACGCAGATGATATGATTCTGGATGATGACGATGCAGACATCGATAAACTGGATGAGGAAGAGATTGAGCTTGATAAGATCGATCTTTCTGTTCCGGAAGGTGTAAGCATTGAGGATCCGGTTCGTATGTATCTGAAAGAAATCGGTAAAGTTCCGCTTCTTTCCGCTGAGGAAGAGATTGAACTTGCCAAGAGAATGGAGAAGGGTGATGAAGCTGCCAAGAAACGTCTGGCAGAGGCAAACCTTCGTCTTGTTGTCAGCATTGCGAAGAGATATGTAGGACGTGGAATGCTTTTCCTTGACCTGATCCAGGAAGGAAACCTTGGTCTTATCAAAGCGGTTGAGAAATTTGATTATCGTAAAGGTTATAAATTCAGTACCTATGCGACATGGTGGATCCGTCAGGCAATCACAAGAGCGATTGCAGACCAGGCACGTACTATCCGTATTCCGGTGCATATGGTTGAGACAATCAACAAGCTGATCCGCGTTTCCCGTCAGTTACTGCAGGAGCTTGGACGTGAACCTACGCCAGAAGAGATCGCGGCAGAGATGGACATGTCTGTAGAACGTGTACGTGAGATTCTGAAAATTTCTCAGGAGCCGGTATCTCTGGAGACACCTATCGGTGAGGAAGAGGACAGCCATCTTGGAGATTTCATTCAGGATGATAATGTGCCGGTACCGGCAGATGCAGCAGCATTTACACTTCTGAAAGAGCAGCTGGTAGAAGTACTGAGCACACTGACAGACAGAGAGCAGAAAGTATTACGTCTGCGTTTCGGCCTGGATGACGGACGTGCCAGAACACTGGAGGAAGTTGGTAAGGAATTTAATGTAACAAGAGAACGTATCCGTCAGATTGAGGCAAAGGCTCTCCGTAAGCTTCGTCATCCGAGCCGCAGCCGCAAGCTGAAAGATTATCTGGACTAAGGAGCCTGTTATGCAGCTTTCATTACGTTTGTCTGCGATAGCAGGCCTGGTGACCAGGGGAAACAGACTCGTAGATGTGGGATGCGATCATGGATATCTGCCTGTAGCTCTTTATCTGGATGGAAAAATTCCGAAAGCGATTGCAATGGACGTAAGAAAAGGACCATTGTCAAGAGCGCAGGAGCATATTTCGCATTATGGACTGAATGCGTACATAGAAACCAGACTTTCCGATGGACTTGAGGCTTTGAAACCGGGGGAGGGTGACACTCTTGCGATTGCAGGAATGGGCGGCCCTCTGATGGAGAGGATTCTTACTGATGGCAAAGAGGCCAGAGAGAGCTTTAAGGAAATGATTTTGCAGCCGCAGTCAGATATCCCGCATTTTCGCAGGTTTATCAGAGAAATCGGATGGCAGATCGTGGAGGAAGAACTGATCCGGGAAGATGGCAAATTTTATCCTATGATGAAAGTGATTCATGGAGAAGAGGAGAATATTCTTCCGGATACGCCTTATACTTTAGAAGAGTGGTTTGGCGGACTTCTCCTTGAACGAAAACATCCGGTTCTGAAGGAATATCTGGACAGAGAGCTTCGAATCCGCGATGAAATTCTTGAGAAATTAAAAAATGCACCAAATGCTCAGAAACGGGCTGGTGAGGTAGAGGAGGAAAGGCAGGCTATTATTGCCGCTTTGAAAGAATATGAAAGCATATGAACTGACCTCCTGGCTTGAGAAAAAATATCCTGCAGATGCAGCCGAGGACTGGGACAATGTAGGACTTCTCACAGGAGACGACACAAATGAGATCAGCCATGTGTTCCTGGCGCTGGATCTGACAGAGGAGACGCTGGCAGAGGCGATAGAGAATGGGGCAGACATGATCATTACCCATCATCCGATGATTTTTTCCGGGATTAAGAAGATCAATAATCACAGTTTTACCGGGAGAAAGATCATTACGCTGATTCAGAAAGGCATTGTCTATTATGCGATGCATACGAATTATGATGTGTTGGGTATGGCTGACTTGAGCGCTGAATATACAAAGATGCACGATGCAGAAGTACTTTCTGTAACGGAAGAGAGAAATGGTGAGACACAGGGATTCGGAAGAGTCGGTGAACTTCCTCAGGAGATGACTCTGAGGGAGTATGCAAAACTTGTCAAAGAATCTCTGAAATTAAATGATGTAAAGGTTTACGGAGATCTGGACGGAAAAGTAAAACGTGCAGCCGTCTGTACAGGATCAGGTAAAAGCATGATCCAGGATGCCATCAAGGCAGGTGCGGATGTGTACGTGACCGGTGATATCGATCATCATACAGGAATTGATACCGTTGCGCAGGGAATGGCATTGATTGATGCCGGACACTACGGAACTGAGTATGTTTTTATGGATGCAATGAAGAAAGAGCTGACGCAGGCATTTCCGAATCTGAAGATTTCCTGCGCGAAAGTAAAGAGCCCGTACACGATTTTGTGATACGGGCTTTTGCCTACAGTAACTGTTAATAATCTTAACTTGTCGAGCAGTCAGACGGCTGTCTGGTATAGATGTTGGATGGCTGCCTTGTCAGTATATTGGAAATGGAGGCAGGTTTTATGGAACAGAAAATGTATAATGTTACGATACAGGGAGAGACAAAACAGTATCCGGAAGGGATTTCCTATGGGGATATTGTGAAAGAATATAAAGGTACTACAGAAGCACCGGTGATTCTGGTAATGGCAGATGGGAGACTGAGAGAACTTCATAAACATCTGAAATCAGACTGTGAGATCCAGTTTGTGACGACAAAGGATCCGATCGGTCATAAAACCTATTGCAGAAGTGCGACTATGATCTTGCTGAAAGCGATTTATGATGTAGCCGGTCAGGAGAATATTGACAAAGTAGTGATCCATTATTCTATTGGAGATGGATATTATTTTACAATGAAAGGTCCTATGGAACTGACTCAGGATTTTATAGACCGGGTAAAGGCACAGATGCATAAAATTGTAGATGCGAATCTCCCGATTGTGAAGAGAAGTGTGAGCACCAGTGAGGCAGTTGCGCTTTTTCACAAACATCATATGTATGACAAGGAACTGCTGTTTAATTACCGCAGAGGATCTAAGGTAAATCTTTACAGTATTGAGAGCTTTGAAGATTATTTCTATGGCTTTATGGCAAATCATACTGGATTTATCAAAACATTTGACCTGTTTTTGTATGAGGGTGGATTTGTTCTTCTGCTTCCAACACAGAAAGAACCGGATAAAGTGCCGGAATTTAAGCCTCGTGAAAAAGTTTTTCATGTACAGAAGGAGTCTCAGGAGTGGGGGGATAAGCTGGATATTGCAACGGTCGGAGAACTGAATGAAAAGGTCACCAGAGGTGGCATTCAGGATATTCTACTGATTCAGGAGGCGATGCAGGAAGCAAAAATTTCAGAAATCGCTGCCAGAATTGCTTCTGAGCGAAATAAGAAATTTGTGATGATTGCGGGACCGTCTTCATCGGGCAAGACTACATTTTCTCACAGATTGTCTATTCAGCTTGCGGCACATGGAATGAAACCACATCCTATTGCTGTGGATAATTATTTTGTAGATCGTCATCTCACACCGGTAGATGAGTTTGGCGAAAAGAATTTCGAATGTCTGGAAGCGATTGATGTAGAGAAATTTAATGAAGATATGCTTGCACTGCTGGATGGAAAACGTGTGGAAATGCCGGTATTTAATTTTAAGACAGGTACAAGAGAGTATAAAGGCGATTTCCTACAGCTGGAGAAGGATGATGTTCTGGTAATCGAGGGAATTCATGGATTGAATGATAAACTTAGTTATGCTCTGCCAAAGGAAAGCAAATTTAAGATTTATATCAGTGCACTGACACAGTTGAATATTGATGAACACAACCGGATTCCGACCACAGACGGACGCCTGATCCGTAGAATTGTAAGGGATGCGCGTACCAGAGGAACTTCTGCGAAAGAGACAATCGCGAGATGGTCGTCTGTGCGAAGGGGAGAGGAACAGAATATTTTCCCGTTCCAGGAAGAGGCAGATGCAATGTTTAATTCTGCGCTGATCTATGAACTGGCATGTCTGAAAGTTTATGCAGAGCCGTTGCTGTTTGGGATTGATAAAAGTGAGCCGGAATATATCGAAGCAAAGCGGTTATTGAAATTCTTTGAATACTTTGTTCCGGTGCCGAGTGAGGCAGTGCCACATAATTCTATTCTGAGAGAGTTCATTGGCGGAAGCTGTTTTAATGTGTAAATAATTGTTTACAAGTGAAAAAAAACGTGCTAGAATAGCACTTGCGCAACCAGGCCAGGTGATCGCGGCTGAACAGACGAAAGGGTTCAGACGAGGAAAGTCCGGGCTTCGCAGGGCAGGATGCCGGATAACGTCCGGTGGAGGTGACTCCCAGACCAGTGCAACAGAAATAAACCGCCTCACTTGTTGGGGTAAGGGTGGAAAGGTAGTGTAAGAGACTACCGCCGTCCTGGTAACAGGCCGGGCACATGTAAACTCCATTCGAAGCAAGACCGAATAGAAAGCGATACGGTTGCCCGTCGTGCTTTCAGGTGGGTCGCTCGAGCCTTATGGCAACGTAAGGCCTAGACAGATGATCACTCAATGACATAACCCGGCTTATCGGTCTGATTGCGTATAAAGTGTATATAATAGAAGAAATAAAAATAAGAGGCTCTCGTTGTCTGTACAGCATAGTTACATAGGCAACGGGAGTTTTTCTGATTGTGGACATGTGGGAACGGTTTCTTTTATGAGAGTAAAAAGATAGCCGGAAACCTGGAGTTTCCGGCTATGTAATGATTAATAAGAGGTATTAACAAAATTATTTGTTGCGTTTACCTGTGTATTTCTCTTCACAATATTTACATCTGTAAACTTCTTTCTCTTTGTCTGCAAGAACAAAAATCTGATCAAGCCCCTGCTCGATAGAGGTAATGCAGCGAGGATTCTTACATTTGATCACGTTAACAACCTGTTTTGGAAGTTTCAGATCTTTCTTTGCTACGATTTTTTCATCTTTGATGATGTTTACAGTGATATTATGGTCAATGAAACCGAGAATATCCAGATCAAGATTCTCAATCGGGCATTCTACCTTAATGATGTCTTTCTTTCCCATTTTGTTACTGCGTGCGTTCTTGATGATCGCAACTGTGCAGTCAAGTTTATCAAGCTTCAGATCATGATAGATCGTCATGGCTTTACCGGCTTTGATATGGTCTAATACATAACCTTCGCGAAGTGCTCCAACATTTAACATGGTAATTTTACCTCCAGTAATGTGAGAATCAGGGCCATACGTACATATACACCGTACTGTGCCTGTTTGAAATAAGCTGCTCTCGGGTCTGCATCTACTTCTGTTGCAATTTCATTTACACGTGGAAGTGGATGGAGAATGTACATATCTTCTTTTGCAAGTTCCATTTTCTGCTTGTCCAGAATATAGAAATCTTTCATGCGTACGTAGTCTTCTTCGTTGAAGAAACGTTCCTTCTGAACTCGTGTCATGTACAGAATGTCAAGTTCTGGTAAGGCGTCTTCAAGTCTTTCAACTTCCTGGAATTCAATATTGTTCTTTTTCAGAACATCTTCGCGGATATAGCTTGGAATGCGAAGTTCTTCCGGTGAAATCAGTACGAATTTTACGTTGGTATAGCGTACAAGTGCCTCAATCAGAGAATGAACAGTACGTCCGAATTTCAGGTCACCGCACAGACCGATTGTTAAATTGTCTAAGCGTCCTTTTAAGGAACGAATGGTAAGTAAATCAGTTAATGTCTGAGTAGGATGTTGATGACCACCGTCACCGGCGTTGATAACAGGAATGGAAGAAGCCATAGAAGCAACTAGCGGAGCGCCCTCTTTCGGGTGACGCATAGCACAGATATCTGCGTAACAGGATACGACACGAATAGTATCAGCAACGCTTTCGCCTTTGGCAGCGGAACTGGAATCGGCTGATGAAAAACCAAGGACTTTACCGCCGAGATTCATCATAGCAGCTTCAAAGCTGAGACGGGTACGGGTGCTTGGTTCATAAAATAAAGTTGCAAGTCTCTTGTCGTCACAGACATGTGCGTATTTATCAGGGTGTTTCTCAATATCACTGGCCAGGTCAAGAAGAGTATTAAGCTCGTCAACAGACAGGTCCAGCGGACTCATTAAGTGTCTCATTTCATACCTCCATATTTTGTTGGTTCAGGAATCAGTTACATAATCCTTCCTAACATCATATAATAATCAGGTGCTTTTTTCAAGAGAGTTTTTGGAGTATTTTTTCAAAAAGGAGTCCGGCGCCAAACCAGAGCGGAGCGTAGTCCAGACGAATCAGCCCTTTGTAGTTTAAAGGGGCGTCAGAATAGTTCCATGGACACATATGGAAATGACGTAAGAATGAGCCACTGATGAATTCTACAAAGAAAATCCCGACTGAGTAGATGCAGCCACGCACAAAAGAAGGAAATGTGGAAAATTTTTCGGAAAGTGGGCGGATGATGGCTGCGCAGCCGTAAATGGGGAACATTAAAAGAGAGGTTTTTCCGGTCATAGTCAGTTCTCCTGAAAGGACAGAATGCAGACCTGTCCAGAGAACTTCCATACACCAGCCGGTCAGTCCGCAGAAAAGAAATGCTTTTTTCATAAGTAACCTCCCAATTAAGATTATTGATTATTCTGTGAACAGCAATAAACAGAATAAATTTTAACTGTTTCTAGTATTGCCTGCCTTGAAAAAAAAATACGTGTAGGATATAATGAAACCACGTTATGTTACTGTTCGCGCACTACTGTCCCGCGAGGTGTTTTGGCATGAAAATGCCAAAATCCCGAGACATACGGCGCGAATTTATGCGATTAGCATAAATTCTGTGCATCGCGAAGCGTGTTACTGAGAACGAAGTGAACAGTAACCACGTTATCACATTAAAAGACTGAGGCGTTTGGCGTATTGTATGAAAGGTAACCGTGAACGGAGTAAATATTCATATTGGGAAAATGCTCATATCGGGAATATATTCGGAAATGGTTCGAAGAAAATAATACGTGTAACTCATAGAAAATAAGAGGAGTATATTATGAATTATCAGGAGAGTCGGGATTATATAGACAAAATTACAAGAGAAATCCCGAGTGTACTGGGACTTGATCATATGCGGGAATTGATGAAGCGTCTGGGAAATCCTCAGGGCGATCTTAAATATGTTCATGTGGCCGGTACGAATGGAAAAGGCTCTGTTATTGCCTTTTTATATTCTACGTTGTCTGAAGCAGGCTATCGTATCGGAAGGTATGTTTCACCAACTCTGTATTCTTACAGAGGCCGGATGGAAGTCTCGGGCAGCAGAATCAGCAGAGAAAGTTTTGCAGAATATATCACACAGGTGGCAGATGCCATCACAGCCATGACAAAAGATGGTTATCCTCATCCCACAGCATTTGAGATAGAGACTGCTGTGGCATTTCTGTTTTTCAAAAACGAGAATTGTGATCTCGTTTTGCTGGAAGTCGGAATGGGCGGAAATCTGGACGCCACAAATATCATTAAGAATACATTACTGGCAGTACTTGTATCAATCAGTATGGATCATATGTCTTTCCTTGGAAATACCCTGTCACAAATTGCAGAAAAGAAAGCTGGCATTATCAAAGATGGATGTCATGTGGTGACTGCTATGCAGAAACCGGAGGCAATGCGGGTGATCCGGGAAATCTGTAAGACTCATAATGCAGAGTGTACAGTGGCAGATGCTTTTGATGCTCAGGTGATTCAGGAGAGCTGTCTTGGACAGACGATACAATATTGTGGAGAGGATTACGAGATTCCACTGGCAGGTGTTTATCAGAAAGAAAATGCAGTAGTTGCCCTGAATGCTTTGAAGGTGTTGAATAATCTGGGCTTTCCGACTACTGTTAAGCAACGGATAGAGGGGCTTAAGACAGTAAACTGGAACGGAAGGTTCACAGTGATCTGTAAGAAACCATTATTTGTGGTGGATGGAGCTCATAATCCGGCTGCTGCGGATATGATGGCTGCTTCGATAGAGCACTATTTCAAAGGAAAACGACTGATTTATATTATGGGAGTTTTTGCAGATAAGGATTATAGAAGTGTGATCGAAAAGACAGCACATTTCGCAGATCAGATTCTTACAATACAGACTCCGGATAATGTAAGGGCATTGCCGGCAGAAGAACTGGCGGAGGCTGTCAGCGAATATAATCCGAATGTCCAGGCAATGCATACGATCGCAGATGCGGTAGAGAAAGCTTTTGAACTTGTCGGAGAAGAAGATGTGATCATTGCGTTTGGTTCTCTTTCCTTTATCGGGAAAATGACGGATATTGTGGAAGAGCATAAAAAATTTCAAAAAAGTAAAAAGGAATAACAAAGAATGATAAATTTACAGGAATGCAGAGACGAAATAGACAAGATTGACAGTGAGATCATCCGTCTTTTTGAACAGCGAATGAAGGTAGCTGAAGATGTCGCTGAATATAAGATCCGTACAGGAAAAAAAGTTCTGGATCCGGAACGTGAGAGGCAGAAGCTGGAAACTCTGAGAGGAAAGGCACATGGAGAATTTAACCAGCTTGGAGCTCAGGAGCTTTTTCAGCAGATTATGGCAATCAGTCGTAAGAGACAGTATCAGCTTCTGACAGAACATGGAGTTGAAGATGATGAGAAACTGGAAATGGTAGACAAGCTTCCATTAAATAATGTGACGGTTGTTTTTCAGGGGGTAGAAGGTGCATACAGCTATGCTGCCATGAGAGAATATTTCCATGATGATATTAAGAGCTTCCATGTCAAGACATGGCGAGATGCTATGGAGAAGGTAGTAGAGGGAAAAGCGGATTACGCGGTTCTTCCTATTGAAAACACAACAGCAGGAATCGTAGCAGATATCTATGATCTTCTTGCAGAATATGATCTGAGTATCGTAGGTGAGCAGGTTATCCGTCCGGAGCATGTGCTTCTGGGAATGCCGGATGCAGAGCTTGATGATATTAAACAGGTATGTTCTCATCCTCAGGCACTTGCCCAGTGCGGAAAATATCTGGAAGCTCATCCAGGCTGGAAGAAGAAAGAAATGGAAAATACAGCCGGATCTGCCAAGAGAGTCAAAGAAGATAATGACAAGACACAGGCAGCGATTGCCAGCAGACAGGCAGGAGAACTTTACGGGCTGAAAATCCTGGCTGAGAATATCTGCTATAACGGACAGAATGCCACACGTTTTGTGATTGTGAGTAAGAAGCCGATTTATGTGAAAGATGCGCGTAAGATCAGCATTTTCTTTGAACTGCCTCATGAGAGCGGAACACTTTATAATATGCTGTCTCATATCATCTATAACGGTCTGAATATGACCAAGATTGAATCACGCCCGATCACAGGCAAGAACTGGCAGTACAGATTCTTTGTGGATTTCGAGGGTAATTTAAAGGACAGTGCGGTGAAGAATGCACTGAGAGGAATCGAGGCGGAAGCTGACAGAATGAGAATTCTGGGGAATTATTAGTACATTATTTTGCAAACAATATACCGGGGTTAACCAAAGCAAGGAAGTCCCCTGTTTCAATTGTGAAAAGCAATAAGCAGTGTATAGAGATTTGCTTGTAGCAGAATGACAAAATGCATAAATGATGAAATAAAAGGAAGTAACAATAATGGCTAGATTAAATGAATGTATTTTATATCGTAACTTTGAACATGGTGAAACTCTTGATAATATGGCAGAACTGATGAACGCCTGGGAACAGAAAGCGCCGGACCTGAAAGATAAGGAAGAAATGTTTTTCGAGTGTGCCAACGGGCTTGTAGAAATGGCTGGCTCTTATGGATTTTCCGGAAATCTGTGGCACTGTTATCTGACATTTCTTCTGGTAAATAATGAAAATGCTTTCAGTACAGCCTGCGAGATCAGAGGGGCTGTGAACGGAAGTATTAATGAACTGGCTCTGAATGATTTTGGTGTATTTAAAGAATTATACGACTTTGACCTGACAGTATTGGATGAGGCTTTTGGAATTTCATGCTGTAAGATTCTGAAGGATTACACAAACACCGGAAGTAACAGTAAGATGTTTAATTCCCGCATCAGAGACCGTATCTGTGATCTGAGCCAAACACTGGCAGCAGCAGAAACAACAGAAGAATTTATGAAAGATATGGTACAGTTTTATAAAGACTTCGGTGTAGGAAAACTGGGATTACATAAGGCGTTTCGTGTAGGACATGATGAGAATGATAATGTAGAGATTCAGCCGATTACAAGAATCGCTCATGTTAAACTGGAAGATTTGGTAGGCTATGAAATTCCGAAACAGAAACTCATTGAGAATACAGAAGCCTTTGTAAGAGGCAGAAAAGCAAACAACTGTCTGTTGTTTGGTGATGCGGGTACAGGTAAATCTTCAAGTATCAAAGGAATCCTGAACCGTTATTATGATGAGGGACTTCGAATTATTGAGGTGTACAAGCATCAGTTCCAGGATCTGAACGATGTGATCGCACAGATCAAAAACAGAAATTATAAATTTATCATTTATATGGATGACCTTTCCTTTGAGGAATTTGAGATTGAGTATAAATATCTGAAAGCAGTCATTGAAGGTGGTCTGGAGAAGAAACCGGATAATATTCTGATCTACGCAACAAGTAACAGAAGACATCTGGTAAGGGAAAAATCCAGTGATAAGCTGGAAATTATGGATGACGACGATCTGCATTCCTCCGATACAGTACAGGAGAAACTTTCTCTTGTATATCGTTTTGGTGTTCGTATCTATTATGGTGCGCCAGGCAAGAAAGAATTCCAGACGATCGTCAAAGCGCTTGCGCAAAGAAACGGAATTACCATGCCGGAGGATGAACTGCTTCTGGAAGCAAATAAGTGGGAACTTTCCCATGGCGGTCTTACAGGAAGAACTGCACAGCAGTTTATTGATCATCTGTTGGGAAAAGTTGAGGAGTAAAAAATATTTGATAACTATTCTGTTGCCTGTTAAGTACGGGAGTAAGAAAAAAGTTATGAAACTGAGTGAAATTTGGGGTATACGATTTTACAGATATCAGTTGCGATGAGCAGTGAGTCATGTGATTAAACTTATATAATAAAGGGGGAATACATATGGCAGTTATGACCTTTGCAGCTATTGACATCGGGTCTTATGAAGTAAGCATGAAAATTTTTGAGATGTCAAAGCGAATCGGATTTCGGGAACTGAATGATGTCAGATACAGTCTGGAACTTGGAAAAGGGGTTTATTCCGGGGGAAAGATTGATTCGGAAATGCTGAATGTTTTATGCGAAGTGCTAAATGACTTTAAACGTCTGATGCAGGATTTTGGCGTAGATGAATATCGTGCCTGCGGAACCAGTGCGTTCAGGGAACTTGCTAATCCACTGATTATCATTGAACAGATCTATCAGCGTACAGGTATGAAAATAGAAATCTTAAGCAGTGCAGAACAGCATTTCCTGGGATATAAATCAATTGCTGCGATTGAAAAAGGCTTCAAAAAGATGATCCAGAAAGGAACAGCAATTCTGGATGTAGGCGGCGGCAGTCTGCAGGTTTCTCTTTTTGATAAGGATGCGCTTGTTACGACCCAGGGGCTGAAGATGGGAAGTTTGAGAATAAGACAGCGTCTGCAGGAACTGGAGAAATCTACGATTCACTATGATAAGCTGGTAGAAGAATTTATCCGCAATGACCTTACAAACTTCCAGAGACTATATCTTAAGGATAAAGACATTAAGAATGTGATTCTTATGGGAGATTTTATCACAGATATGATCTTTCAGGAGGAGATGGAAGATAAGATCATCACGCGGGAAGAGTTTATGAAGCGCTATGAAGATACGGTGGGAAAATCTGTTGATCGGCTGGCTCAGGAGATGGAAATCGATCCGGAGTATGCCTCTCTTGTTGTTCCTACAATGGTTGTCTGCAAGAACTTTATTGATATTTTTAATGCGGAATCGCTCTGGGCACCGGGAGTTTCGCTTTTAGACGGAATTGCTTATGATTTTGCAGAGAAGAATAAATTTATCAAGAGTGTTCATAACTTTGAGAATGATATTCTGGTTACCTCAAAGAATATTGCAAAGAGGTATTCCAGCAGTAAGAACCATATCCAGGGGACTATGAATCTGTGTCTGAATATTTTTGACAGTATGAAGAAGGTTCATGGTATGGGGGCGAGAGAACGCCTGTTGCTACAGATAGCGGCGCTGCTTCATGACTGTGGCAAATATATCAGCATGGGAAATGTCTCTGAGTGTTCTTATCAGATCATAATGTCCACAGATATTATCGGTCTTTCTTCGCTGGAACGGCAGATGATCGCATGTGCAGTGCGATATAATACGTCAGCTTTTGCATATTATGATGAAATCCAGAATATGGGAATGGCTATCGACAGGGAAAGCTATATCAAGATTGCGAAGATGACGGCAATCCTTCGTCTGGCCAATGCCATGGACAGAAGTCATTATCAGAAGGTAAAAGGAATCAAGACTGTACTCAAGGACAGAGAATTACAGATGATCGTGGATTCCAGTCAGGATATTTCTCTTGAACTGGGACTATTAAAGGATAAAGTTGCATTTTTTGAAGAAGTATTTGGTATCCGTCTGGTTCTCAGACGTAAGGGAAGGGCGTAAAGGAGGATTACTATGGATCTTGGAAAGTTTGAAAAGAAAGAATATTTCGTAAACCGTGAGCTGAGCTGGCTGAAATTTGACGAGCGTGTTCTGAGTGAAGCAAGAGATAAGAATCTTCCTTTATTTGACAGGCTGAAATTCTTAAGTATCACTGCATCCAATCTGGATGAGTTCTTTATGGTACGTGTGGCATCTCTGAAAGATCAGGTGCACGCAGGGTATCATAAGACAGATATTGCAGGAATGACTGCGAAAGAACAGCTGAAAGAAATCAGTGCACGCACTCATGAACTGGTACATGTGCAGTATAATACACTGAACCGTTCACTGCTCCCGGCGCTTGAGAAAGCAGGAATGCATCTGGTTGCTGCGCATGAAGATCTTACAGAAGAACAGAAAGCTTTTGTGGATCGTTACTTTGAAGATGATGTATATCCGGTGCTGACGCCTATGGCAATGGACTCTTCCAGACCATTCCCACTGATCAGAAATAAGACTTTGAATATTGGTGCGCTGATTTCAAAGAAAGATAAAGAGGATAAACTTAGCAGGAAGGACAAAGCTGAAGAGGAAGAACTCCTTTTTGCAACAGTCCAGGTGCCGTCAGTGCTTCCGAGAGTGGTTCAGATCCCATCGAAAAAGGATGGAGATACTACGGTAATTCTTCTGGAAGAAATTATTGAGAGAAATATTGATAAGCTGTTTTTGAGCTATGATGTAGTATGCGCGCATCCGTACCGTATTATGCGTAATGCGGACCTTACCATTGATGAGGATGAGGCAGAGGATCTTCTTGTGGAAATCCAGCGCCAGCTAAAGAAACGCCAGTGGGGAGAAGTTATTCGGCTTGAAGTGGAAGATAAGATGGATGAACGCCTGCTTAAGATTCTGAAAATGGAATTTGATATTAAAGAAGCAGATATTTTTGAAATCAATGGACCGCTGGATCTTACCATGCTTATGAAAGTATATGGAGCGGAAGGTTTTGATGCTTACAAAACACCGAGATATCAGCCGGCGCCTGTACCGGAATTTCAGAATGACAAAGACATTTTTCAGGTGATACGTGAGGGAGATGTGTTCCTGCACCATCCTTATATGAGCTTTGATCCTGTTGTAAATTTCGTACGACAGGCGGCAAAAGATCCTGATGTTCTGGCTATTAAGCAGACTTTGTATCGTGTCAGTGGAAATTCTCCGATCATTGCCGCACTTGCGCAGGCGGCAGAGAATGGAAAACAGGTTTCTGTACTTGTGGAATTAAAGGCACGTTTTGATGAAGAGAACAATATCGTATGGGCGAAGAAGCTGGAAAAGGCGGGCTGTCATGTAATCTATGGTCTGGTAGGTCTTAAGACACACAGCAAGATTACATTGGTAGTACGCAGAGAAGAGACAGGGATCAGACGTTATGTACATCTGGCAACAGGAAACTATAATGATTCTACTGCCAAACTTTATACAGATTGCGGTATTTTTACCTGCGATGAGCGCTTTGGGGAGGATGCAACTGCTGTATTTAACATGCTTTCCGGATATTCCGAGCCGAAATGCTGGAATAAGCTGATTGTAGCTCCAATCTGGATGAAAGACCGATTCCTGAGTCTGATCGAGAGAGAAGCAGAGAATGCGAAGAAGGGATTGCCGGCGCATATCCGGGCTAAAATGAACTCTCTTTGCGATCCGAAGATCATGGCTGGACTTTATTATGCATCTTCTTGTGGAGTACAGGTGGAGCTTCTTGTCAGAGGCATTTGCTGTCTTAAAGTTGGAATACCGGGAGTCAGTGAAAATATTCAGGTCCGTTCTATTGTCGGAGAATTTCTGGAACACAGTCGCATTTTCTATTTTGAGAATGGCGGAAATCCTGAAATTTATATGGGAAGTGCGGACTGGATGCCGCGTAACCTCGACCGACGTGTAGAGATTGTGTTTCCGGTGGAAGATGACAAAATTAAGAAAGAGCTGGAGCATGTGCTTGACCTTGAATTCAGGGACAATGTAAAGGCACATCTGTTACAGACGGACGGTACTTATACGAAACAGGATAAGCGAGGCAAGGTGCAGATCAATTCCCAGATGGAATTCTGTATGGAGGCGACAGAGAAAGCGGCACTTCATAAACATGAAGCAAAGAAATCCAGAGTGTTTATTCCGGCAGAGCCTGCGGAAGATATAGAGGATTAAAAAATATTCCTGCGAAAAAGCCCGGCTTTATGGGCTTTTTTGCAGGAAAAATTCGAGAAAAATAAAAAAATTGAAATTTTTTAAAAAAAGTACTTGCATTTTAGAAAAAGATGGTGTATATTAAACGAGTCGACAGGGAACAGACAGTTGACACGAAACAAATGGCCAGTTGGTCAAGGGGTTAAGACGTCGCCCTCTCACGGCGAAAACACGGGTTCGATTCCCGTACTGGCTGCTACTAAATAGTGAGAACTTAGGAAAAATGATCAGAATTTCGATTCTGGTCATTTTTTTTCGGATTTTATCCGGATACTCACAGATTTTGACAAAATATATTTGAGTAGCATACTTGAAAAATGAGAATAATTCATTTATAATACAGAACAAACGTTTGCAATATGGCATGAAAAATATATTTTGATATCTACGGATTGCTCCGCTGCAAGGCAGCTCCCGCAATCCTCAAACATTCGGAATCCGCAGATTTACTACGTAAATCGCTACTTCCTCATGTTTGGCGGGTCCCAAGTTCAAAAGTCTTATCGTGCAAGCACGAACGACTTTCTGACCTTTTGACCCTGATATCATGTAAATAGATTATAGATAGAAAGGAAATGTAACAGACATGGCAAAGCAAAACACCTATGATGCAGGGAGTATCTCTGTCCTTGAGGGCCTGGAGGCGGTTCGTAAGCGTCCCGGAATGTACATCGGAAGTGTTTCACGAAAGGGACTTAACCATCTGATCTATGAAATCGTAGATAATGCGGTAGATGAACATCTGGCAGGATATTGCAGCCTGATCCATGTAGTGCTGGAAAAGGACGGCTCCTGTACAGTTACGGATAATGGACGAGGAATTCCGGTGGATATGCATGAGAAGGGAGTGTCGGCAGAGAGGCTTGTATTTACAACTCTTCATGCAGGCGGTAAATTTGATAACTCTGCTTACAAAACAAGCGGAGGACTTCATGGAGTTGGTTCTTCAGTTGTCAATGCGCTGTCTACATATCTTGATATCAAGATCAGCCGTGACGGATATGTACATCATGATCATTATGAAAGAGGAATCCCGACACTTGAGCTGGAAGAAGGACTTCTGCCGAAACTGGGCAAGACCAGACAGACGGGAACCAGCATTAATTTCCTTCCGGATCCGGAAATTTTTGAAAAGACCAGGTTTTCAGCAACTGAGGTAAAGAGCAGACTTCATGAGACTGCATATCTTAACCCGGAGCTGACGATTCATTTTGAAGATAAAAGAGGTGCGGAAGTAGAAGATATCACCTATCATGAGCCGGATGGAATCATTGGATTTATCAAAGATCTGAATCATAGTGCAGAGGTTCTGCATGATCCGGTTTATCTGAAAGGCGAGGCTGATGGTATCCAGGTAGAAGTAGCATTTCAGTTTACCAACGAATTCCGCGAGAATGTGTTGGGCTTCTGCAACAATATTTATAATGCAGAAGGCGGTACACATCTGACCGGATTTAAGACCACATTTACGACAGTAATGAATACTTATGCCAGAGAAATCGGTATTCTTAAGGATAAAGATCCGAATTTTACCGGTGCTGATATCCGTAATGGTATGACAGCGGTTGTATCTATCAAACATCCGGAACCTCGATTTGAAGGACAGACAAAGACGAAGCTGGATAATCAGGATGCATCCCGTGCTACAGGTAAGGTAGTCGGAGAACAGATGGTACTCTACTTTGACCGAAATCTGGAGACTCTTAAGACAATTCTTTCCTGTGCGGAAAAAGCGGCTAAGATCCGTAAAACAGAGGAGAGAGCAAAGACCAATCTTCTGACGAAACAGAAATATTCTTTTGACTCGAATGGGAAGCTGGCAAACTGCGAGAAGAAAGATCCCTCCCAGTGTGAGATTTTTATCGTAGAGGGAGATTCTGCGGGTGGCTCTGCCAAAACTGCGCGTAACCGTAACTATCAGGCAATTCTGCCGATCAGAGGTAAGATCCTGAACGTTGAGAAGGCAACAATTGATAAAGTACTTGCCAACGCGGAAATCAAGACGATGATTAATGCGTTTGGATGTGGATTCTCCGAAGGATATGGAAATGATTTTGATATTACGAAGCTTCGCTATGATAAGATCGTTATCATGGCCGATGCCGATGTGGATGGTGCGCATATTTCCACACTGCTCCTTACATTGTTCTATCGATTTATGCCGGATCTGATCACTGAGGGGCATGTATATATTGCCATGCCACCACTGTATAAGGTTATGCCGAAGAAGGGGCAGGAAGAATATTTGTATGATGATAAGGCACTGGAGAAGTACAGACGTGCTCATAAACCGGGAAGCTTTACCTTACAGAGATATAAAGGTCTTGGAGAAATGGATGCAGAGCAGCTCTGGGAGACAACTCTGAATCCGGAGACAAGAATGATGAAACGTGTGGAGATCGAGGACGCGAGACTGGCATCCAGTGTGACTGAGATTCTGATGGGAAGCGATGTCCCGCCGAGAAAGAAATTTATCTATGAGCATGCACAGGATGCGGAACTGGATATCTGATATCCGGAAATTGATTGCAAATCGAATAGTTACTGGTACATTGCTTTTTTGAAATAATGTACTGGATTTTGGTAAATAAATAAACAGATATGCCGGTGTGTATCTGAACGGAGGAATGAAATAAATGGAAACAAAACAGGAGAATGTAATCCCTACCGACTATGCGGAGGTTATGCAGAAATCCTATATCGATTACGCCATGAGTGTTATTATCTCCAGAGCCCTGCCGGATGTGCGTGACGGATTGAAACCGGTACAGAGAAGAACACTGTATGATATGTATGAACTGGGAATCCGTTATGATCGGCCATACAGAAAATGTGCCCGTATCGTAGGTGATACCATGGGTAAATATCACCCGCATGGTGACAGCTCCATCTATGAGGCACTTGTAGTAATGGCACAGGATTTTAAGAAAGGTAAGACGCTGGTCGACGGACATGGAAATTTTGGTTCTATCGAGGGTGACGGTGCAGCGGCTATGCGATATACAGAAGCCAGACTTGAGAAACTGACACAGGATGTATTTCTTGAAGATCTGGATAAGAATGTGGTTGATTTCATGCCAAACTTTGACGAGACAGAGAAGGAGCCGGTGGTACTTCCTGTCAGAATCCCGAATCTGCTTGTAAACGGAGCAGACGGTATTGCAGTCGGCATGGCAACCAGCATTCCGCCTCACAATCTGGGAGAGGTTGTAGATGCTGTAAAAGCATATATGAAGAATAATGACATCAGCGTAAAAGGTCTGATGCGTTATCTCAAAGGACCTGATTTCCCGACTGGCGGTCTGGTAGTAAATAAGGATGACCTGCTTAAAATCTATGAGACAGGAACTGGAAAGCTCCGCGTCAGAGGTAAAGTAGAAACAGTGAAGCTTAAAGGTGGCAGACAGCAGCTGGTGATCACTGAAATTCCATATACTATGATTGGCGCAAATATCGGAAAATTCTTGAATGATATTGCTACTCTTGTAGAGAATAAGAAGACAACCGATATTGTAGATATTTCTAATCAGTCTTCTAAAGAAGGAATACGAATCGTTCTTGATTTAAAGCGTGATGCAGATGTAGAGAATCTTACAAATATGCTTTACAAGAAGACCAAGCTGGAAGACACTTTTGGCGTAAATATGCTTGCGGTAGCAGACGGCAGACCGGAGACACTGAGTCTGAAACAGGTGATCGAGTATCATGTTGATTTCGTGTTTGATGTCACGACCAGAAAGTACACCACACTTCTTAACAAAGAGCAGGAGAAAAAAGAAATCCAGGAAGGTCTGATTAAGGCTTGCGATGTGATCGACCTGATTATTGAAATTCTGCGGGGAAGCAAGAATCGTGAGCAGGTAAAGAAATGCCTGGTTGACGGCGTGACAGAGGGAATCAAGTTTAAGAGTAAAGCAAGCGAGAAAGCTGCGCAGAAGCTTCTGTTCTCAGAAAAGCAGGCAGCAGCAATCCTGGATATGCGTCTGTATAAACTGATCGGTCTGGAAATTGAAGCACTTCAGGCAGATTATGCAGAAACAATGAAGAATATCGCATTATATGAGGACATTCTGAATAATTATGATTCTATGGCGGATGTGATCATGAAAGATTTGGATAAGATCAAGAGAGAATATGGAACAAAACGCCGTACAGTAATAGAGAATGCGGAGGAAGTCATATACGAAGAGAAGAAGATGGAAGAGATGGAAGTTACATTCCTGATGGACCGTTTTGGATATATGCGAATTATTGATAAATCTGCTTATGAGAGAAATAAAGAGGCCGCCAATGCTGAGAATAAGTACGTATTTAATTGTATGAATACGGATAAAATCTGTATCTTTACAGACAGTGGAAAGATGCACAGTATTAAAGTAGCTGATATTCCGCTGGTACGTTTCAGAGATAAAGGCACACCGGCAGATAACCTGAGTAATTATGACAGCGCGCAGGAGCGAATGATTTATGTAGCACCGCTGGCGGCTGTAAAAGAAAATACGCTGTTGTTTGTTACTGCGTCTTCTATGTGTAAGCTGGTCAACGGTGCTGAGTTTGAAGCGTCAAAGAGAACAATCGTGTCTACTAAACTGGCAGAAGATGATACGCTGATCTTTGTAGGAGCGGCGGATGAAATGGAACAGGTAGTCCTTCAGAGTGAGGGTGGATATTTCCTGAGATTCCAGAAACAGGATGTTTCTTCTATGAAGAAAACATCGATTGGTGTGCGAGGAATGAAACTTGCGGAAGGAGATAAGCTTGATCATGCATATCTTTTAGAGAGCCGTCAGGAATACACCATTACCTATCATGATAAACCTTATGTACTCAACAAAGTGAAACTTTCCAAGCGAGACAGTAAGGGAGTGAAACCGCGTGTATAGTATATTTCGGTGAATCATGTGGAAAATGTTTTTGGACATACTTAAATGTGCCTGAAAACTGTTATTTACAGCCTGAAAAATTGGCAAATGCGGTAAATTACAAGGTTTTTACGGGAAAAGCCTTGCAATTCTTTGACATTGGTGTTACAATACACCTAAATTAGAACTTGCAGACATAGGAGTGGGCGTGAGCCCACTCTTATTTGTTGCATAGAAAGGCAGGTGGGAAAATGAGCAGACGGGAAGAGTATGAAAAGCGCGCAGAGGAACTTCTGGCACCGATCGTAGAACTTAACGGCTTTGAGCTGGTTGATGTAGAATATGTGAAGGAAGCAGGTAACTGGTATCTGAGAGGATACATTGACAAACCAGGCGGAATTACGGTAAATGACTGCGAGACAGTCAGCAGAGCGTTCAGTGATAAACTGGATGAGAATGATTTTATCGAAGACAGTTATATTATGGAGATCAGTTCACCGGGACTGGACAGACCGCTGAAGAAAGACAAAGACTTTGAGAGAAACATGGGAAAACTGGTGGAAATCCGTACCTACCGGCCAATCGAAAAGCAAAAAGAGTTCTGCGGGATTTTGACCGCATATGATAGTAACAGTGTGACAATCGATGAGGATGGAACCGAGCGTGTTTTTGACAAGAAAGACACAGCCCTGATACGCCTCGCAATAGAGTTTTAGTTAATTCGGGAGGATAAGAAAAAAATGAGCAGAGAGTTAAAGGAGGCACTGGATATCCTTGAAAAGGAAAAGAGTATCAGCAAAGATACTCTGCTTGAGGCAATTGAGCAGTCTCTGATCCAGGCCTGCAAGAACCATTTTGGAAAAGCTGACAATGTACATGTAACTATTGATCCGGAAACCTGCGATTTTTCAGTGTATGCAGACAGAAGTATCGTAGAATACGTAGAGGATCCTGCAATGGAGATTTCTCTGGCAGATGCTTTGAAGATCACATCAAGAGCTGAGATCGGAGGCATGATACAGGTTCCGATCCAGTCTAAGGAATTCGGACGTATTGCGACACAGAATGCAAAGAACGTTATCCTGCAGAAAATCCGCGAGGAAGAACGTAAAGTGCTGTATGATGAATACTATGGAAAAGAGAAAGAAGTAGTAACCGGTATTGTACAGCGTGTAATGGGCAAGAATGTAAGCATCAATCTTGGTAAGGCAGATGCAGTATTAAGTGAGAATGAACAGGTGAAAGGGGAAACCTTCCAGCCGACAGAGAGAATCAAGGTGTATATTCTTGAAGTCAAGGATACCCCGAAGGGACCTCGTATTCTGGTATCCAGAACTCATCCGGGACTTGTGAAACGTCTCTTCGAATCAGAAGTAGCAGAAGTAAAAGACGGAACTGTTGAGATCAAGAGCATCGCACGTGAGGCCGGTTCCCGTACAAAGATCGCTGTATGGAGCAACGATCCGGATGTAGATGCAGTTGGTGCATGCGTAGGTATGAACGGTGCACGTGTCAATGCAGTAGTTGAGGAACTTCGCGGTGAGAAGATTGATATTATCAACTGGGATGAGAATCCTGCGATCCTGATCGAGAATGCATTGAGCCCTGCAAAGGTTATCGCAGTTATGGCAGATCCTGATGAGAAGACAGCTCTGGTAGTTGTTCCTGATTATCAGCTGTCCCTTGCAATCGGTAAAGAAGGTCAGAATGCACGTCTTGCTGCAAGACTTACAGGATTTAAGATTGACATCAAGAGTGAGACTCAGGCAAAAGAAGCCGGTGATTTCTATGATTATGATGATGACGAGACTGCAGAAGATGCAGATGAGGCATCAGCAGAGGAAACTTCAGCAGAAGATTCCCTGACAGAAGAAACCGAAGCAGAAGAAGTTTCAGAGGAAGTTCCTGTAGAAGAAGAGTCACAGGCTCAGGAAGCAGGAGAGAATGAAGACGAAGAATAAGATTCCCATGCGCCAGTGTACCGGCTGCAGGGAAATGAAAAGCAAGAAAGAGATGCTCAGAGTCCTTAAGACTACGGAAGACGAGATTGTGCTTGACGCTACCGGAAAGAAGAACGGCAGAGGCGCGTATCTGTGCTTTTCCAGAGAATGTCTGGACAAAGCAATCAAGAATCATGGTCTTGAGAGATCTCTGAAAACTGCAGTTCCCGATGAGGTATACGAACGACTTAAGAAGGAGCTGGAAGATATTGAAAAATAACAAAGTACTGTCGCTGATAGGGCTGGCAACCAAAGCAGGCAAGACTGTAAGCGGAGAATTTTCCACAGAGAAATCTGTCAAAACAGGAAAAGGACTGCTTGTAATCGTGGCTGAGGATGCCTCTGAAAATACAAAGAAGAAATTCCGGAACATGTGCAGCTTTTATGAAGTTCCGATTTACTTCCTCTCAGATAAAGAGAGCTTAGGCAGAGCAATGGGAAAGGAGTACCGCGCCTGTCTGGCTGTCCAGGATGAGAACTTTGCGAAAGCAATCATAAAGGAGGTATAGCGATTGTCTAAATTAAGAGTACATGAGCTGGCCAGAGAGCTTGGACGACAGAACAAAGAAGTAATCGAGTTCCTGAAATCAAAAGGCATTGATGTCAAAAGCCATATGAGTATGGTGGATGAGCCTGCGATTTCAATTGTAAGAGATAGATTTAAAAAAAATAACAATAGGGGAAAGGAGCATATTGCGAAATTGGATACTCCCAAAACAGAAGAAAAGGTTGTAACAGCAAAATCTGAAGGAGATAAAACTGAGACACCTAAAAAGAAAAAAAATATTATCCGCGTTTTTCATGCACAGAATGCAAGCGACGGAGGTAAAACAAGAAAGAAACCTGTAAAAGCTGAAGGCGAGAGAACAGGTGCACCAAGAAATGCAGAAGGAACAAAGGCTTCTGACAATTCAAGAACAGATGGTGACAGACCAAGAAGAAATAATGACCGTTCCAATGCCGGTAACAGAAGACCGCAGGGAGACGGACAGCGCCAGGGAAGATCACAGGGCGAAGGCAGAGCTCAGGGCGATGGAAATCGTCAGGGCGGACGTTTTGGTCAGGGAAGAACCCAGGGTGATGGTCAGCGCCAGGGAAGACCACAGGGAGATGGAAACCGTCAGGGTGGACGTTTCGGTCAGGGAAGAACCCAGGGTGATGGTCAGGGACGCCAGGGCGGAAGATTCCAGGGAGATGGAAACCGTCAGGGCGGACGTTTCGGTCAGGGAAGACCACAGGGCGATAACCGTCAGGGTGGAAGACCACAGGGTAATGGCCAGGGTCGCCCGGATGGAAACAGAAGTGAAGGACGCGATGGACGCTTCAGCGGCGGTCAGGGACGTCAGGGACAGCGCCAGAATACCAGAAAGAATGATGATATGGTATTTGCACCGGAACTGACTAAGACTTCCAAAGACAGCAAGAGAGAGCGTGACAGAGAGAACAAGAATAAGAAGAAAGATTTCGATAAGACACAGAGTAGCGGCGGACGCAGACCAAATCAGGGCGGATTTAACAAAAATTCCAGAATCCCGAAAGCTCTGCAGAAACCAATTCCACAGCCGAAACAGGAAGAGAAGAAGCCTGAGGTTAAGGAGATCACACTTCCGGAGAAGATGACAATCCGTGAACTGGCAGAAGCAATGAAGATGCAGCCGTCAGCAATCGTTAAGAAACTCTTTATGCAGGGTATGATGGTTACAGTAAATCACGAGATTGATTTTGAAAAAGCTCAGGAAATCGCTCTTGAATATGATATCATCGCAGAACCGGAAGAAAAAGTAGACGTTATCGGAGAACTCCTCAAAGAGGATGAAGAAGACGAGAAAGATATGGTTCCAAGACCACCTGTAGTCTGTGTTATGGGTCACGTTGACCATGGTAAAACATCCCTTCTGGATGCAATCCGTAAGACAAATGTAACACGTGGAGAAGCCGGTGGTATCACACAGCATATCGGTGCTTCTGTAGTAGAAGTTAACGGTCAGAAGATTACATTCCTGGATACACCTGGACATGAAGCTTTCACAGCTATGCGTATGCGTGGTGCGAACTCCACAGATATCGCAGTTTTAGTTGTAGCTGCTGATGATGGTGTCATGCCGCAGACAGTAGAGGCTATCAGCCATGCAAAAGCAGCTGGCGTTGAGATCATTGTTGCCATCAACAAGATCGATAAACCAAGTGCAAATATCGAGCGTGTAAAACAGGAACTTTCCGAATATGAACTGATTCCGGAAGACTGGGGCGGAAGCACAATCTTCGTTCCTGTATCTGCACACACCGGAGAAGGAATCGATACTCTTCTTGAGATGATTCTTCTTACCGCTGAAGTCTGCGAACTGAAAGCGAATCCGAACCGTTCTGCAAGAGGTCTTGTGATCGAGGCTCAGCTTGACAAAGGTAAAGGTCCGGTTGCTACAATCCTTGTTCAGAAAGGTACACTTCATGTAGGAGACTTTATCGCCGCAGGTGCATGCAATGGTAAAGTTCGTGCCATGATGGACGATAAGGGACGCAGAATCAAAGAAGCAGGTCCTTCCACTCCGGTAGAGATCCTCGGACTTGGTGATGTACCGAATGCAGGTGAGATCCTTCTTTCCTTTGACAGTGATAAGGAAGCGAAGAACTTTGCAGGTGCATTCGTATCTGAGAATAAGAACCGTCTTCTTGAGGAGACTAAGGGCAAATTATCTCTGGATAATCTCTTTGACCAGATTCAGGCAAGCGATCTGAAAGAACTTCCGATCATCGTCAAAGCAGACGTACAGGGATCTGTAGAAGCAGTAAAACAGAGTCTGACAAAACTTTCCAACGAGGAAGTTGTTGTAAAAGTAATCCATGGTGGTGTTGGTGCTGTCAATGAATCTGACGTAAGTCTTGCTGCTACATCAAACGCTATCATCATCGGATTTAACGTTCGTCCAGATGCAACAGCGAAACAGCTTGCTGAACAGGAAGGCGTAGATCTTCGTCTGTACAGAGTCATCTATCAGGCAATCGAAGATGTGGAAGCTGCTATGAAAGGTATGCTTGACCCTGTATTTGAGGAGAAGGTTATCGGTCATGCAGAAGTACGTCAGCTGTTTAAGGCATCCGGTGTCGGTACGATCGCAGGAAGCTATGTTCTGGATGGTATTTTCCAGAGAAACTGCAAGGTTCGTATTTCCAGAGAAGGCGAGCAGATTTTCGAGGGTGAACTTGCATCTCTGAAGAGATTCAAGGACGACGTTAAGGAAGTTAAAGCAGGATACGAATGTGGTCTTGTATTTGACGGATTTAATGACGTAAAAGAAGAAGATAAAGTAGAAGCTTATATCATGGTAGAAGTACCAAGATAGGATAGCGACAGTAACTGATATGGGTGCGCGGTTTCATGGTGTTACGTACAGCGTGACGCGCACCTGTTTTAATTGAATCAATTGTAAAACAGATATTCGGTATATCAAATTACCGAATATCTGCTCAAATAGAGGAGTGGAACTTAAAAATGAGAAAAAACAGTATTAAGAATACACGAATCAATGGAGAGGTTCAGAAAGAGCTCAGCACCATTATCCGTAACGAGATTAAGGATCCGCGTATTCACCCGATGACATCCGTCATGGCTGTAGAAGTGGCTCCTGACCTGAAAACCTGTAAAGCATACATCAGTGTGTTAGGAGAGAAAGAAGCAAAAGAGGCAACGATCAAAGGTCTTAACAGTGCAGAAGGTTATATCAGACGCCAGCTGGCAAAGAATCTTAACCTTAGAAATACACCGGAGATTCGTTTCATTCTGGATGAATCTATTGAATACGGTGTAAATATGTCAAAGCTTATCGATGATGTTACCAAAAAGGACAACTCCCACAGACAGGTCAAAGAGCAGGAAGAGAATTAAGAGGGTGAATACATGAAGAATATCGCGGAGATACTGGAAGGTGTGAAAACAATGGGAATCGGCGGACATATCCGTCCGGATGGTGACTGCGTTGGTTCCTGTATGGCATTATATTTATATGTAAAAACCTATTATCCGGAGATTCAGGTGGATGTTTATCTGGACAATCCAAAACCTGTTTTCGGACATATTGACTGTATGGATGAGATCAAAACAGAATTTGACGGAGATAAAGAGTACGATCTTTTTGTCACCTGCGATGTAAGTGCGAGAGACAGACTTGCTCTTGCAGGACCATATTTTGACTCAGCAAAGAAAACAGCATGTATCGATCATCATATCAGCAATCCTGGATTTGCACAGGTCAACCACATCAGAGGCGATGTAAGTTCTGCATGTGAGGTTCTTTATGGACTGCTTGATCCTGAGAAAGTTAACTGCACGATCGCAAAACCTGTTTATACAGGAATGGTTCACGATACAGGTGTGTTCCAGTATTCCTCAACTTCACCGGAAACCATGCGTATCGCGGGTGAATTGATGAAGACAGGTTTTGATTTCAGTAAGATCATTGATGAATCCTTTTACCAGAAGACCTATGTTCAGAATCAGGTAATGGGACGTGTACTTGCAGAGAGTATTATGCTTCTGGATGGAAAATGCATCATTGGATATCTTAAGAAAAAGGATTTGGAATTTTATGGTGTGGACGGCAAAGATCTGGATGGTATTGTCAGCCAGTTGCGCCTTACACAGGGGGTAGAAGTAGCCATGTTCATTTATGAACTGGAAACTCAGTCCTTTAAGGTATCCCTGCGCTCCAATGGAAAAGTAGATGTAAGTAAGATCGCGGTATATTTTGGTGGCGGCGGTCATAAGAGGGCTGCAGGATGTGATCTGCAGGGTTCTATGTACGATGTGATCAACAATATATCAGAGCAGATCTGTAAACAGTTTCAGGAGCTTGAAATCTGATGGATGGAGTAATTGTAATCCGTAAGGAAAAAGGCTATACTTCTCATGATGTGGTGGCAAAGCTTCGCGGAATTCTTCATATGAAGAAAATCGGACATACCGGAACACTTGATCCGGATGCAGAGGGAGTGCTCCCGGTGGCTCTGGGAAAAGCTACCCGACTGGTGGATATGATCACCGATAAAGAAAAAACATATGAGGCAGTGATGCGTCTGGGTGTTGTTACAGATACGCAGGATATGAGTGGAACAGTTCTTTCAGAAGTGCCTGAGTTTCAGGTTGCAGAAGAGGAACTTCGCGCAGTAACAGAATCTTTTGCAGGTGATTATATGCAGGTGCCGCCGATGTATTCGGCACTGAAGGTCAATGGAAAGAAGCTTTACGAGCTCGCCAGAGAAGGTAAGACGGTAGAGCGTAAGCCAAGGCCGGTGCATTTCTATGAGATAGAAATTCTTGATATTGATTTTCCACTGGTGCGTTTTCGCGTAACATGCAGTAAAGGAACGTATATCCGTACTTTATGCCACGATATCGGAGAGAAGTTAGGCTGCGGCGCTGCCATGGAAACACTTCTGCGTACAAAGGTAGGCAGATTTACACTGGATGATGCGATCACACTGGCACAGACGGAAGAAGCGGTGCGAAACGGTGAGATAGAGCAGAGGATTCTTGGGATTGAAGAAATCCTTGCAGAGTATCCTCGTGTTTGCTGTCGGGAAGAGGGAGACAGACTTCTGGCTAATGGAAATCCTCTTGTCCAAGCATTGGTCAATGCAGAGGAAAAAGATGGATGGATCCGTATGTGCAACAGCGATGGCAGCTTTGCCGGAGTTTACCAGTGGGATGAAAAAAGAGACAGATATTTTCCTGTGAAGATGTTTTGATGAAATCAGGAAAGCAGTGAAGGGGATGAAACTTCAGCTGACCTGTAAACAGGAATGATTTTAGGAGACATGATGGAATACTTAAGGATTGAAAATGATTTTCCCAGAATTTCACACAGTGCGGTAACACTTGGGAAGTTTGACGGCATACACCGTGGACATCAGAAACTGGTTGAGAAAATTATTGAGCAGAAACAGGAAGGTGCACAGGCTGTTGTGCTTGCACTTGGTACTGCCTCAAGAACAATCCTCACAAAGGAAGAGAGATGCCGCGTTCTGGAAGAAATGGGAGTGGATGTACTGCTTGAGTGTCCGCTTACCGAGAAGATGCGGCACATGAAAGCAGAGAATTTTATAAAAGAAATATTGATAGGGGACCTTCAGATCTCCTATGTGGCGGTTGGAGAGGATTTTCGCTTTGGCTATGAGCGAAAAGGAACACCTGCCATGCTAAAAGAGTTCGGAAAAAAATATGGATTTCATACGGAGGTCCTTCCGAAAGAAATGGACGGACGCCGTAAGATCAGCAGCACATTTATCAGAGAAGAGTTAAACAGAGGGAATATGGAGAAATTTCAATTCCTGATGGGAACGGACTTCTCAGTGGAAGGGATTATAGAACATGGTCGTGGAATGGGGCATAAATACCTTCTCCCGACTACGAACCTGATTCCACCGGCAGAGAAACTGATGCCGCCAAATGGTGTTTATATCACAGTTTCTCATTTCAAAGACAGAAGTTATCAGGGAATCACCAATGTAGGGCATAAACCTACGGTTGGCGGTGAGAAATTTATCGGTGTGGAGACATATCTGTTTGACTGCAATGAAAATCTGTACGGGGAATACTGTAAAGTAGACTTCAAAAAATTCCTCAGACCCGAGCAGAAATTCTCTTCGCTGGAAGCACTTAAAAGCCAGTTGGAGAAAGATGCAGTAAAAGGACAGGAGTATTTTTTGAAAAATGAGTTGTGTTAAAAAACAGGCAGTAGAAAATTGTGTTAAAGCGATGTGGAATAAACAAGAATAAAAATACGAAACAGATTTAACAGAATTCGGAGAAAATTGGCAAAAGACATATCAAAGGAAGATTTATGAACAGTTTCTGAGAGATTAAGTGACTGTTCACACACCACTATCCCGCGATGTGTGTGAACAGTAACAAAATTATTTTTCTGTAAATTATTTTCTAAAAAAGTAGTTTACACGCTGAAATCAATGTGCTATACTAACCAAGGTGAATTTAGCCCATGTTCAGGGACAGGACACTCCGACCATCCCTTAATATGTGGCGGTCAATCAATAATAATTATAGAATACAGGAGGAAATCAAAATGATTTCAAAAGAAAAGAAAGCAGCAATCATGAAAGAATATGCAAGAACTGAAGGAGATACAGGATCACCGGAAGTACAGGTAGCAGTTCTTACAGCAAGAATTCAGGAACTTACAGAGCATTTAAAAACAAACCATAAAGATCATCATTCCAGACGTGGTCTTCTGAAAATGGTAGGTCAGAGACGTGGACTGTTAGCTTACCTGAAGAAAACAGACATCGAAAGATACCGTGCACTGATTGAGAAATTAGGCTTAAGAAAATAATAGCCTTTTAGTATGCGGAAGGGGGCGGATTTCCATCCGCCTCTCTTTTTATGTATTATGGCAGTTCTGTAAAATATGGTGTTTTCCAGGATTGCGGTGGCTTGTTGTTTCGATTGCATCTGCATATTCAGAAGCTGCGAAACATGACAGGAGTTATTTCCGAGACTACTGAAAAGATTATTTTGCATAGGAAAGTAACAAAGCAGGTAGATATATTTGCCTGAAAAGTAGTTTTTTCAGTTGTTTCGGACTCCTGTTTTAATGTGACAATTTCATAAGAAGTCTGAACGTTGATGGACAAGATTGTCAGCAGACGGAACAGACAAATTTGAAAAGAATAAAGTAATTACCGGACATGCAGTGAACGGTAACAGAAAATGACAACAGAATTATGAAAAAAGGAGAATGAACGTATGTACAAAAGTTATTCCATGGAATTAGCTGGAAGAACCTTAACAGTAGATATCAACCGTGTTGCGAAACAGGCAAACGGTGCTGCATTAATGCATTATGGCGATACTACAGTTTTATCTACAGCAACAGCATCTAAAGAGCCAAGAGAGGGAATCGATTTCTTCCCGTTAAGTGTTGAATATGAAGAGAAAATGTATGCAGTAGGTAAGATCCCTGGAGGATTTAACAAAAGAGAGGGAAAGGCAAGCGAACATGCTATCCTTACTTCCCGTGTAATTGACAGACCTATGCGTCCTCTGTTCCCGAAAGATTACAGAAACGATGTAACACTGGTAAACATGGTTATGTCTGTTGATCCTGAGTGTAATCCTGAGATTCCGGCTATGCTGGGTTCTGCTATTGCAACCTGCATTTCAGATATTCCGTTTGATGGTCCGTGTGCTACCACACAGGTTGGTCTGATCAATGGTGAATATATTATCAACCCTACTATGGCACAGAAAGATGTTTCCGAACTTCAGCTTACAGTAGCTTCTACAAGAGAGAAAGTAATCATGATCGAAGCCGGCGCAAAAGAAGTTCCGGAAGATAAGATGATTGAAGCTATCTACAAAGCTCATGAAGTAAACCAGGAAATCATTAAATTTATCGATAAGATCGTAGAAGAATGCGGAAAACCGAAACACAGCTATGAATCCTGCGCTGTTCCGGAAGAACTTTTCACAGCAATGAAAGAAATCGTACCACCGGAAGAAATGGAAGTTGCAGTATTCTCTGATGACAAACAGACAAGAGAAGAGAATATCCGCCAGGTAACAGAGAAACTGAAAGAAGCTTTCGCTGATAACGAAGAATGGCTTGCAGTTCTGGGAGAGGCTGTATACCAGTACCAGAAGAAGACTGTCCGTAAGATGATCTTAAAAGACCACAAACGTCCGGATGGTCGTGCAATCACACAGATCCGTCCTCTGGCAGCAGAGACAGATATCATCCCGAGAGTACATGGTTCTGCTATGTTTACACGTGGACAGACACAGATCTGTACAATCACAACTCTGGCTCCTCTTGCAGAAGCTCAGAGACTTGACGGACTTGATGAGTTTGAAACTACAAAGAGATATATGCATCACTATAACTTCCCGTCCTACTCTGTAGGTGAGACAAAACCATCCAGAGGACCGGGACGTCGCGAGATCGGACATGGCGCACTTGCTGAGAGAGCACTGGTTCCTGTACTTCCAAGTGAAGAGGAATTCCCATATGCAATCCGTACTGTATCTGAGACATTTGAATCCAACGGTTCTACTTCTCAGGCAAGCATCTGTGCATCTACAATGTCCCTGATGGCAGCTGGTGTACCGATCAAGAAACCGGTAGCAGGTATTTCCTGTGGTCTGGTAACTGGTGATACAGATGATGATTACATTGTTCTGACAGATATCCAGGGACTTGAGGACTTCTTCGGAGATATGGACTTCAAGGTAGCCGGAACACATGATGGTATCACAGCAATCCAGATGGATATCAAGATCCATGGACTGACAAGACCGATCGTTGAAGAAGCAATCAGACGTACAAAAGAAGCAAGAGAGTATATCCTGACAGAAGTTATGGAGAAGTGCATCGCAGCTCCGCGTACTACTGTAGGTGAATATGCACCGAAGATCATCCAGATTCAGATTGATCCTCAGAAAATCGGTGATGTTGTAGGTCAGAGAGGAAAGACTATCAACACAATCATCGAGCGTACAGGTGTTAAGATTGATATCACAGACGAAGGTGCTGTATCTATCTGTGGCGTAGATCAGAAGAGCATGGATGAGGCAGCTAACATGATTAAGATCATTTCTACTGATTTCGAAGCAGGACAGATCTTTACAGGTAAAGTTGTCAGCATCAAAGAGTTTGGCGCATTTGTTGAATTTGCACCGGGCAAAGAAGGAATGGTTCACATTTCCAAAATCTGCAAAGAAAGAATCAACCGTGTTGAAGATGTTCTCACACTTGGCGATAAAGTTAAGGTTGTATGCCTTGGCAAAGACAAGATGGGAAGAATCAGCTTCAGCATGAAAGATGTACCGGAAGAAGCGTAAAAAATATGAGATACCATAATATTACCAAGGACGATATGCTTAACGGCGACGGGCTTCGTGTAGTTCTCTGGGTGGCAGGATGTAATCACTGCTGTCCACAGTGCCAGAATCCTGTCACCTGGGATCCAAACGGCGGACTGCCTTTCGGCGAGGCAGAGCGCGCAGAGATTTTTGCGGAACTGGATAAGGATTACGTAAGCGGAATCACATTTTCAGGTGGAGATCCACTGCACCCGGCAAATATCACTGAGGTAACATCCTTTGCGAAGGAAATCAGAAAGAGATATCCGGGCAAAACGATCTGGCTTTATACAGGTTTCAGATGGGAAGAAATCTGTCGCGAAGAGATCGTGCGTTATCTGGATGTCTGTGTAGACGGTGAATTTGAGGTGGACAAGAAAGAACTTTCCCTGAAATGGAAAGGTTCCAGCAATCAGAGAGTGATCGATGTTCCCAGAACTCTTCATGAAGGAAAAATCGTATTGCATTAATAAAGAAATAGATACAGGCAGTTCAAGTATGCTTCAGGTGTACCTGAACTGCCTGTTTTGCTAAATAGGAGGAAAACACAGATGAAACGAATTGCGAAATTTCACAAAGTAAGCAAAGAACGCTTCACAGCAGACTGGATCGATACATTTGCACAGTCTCAGGAAGAAGCAGAGAAAATATACGAAGCAATCCGCCTGCCAAAGAGAGCAACAGCAGGGAGTGCGGGTTATGATTTCTTTGCACCGGCAGAATTCACACTCAAACCAAGTGAAACAGTGAAAATCCCTACCGGAATTCGCGTAGAAATGCAGCCGGAATGGGTACTGAAATGCTATCCGAGAAGCGGTCTGGGATTTAAATACCGCCTGCAGCTTAATAATACAGTTGGAATCATTGACAGTGATTATTTCTATTCCGATAATGAAGGACATATTTTTGCAAAGATCACAAATGACTCTAATGAAGATAAGACTCTTATCATTCCGGCAGATACAGGATTTATGCAGGGAATCTTTGTAGAGTACGGAATCACAGTTGATGATGAGGCATCAGAAATCCGTAATGGTGGATTTGGAAGTACGACTGCGAAATAAGAATTTTAGAGTAAAACCAGAGGCAGAGTGTAAAAAAAGATTTTCTCTTTACGTTCTGCTTTTTCTCTGGTATAATATTTTGAAAATCAAAATATTTGCAATACGTATAAAATAGATTGAGGAGAAAAAAGTCATGATTATTGAACCAAAAGTAAGAGAATATATCTGCACAACCGCACATCCGCAGGGCTGCGCAGAGAGTGTGCGCAATCAGGCAGATTATGCCTGTAAGCAGGGAACTGTAAATGGAACAAAGAAGGCGCTGATTATCGGATGCTCTACAGGATATGGACTTGCATCCCGTATCTGTACACTGGAAAACTGCGGAGCTGATACCCTGGGAATTATGTTTGAACGTCAGGCGAATGGCAGAAGAACGGCAACACCGGGATGGTACAATACAGCAGAATTTCACCGTCTGGCGGCAGAAAAGGGGGCTTATGCGAAAACGATTAATGGAGATGCTTTTTCCAAAGAAATAAAAGATAAGGCCATTGAATTGATAAAAAAAGATCTGGGAAAAGTAGATCTGGTAGTGTACAGCCTGGCTGCTCCGAGACGTACGGATGCGGATGGAAAGACATGGTCATCTTGTCTGAAAACTACAGGAGAAGCGTTTACAGAGAAGAGTCTTGATTTAAGAAATAACGAGATTACAGAGAAGACAGTAGAACCTGCCACAGATGAAGAAGTGATTAGCACAGTGAAAGTTATGGGAGGCGAAGACTGGGCAGATTGGATTGATGCGCTGAAAGCGGCAGATGTATTGACGGAAAATGCAGCGACAGTCGCATATTCCTATATCGGACCGGAGCTTACCTATCCAATCTATTATCATGGAACAATCGGAACAGCAAAGCAGCATTTGCAGAAAACAATGACGGAGATCAATCAGGCGCATCCGGATGTACGCGCAGTGATTTCGGTAAATAAAGGACTGGTAACACAGGCAAGTGCGGCTATTCCTGTAGTGCCGTTGTATTTCGCAATTCTTTATAAGGTGATGAAGAAGGCAGGAAACCATGAGAACTGTATCCAGCAGATTGCGAGACTTTTTACACAGAAACTTTATACTTCGGAAGGATTTCTGACAGATGAAAATGGATTTATCCGTATGGATGACTATGAACTGACACCGGAGATCCAGGAAGAGGTAAAAAAATGCTGGGAAGCAGTTACTACGGATACTGTAAATGAATATTGTGATATTGACGGATATTGGGAAGATTTCTATCATATGTTCGGATTCCGCTATGAGGATATTGACTATACGCAGGATGTAGATGCGGATGTGGAGATTGAGGGAATCATAATATAGAGTTATAGGATAAAAAATTTAAAATATTCATTTAGCCGAATCAAGTAAGCCGTCTGCTTTAATTGTAAAGCAGTTATTTGGTATAGAACTATGTAACGAAAATGGATTGTGAATTTACGCTTGTTTAAGGTACTAATTTCATAGTAAATAAAAAATATTCTCTCTAAACAATGGATATAGGAAGAAGTGAACTATATCAGTTAAGAGAGAATAATTTTTATCCAAATGGTATTGATAGAAAAATATTAAATAAGTCAACAGTCTATTTTGTTTTGTATACCGGATCTGCAGGATATCCACTTCGCAGTTTCTGCATGCCACGCTGCAGGGCATCCTTTGAATTTTTCCAGTCGGCATCTTTGTTTCTGTAGTCAAATTTATCTGACAGCCATACGAGGTCTTCTTCCATGCGCTGGAAATTCTCATCCATCAGCTTAAACATAGCAGGGTAAAATTCTGCTTTTTCTTTATCATTCAGATATTTGTCTGCATTATCACAGAGCACTCCGAAGTGGTGCAGACAGAAACCTTTTCCAGACAAAATCTTGTTTTTGAACTCATTGTCCTGGCGATATAGCCAGAAGAAAGTTTCCACATATCGTGCAAAAGTATCCGAAATATTCTGGCAGATAAAACAACTGCAATCTTTAGAAGCAGCCCAGGCAGCAAGCGTATTTTTGTCTGTGACTGCATCTGAACGGCGAAAACGTCCTAAAATCGATGACTTTCCGGGTGTGAAAGAATAGAATTGCTTTTTCATTTCTTCGCGAAGCTTATGGTAATGTGTCTGAAGAATCAGTGTATTGCCAAGCGTATTTCCGTAATCAAACATTTTCTTCATATGTACTTTACAGAATCCTGCCTTATCCGTCTGATCACGAATATCACTCTCCATATAAGAAGAACTGTTTCCAAGTACGAAATCCAGTGAATTCTGTTCCAGTTCACGCTCGATGAAACAAAAAGGACACTCGTCATTGGCATTAACAGCGTCGTTAAGCGGAATGGTATATAATTTTTCTTTCATTTTGATATGCTCCAATCATAGTTTTGACTTTCTTTTATTTTGCATAGAAATTCGGGGAATGTCAAGATTATATGATTGATTGGAGAAGAGGGGATGTGCTATGATAGCTATAGGTATTTATAAACGATAGCATTTCAAAAAATTTAACATGGGGGACAAAGCAAATGATAGAATTACAGCTTCATGAGAATTGGCAGCTATGTGATATTAAGAAACAGGACTGGATTCCTGCACAGGTGCCGGGGGATATCTATTCAGCGCTTCTTAAAGCGGAAAAGATGCCTGATCCATTCTTTGGAGACAATGAATATCAGGCGAAAGCGTTGATGGAGGAGGATTACGAATACCGAACGGTATTTACCTATGATGAAAAGCAGTTTGAGAACTGTCAGGAAGTAATTCTGAGATTTGACGGAATTGATACGATCGCAGACATTTATCTGAATGAATGTTATCTGGGAAAAGCAGACAATATGCACAGAGTCTGGGAATTTCCGGTTGGAGAACTGTTACAGGAAGGCGAGAATACACTTCGGGTTATCATCAGATCACCGTTGAAATTCATGGCAGAAGCTTTTAAAAAGTATAAAAATATTGGAAACGAGGATACAGTAGAGGGATTTATGCATCTTCGTAAAGCACATTATATGTCTGGATGGGACTGGGGTGCCTGTCTGCCGGATGGCGGTATTTTCCGTCCTGTAACTCTTCTGGGAATCGAGTCAGCCAGACTGGACAGCGTATATATCCGTCAGGTACATGAGGATGGAAAAGTACTGCTGATTCCGGAAGTGGATGTGGAGACAGTAGACGAAGCGGAAATTGATACAGATGAAAAAAACAGCGCAGAGATGCCTGATCAGGGCGTGGAAAGTGAAGCAGATGAGGATTTACTGGAATATGAAGTTACAGTAACTGCGCCAGATGGAACGAAAATTGTAAGTGACGGATCTCCGGATGAAATCGTAATCGAGAATCCACAGTTCTGGTGGCCAAACGGTCTGGGAGAGCAGCCATTATATCAGGTTCAGGTAGACCTGAAAGCAGGAGATAAAACCGTCGATACCTGGTGTAAGAAAATCGGACTTCGGACACTGACCATGCACATTGAGAAAGATGAGTGGGGAGAAAGCTTTGCTCACGAAGTGAATGGCTATCAGGTTTTTGCAATGGGTGCAGACTATATTCCAGAGGATAATCTGCTGCAGAGAACCTCAAAGGAACGTACCAGAGAATTGCTTCTTCAGTGTAAGAGAGCAAACTTTAACACGATTCGTGTCTGGGGCGGCGGTTATTATCCGGAGGACTGGTTCTTTGATCTTTGTGATGAACTTGGCCTGATGGTATGGCAGGACTTTATGTTTGCCTGCTCGGTCTATGAACTGACACCGGAATTTGAGGCGAATATCCGTCAGGAATTTATTGATAATATCAAAAGAATCCGTCATCATGCGTCACTTGCACTGTGGTGTGGCAATAATGAGATGGAAATGTTTGTAAAACAGGGTAATTGGGTAACGAAACCTACAGAGGTGAGAGACTATCTGCTGATGTATGAGCGTATTATTCCGGAAGTACTCAGAGAATATGATCCCGATACATTTTACTGGCCGGCAAGTCCGTCGTCAGGCGGATCTTTTGATGAGCCGAATGATCCGAATCGTGGAGATGTGCATTACTGGGAGGTATGGCATGGAAACAAGCCATTTGCGGAATATCGCAAATATTTCTTCAGATATGCATCTGAGTTTGGTTTTCAGTCATTCCCGTCTGTAAAAACGCTTGAAACAGTAACAGATGATCCGAGAGAGTTGAATCCATTTTCTTATGTGATGGAGAAACATCAGAGAAATTACGGAGGAAATGGAAAAATTGCCAAATACATGCAGGCAGCATACCGTTATCCTGAGAACTTCAGCGATTTTGTTTATGCATCCCAGCTTCTTCAGGCAGATGGAATCCGCTATGGAGTAGAACATTACCGTAGAAACCGAGGTCGCTGTATGGGAGCAATCTACTGGCAGTTAAATGACTGTTGGCCGGTTATTTCCTGGTCATCCATTGATTATTATGGAAGATGGAAAGCTCTTCATTATTATGCTAAGAGGTTCTTTGCACCGGTAATGCTTTCCTGCGAGGAGCAGAGCTGGATGACAGTGGAAGCGGATATGAACCGTCAGCATTTCGAATTTGAGAAATCTATCCGCCTGAATGTGACAAATGAGACTCTGTCTGCGCGTAAAGTGCTTGTAAAATTTGCAGTGCGTGATGCCGGTGCCAAAATCCTGCGACAGGAAGAACGGTGGGTAGAAGTTCCTGCGCTTTCCAGTGTGTGGATGGATAAAGTAGAACTTCCGGGAATTGACTGCTTCAATGAATATGTAAGCTATGAAGCATGGGAGAATGAGAAGATTATTTCTCAGGGAACAGTGATTTTCTCCTATCCGAAATATTTCCATTACCAGGATCCGAAGCTTTCAGTGAGAGTGGAAGGGGATGAGATTATTGTCAGTGCAGAAGCCTATGCTAAGAGCGTAGAAATTCAGAATGAGAACGACGATCTGATTCTGGAGGATAATTACTTCGATATGAATGCAGGCGAACGCAGAGTAAAAATCCTTGATGGAAAACCAGAAAACCTGAAAGTGCGCAGTGTGTACGATATATAAGTCAGGACTTTGGGCAGACACTTACTTGATTCGCTTAAAATAAGAGTTTGCCTTAATAGGTATTACGATTGCAAAAGTCAATAATCGGCAAATAGAAATATATGAATATTGAAAAGCAGAAGAGATAGAAATTTTCTGATGGGAAATGAAATATATAAAAAATAAGAATCTCCGACATTTACAAAATGTAAGAGATTCTTATTTTAAATTAGTCGATCTTTTCGAGAGAATCCTTTGCGTTCTGAAGAACTGTATCAAAAGCAACAGCAGCTTTTGCGTATTCTTCGTCACTTTCGATGTTGGAAAGCATAGGATCGCCGCTTTCTGTGCGGGCAAATGTATAAAGGTAAACTTCACCATTCTGGTTCTGTCCATTCTCGTCCAGTGGGAGAAGTGCAATGTATTCTTTTGCATCTACCGGGAAAATAGTAAGGATCGCGCATTCTACCTCGGTATCATCTTCCATGGTAAGTGTGATAGTTTTGTGCTCTTCAGATGTGCCACATCCACTGCTGGAATCACATCCGCCGCCGCAGGAAGCGCAGTCACTTGGGTTACATCCGCCAAATGTAAATTCGTCACTCATTTTATATTCCTCATTCTTTCTTTTTTATCAGTGAGAGGGGAAATATCTGCCGCCTCAATTTCGTTTTATTGTAGCAGAAACACAGTAAGAATGCAAGCTGCTGTTCTTAGTAACTACACTACAATATAAAAAGATGTTTGTTACAGGTGCAAAACGTGTTATAATGGATAAAGACAGTGTTTATAGTAAATATTCAGATTATAAGGGGATCAGCTTATATGAAATTAATTTCATGGAATGTAAATGGAATCCGTGCCTGCATTGGCAAGGGATTTGAAGAGAGTTTTGCTGCGCTTGACGCAGATATTTTTTGCCTGCAGGAAACGAAGTGTCAGCAGGGACAGGTAGAACTGGAACTTCCGGGATATCATCAGTACTGGAATTATGCGAACAGACGCGGCTACTCCGGAACTGCTGTTTTTACAAAGAAAGAACCGATATCTGTAGCTTACGGTCTGGGAATCGAAGAGCATGATAAAGAAGGACGAGTGATCACTCTGGAATTTGAGAACTTTTATCTTGTGACTGTATATACACCAAATTCCCAGAGTGAATTACGCAGACTGGAATACCGTATGCACTGGGAAGAGGATTTCCTGGCATATCTTTTAAAATTACAGGAGAAGAAACCGGTGATTTGCTGTGGCGATTTCAATGTTGCCCATAAAGAAATTGACTTAAAGAATCCAAAGACAAATCGTAAAAACGCTGGCTTTACAGATGAAGAAAGAGCATGTTTTGATAAGGTACTTGAGAGCGGATTTATAGATACGTTCCGTTATTTTTATCCGGATGTGGAAGGAAGATATTCCTGGTGGTCTTACCGCTTTAAGGCGAGAGAGAAGAATGCGGGATGGAGAATTGACTATTTTATCACTTCTCCACAGCTGAAAGATAAGCTAAAAGGCGCTGAAATTCATTCTGATATCATGGGTTCAGACCATTGTCCGGTAGAACTTGAGATAGAATTAGATTGATGCACATCACAAAGTATGTTGCAAGACGTAGAGAGAACAGTGACGATTGACAGGGATGGCATATCATATGGACAGACATAAGCAGTAAGAAAGAAGATGGAGGAGACGAAGAGATGGTTGAACGCAGAAAGATAAGAACAGAAAAGGGGCTGGCTCTTGTACCTGGTGCAAATAAGCTCTCAGGTGGCTGTAATTTTGCAGTGGAGGTACCGGAGGGCAGCCAGGCATCTCTGGTTCTTTACAAAAAGAGATCAAGAAAACCTTTTGTGGAGATTCCTTTTACGCAAGAAGAAAGAATCGGGAATATGTATGCGTTATCCATCCCGGATTTTCAGCCAGAGGCATATGAATATAATTTTATGGTAGATGGAAAAGTTTACATCGATCCCTGTGCGTACCGGATTCTGGGAAGAGAGAAATTTGGTGCGGCAGTGGATGCGGATATTCATAAGGTAAGATGTGGATTTCTCCGAAATGAGGCATTTGACTGGGAAGGCGATAAAGAACCATCAATTCCATACCATGAAATGATTCTTTATAAACTACATGTAAGAGGATATACAAAGACAAACCGAACTGTAACAGGTACGAAAGGAACTTTTCAGGCCCTGGAAGAAATGATTCCATACTGGAAAGAACTGGGTATTAATACGATCGAGCTGATGCCTGCATATGAATTCATGGAAAGCGGCACATGCAGAGACGCAGAGAAAGAGGAAATGGTATCTGAAAAACGTACAGAGGGCCGCGTGAATTTCTGGGGTTACATACCAGGCTATTATTTTGCGCCAAAGAGATCTTACTGTGCCACAGATGACCCGGAGAAAGAGTTTAAGACACTGATTAAAAAGTTACATCAGGCTGGAATTGCCTGTATTATGGAAATGTATTTTCCGAAAGAATGCAACATGCTCGTAGTATTGCGGGCATTACAATTCTGGAAACTTTATTATCATGTGGACGGCTTTCATTTACTGGGAGAGGGAGTTCCGACAGAAATTCTTATGCATGATGCGATTCTGAGTAATACACGACTGATGTTTCACGATTTTAATGCAGATCAGATTATCAAAAAGAAAAAATCCGATAATAAATGTATTGCGCAATATGAGCCGGGATTTCAGCAGGATATGCGCAGATTTTTAAAAAGTGATGAAGATATGGTTGGTGTTGCGGCATATAGGTTCAGAAGAAATCCGAGAGATTACGCTGTTATCAACTACATGGCCTGTCAGGATGGCTTTACCCTGAATGATATGGTAACCTATAATTACAGACATAATGAAGCCAATCAGGAGAATAATCAGGATGGCAGCAGCTACAATTATTCATGGAACTGTGGTGTGGAAGGACCAAGCAGAAAGTTGCAGGTCCGTCAGATGAGAGAACGTCAGATAAGAAATGCGTTTCTTATGATGCTGCTCAGCCAGGGAGTGCCTCTGATTTATGGTGGAGATGAGATAGGAAATTCCCAGAACGGAAATAATAATGCGTATTGCCAGGACAACCAGGTAGGATGGATTGACTGGAAGGGTATGAAGAAGAATCGGGAACTGCTTGAATTTGTAAAAAGTGCGATTGCGTTTCGTAAAGAGCATCCGATCCTTCACGTGCCGGATGAATTGCGGGGCGTAGATTACAAGACAAAGGGACTGCCGGATGTTTCACTTCATGGAGAGCGTGCCTGGTATATGAATTCAGAGAATACTTCAAGATTACTTGGAATCATGTACTATGGTGCTTATGCAAAAAAAGCGGATGGAAGTGATGATGCTTCTGTTTATGTCGCATATAATTTTCATTGGGAAACCAGGGAATTTGCCCTTCCTAATCTGAGACATAAACGCTGGAAAAAGGTGATTGATACCAGTGCCGAAAAAGAAAATTACTTCCTTAAAGAAAGCGAAGAAAAATACAGTAAGAAGCTGGAGATCGCACCGCGTACGATCGTGGTATTGCTGGCAGTAGAGGAGGAGAAGAAAGATGCACCCGTGGCTGCACTTTAAAACAATAACCAGACATAAACTGCTGGTCATGCATTATTGTTTCCGGGCAGGTCTGTATAAACAGGGACTGCTCCATGACTTGTCGAAATATGAACCGGTAGAATTTCTGGTTGGATGTAAATATTATCAGGGAGACCGAAGCCCGAATAATGCCGAGCGAGAGGAAACAGGACTGTCTAAGTCCTGGCTGCATCATAAGGGCAGAAATAAACATCATTTTGAATACTGGGTGGATTATGCGCCAGGAGATGAGCACATTATCAATGGCGTTCCTATGCCGCGTAAATATATCGCAGAGATGGTAATGGACAGAATCAGCGCGTCCAGAAATTATCTGGGTGATAAATATGACCAGCATCAGCCTTTGGAATATTTTATGAAGAGTAAAGAGAAGCTTTGGTTTATTCATCCAAAGACGAAGAGAGATCTGGAGGGACTGTTAAGGATTCTTAATGATCATGGAGAGAAAGTGTTAATTTCCTATATTAAGAATGTTTATTTGAAAAAGGATAAAAAAAGAGCTCATGCAAAACATGTGTCAAAAAGAACAGGTTCTAAAAAGTATCTTTCTTATTAATTTTCACACGCCACTATTCCGCGAGGTGTTTTGGCATAAAAAATGCCAAAATAAGGTGTAAAACCTAAAAACAGGCAAAAAAATAGCCAAAAATGAGAAATACACTTGTATGATATACAGGTAATGTGGTAAAGTAACCGGGTACGAGAGAGGTACGCGGTTATTTTTACGTTATGTAAAGGCTAAACATCCTGCGGGCTTTTTACAGAAGCAGGCAGGAAAGTATTTAAATGATAAGAAGGAGGAAAGAATTTGAGTAGTACAACAATGATCATATTATCTGCATTTGTGGTCTATCTTCTGTTCATGATAGTTATCGGTGTAGTTTATATGAAAAAGACAAACAACTCAGAAGACTATTTTCTGGGCGGACGTGGTCTGAACGCCTGGGTAGCTGCTCTTTCAGCGCAGGCATCGGATATGAGCGGATGGCTTCTGATGGGACTTCCGGGAGCAATTTATTCTCTTGGAACAGGCCAGATCTGGATTGCGGTAGGTTTATTTATCGGTACAGTATTAAACTGGGTCTGTATTTCACACAGACTTCGTAAATATACGATCGTAGCAAACAATTCCCTTACGATTCCTGCATATCTGGAGAACAGATTCCAGGATAAGAAGAGAATTCTGTTATTACTTTCATCTATTGTGATCGTAATCTTTTTCCTGGTGTATACAGCCTCTGCGCTTGCAGCAGGTGGTAAGCTTTTTAACACCGTATTTGGAATTGATTACCATATTGCACTGGCAATCGGAGCAGCAGTTATTCTCTGCTATACCTTTATGGGTGGATTTATGGCAGTATGTGTAACTGACTTTGTACAGGGAACACTGATGCTGATCGGTCTGCTGATCGTTCCGCTGGTTGCTTATTTCACATTAAGTGGAAATTTAAGTGATCTTCTGACTCAAAGTGGGGCACCGGGAGGAGCAGCAGCGTTTCTCAATCCATTTGAGAACGGAGAGCGCCCATATACATTTATTGAAATCTTTTCCCAGCTGGCATGGGGACTTGGATATTGTGGTATGCCGCATATTCTTACTCGATTTATGGCTGTAAAGAACGAGAAAGAATTAAAGAAATCCAGTGTGATTGCGATCGTATGGGATATTCTTTCGCTGACAGCTGCCTGCTTTATTGGTGTGATCGGACGTGCATATCTGCTTCCGGCTGTACTGGGAGAAGAAGGCGCTTCCTCAGCAGAGAGTGTATTTATCGAGATGATCAACAAGCTGTTTTCTACAGATCTGGCATTGCCGTTTATCGGAGGAATTTTCCTCTGTGGAATCCTGGCAGCAATCATGTCTACCGCGGATTCACAGCTTCTTGTAACAGCATCTGCGGCATCTGAGGATTTATATCATCAGTTTGTTAAGAAAGATGCAGATTCAAAGGAGGTTCTTACAGTTGCGAGAATCACAGTTATCGCTGTTTCTGTAGTGGCATTTATCATTGCGTGGAATCCGAACAGCAGTATTATGGGACTGGTATCTAATGCATGGGCTGGTCTGGGAGCTGCTTTCGGACCGACTGTGGTTATGTCTCTGTTCTGGAGAAGAACAAATCTGGCAGGTGCAGTTGCAGGTATCGTTTCCGGTGGTCTGACAGTTATCATCTGGGATTACATACCGCTTGCGGCAGGACAGACACTTGGAACTTATACGGGTCTTTACTCTCTGGCAGTAGGATTTGCAGTCAGCCTTGTAATGATCATCATCTTCAGCCTTGCTACGAAAGCACCGTCTAAAGAGATTACTGACGTATTCGATGAGGTAGCCGGAAGGAAATAAGGCTACGGTCCGATTTGTTTTTTGTAACAAAATAAGAATTAAATAGAAAGACTATCCATTTTCGGATGAATTTGTTATAATGGCAGTAGCGCAAAAAAAGCGTTACTGCTTTTTTATATTACGAAGAAGAAGGTGTCGTACATGAAGAAATATGATTATCTGATAGTAGGAGCAGGTCTTTTTGGTGCGGTATTTGCACATGAGGCTTCCAGACGGGGAAAAACCTGTCTTGTGATCGATAAGAGAAATCACATTGGCGGTAATATTTACACAGAAGAAGTGGAGGGAATCCAGGTACACAGATATGGTGCACATATTTTCCACACTTCCAGAAAACAGGTATGGGATTATATCAATCAGTTTGCAGAATTTAATCATTTCGTAAATTCGCCGATTGCAATCTATAAAGATGAATTATATAATCTGCCGTTTAATATGAATACGTTCCATCAGCTCTGGGGAGTACGCACTCCGGCAGAGGCAAAGGCGAAGATTCAGGGACAGATCGCAAGAATGCACATCACTCATCCGAAGAACCTGGAGGAACAGGCACTTGCCCTGGTCGGACAGGATGTATATGAGAAGCTTGTAGAAGGATATACAAGGAAACAGTGGGGCAGAGAGTGTAAAGATCTGCCGTCATTTATCATAAAAAGACTTCCTTTGCGTTATACTTATGATAATAACTACTTTAAGGATCCTTATCAGGGAATTCCGAAAGGTGGTTATACCCGCATTGTGAAGAAACTTCTTGAGGGCGTACAGGTATGCCTGAATACGGATTTCTTTGCAAACAGAGAAGAACTGACGGCACAGGCGGATAAGGTACTCTTTACAGGTATGATTGATGAATTCTATGATTACTGCTATGGAGAGCTGGAATACAGATCATTAAGATTTGAGACAGAAGTGCTGGATATGGGCAATTATCAGGGAAATGCAGTTGTAAATTATACGGACTATGAGGTTCCGTATACAAGAATCATTGAGCATAAGCATTTTGAGTTCGGTACACAGCCAAAGACTGTTATCACCAGAGAATATCCTGCGGCATGGGAGAAAGGCAAAGAGCCATATTATCCGGTAAATGATCCGAAGAACAGTGAGCTGTTTGACAAATATGAGCGCCGCGCATTAGAAGAGAAGAATGTGATCTTTGGCGGAAGACTTGGCATGTATCGTTACATGGATATGGATCAGGTTATTGAGGAAGCACTTTCTCTTGCAGAGACAGAACTTACTTATGAAGAACCGTGATATACGTTAGAAAAAAGTTTTAAGACAGTAACTGGAAAGGATAAATATATATGACAGATACACCAACAATTGCTCTTTATTACAAAGAGCATGACCCGATGAAGAGAAAGATGTTTCTTGATCAGTCTATCGCAGCAGGGGAAGACGAAGAGACAAATGCTGTTCGAAAAGAAATCTGGGAGATTCGCTATGGCGGTCCTTCAGAACTGGGACCGGATACACGCGCAGATGGATACCTGGCATTGTGGATGGCCATGGAATACAGTAAAGATGCTGCTGGAAGAATGTTTGGCGGTAAGAGAGCACGCAAGGAAGTTGAGAAGAATCTTGCCAGAATGAAATTCAAAGAATTGCAGGAGAAGAGTGAACTTCACAGAGAACTGCTTTACAGAGAGTGCTGCCATATGGTAAAGACTTATATGGAACTTTGTGAGAAGGACAAGACATATAATACAACTTTGTGTGGAATTATTCCTATCAGCGAGAAGAGTGCAAAGAATAAGCTTCAGAATGATATATATACGACTGCAGTTGCATTTCCAGAGGAAATTAATATGCAGCAGGAACTGGAAATCATCACAAGGGCAGCAAGAGAAGCTTACGAGGATCATTTTCCGGGAGAAGGCGGATTATAAGAGATAAGGATACGCCAATAAAAAATTACTGGAGGCATACATGAACAAAGAGAATTTGACAGCTTATGAAGTTGTGACAGAAGAGGAACTGACAGATATTCATTCTAAGGGATGGCTTCTTCGCCATAAGAAAACTGGCGCCAGAGTCATGCTGATCGAGAATGATGATGAGAATAAAGTATTTAATATCGCATTCCGTACACCGCCTAAGGACAGCACTGGTGTTGCGCATATCCTGGAGCACAGTGTACTTTGCGGATCTAAGGACTTTCCGTTAAAAGATCCTTTTGTAGAACTTGTAAAAGGATCTCTGAACACATTCCTGAATGCGATGACTTATCCGGACAAAACATGCTATCCTGTGGCAAGCTGTAATGACCAGGATTTTCAGAATCTGATGCATGTTTATCTGGATGCGGTATTTTATCCGAATATCTATAAACGCGAAGAGATTTTCCGCCAGGAAGGCTGGAACTATCATCTGGAACAGCCGGAAGGACCATTGAAATATAACGGTGTCGTATACAATGAGATGAAAGGTGCTTTTTCTTCACCGGATGAAGTTTTGGAACGTGAGATTATGAATCACCTTTTTCCTGACACTACCTATGGATGCGAATCAGGTGGTGATCCGAAGAATATTCCGGACCTTACCTATGAAAATTTCCTGAATTTCCACAGAACTTATTATCATCCATCCAACAGCTATATTTATCTGTATGGAAATATGGATATGGAAGAGAAACTTAAATTCCTGGATGAGCATTATCTGTCCAATTTTGATTATCTGGATGTAGACTCTGTGATTCAGGAGCAGAAAGCGTTTGAAAAATGCCAGGATGTGGTACTGGAGTATCCGGTTGCAGAGAATGAGGGAGAAGAGGATAATACGTATCTTTCTTATAACATGGTTGCCGGAAATGCTTCAGACAGTCAGATGGCTATGGCGTTTGAAGTACTCGATTATGCACTTTTAAGCGCACCGGGAGCACCGCTGAAACAGGCACTTCTCGATGCAAAGGCAGGTAAGGATGTCTATGGCTCTTATGACGATGGTATTCTTCAGCCATACTTTACAGTAATTGCGAAGGGCTCTAATCCGGATAAGAAAGAAGAATTTTTATCTGTGATCCGACAGGTACTTGGAGACATTGTCAAGAATGGAATCGATAAGAAGGCGATAGAGGCAGGAATCAATTACTTTGAATTCCGTTATCGTGAGGCAGACTTCTCATCTTATCCAAAGGGACTGATGTACAGTCTGGATATTCTGGGAGACTGGCTGTATGAACAGGGAAATCCTTTCGCACAGGTGCAGCAGCTGGAGGTATTTGAGAAACTGAAAGCTGCAGTTAACGAAGGATATTTTGAGGAACTGATACGCAAATATCTTCTTGAGAACCCTCATGGCTGTGTTCTTACCCTTGTTCCGAAGAAAGGTCTGGCAGCCAAACGTGAGAAAGAGCTGGAAGAAAAACTGGAAGCATACAGAAGCAGCCTTTCTGAACAGGAGCTGAATGCTATGGTTGAGAAAACCAAAGCACTGGAAGCATATCAGGAAGCTGAGGAGGATCAGGAAGCGCTGGAATGCATTCCAATGTTAAAGAGAAGTGACATTAAGAAAGAAGCTGCAAAGTTTGTAAATGAAGAATTATCTGTAGACGACAGTCTGTTCCTTTATCATGATGTATGCACAAATGGTATCGGTTATGTAGATCTGATGTTTAAAACAGACAGCATTGCACCGGAACAGATTCCATATCTGGGATTGCTGAAATCAGTACTGGGCTATGTTGACACGAAAGATTACACATACGGAGAACTGTTTAATGAGATCAATGCCAACACAGGTGGTATTAACTGTGGAGTGGAGGTATTTGACAGAGCAGATTCAACAGAAGAGTTTCAGGCAATGTTCTCTGTAAGAGGTAAGGCACTTTATACAAAGATGGATTTTCTTTTCAAAATGATCCAGGAGATTCTTAATACTTCCAGACTGGAGGATACCAAGCGTCTCTATGAGATTATTGCTTCTGTGAAATCTCGCGCGCAGGTAAGCCTGACAGGTGCCGGACATTCTACTGCTGTACTGAGAGCAACTGCTTATTCTTCACCGATGGCAGCTTTTCAGGATGAGATGGCGGGTATCGGATATTATCAGTTTATCGAGAAACTGGAGAAAGACTTTGACCAGAGGAAAGATGAAACTGTAGAGGAACTTCGCAAACTTATGAAAGAAATTCTCCGCCCGGAGAACTTTATGATCAGTTATACAGGTGAGAAAGAATCTCTGGAAACAGTTAAGAAGCTGGCAGCATCTGTAAAGGCAGGACTTTGTACAGAACCGGCAGAGAAATCAAAGGATAAGCTGATCTGTACAAAGAAGAATGAGGGATTTAAGACCTCCGGACAGGTTCAGTATGTGGCTCAGACCGGTAACTTTAAGAAGAAAGGTCTGGAATACACAGGAGCGCTGGAAATTCTGAAAGTTATTTTAAGCTATGATTATCTGTGGATTAATCTGCGTGTAAAAGGCGGTGCGTATGGCTGCATGAGCGGATTTAAGAGAAATGGTGAGAGTTATCTGGTTTCCTATCGTGATCCGCATCTGAAACGTACTCTGGATGTATATAAAGGAATCCCGGATTATATCCGTAATTTCCAGGCAGATGAGAGAGATATGACGAAATATGTGATCGGCACCATCAGTGGCAAGGATGTACCAAAGACACCTCAGATGAAGGGTGCTGTTTCCAAAACAGCTTATTTCTGTGGCGTGACAGAAGAGATGATCCAGAAAGAACGTGATCAGATTCTGAATGCGTCCGTAGAAGATATCCGCGCACTTGCTGAGATTATTGAAGCAGTTCTTGCAGCAGACCAGATCTGTGTTGTGGGAAGTGAGAGCAAGGTATCAGAAGCTTCCGATATACTGATGGAAGTGAAATCACTGGTCAACTGTTAAAAATAATATAAGGAAAAGGATAGAATGAACGAAAATTTTAAATCAGGATTTGTAGCAATCATCGGAAGACCAAACGTTGGTAAATCTACTCTGATGAATCATCTGATCGGTCAGAAGATTGCTATCACATCTAAGAAGCCACAGACAACCAGAAACCGTATCCAGACAGTGTATACCTGTGAAGAGGGACAGATCGTATTCCTTGATACACCGGGTATCCACAAGGCGAAGAATAAGCTGGGCGAATATATGGTGCAGGTGGCAGAGAGAACTTTAAAAGAAGTGGATGCCATTATGTGGCTGGTAGAGCCGAGTACATTTATCGGTGCGGGAGAACGCCATATTGCAGAACAGCTTCAGAATATCGGAGTGCCGGTGATTCTGATCATTAATAAGATCGATACCGTGTCAAAAGAGGAGATTCTTCCGGCAATCGATACTTACCGTAAGGTATGTGATTTTGCGGAAATCATTCCATGCTCTGCACTGCGAGGACAGAACACAGAGGATATCATTGGATGTATTCTGAAATATCTTCCATATGGACCGATGTTTTATGATGAGGATACAGTTACAGATCAGCCACAGCGCCAGATTGTGGCTGAGGTAATCCGCGAGAAAGCTCTCCATGCACTGGATGCAGAGATTCCTCATGGAATTGCAGTTGCTATCGATCAGATGAAAACACGTCCGGGCAAGAAACCAATCGTGGATATTGATGCGACCATTATCTGTGAGAGAGAGTCTCATAAGGGAATTATCATTGGCAAACAGGGAGCTATGTTAAAGAAAATCGGCAGCAACGCGAGATACGAGATTGAACGTATGCTGGAATCGAAAGTAAACCTGAAACTTTGGGTAAAAGTAAAGAAAGACTGGAGAGACAGTGATTTTTTGATTAAGAACTTTGGTTACGATAAGAAAGAAATCTGATAGAGTATCATAGAGTTATCCGGTGTACCAAAGGTATTAAAAGTAATAAAAAGTATTTAAGGAACAGAGTGAATGAGTGATTTGATAACAGTGCAGGGAGTAGTGCTCTCTGCCATGCCGGTAGGAGAATATGATAAGAGGATCGTTCTTCTCACAAGAGAGAGAGGAAAGATATCTGCATTTGCAAAGGGAGCACGCCGTCCGAACAGTCAGTTTCTGGCAGCTGCAAATCCTTTTGTATTTGGAACATTTACCCTTTATGAAGGTCGTTCCAGTTATAATCTGAATCAGGTATCCATAACTCATCACTTTGTAGAACTGGCAGGAGAACAGCCGGGAATCTATTACGGATATTATTTTCTGGAGCTTGCGGATTATTTCGGCCAGGAGGGTACGGACGAGAAAGAATCCATGAATCTTCTGTATGTGACAGTAAAGGCTCTCTTGAATCCACATATTGAAGACCGGCTGGTGCGTTGTATCTTTGAACTTCGCATGATGGCCGCGCAGGGATTGTGTCCATCGCTGTTTCATTGTGTATGCTGTGAAAGACAGCCGGTGGAGGGAGAGGAGATATTCTTTTCCCAGCAGAATCATGGGATTCTGGACAAACATTGTCTGGGACAGGTAAATGATGCAAAGAGGATATCGGCACCTGCCTTGTATGCTATGCAATACATAGTGACCACATCTCTTGGCAAACTTTATACATTTACTGTGACAGAGGAAGTACTCTATGAACTGGAACGACATATTCATACGTATGTTGCCTCAAACACCGAAAAACGGTTCAAAAGTCTGGAAATTCTGGAAATAATGAGCTGAGATACCTTGAAAAAGAAAACGGATGCAGTTATAATAGCAGTAGCTGTAGCTGTTTATTGCGTTGAAAAATCAGAAAGATATCAAAGCAGACAGTAATTAATTATCTCAAAAAGAGATAAATTATCCTAAAAAAGAACGAGGAGAATTGTGATGGAAAAAACAATGGACAAAATCATAGCTCTGGCAAAAGCAAGAGGATTTGTTTACCCGGGCTCTGAGATTTACGGAGGTCTTGCAAACACATGGGATTATGGTAATCTTGGTGTGGAATTAAAGAATAATGTAAAACGTGCATGGTGGCAGAAATTTATTCAGGAATCCCCATACAATGTAGGTGTTGACTGTGCGATTCTGATGAATCCGCAGACATGGGTAGCATCCGGACATCTGGGAAGCTTCTCTGATCCGCTGATGGACTGTAAGGAATGTCATGAGCGTTTCCGCGCAGACAAGATCATTGAGGATTTCAGCCAGGAGAACGGAATTGAACTGGAGAGCTCTGTAGATGGATGGTCTCAGGAAGAAATGATGAACTTCATTAAAGATCACAATGTACCATGCCCTACATGCGGCAAACATAACTTTACAGATATCCGTCAGTTCAACCTGATGTTCAAAACATTCCAGGGTGTTACAGAGGATGCCAAGAATACTGTATATTTAAGACCTGAGACAGCTCAGGGTATTTTCGTAAACTTTAAGAATGTTCAGAGAACATCCCGTAAGAAGATTCCGTTTGGTATCGGTCAGATCGGTAAATCTTTCCGTAACGAGATCACACCGGGTAACTTCACATTCCGTACACGTGAGTTCGAGCAGATGGAACTTGAATTCTTCTGCGAGCCGGATACAGACCTTGAGTGGTTTGCATACTGGAAGAACTTCTGCCTGAACTGGTTACATTCTCTTGGATTGAAGGATGAAGAAGTTCGTTATCGTGACCATGATGCAGAAGAGTTAAGCTTCTACAGCAAAGCTACTACTGACGTAGAGTTCCTGTTCCCATTCGGATGGGGCGAGCTTTGGGGAATCGCTGACAGAACAGACTATGACCTGACACAGCATCAGAACGTATCAGGACAGGATCTGACATACTTTGATGATGAGAAGAAACAGAAATACATTCCATATGTAATCGAGCCGTCACTTGGAGCTGACCGTGTGGTACTTGCATTCCTGTGCAGCGCATATGACGAAGAAGTTCTGGATGCAGAGAAGAATGATGTTCGTACAGTTCTTCATTTCCATCCGGCACTTGCACCTGTTAAGATTGGTGTGCTTCCTCTTTCCAAGAAACTTAATGAGGGTGCAGAGAAGATTTACCAGCAGTTAAGCAAGAAATATAACTGTGAGTATGATGACCGTGGAAACATCGGTAAACGTTACAGAAGACAGGATGAGATCGGTACTCCGTTCTGTGTAACTTATGATTTTGAGTCCGAAAATGACGGAGCAGTTACAATCCGTGACCGTGATACCATGGAACAGGTTCGTGTGAAGATCGATGAACTGGATGCATATTTTGCAGATAAATTTACATTTTAACTGAATAAAGTGCAAAGAAGTTATTCGGTTATGTGAGTGAACAACAAAGTGGATGATTATATCCGCATGACTGAAAAAAACAGCAAGGGAGCTGTATCGGATGGGAATCCGGGCACTCCTTTGCTGTTTTTTATTACAAAATATAGATTATAAAAATTCGATATCAAAAGTTGTCAAAACAACTTTTGCTTGTGTAAATATTCATTTTTTAGTATAATGAGCAATAATAACATGAAAAGGGGGCAATAAAAATGAGCGAAAAGAAAAAAAGTGGTGGAGCCTTACTTGGCGCAGCGTTTCTGATGGCCACATCTGCAATCGGACCTGGATTCCTGACACAGACAGCAACCTTTACCGGGCAGTATCAGGCAAGTTTTGGATTTGTTATCCTGGTTTCCGTAATCCTTGCAGCCATTGCACAGATGAATATCTGGCGCGTGCTTTGTGTAACCGGACTTCGTGGACAGGATGTTTCCAATAAGGTACTTCCGGGACTGGGATATCTGGTATCTATACTGATTGTATTTGGTGGTCTGGTATTTAATATCGGAAACGTAGGTGGCGGAGCACTTGGTTTTAACACATTGCTTGGAATACCTACCAAAGTTGGTTACATACTGGCAGGTCTTTTGGCAATCCTGGTATTTGTACTGAAAAATGCCAAAAGTGCCATGGATACTATTACCAAGGTACTGGGTGCCATTATGATTATCGTAATCTTTGTTGTGATCATTGTGGTAAAACCACCGGTAGGAAGCGCGTTGAAGAATACCTTTGTACCGGAAGCCGGTGCCACAAATCTGATTCCTGCAATCCTTACACTTCTGGGAGGAACTGTTGGAGGATATATCACTTTCTCAGGTGCACACCGTCTGATCGATGCAGGAATTACAGGTGAGAAGAACCTGAAAGAAATCAATAAGAGTTCTGTTATGGGTATGATCATTGCCACTATTGTACGTATTTTCCTGTTCCTGGCTGTTCTGGGCGTTGTTGTCAAGGGTGTAACACTGGATGCTGCAAATCCTGCAGCAGATGCCTTTAGGCAGGGGGCTGGTGAAATCGGATACCGGTTTGCAGGTCTGGTTCTTCTGTGCGCAGCCATCACATCCATCATTGGTGCGGCTTATACTTCTGTTTCTTTCCTTAAGACTTTCAGTAAGTCTATTGAAGAAAATGAAAATAAAGTGATCATCGGATTTATCATTATTTCTACAGCAATTATGTTTATTCTTGGCAATCCGGCAGTACTTCTTGTGCTTGCAGGTGCTGTGAACGGTCTGATCCTTCCGATCACCCTGGCAATCTGCCTGATCGCTGCACATAAGAAATCCATTATGGGAGAGAATTATCATCATCCGGTAGTACTTACCATTCTTGGAGTGATCGTGGTAGTTCTTACAGCATACCTCGGTGTGACTACATTTGTATCTAAGATCGGTACATTGTTATAATTGAGGAAAATGTATCCGGTTTTCAGACTGGAGAGTATATCAAAAAGGTGTGATCGTCCAGGTTACACCTTTTTGGTTCATTAACAGCTATAAAAACATATGGTAAAAAAGATTAAGAAAAGAGGAGCAGATTATGCCGGACATTAGAATTTTAACAGAAGGTGATTCTTCTGTTCTGGTTGAATTTGGCAAAGAGATCAGTCCGGAGATCAACCGGAAGATCGCTGCCACTGTACAGCTTATGAGAGAACAGCATATAGAGGGAGTTGTAGATATGATCCCTGCGTTCTGTTCTCTGCTGGTTAATTATGACCCGCGTGTGATTTCCTACGATGACCTGAAAAAAAGACTGGAAATTCTGTTAAAGATGGAAGTTACAGCAGGTGAAGGATGCAGAAAAGTTTATGAGATTCCTGTATGCTATGGAGGAGAATATGGTCCGGATATTGAGAATATTGCAGAACATGCCGGACTTTCCGTAGAGGAAGTGATAAAGATTCATTCTTCCAGAGATTACCTGATCTATATGCTTGGTTTTCTTCCGGGCTTTTGTTATCTGGGCGGGCTGGATGAAAGGATCCATACACCCCGTCTTGCCAATCCCAGAATCAAGATCAATGCAGGAAGTGTGGGGATCGGTGGTTCACAGACAGGAATTTATCCCCTGGATTCTCCGGGAGGATGGCAGCTAATGGGAATGACACCCGTAAAAACCTATGATCCGGACCGCAACATCCCGATTCTGGTAGAGGCAGGAGATTATATCCGTTTTGTACCGATCGATGAAGAGGAGTACAAACGGATCAGAGAATTAGTAGAACGTGGCGAATACCAGTGCACCGTTCATGAGGAGGCATAAAATGGGAATTCGTATATTAAAAGGCGGAATGATGACAACGGTTCAGGATCTGGGACGTTATGGATATCAGAGTCAGGGATTCAGTGTAGCAGGAGTCATGGATGTCCGTTCATTCAAAATAGCCAATCTTCTTCTGGATAATCCGGAGAATGAGGCAGTATTGGAGATAACGCTGATAGGTCCGACCCTCGAATTTACATCAGCTACTATCATCGCGATCACAGGCGGAGATTTCCAGCCAACCATTAATGGAGAGCCGGCTCCCATGTATACAGCCCTGTATATGAATAAGGGAGATGTACTGAAATTTGGAAGTGCAAGAACAGGAAGCAGAGGTTATATTGCTTTTTCCAGTTATCTGGATATTCCGGTAGTGATGGGAAGCCGATGCACCAATTTAAAGAGTGGTCTGGGCGGATTTAAGGGAAGAAAACTGGAAGCGGACGATTATATCGGATTTCGTATTAAGAGACGTTATCTGCCGTTTTTCCTTTCCCGAAAGCTTGATATGGATGAGTTTGATCAGACAGAAGCAACACTGCGGGTAGTAATGGGACCGCAGGATGGTATGTTCAGCAAACAGGGCATCCAGACTTTCCTGGGCAGTGAGTATACGGTGACAAATGAATTTGACCGTATGGGCTGCAGGCTGGAGGGACCGTTTATCGCACCTAAGGAGACTTCGGATATTATTTCCGACGGAATCGCATTTGGGGCTATACAGGTACCTTCCCATGGTAAACCTATCATTCTGCTGGCTGACCGTCAGACAACAGGCGGTTATGGGAAAATTGCCACAGTAGCATCTGTGGATATTCCCAAGCTGGTACAGAGAAAAACAGATGATAAGATACATTTCAAGGCAATTACCGTACAGGAGGCTCAGGCTCTTTATGTTGAGGAAATGAAAGAACTTGACGGGCTGAGAAAGATCATTCATCAGCCATGTAAAGAGGTTCTGGATTGCCGTCTGGTGGCAAAGAGACTGCGTAAGCTGTTTGAAGAATAACTATAAAAAATAATATAGAATAGACAGAAAGGATAATGTTCGATGGATTTAGAGAAGATTGAAGGATTGGTAAAGATTATTGAGGATTCATCCCTTAACGAATTCACATATAAGGACAAGGATGTAAAGATTACAATGAGCAAGCTGGATCATCCTCCTGTAGTTGCAGCGGGAGTACCTGTGGCTGCATCTGCACCTGTGAATACAACTGTGGAAAAGGCTGAGGAAGAAGAGGAGGAGAGTCTGTTTATCACTTCTCCTATCGTAGGAACTTTCTATTCTGCTGCTGCTCCGGATGTACCTGCTTTTGTAAAGGTGGGAGATCAGGTAAAAGCAGGACAGACAGTCTGCATTCTGGAAGCTATGAAGCTTATGAATGAGATCCAGAGTGACTATGACTGTGAGATTGAAGCAGTTCTGGTAAGCAATGAACAGAAAGTAGAATACGGACAGCCTCTGTTCCGCGTTAAGAGACTGTAGGATAAGGAGGCTTTCATATTGTTTAATAAAATTTTGATCGCCAACCGTGGGGAAATTGCAGTCCGGATCATACGTGCCTGCAGGAATCTGGGGATCCGAAGTGTGGCTGTTTATTCAAAAGAAGATGCTAAGAGCCTTCATGTACAGCTGGCAGACCAGCGTATCTGTATCGGAGAAGGTCCTGCCAGAAACAGCTACCTGAACATGGACCGGATCATTGCTGCAGCAGAAAATATGGGAGCAGATGCTATCCATCCCGGTTTTGGCTTTCTTTCAGAAAACAGTGAGTTTGTACGTAAATGTAAAGAAAACGGAATTACTTTTATCGGACCGGATGCAGATGTTATTGATAAGATGGGAAATAAATCCCATGCCCGTAAAACCATGATGGATGCCGGTGTACCGGTTGTACCCGGAACAAAAGAACCTGTATACGATGCAGAAACAGGTAAAAAGCTGGCTGAAGAGATCGGATATCCGGTTATGATTAAGGCTTCCTCAGGAGGCGGCGGTAAGGGTATGCGTGTAGCTGCCAATGAGGATGAATTTGAGTTTCAGTTTAATATGGCACAGAGAGAATCAGCCAATGCTTTCGGGGATGATACCATGTACATTGAACGTTTTGTAGAAAATCCCCGCCATGTGGAAATCCAGATTATGGCAGACAGTCATGGAAATGTGGTGGCACTGGGAGAGCGTGACTGTTCGGTACAGAGAAATCATCAGAAGCTGATTGAGGAATCCCCGTCCCCTGCCATTGATGAAGAAACCCGCAGGAAAATGAATGAATATGCAGTTCTTGCTGCGAAAACAGTAGGTTATACCAATGCAGGAACTATTGAATTTATCGTAGATCCAAAAGGCAACTTCTATTTCATGGAAATGAACACCAGAATCCAGGTTGAGCATGGAGTAACAGAGATGGTTACAGGTACAGATCTGATCATTGAGCAGATCCGTGTGGCTATGGGAGAGGAGTTAAGCTTTAAACAGGAAGATATCCGGATTAAAGGACATGCTATTGAATGCCGTATCAACGCAGAGATTCCAGAAAAGAATTTCATGCCAAGTCCCGGAGTAGTACAGCATATGCATCTTCCGGCAGGCAACGGAGTCCGGGTGGATACTGCCCTTTATACAGGTTATAAGATTCCGTCAGAGTATGATTCCATGATCGCGAAGGTAATCGTCCATGCACCTGACAGAGAGGCAGCACTGCAGAAAATGCGCTCTGCGCTGGATGAGATGGTGGTCATGGGTGTGGAGACAAACCTTGATTTCCAGTATCAGATTATGAAGAATCAGGTATTCTGTGAGGGAAAAGCAGATACCGGATTTATTGAGAATGTGCTGAAAATTAAGGGATGATAAATAAAAAAGAGGTAAGGTAAATGTATACAGTAGATTTAAACAGTGATCTGGGAGAAAGTTTTGGAAACTATAAAATCGGTAATGATGATAAGATCATTCCGCTGATCTCCTCTGCAAATGTAGCCTGCGGTTATCATGCTTCAGATCCGGTAGTTATGGGAAATACGCTGGCAATGGCAAAGGAAGCGGGAATCCGTATAGGAGCACATCCGGGTTTTCCTGATCTGATGGGCTTCGGAAGAAGAAATCTGAGTGTTTCTCCTGCAGAGGCAAAAGCCTATGTGCTCTATCAGCTGGGTGCACTGGATGCATTCTGCAGAGTAACCGGTGTAAAAATGCAGCATGTAAAGCCTCATGGAGCCTTATATAATATGGCTGCAGAAGATTATGCTCTTTCTACTGCAATCTGTGAGGGAATCAAAGAATTTGACAGCAGTCTGATCGTACTTGCTCTTTCCGGCGGACAGCTGGCAAAGGCAGCTCAGGATATGGGCCTGCGTACAGCTATGGAGGTTTTTGCAGACCGCGCCTATGAAGAAGATGGTACTCTGGTAAATAGACGTAAGGAAGGTGCTGTGATCACTGATGAAAATGAGGCTATTGCCAGAGTGATCCGTATGGTCAAGGAGAAAAAGATTACTGCAATTACAGGAAAAGACATTGATATTCAGGCAGATTCCATCTGCGTTCATGGAGATGGAGCCAAGGCTCTGGAATTTGTGGAAAAAATCAGAGAAGCTTTTGCAAAAGAAGGAATCCAGATCAGTTCTCTGGATGAGTTTGTGAAATAAAAGAAACTGAGAAACAATTATTAAAAGGAATGAAATAAGGAGGCTGTGGCGCAGATTTTCTGATCGCCACAGCCTTGTTGTTGTTTTATAACTGGCAGTGATCCTTCTACTGATGCTTCAGATTCAACCCCTGCTGTTTTGCAAGTGAAGTGATAATCTCAATACAGTTATCGTATCCAAGGCTTCCGGTATCCAGACACAGGTCATAATCGTGATAAGTGCCAAGCTCATGTTTTGTATAGGTTTTGAAATAGGTTTCACGCAGGTTATCCATTTTTGTGAGATATTTTCTGGGATCTTCCTTTCCGTTTAAGCCTAATTTCTGAATATGTTCTGTGCGGAGATTTACATCTGCATGAAGGAAAATATCCAGACTGGGAATACCGGCGTTGCGCAGGATAAGATTGGAACAGCGGCCGATAATAATACAGTCCTGTTCTGCTGCGAACTGGAGGATCAGCTCTTTCTGAGCCTGGTAAATGGCATCATGGGAACTGAAATAGCTTGCAGAGTTATTCAGAATGTTGTCCAGAAGTCTGGCACTGCGGCTCAGATTTTCACCCTCACGATCAATATCCTCCTGGGAATATCCGCTTCTGGCAGCAGCCTGTTTTGCGAAATCCCGATCGTAATATGGGATACCAAGCCTTTCTGAAACTACTCTTGCAATACTGTGTCCCCCGGCACCAAACTCCCGGCTGATTGTGATGACAGGGTATTTTCTTTCGGACATAATAGATACCTCCATTGGGTTATTATTTATTTTGTTATCCATGTTTTTCTTTATTGTAACGTTTTTTGTAAGATTATTCAATAAAGATTATCATTTTTTGAAAAAATATGTTATAATTCAGTTATTGTTCACTGGTAATATCCCGCGAGGTGTTTTTTGTGAGCGAAGGTCACAAAAAACCCGAGACATACCACGCGAATTTATGCGATTAGCATAAATTCTGTGCATTGCGAAGCGTGTTGCTGTGAACGGAGTGAACAGTAACATAATTTGAAATATTATGTACCTGAAGGAGATGGATTTATGAGAAACAAAGAGCTTTTCAGAGGCAGGAGAAAAGCTGGCAGGCTTGTTGGCCTTGTTTTGACTCTTGCACTTGCAGTCAGCCTTCTGAGCGGCTGCGGACAAAGTAAAGAACGTCTGACGTTCGGTACCGGCGGTACGGCGGGAACGTATTATTCCTACGGTGGTGTGCTGGCCCAGTATATTACCAATAATACAAATGTAAAGGTTACAGCAGTTTCTACAGGTGGTTCCAAAGCGAACCTGCAGTCAGTACAGGACGGAGATTTCCAGCTTGGATTTGTCCAGTCAGATGTAATGGCCTATGCATGGGACGGCGTAAGAGCATTTGAACAGGACGGTGCAACCCATGATTTCAGGACTCTGGGTGGCCTGTATGCAGAGACTGTCCAGCTGTTTACCATGGATCCTGACATTAAGACAGTGGAAGATCTGAAAGGCAAGAGCGTATCTATCGGTGCGGCAAATTCCGGGGTATATTTCAATGCGCTGGATGTTTTAAATGCAGGCGGCATTACCCTGGATGATATCCATCCCCAGTATCTGTCTTTTGAGGACAGCAAGGAATCTTTGAAGGATGGAAAAATTGATGCTGCATTTATTGTTGCAGGTGCACCTACGACAGCTATCACAGAGCTTGCAACTACCAATGGTGTCTATATGATCAATATTGACGGTGCGATCAGGGATTCAATTTTGAGTGACTGTCCATATTATACATCCTACCAGATCCCGGCAGGAACCTATCCGGGACAGGATGAACCGGTAGAGACAATCACCGTTAAGGCAACAATTGTTGTATCTGAGAATCTGGACGATGATACAGTGTACGATATGACGGCTGCTATTTTTGACCATGCAGATGAGATTGCATCCGAGAATGCAAAGGGAGAGGAGCTTTCCCTGGAGAATGCCACTACAGGTATGACGATACCGTTCCATGAAGGTGCTGCACGTTACTACGCAGAGCATGGAATTACAGTTGACACGAAAGGGGAATAACCGGTATGAAAGAATATAACAGTAAAAAAGTAAATACATCTCCGGTGGGACAGTCAGAGTCTGAGGGAGCTGATGTAGATGCGGTTATGAAAAAATATGACCGTGAGTCTAATATCCGTATATGGACAGGAAAATATAAGATTGCTATCCGCGGAATTCTCATCGCCTTCTCACTGTGGTGTATTTATGTAACACTTTTTGCAACCTTCCTGGAGGAAATCCGACTGACTTCTTTTCTGGGACTGATCGTTCTGATCGGGTTTCTGACTTATCCTGCAAAGAAGTGTGACATCAGAGAGAATTATATGCCGATAAGCGATATTATTTTTATGTTGCTTGGCACAGGTGCTTTTTTGTATTTCACCTTTAACGCAAATAAGATTATCAATCAGGGTACCAGATTTGAAATCTATCAGATTATCATCGGCATTATTGGCATTCTGGCACTTGTTGAGCTTACCAGACGTTGTGTTGGTTTGCCAATCCTGATTGTAGCCGGCTTTTTCCTGATCTATGCGCTGGCTGTAGGACTTACAAACCCGGCGCTTTTTGGCAGGGTGAAATTCCTGGTACGCAACCTTTTTTATACAAAAGAGGGTATTTTTTCCACACCTGTAAATGTATGCTCTAAGTATATTGTAGTGTTTATTATTTTTGGGGCATTCCTGGAGAGAACAGGAATTTCCAATTTCTTTATCCAGCTTGCGAACTGTGTGGCCGGAAAATATGCAGGTGGCCCTGCGAAGGTAGCAGTTATCAGTTCTGCTCTTTGTGGAATGGTTTCAGGTTCTTCTGTAGGTAATACAGTTACCACAGGTTCTGTTACTATCCCTATGATGAAAGAGACCGGATACAAGCCGGAGTTTGCAGGTGCAGTAGAAGCGGCTTCTTCTACAGGCGGACAGATCATGCCGCCGATTATGGGCGCTGCTGCATTCCTTATGGCTGATTTTATAGGAGTACCCTATTCACAGATCATCGTCAGGGCAATCCTGCCGGCATTGCTGTATTTTACTGGAATCTTTATCGCAGTTCATCTGGAAGCTAAGAAACTGGGGCTCTCCGGTATTCCGAAAGAAGAACTTCCTGTATTTAAGATCCTGATTCGTAAGATTTATTTGTTATTACCGTTGATCATGCTAGTTATCTGGGTATCAGGAAACTATATGACAATGCAGAAAGCCGCAAGTTATGCAATCGTTCTTTCTATTATAGTAAGTCTGTTTGATAAAGAGAACAGAATCAGTGTTACAAAATGTCTTGATGCCTTGGAAGCAGGTGGAAGAGGTGTTATTTCTGTAGCTGTAGCCTGTGGTGTTGCAGGTATTATTTCCGGTTCCATTACTATGACAGGTCTTGCAAATGACCTGATCAACGGAATCATCAGTGTTGCAAACGGAAAGTTAATCATTGCGCTTCTTTTGACAATGCTTTGCTGTATTGTTCTTGGTATGGGTGTTCCGACTACTGCAAACTACTGTATCATGGCAGCAACCTGTGCACCGATTCTGGTACGTATGGGAGTGCCGATTATGGCAGCTCACTTCTTTGTATTTTACTTCGGCATTGTAGCAGATATTACACCGCCGGTAGCACTTGCTGCTTATGCAGGTTCTGCAATCGCAAAATCGAACCCAATGAAGACTGCATTTACAGCTTCGAAATTGGCTATCGCGGTATTCATTGTGCCGTATGTATTCTGCTTCAATCCGTCCATGCTTCTGATCGATACCACTGCTGTCAGTGTAGTTCAGATTTTTATCACTTCACTAATCGGCGTATTTGGTCTGTCAGCATCACTGGAAGGTTTTCTGTTTGTGAAGATGCCTGCAATTGTCCGCGTTATGTTGGCTGTAGGAGGACTGATGCTTATCAATCCAACGCTTATGACGGATATTTTGGGACTGCTTCTGATCGTGGGATGCTGCGTATGGCAGACAGCGCAAAAGAAGAAAACTGCATAGAGAAGAATAGAAAATCCGGCAAAACACCAGGCTTTTGAGTGTTTTGCCGGATTTTTTCAGAAATCCAGTTCTTTCAGATACCGTCCAAGTGCATCCTGCCAGGTGGGGAGTGGTGTGAAACCATTGGCTGTCAGTTTGCTCTTATCCAGACGGCTGTTAAACGGTCTGGCTGCTTTGGAAGCGCCATACTCTGCAGTTGTGACGGAGTTGACTGTCATGTTTTCCGGGAGATATTCCGGGTGTCCCATGGCAGCGGCCTGACGGAAGATTTCTTTTGTGAAATCATACCAGCTGATATATCCGCCCTCATTGGTTGCGTGGTAATAGCCGTATTTCTCTGTCTCGATCATATCTACCAGAAGTCTTGCCAGATCATAAGTATAAGTAGGTGTGCCGATCTGATCATTTACAACTGATAGTGTGTCGTGAGTTTTTCCAAGGTTGATCATGGTCTTGATAAAGTTCTTACCATTTTTGCCAAATACCCATGCAATACGGACGATAAAGAATTTATCAACAGTACCGGATACGGCGAGTTCACCGTCCAGCTTCGTCTGTCCATAGACATTTAATGGTTTATAGTCCTTGCAGTCCGGCTCCCATGGAGTGGTTCCCTGACCATCGAACACATAGTCAGTGGACAGATACAGCATCTTGATGTCAAGCTCTTTGCACACATCAGCAATATTCTGGGTTCCGGTTACATTTACCAGACGGACCTTCGGCTGATTTTCTTCATCCTCGGCAGCATCTACAGCTGTCCATGCAGCACAGTGGATCACAGCGTCAACATTTGCTTCTTTGATGACTTTTTCTACAGAAGTCTTGTCAGTGATATCCATCTGCACATAAGGCATTGTGGTAACTGCAGTGCCGTCTGCGATTCCGCTGTAGGAAGGAGCAATGTCGCTTCCCACACCTTCATAGCCGCGTCTCGCGAGTTCGTTCATAACATCATGTCCAAGCTGACCGCCTACACCTGTTACAAAAATCCTCATAAATTATGCCTCCCCGCGGTTTGCGTACATTTTTTCATAGTAGTTCTGATATTCGCCGGAGATGATTGTTTCCCACCATTCTTTGTTATCCAGATACCATTTGATGGTCTTCTTGATACCGTCTGCAAATTTTGTTTCCGGTAACCAGCCGAGTTCGTTGTGAATCTTGGTCGGGTCAATGGCATAACGCATATCATGACCTTTACGGTCTGCCACATATGTGATCAGACTTTCCGGTTTGCCAAGCTCTTTACAGATGATCTTAACAATATCAATGTTTGTCATTTCGTTGTGACCACCTACATTGTAAACTTCGCCTACACGTCCTTTGTGGATGATCAGGTCGATCGCGCGGCAGTGATCCTCTACATACAGCCAGTCACGTACATTTTCACCCTTTCCGTAAACAGGAAGTGGTTTGTCATTTAATGCGTTGGCGATCATTAACGGAATCAGTTTCTCCGGGAAATGATATGGTCCGTAGTTATTGGAGCAGCGGCTGATAGATACAGGCAGTCCGTAGGTTCTGTGGTAAGCCAGTACCAGAAGGTCTGCAGAAGCCTTGGAAGAGCTGTAAGGGCTGCTTGTGTGGATCGGAGTTTCCTCTGTGAAGAACAGGTCAGGTCTGTCTAATGGAAGATCTCCGTAAACTTCATCAGTGGATACCTGATGATAACGCTTGATACCGTATTTGCGGCATGCATCCATAAGAACAGCAGTACCGATGATATTTGTGGTAAGGAAAACTTCCGGGTTTTCGATGGAGCGGTCAACGTGACTCTCTGCTGCGAAGTTTACAACCATATCAGGGTGTTCTTCTTCAAAGAGTTTGTAAACTGCTTCGCGGTCTGTGATGCTTTCTTTTACGAAACGGAAATTTGGGTTGTCCATGACAGGTGCAAGAGTGGAAAGGTTTCCTGCATAGGTCAGACAGTCCAGACAGATGATGCGGTAATCCGGGTATTTTTTTAACATGTGAAAAATAAAGTTGCTTCCGATAAATCCGGCACCGCCGGTTACGATAATGTTCATTAAAATTCTCCTTTGATTTTGAAATTATAATTGCATTTTCTGCTGTAATCTGTCAGAAACAGAACTGCTGCCAGATTACGGGAAGAAAGGATTGCGGGCAAATAGTTCAATTTCTGTTTAACTGAAAAAAATTGCGGCAAAATCAGAAAACAGATTTTAAATCAGTGAAGTACGTCTAAATATTTACCATCCAGAACGTCTTTTAAATATTGGCCATACTGATTTTTTTTCAGTACCTCATAAACCTTCAGTACCTCGTCTTTGGTGATCCAGCCGTTAAGATATGCAATCTCTTCCAGACATCCGATTTTACGGTGCTGGTGGCTTTCCATTGTTTTTACGAAATTGGTAGCTTCTACAAGACTTTCATGTGTGCCGGTATCCAGCCATGTGAATCCCTGTCCGAGAAGCTCTACGTTTAATTCGCCCTTTTCCAGATAGATGCGGTTCAGGTCTGTGATCTCAAGTTCGCCTCTGGCGCTTGGTTTCAGATTTTTTGCATACTCTACGACGCGATTGTCATAGAAGTATAAACCTGTGACACAGTAGTTGCTCTTCGGATGCTCCGGTTTCTCTTCAATTGAGATAGCCTTGCCTTCATGGTCAAATTCTACAATACCGAATCTCTCCGGATCATCTACATAGTATCCGAAAACAGTAGCACCTTCGCCGGATTCTGCGTTCTTTACAGCAGCTTTCAGTCTTTTCTTCAGTCCATGTCCTGCGAAGATATTATCGCCGAGAACCATGGCAACTGTATCATCACCGATAAATTCCTCGCCGATGATAAATGCCTGAGCAAGTCCGTCAGGGCTTGGCTGTACGGCGTAAGTAAGGTGTACGCCAAACTGATGTCCGTCACCAAGAAGTTCCTCAAAACGGGGAGTATCCTGCGGCGTAGAGATGATCAGGATATCGCGGATTCCTGCGTTCATCAGTACAGACATGGGATAGTAGATCATTGGTTTATCATAGATTGGCAGAAGCTGTTTGGATGTTACCATTGTAAGCGGATAAAGGCGTGTGCCAGAACCGCCGGCTAAAATAATACCTTTCATGTGTATTCTCCTTTTTCATTTGTCAGTGCAGTGAAAAATTGATGACTCTTTTAAACATATAATGTAGTCAATCGGATATTCGCAATCCGCTTTCGCTACTTGCTCATAACCAATAAGTCACTGTACTTATCGAGTTCAATATAGTGTCAGTTTGCCGGAAATCTATTTCCCAGCGTTGGTAATTGTATTATAAAAGGTGACCTTAGGTCACCTTCAAGTACTTTTTACAAAAAAGTTAAAATTTGGTTATTTTTCACAAAGAAAAATACCGGCATCTTTTGTGATAAAGAAGCCATCTTTTGTTTTTCGTGATACAAATCCTCGAAAATCTGTATATTTGTCCAGAAGATATTGGTTCTGATTTCCATGGCAGGACAGAATGTAGGAAATCAGTGGCTCTGCATCCGGGACAAGAAGGGAGTCATTATAGGATTCCCAGGAAATATCAGAAAAATACGGTGCAAGGATATCGGCACCGTTTTCTCTGCCGAAACGTTCATAAAGTCTGTCTGCGGAAAGAACGATCCTGTTATCGAAATCCTGGACCAGCTGACTGACTTCCTGCATATGATGACTGCCATAAGTGCTGCAGATTAGTTTTCCACCGGGAACGAGCACACGCTGGATTTCATTACACACAGCAGGAATGTCTTCACAGTAAAAGAGAACATGATTGGCAATCACCAGGTCAAAATTACAGCCTTTATGTGGAATTTTCGCACAGTCAAAAACTTCGAAAGAAAAACGTTTGTCTTTTCGCCCGAGTGCACGTCTGGCATCACGGATCATTCCGGAGGAAAGATCAGAGAGGGTAATGGAAATATCCTGTGGAAGAAACTGGATGTTTTGTGTCCAAAGTGCACCGTCACCACATCCAAGCTCAAGAATACGCATGCCTGGATGAATTTGGCATTGTTTATAGATCCATGGAAACCATCCCTGCTTATTTTGGGAGTAGAGACTGTGCAGGTTGATTCTGGAAGAGATATTGGAAGCATTCTGGTATTGATTCTTCATGCTTTTTTCCATACCGGTGAGGTGAATCAGGTCAAGCATCTGATTCCAGTCTATCGCGTGCTGTGAACGGATTGCTTCGGTTGTATCCTGAATGGCTTTTTCTACCAGCTGCATCTGCTCGATGCGGTCGCGGACGAGTTTCAGCTGAATATTCAGGGAGTTTTCCATGAAATGGTAATCAGAATCATCAATAGTCATTTCACGGATATCGTCAAGGGAAAAGCCAAGATATTTCAGAAGCAGAATCTGGGAAAGTCTTGCGAAATCTTCGTCTGTGTAAAAACGAGCGCCGGATTCTGTCACATAGGATGGTTTTAGAATATTTTGTTTATCATAGTAGCGAATGGTACGTAGTGTTACATGTGCCATGCGCGCAAATTCTCCGGAGGAGTAATAGCCATCTTTTTTCACGAAATAACCTTCTTTAAATAGTATTGTTCAAAAATAAACTGGATTACAGGAAAAGGATCACATTAGTTGAATTTTTTGCCTGTTGCCAGAAGTATAACATAGTTTACTGACAGGTTACAAGTAGCAGGTAAGAGGAGAAAATGTTGAAATATTGATATTTTTGAAAGATAGTAAAGCTTGTCTTTTCGGGGTGATTGTGCTATGGTAAATAAAAATCAAGTCAAAGATATCAATATACTTGTGGATTTTTTATACAAATCACAATATGGCAGTTCTGCCATAGCTTTTCCAAAATACAATAAATAAAAAGAAAACAATATCAAAGGTGCAGGAACAGGAGGAGCCTGATGATTAATTTATTCGATTTTACTTACTGCGGCGATTATAACCGGCAGATTCAGAATCTTGCAAGGATGGTGCCGGAGAAGTGGAGCTTTTCGGATACAGATGATAACGGAATCCTGAAAGGATACCTGGAACATACATTTAAACGCCTTTACGAAGAAAATAAGGTGTGTGAGAGAAAGAATTATGCAATATTCAATACAGGACTCTTTAATTACTATTATCAGCCGATTTATGCGTACTTTATTCCCAATCTGGTGCCGGACAGGCAGTTGTGGTTTCTGGATGGCTTTTACACAGAATATTATTTATTAAAAGAAGGAATCACCAACCTGCCACCAAAGGCATGTTATGTGGAAAATCCCGCTGATCTTGTATTTGACACGAAGCTTCCGGTGATTCCGCAGTATGAGCACATTTTTGGAGATGAGGAGAATGCATCACGTCTGCCAAAAGAGGTCAGGGACAGCAGTATGAGGCTGCAGCTGTTTGATGGTGCACTAAAACAGACCAGAAGAATGCTGGAGGCAGATTATAAGACTGCAATTCCACAGTACTATAATCACTCGATTCAGCTATTGATCCCAATCTGCCTGAGGCATCCGGGAAAACCTGATCTGGCGCTTGCATGTATGAAAACACCGGATGGAAGTAAATATCTGGGGCGAACTTGCCTGACATTGCGTATGGCATATCATAACGCGAGACTTCTTGCCAGAGTAGACAGAAGCTGGCTGATGTCTTCGCCCTCGGCCTGAAGATTGACATGTCTTGAAAGCTTTGCTATATTTAAAAACCAGCTATTGAGATATTTTTACGAATTTTGGTTTGTAATTGGAAGTACGATTCAATGGAATACAAGCCAATCTCTACTTGTGGTTTACTGTTTTTTGCAATTGAAACAGGGTACTTGCTTGATTTGGTTAAATCATTATATAAAAATTACTACAGATAAGGAATGGTGGGAAATGAGAAATAAAAGTCTGGATGCGGCGAAGGCGGTTGCTGCATGCCTCGTGGTGTTTATTCATGTAAGCTTTCCGGGGCAGGTGGGACAGATCATAAAGGTTCTGGCCAGATGTGCAGTTCCGTTTTTCTTTATGATATCGGGATATTTTTGCTATTATGAAGGGAAGACAGCAGAGGATAAAATACCATCTAAGATTTTGCATATTTTAAAACTTTTTTTCATATCGCTTTTGTTTTATCTTGTCTGGGAATATATTATGAAGTTTCTGTCTGGGGAAGATACAGGAGAATGGCTGAAAGAACTTACGGACAGTAGTCATCTGAAAGAATTTGCTTTATATAACAGTACTTCTGTAGTGAGAGCTCATTTGTGGTTTTTGCCGGCGCTGATTTATTGCTATGCAGTTGATTTCTTTGTTGAAAAATGGAAACTTAGGAAAGCTGCATATTGTTGTATACCTGTATTGCTGGCAATGCTTTTGTGGCGGGCGGAATTTTGCAGATTTTTCGGGGGATTTTATCATACGATGGAATACAGAAACTTTCTGTTTACAGGATTTGGTTTCTATCTGACAGGACAGATGATTCATGAATATCAGGATAAGATGTATCAATGCTTTGTTCAAAAGCATACAGAAAGACATATAAAATGGCTGCTTATTGTTGGTATGGCAGCAGGGGCAGCGCTTAGTATTCTGGAATATTCTTTTCAGAATGCCAGAGAAATTTATCTGGGAAATTGTATCGCGGTCATCTGCCTGTTTTTATGGCTTGTCTTATATGGCAAAGAAAAGAAAATTTCACCGATACTGGCGGAAATAGGGCGAAAGTACGCATTTTTGATTTATCTGCTTCATCCGGCAGTTGCCGATATAATAAAAAAATTTTCGCAGTATGTGGGAATTGACAGCAGTTTATGCTATTTATGGCTGCGTCCGCTTTTGGTGTATGGGATTACTCTGGGGATGATACAGGGCGTTTTTACGTTAAATATGCGTTTAAAAGACTGTTCGCGAAGATAGAAATATGTTATAGTAATCAGTAATTCGGCACACTGGTTACAGTAAATGCAGTAATGAAATTTGCAGAATGCACAAAGGAGAAAAAATGGCAGAACAAGATCAGGACACAAGACAGAGGGAGAAGAGAGTGAATCAGACAGAGCAGCATGATGAGAGTGTACTCAATCCGGAGATCAAGGATGAGCTGGATCTGTCGAAGAAGGAAAGACGCCTGATTGAAAAAGAAAAGTTAAAAGGAATGGGAATGAAAAAGAAGCTGGAATATATCTGGATGTATTATAAACCAGCTATCTTTGGAGTGATCATAGCAATTGCACTTATCTTTGGCGTGAAAGATTTTTACGAACAGTCCAAGATAAAAACAGTCATGTCCATTTCAGTGGTAAATTCAACAGTAAGTGATACCGATGAGTTCGAACAGGAAATCAAGGAAGCACTTGGGTATGGCGATGATAAGTACAGCAAAGTAGAAATAGGAGTCAACCTTACTACGGATGCTGATCCGTCAGAGTTCAATTATACTGCGCAGATGGCTTATGTGACACAGGTTCAGGCAGGAACGATCGATATTATGGTCATGCCGGAGGAACTTTATCAGACTTTAAATGAAAACCAGGTATTTGTGGATCTGAAGGAACTGCTGGGCGCAGATAATTTTGAAGCATTTGGGTCGCAGACAGATACTACACATATTTCAATCACAGACAGTGAGCTTGCAGAGAAACTGGGTGTATCTTATGAACCGATGTGTATTGTAGTGCCATATTCAGCACCTGATCAGGAGAATGTTGTAAAATGGCTGGAAACACTTAATCCGGCTAAAAATTAAAAATATAAGAGATACTTGACAGATATCAGGAATCTATGGTATGTTTATCACGCCAAAATTGGTGTGGACTTTTTAGTCTTATGATAAACATAAACTTTTTTCGCCACACAATTATCATACATTAACTGTAATGATAATTGTGTGGTATTTTTTTGCGGTAATTACGGCAATAATGCAAAACTACGGGTTGTTGTAAGCGGTAGCAGATATTTTTAAAGAAAGGGGAAAAGAATGAACAATACTTTTATGAAAGAAAAACCGGTACTGCCACTGTTGGCATCTATGGCCCTGCCGATGGTACTGTCCATGCTGGTAAATTCACTGTACAACATTGTAGACAGTTTTTTTGTTGCAAAAATCAGTGAAGAGGCCATGACGGCATTGTCTCTGGTGTATCCGGTACAGAATTTTATCAATGCGATTGCGATTGGTTTCGGTGTTGGAATCAATGCACAGATATCCTTCCAGCTGGGGGCAAAGAATTTAAGGAATGCAAATACGGCTGCCACGCATGGTATGCTTTTTAATATTATCCATGGCATAGTGATCACCGCGTTATGTATTCCGTTTATGCCGGTATTCCTTAAAATGTTTACAAAAGAACAGGAGGTCATTACGCTTGGAACACAGTATTCCACTATTGCCTTTGCATTTTCGGTAGTGATTATGGTCAGTCTGTCTTTTGAAAAAATTTTCCAGGCAGTAGGAAGAATGAAAATCACAATGATCAGCCTTCTGGTAGGATGTATTTCCAATATTATCCTGGATCCACTTCTTATCTTTGGCGTAGGATTTTTTCCGAAAATGGGAATTAAGGGTGCAGCACTTGCAACAGGGCTTGGTCAGGTGTTTACAGTTATTGTATATCTGATTGCATATGCGAAATGCAGTCTTCCTGTAGAAGTCAGCAGAAAATATCTGAAATTGAACAGGAATCTGGATGCCAAGTTATATATGGTCGGAGTTCCTGCGATACTGAATATTGCACTTCCATCCGTGCTGATTTCTTTCCTGAATCAGATCTTGTCCGCTTTCTCAGGAAGTTATGTAGTAGTGCTGGGAATCTATTATAAATTACAGACATTTCTGTATCTGCCGGCAAGTGGTATCGTGCAGGGAATGCGTCCTCTGATGGGATATAATTACGGAGCCGGAGAGACAAAGAGAGTAAAGAAAATATTCGGACTTTCTCTTTGCCTGAATGGAATGATCATGCTGGCGGGAACGATTATCTGCTTCGTAGCCTCAGGACCATTGATGGGATTGTTTACTGAGAATCCGGAAACAGTGAGACTGGGAACAGCAGCACTGAGAATCATCAGTATCGGATTTATTCCATCTGCAGTTTCGGTTACCGCTTCCGGTGCATTGGAAGGACTGGGAAAAGGTACCCAGTCACTGGTGATTTCTTTATTAAGATATATTATCGTGATCATTCCGGCAGCTTATGTGCTGTGCTTCTTTGCAGGAGCAGGAGTTGTGTGGAATGCGTTCTGGATCTGTGAGCTTGCAACAGCAGCAGTAGTATGTATCGGTATTAAATACTATTGGAACTGACTTCTGAAATAAATCAGACTGTCTGGCAGCGCTTTTGCAGGTGACGGTTGATCAGGAGCAAAAATACAACCGTAGAGAGAACGGAGCAGACTCCGTCAGCTACAGGTTCCGCAAAAAATGCAGCTTTTGCGTCAAAGAAAACAGGCAGGATGGCAGCACTGAGAACGAAGAGTGATTTTCTGGTTACGGAGAGTGCAAGTCCTGTTTTAGGACGATCTAGGGCAGTCAGACCGTCTACGAATACATATTGAAAGCTCAGTGGAATGATCATCAGAGTATAAGTATGGATTGCCCAGACAGAGAAACTGATATATTGTGGATCTGATGTAAATAACAGAACAAAGTACCGGGGAACAAGCCGGGAGAGAAGGAACATAATGGTGGTAAAGATAAGCATTACTCCCAGAATGTTCCTTTCTGCATCTTTGACTCTGTCAGCACGTCTGGCACCATAATTATAACTGAGGATTGCCTGTGTACCTCCGCTGATTCCAATCATCGATGAGGTGATCAGAAGCAGGTAACTTTGTGCGATGGTTGCGCAGGTAATAAACATATCTCCCTGAGATTTCCCGCCATATTTTTGAAGAATTGTGTTCAGCAGAATCAGAATGAGACTGTCAGTAGCAAGAATCAGGAAGGGCGAAAATCCCAGGGAAAGAATCCGATTCATGATTTTTGTATCATACTGTCCGAATGTAATCTTCACAGGGACTTTTTTACCAAACAGAAATCTCATGGCAAATATACATGAGAGAATCTGTGAAATCACAGTTGCAACAGCGGCACCTGCGATTCCCATATGAAAGCCAAAGATAAAAACAGGATCCAACAGGATATTACACCCTGCACCGATGAGAACGGTAAACATTCCTACAAGCGGAAAGCCCTGACAGTTGATAAAGTAATTGAGTCCTGTAGCCATCAATGCAAAGAAAGTTCCCACAGTATAAATAGTCAGATATGTATTTGCATATGGAAAAGTAGCTTCGCTTGCACCAAACCACATGAGCAGCTTATCTTTTAGTAAAAGAAAGCTGATAGTCAGCAGAATAGAGAAAATACTGAGCATAAGAAAAGAATTTGCCAGTATCTGTTCTGCTTTTTTTGTATTTTTTTCACCCATTCGGATTCCCATGGTAATGGAACCTCCGATTCCTACCAATGTGCCAAATGAAGTGAGAAGCGTGACAATAGGGCCGCATACCCCTGCACCTGCAAGTGCGAGAGTACCATGACCGGCAATATGACCGATGTACATTCTGTCAATGATGCTGTAAAGTACATTGACAAACTGGGCTGTCATGGAAGGAATGGCAAGCTGAAGCACCAGGGTGCGTATCGGAGCTTTGCCAAGATCTGCTGTTGTATTCATTTTAATTTCCTCATCCGTTTGAAAGGGACTGCTGCATCAATCTTTGCAACAGTCCCTGTTATGAAAGGTCAGATATCCTCTACGATATCTGACCTTCTATTATATATTTTACTTTCTGATTGTGTAACCGAATTAAGCAAGTTTCCTATCTGACATCAGGCTGCAGCATCTGTATCAGAGCCATCAGATGCATTATCGGAAGTTTCGCTGTTTTCTGAAGCTTCTGTGTCGGAACTATCTTCTGTAGCGCTTCCTCCACTGAGAATATAAGTGATGACCTCATCCGGTACTCCTGCTTTTGACAGATTATCCATAATTGAAGTAAAGTCAAGTGTAGCAGCATAAGCATTCATATCATCGTTGTTGTTTGCATCATAAACATCTTTCAGTGAAGCCAGATCCGGAATCTCAACAGCTTCGCCGGCACCGCCTGTAATGCTGAGAGTACCAAGCGTACTGCCCGCGTTTTCTATTGAGAGAGCAACAGAACCGGAATCTTTTTCGGAATTCAGATCCAGAACAAGTGCAAAGTTCTCAAGTATTGAGCTATAGTAATCATCTTCATTGTCTGTATCGGAAGATGGGAAAGTAATCTTATAATTACCATTTAAATTGCCTTCCTTTGCAGAAACTGTATCATAATCTTTTACTTCAATAATGGCTGAAATACTGTCAGCGAGGGAGAGTTCATAAGTTCCGTTTAATTTATCTCCATCAATCTGACCGGAGCCGGACAAAGAGTAAGTGTTGATATCATCTGATGCGATGGTAAGAAGATAACCAAAATCGGAACCATTTTCAGGCATCTGCCAGGTGAGAATTGGTGTTGTGGTGTCACCTTCCTGAATTTCAAGTGAGCGTCCTGCGATTCTGCCGTTTTCATCTACCCAGATTTTAGTGGAGAGGTAAGAATCTTCGGAATCACTGGTGTCAGTGTCTTTCAGGGCGTTAAGACCTTTGTCCACAGCAGTAGTGAAACTTTCGTATAGATTTTCGTCACTGGAGAGTTTATCGTTCCAGGTATTGAGAATGCTTTCGATGTCGCTGTCTGATTTGGCTGCTTCCAGGAGTTCAGTTGCGGTTTTGACAGCGTCCGCAGATGAAATCTGTCCTTCATATACGGTACAGTCCTGACTGATATCTCCGGCAGTAAGAGTTTCCTGACTGCTTTCGCCCTCGGTCAGATTATCAAAGAGCATGGAACCGTACTTGTCCAGAAGCGTCTCAATTACAGATGCTTCCGGCAGTGCTGATGACAGATCAGACATCAGGGAAGCTGACAGGCTGATACTGTCTGAATATGCTGAGGCAAAATTATCAGTTGGAATATCAACATCTGTATCATCAGGAGTTAACTCTTCAATATCACTTTCAATATTGGAAGCCTGTTGATCAGTCGCTTCTTTCAGATTTGTTTTAAAATATTTATCGGAGAGTTCTGGAATACGCATGTAGACATCCTGACTTTCCGGATCAAGATAATATTCTAAAGAACAGATCTGATTATCATTGAGGAGGACTTTCATCAGAAGCCCTTCTTTTCCATCAGTAAAAGAGACGGTATTGGCAAGTGTGATGTCATTTAACCAGGAAATATCAAACGGTGCAACAAATCCAAGAAGAGAGCGACCGGAATCTTCGATTTTCAGAGATATATCGCTCTGCATTCCGGACACAAGAGCCTGGCTTTCTTCTATAGAGGCTGCATAGGAAGATGCCATATTTTTTACTTCCTCTGCCCATGCATTTTTTTCAATGGAAGCATAGTCGTCTGCAGCAAACGCTGTAGATGGAATGACAGCGGTGCCCAGAAGAGCTGCTGTACAGATTGCTGTTGTTTTTCTTAACCATTTTTTCCTTGTTTTCATAAAGAGCCTCCTTCTGTTCTTATATGAATCTTATGTAGTAGTTTTTGCTTTCAGAATATCTGTTTTCGCAGTATTGGAAAGCAAAAGAATATTATTCAGACAAAAATATTGGCTGAAATTATAATCTACAACAATTTTACCAGATGTGTATGAAAAAAGCTATGAATTTTCGACAAATTGTGAAAAAATATCGATTTTTTGTTACTGGTCACGTAGTGAACAGCAATAATTTTTTAAAAAATAAATGTTATAGAAAGATATCAATATATAAATTAAAACTATATATCCGTATAAAAATTTGGTATATGCAGATTTCTTGACAGTTTCACATAAAAATAATATACTACTATTCATACTAAAATACTATGAAATAGTAAAAACAGAAACTCTATATGTTGATACAGATATTTTGGAGCTTTTGATATGATTATATCTTTTACAAGGGGAATATGGACATGGAATTTCAGACTAAATTATTACATGGAAAATCAGTAGATAATTACGCAAATGGCTCCACAGTGCCGCCGATCAGTCTGGCAAATGCGTTTGCCTATGAGTCATCAGAACAGCTGGAGAAAGTATTTCAGAACCAGGCACCGGGTTTTGCGTATACTAGAATTGCAAATCCTACAGTGGATGCCTTTGAACGAAGAGTAAATGAGCTGGAAGGCGGAATCGGAGGTGTAGCCTGTTCCTCCGGAATGTCAGCAGTTACCTTGTCGCTGCTTAATATTCTGCAGGCGGGCGATGAGGTGATTGCCGGAAGCGCATTGTTTGGAGGAACTTTGGACCTTCTTCATGACTTGGAGGCATTTGGAATCAAGGTACATTTTATTCCGAGAGTAGAAAAAGAACTGATTGAGCCGCTTCTGACTGAGAGAACTAAGGCGGTATTTGGTGAAATCATAGGAAACCCGGCGTTGAATGTAATGGATGTGCGTGAGACTGCAGATTTCCTCCATGGAAAAGGTGTGCCGCTGATTGTAGACAGTACAACGGCTACTCCGTATCTTCTTAATCCGATTCAGTATGGTGCAGATGTGGTCGTACATTCCACTTCAAAGTATATAAACGGAAGTGGAGATGCCATCAGCGGAATTATTATTGACAGTGGAAACTTCTCGTGGAATCCGGAGAGATATCCGGGAATGAAAGAATATAAAAAGTATGGAAAATTTGCTTATCTGGTGAAGCTTAGAAATGGAATCTGGCGAAATATGGGAGGCTGTCTGGCTCCGATGAATGCCTATCTGAATATTATCGGAATGGAGACACTTGGTCTGCGTATGGAGCGGGTCTGTGAGAATGCTTTCCAGCTTGCGCAGGCATTGGAGAAGCTGGAAGACGTATCTGTCAATTATCCGTTGTTGAAATCCAGTCCATACCATGAGCTTGCCCAAAAACAGCTTCATGGAAAAGGTGGTGCGATCCTGACTATCCGTACCGGCTCGAAAGAACGGGCATATCAGCTGATCAATCATCTGAAATATGTAAAGATCGCCACGAATATCGGAGATGTGAGAACACTGGTAATTCATCCGGCGTCTACGATTTATATTCACAGTACGCCGGAAGCAATGGCTGAGGCCGGTGTATATGCTGATACGATCCGCATCAGTGTGGGAATTGAGGATGCGAAGGACCTCATTCAGGACTTTACAGAAGCTGTAGAGAGCCTTAAGGAAGACTAAGTAAAATATGTGGCTCGATACCGAATAACTGCTCCGCGTTTTATCAGGAGGGACTTGCCGATTCGGTTAAATGCACAGGTTCAGTCTGTGAACGATTTCCTTGATATCATCTATTTCTATAGAAGAATAATTCATAATATATACATTATCGGGCGCCTCGCCGGGAACATGATAGTAACCGGACAGAGGCGCCATTTTTATGCTCTGCGTACCGGCTGACTGGATCAGTTTTTCTTCTGGTTGTGAGGTTTCAATTTTCATAAGAAAATGAACGCCGGCCTCCTCGCCTGAGATTGTGACGAAATCATTTAACCGGCTGTTTCTGATAGCAGTAATCAGGGCATCACGCTTGGAGTGATAATAGTTTCTAAGTCTGTTGATATGTTTTTCAAAATAACCCTCCTGAATAAACTTTGCAAGTGTATACTGTTCGAAATTAGACACAGTGCAGGAATAGAAGGAAAGCTTTTTATAAAATTCATCCAGAAGTTGTCTGGGCAGGACCATATAGCTGATACGGACAGTTGAGGAGAGTGTCTTGGTAAAAGTGTTCATGTAAATGACCTTATCAGAGACATCAATGCTCTGTAATGTGGGAATCGGCTGCCCGCTCAGGCGAAGCTCGCTGTCGTAATCGTCTTCGATAATATATCGGTTTTCTCCCCTGGAAGCCCAGCCAAGAAGCTCATAACGTCTGCTGATTGGCATGACGATTCCGGTAGGGTAGTGATGGGATGGGGAGATATGCAGGATATCAGCCTTCTTTTCTTCCAGTTCGGAAACTTTTACCCCGTCATTGTCCATATCAATATACTGGCATGGTACCTGCCAGCTCTTATAAATCTGAGGAATCTTTCTGTATCCCGGATTTTCCACTGCGTAAACCTTGTCTTTGCCAAAAAGCTGGATCAGAAGTCCGTACAGGTATTCCGTACCGGCACCTACGATGATCTGTTCCGGCAGGACGGTCATTCCACGGAATTCTTTTAAGTATGTGGCGATAGCCTTGCGGAGGAAAAAAATGCCGCCGCATGGAGGGTTCGTCATCAGCTGCATCTGATTTTCATTTAAAACTTCGCGGACCATTTTTGTCCAGATGGTGAACGGGAAAAGCTCAGATTGTGTCTGATTACTGGAAAAATCAGCCAGATATCCGGAATCTCCGCTTGTGAGAGGAATCATTTCTTTTGTGATATTTTTTTTTTCGATTTCCACAGCTTTCTTAAAATCGGTAACATAGAAGCCACGTTTTGGCATGGAATAGATATAACCTTCTGCAATAAGCTGTTCGTAAGCATTTTCTACAGTAATCACGCTTATACCCAGATTTTTTGCAAAAGAGCGCTTGGATGGTAATTTTTCCCCAGGCTTGATATTTCCCTGTAAAATGTCATTTTTGATGCATTTATATAAATATTCATACAGAGAATCTGACCCTGTATTTGTGAAATTATAGGTAATCATTTGTAATATTTTCTCCAATCTGACCTTGCTGAATATATCTGAATTGACGATTTAAATATATTCACTTTTGCATTATACTCTGTCCATGCTGATTCGTACAGAAAAAATTGAAATAAATTCTATGCATCGCGAAGCGTGTTACTGAAAACGGAGTGAACAATAATAAATGTATTACTAAACACATAGTGTGAACAGTAACATTGGAACATGGAAAGAACGGTAATCGATGATTACTACGATTAACGGTGGAAAAGAGAATCAGAAAATTACAAGATACGAAACAGAGAGGAGATTTCACATGGAAAACAGATATGAATTAAATAAGCAGCTTGCACAGATGTTAAAAGGCGGTGTCATCATGGATGTTACCACACCGGAGCAGGCAAAGATCGCAGAGGCAGCAGGTGCATGTGCAGTTATGGCACTGGAACGAATTCCGGCAGATATCCGTGCAGCAGGTGGTGTTTCCAGAATGAGTGACCCGAAGATGATCCAGGGAATCCAGAATGCAGTTTCGATTCCGGTCATGGCGAAATGCAGAATCGGACATTTTGTGGAAGCACAGGTACTCGAAGCAATCGAGATTGACTATATCGATGAGAGTGAAGTGTTATCTCCTGCTGATGATATTTATCATATTAATAAGAGAAACTTCAAAGTTCCGTTTGTATGCGGTGCAAAAGATCTGGGAGAAGCACTTCGAAGAATCAATGAAGGCGCGTCCATGATCCGTACAAAAGGTGAGCCGGGAACAGGAGATATCGTACAGGCAGTACGCCATATGCGTAAGATGAACAGTGCGATCGCACAGCTTACAAGTATGAGAGAAGATGAACTTTTCGAGGCTGCAAAACAGTTCCAGGTACCATACGAACTGGTAGAATATGTACATAAAAACGGCAAACTTCCGGTAGTAAACTTCGCAGCGGGTGGTGTTGCGACTCCTGCCGATGCAGCTTTGATGATGCAGCTTGGCGCAGAAGGCGTATTCGTTGGTTCTGGTATCTTTAAATCCGGTAATCCTGCAAAAAGAGCCAATGCGATCGTAAAAGCAGTGACAAACTATACAGATGCAAAGATGATCGCAGAATTATCCGAAGATCTTGGAGAGGCCATGGTTGGTATCAATGAAAGTGAAATTCAGATCCTTATGGCGGAAAGAGGCAAATAATGACGATAGCAGTTTTGGCAGTACAGGGCGCATTTATTGAACATGAGAAAAAACTGGAGAAACTGGGTGCAGACTGTATTGAACTTAGAAAAGCAGAAAATCTGTCACAGCATTATGACGGGCTGGTGCTTCCGGGAGGCGAGAGTACTGTACAGGGGAAACTTCTGAAAGAGCTTGGAATGTTCGATACCATTAAATCCCAGATAGAATCAGGAATGCCGGTTCTGGCTACCTGTGCGGGAATGATTCTGCTTGCAGAAGAACTGGAAGGCGGCGAGGCAGGGCATTTACAGACCATGCCGGTGACAGTGAAACGAAACGCTTACGGAAGACAGCTTGGCAGCTTTCATACAGAAGCCAGACTGGAAGGAATTGGAGAAATTCCTATGACATTTATCCGTGCTCCATATGTGGCAGAAGTGGGAGCTGGAGTACAGATACTTGCGAAAGCAGAGGAAAAAATCGTGGCAGTGAAATATAAAAATCAGCTGGCACTGGCATTTCATCCGGAACTGGACGAAAATGATGAAATTCATAAAGTGTTTCTGAAAATGTGTGAGAGATAAAGAAAAAAGAAATCCTGAAGATCAGATTTAAATGAAGCAAGAGAGCTGCTGAGATATCTGATTTTTCAGGATTTCTTTTTTATCAGAACATTAAATTTGATTTGAAGTTAATTTGAAGTTAATTTTGCGGCTGCCTCGTTATAACTGGTAGCGGTAAAGAAAATAACAATTATCTGTGAGTCCTTTTTTCAATAAGTCCAAGGATTCCGTACAGGATAATGGCGATGATGCACAGGATGATAATGGACATCAGCACCCAGGTAAGTTTAAAGGTCTGGCTGGAATAAATGATCAGATAGCCAAGTCCTTTCCGGGCACCGATAAATTCTCCTATGATCACACCTACCAGACACAGACCTATGTTTACTTTCATAACACTAAGCAGCAGCGGAACAGAAGATGGAAGAATAATTTTTGTAAGTTTTTCTTTCTTGCCGCCGCCGAGTGTTTCGATGAGCTTGAGTTTTTCCGGGTCTGCTTCACAGAATCCTGTATAGAGATTCAGAATCGAACCAAAAACAGCGACTGACATTCCACAGACGATAATTGTCCGCTCATTGGCACCAAGCCATACGATAAGCAAAGGTGCCAGTGCCGATTTTGGAAGGCTGTTCAATACAACCAGATAAGGCTCTGTGATTTTCGCAATTCTGGGACAGATCCACAGAAGAACTGCCATACCTGCACCCAGAAGCACCACGAAGAGAAAACTGATCAGAGTTTCTGTGATGGTTACAGAAAGGTGCGGAAAAATAGAACCATCTTTGCACATGCTGTAAAAACTATGCCAGATCATACATGGACTGCTGAAGATAAAAGAGTCGATCAGTCCTGCTCTGGCGGAAATTTCCCACAGAATCAAAAAGAGAAGAAGAATAAAAATTCTCAGGAAACTGATGAATTTCTTTTCTCTTTTCTGACGGCATATATATTGTTGCTGATAGTATGAAGATTCAGGCATCATGGTTTAACTCCTTCCAGATGAGATTAAAGTAGGATTTGAAATCTGGTGCATTTCTGGAAGACATCGGGGTACGGTTTTCAAGATTGAAATGGATTGGTACGATTTTACGAATAATGGCAGGCCGGGATGAGAGAATAATAACCCGGTCTGCCATGCTGATGGCTTCTGAAATGTCATGGGTGACAAGAATTGCAGTTTTTTTCTCCTGCTTAAGGATTTTACCGATGTCATCGCTGACATTGAGCCTGGTCTGATAATCGAGGGCAGAGAATGGCTCATCAAGCAGCAGAAGCTCCGGCTTTAATGCCAGAGTCCGGATCAGTGCAGCTCTCTGGCGCATTCCGCCGGATAACTGCGAAGGGCGCGCCAGACGGAATTTGTCCAGACCGTAATCAGAAAGAATCTGATCGACATAGGAAAGTTTTTCGGTGGTGAGTTCTCCGCGAATCTCCAGTCCAAGAAGAACATTTTTATAAATTGTCCGCCACTCCAATAGATGGTCTTTCTGCAGCATATATCCGATACGGCGGTCACCGGAAGTGACAGGGATGCCATCGAGAAGAATCTGTCCCTGTTCTGGCTGGATCAATCCGCAGATCAGATTCAGTAATGTGGATTTTCCACATCCGGAAGGCCCGACAATGGCGAGAAATTCGCCGGGCATCAGTTGAAAGGATATATGAGAAAGAGCAGGGGTTTCCCCCGTTAAGTCGTGGTAGGAGAGACTGACATCTGTAATATCCAGCAGTGGTTTCATACAGATACCTCCATTTATAATAGTGGGATTATAAGTTTTATATTATCGGATAAAAAACGGTAATGATTTAGTATCCTGAGGAATTTTGACATTTTCATGCCAAAACGCCTCGCGGGATAGTGTCGTGTGAATAGTAACGACGTATGAACAGTAACGTTTTTTATAATTTATGATATGCAGAAAGCGTAAGGTATGATATAATGGATAAACTATAGTATTTTGACTGTAATTACAAGTAAGACCGAAAATCATACTAACATAAAGTATAAAAGGGTTACTGTTCACTCGCCACTATCCCGCGAGGTGTTTTGGCATGAGAATGCCAAAATCCCGAGACATACCGCGCGAATTTATGCGAATAGCATAAATTCTGTGCATCGCGAAGCGTGTTACTGGGCACGGAGTGAACAGTAACATAAAAGGTGTTTCTGAGAACGGAGTGAACAGGAACTAAAAGGTTACTGCGCATACAGTGAACAGGAACTATAAAAGATCAGACGGATGCTGTAAGAAACTGTAAAAGAAAGTGTAAACAAATGAGAGATAAGAAAAAAGCGATACTTAACACCGTCTTTCTGATCCTTGTGTTTTCCCTGACCGTATATATGGTATTTCGGGGCGAGGATCTGGGCGAGATCATTCATACAGTGCAGCAGGCTGATCTGGTTTATCTTCTGATCAGTGTGGTTTGCGTAGTATTATTTATACTTGGGGAGTCAGTGATCATTTTTTATATGATGCGAACCCTGGGAGCAAAAGTGAAGATGGGACATTGCGCTCTGTATTCTTTTGTAGGTTTCTTTTTCAGCTGCATCACTCCGTCAGCATCCGGCGGACAGCCAATGCAGATTTATTATATGAAAAAGGACAAACTGCCGATACCGGTCACTACACTGGTTCTGATGATCGTTACCATTACTTACAAGGCGGTTCTGGTTGTAATCGGTCTGGTGATCTGGCTGTTTGGAAAGGGATTCCTGAAAGGCTACCTCGGACAGTATATGTGGGTGTTTTACCTGGGAGTAGGGCTGAATATTTTTTGCGTTACCTTTATGCTGATCCTTGTATTTGCTCCGGGTCTGGCGAAATGGATCATGGTAAAAGGTCTGAAACTGATTGAGCATTTTCGTTTTCTTAAGCCCAAGAAGACAAGACTTGAGAATCTGGAAGCATCTATGGATCAGTATCATGAGACAGCTGCTTTCTGGGCAGGACATAAGATGGTGATTTTGAAAGTATTTCTGATCACAATGGTGCAGAGAATTATGTTATTTACAGTTACATACTGGGTATACCGTTCGCTGGGATTTCGAGGATATTCGATCGTGACCCTTACGATTTTACAGTCAGTTATATCTGTTTCTGTTGATATGCTGCCTTTGCCCGGGGGAATGGGGATCAGCGAATCTCTTTATCTGGTGATGTTTGCGCCGGTTTTTGGAGAGGCATTGCTTCCGGCTATGCTGCTTAGCAGAGGAATTTCCTATTATGCACAGATGCTGATCAGTGCGGCAATGACCTGTGTGGCACATCTCGTGATAGGAAGAAAAGAACAAGAAGAAAAGTAGGGAGGAATTATGTTATTAGGATTTTATGATTATACGGTGGTGCTGACATATATCAGTCTTGGAATCTCAGTATTTGGAATTACAAGAGCGTTGGAGGGGAACTTCAAGATTGCGATTTTCTGTCTGGCACTTTCCGGATTGTGTGATATGTTTGATGGAAAAATCGCCAGGATGAAGAAGAATCGTACAGATGATGAGAAAAGTTTCGGAATCCAGATAGATTCTCTGTGTGATGTGGTTTGTTTCGGAATCTTTCCGGCAATGATCTGCTACTGCCTTGGAGTTAACACATCAGGAGGAGTCGCAGCATTGATCTTTTACAGTGTTGCATCAGTGATTCGTCTTGCATACTTCAATGTGACAGAAGCAAAAAGACAGAGTGAAACCTCTGAGAACAGACAATATTATCAGGGGCTTCCGATTACATCTATGGCGATCATCCTGCCATTTCTCTATCTTATGAGACGGTATTGTGGATTATATTTCCTGATTGTGATACATATTGCGGTAATCGTAGTAGGTCTTCTGTTTATCTTAAATATTAAGGTAAAGAAACCGCAGAATCCGGTGCGTGTTCTGCTGGTAGCAGTGGTGGCACTTGCACTTGCGAAGATGTTCCGTTTGATATAAAATGAATATGACTGTTGACTGGCCGCAGCGGTTCCTGAATGTAGGGAGGCTGCGGCTGTATTTTATTTTGCTGGCATATTACTGTTCAATAGTGCATAGTAATATGATTTGCAATGAACGGCATCACATGCAGTTACAATTGGAGGAAAACAAATGAAGTATATTGACAGAAAAGGGAATATAACCATTGAAGAAAACAGTCAGGATAAACTCCTGAGACATTTATATAATGATCGTGGCGGACGACTTTGCCTGAAGCTCCTGATCAGGCCTTTTGTGTCAAAAGCGGCGGGAATAGTATTGAACACCAGACTTTCTGCCAGATTTGTACCTGATTTTGCAGAACACAATAAAATAGATCTGAGTCTTTATGAGAAACAGAACTTTTCTTCATGGAATGATTTTTTCAAAAGGCGTATCCGAAAAGAGGAACGGCCGATAGATATGCGGGAGAATATACTGGTAAGTCCCTGTGATGGAAAACTTTCTGTACACAGGATCAGTTCGGATTCCCGCTTCAATATCAAAGATACAGAATATACAGTCGGACAGCTTCTGAAAAATGAACAGCTTGCCAGACGATACACAGATGGATATGCACTGATTTTCCGCCTGACAGTGGATGACTATCACCACTACTGTTACGTTGCGGATGGCAGAAAGTCCGAAAATGTGACACTTCCCGGAGTTTTTCATACAGTAAATCCGGCGGCAAATGATGTATACCCTATCTATAAAGAAAATGCCAGAGAATATTGTCTGTTGAAGACGGAGAGATTTGGTACGATCCTGATGATGGAAGTTGGAGCGATGATGGTTGGGAAAATTTCGAATCTTCAGAAAAAGACTGCTACAGTAAAGAAAGGGCAGGAGAAAGGCAACTTTGAGTTTGGCGGTTCTACAGTAATTCTGTTATTACAGCCAGGAAAAGTCCGTATCGATTATGACTTGCTCGATAATACGGAAGAAGGATATGAAACCATTGTAAAAATGGGGGAACGTATCGGAGAATGTAAAAAAGTAAAAAAGCATTACGTTTTGTAAAAAAACAGCTGAAAAATGAAATATGCATCAAATATGCATCTGAAAGATATACGGTGCTAAAAGAGAGGAATAAAAAAGCATTGAATAAACGAAATTATCAGAAAGAACTGGAGAAACTTATAGATCAGGCACAGAAAGAACAGAAAGTCCCAAGTCTGTTTCTTCACAGTTGCTGCGCACCTTGCAGCAGTTATGTGCTTGAATATCTGTCTCAATATTTTAACATTACAGTTTTTTATTATAATCCAAACATTTATCCGGAAGAGGAATATCAGAAACGTGTACATGAGATCACACGTCTGGTAAATTCCATGGAATTTGTTCATCCGGTAAAACTGGTAGAGGGTCACTATGATCCACAGGAATTTTTCCAGATGGCAAAAGGCCTGGAGAATGTACCGGAAGGTGGCGAACGCTGCTTTAAATGTTATCGTCTGCGAATGGAAGAAGCGGCACGTCTGGCAGCAGAAGGTGGATTTGACTATTTTACGACCACTCTGTCAATCAGCCCACTCAAGAATGCTGCCAAGATTAATGAAATCGGAGAAGAACTGGCAGAAATCTATCATGTAGAGCATCTTCCATCTGATTTCAAAAAGAAAAACGGCTATAAACGCTCTATAGAACTCTCACATGAATACGACCTCTACCGCCAGAATTATTGTGGCTGCGTCTACTCCAGGTGAGAGGCAGAAGATCGAAACTACTACTTTGCAATCCAGAAAAAATATGATACACTGACACATAAAAGTAATTATGAAAAATAAGAAGAAACGAGGAAAAATACTATGGCACAGCTTTGGGGCGGACGTTTCACAAAAGAAACAGACAAACTTGTATATAACTTTAACGCATCAATCTCCTTCGACCAGAAATTTTACGAGCAGGATATCAGAGGAAGCAAAGCACATGTAGCGATGCTTGCAAAACAGGGAATCCTGACATCAGAAGAAAAAGATCAGATTGAAGCAGGACTGGACGGAATCCTTGCAGATGTAAAATCTGGAAAACTTGAGATCACATCTGAATATGAAGATATCCACAGCTTTGTAGAAGCAAACCTCATCGACAGAATCGGAGATGCAGGAAAGAAGCTTCACACAGGAAGAAGCCGTAACGACCAGGTAGCTCTGGATATGAAACTTTATGTAAGAGATGAGATCGACGAGACAGATGAGCTTGTGAAGAAACTTCTCGAAGCACTTCAGAAAATCATGGAAGAAAATGTCCACACATATATGCCAGGCTTTACCCATCTTCAGAAAGCACAGCCAGTTACATTGGCTCATCATGTTGGCGCATACTTTGAAATGTTTGTACGTGACAGAAGCAGACTTGCAGATATCCGTAAGAGAATGAACACCTGTCCTCTGGGTGCAGGTGCTTTGGCAGGAACAACTTATCCACTTGACAGAGAATACACCGCACAGCTTCTTGGCTTCGACGGACCGACAAGAAACAGTATGGATTCCGTTTCAGACAGAGACTATGTAATTGAACTTCTGTCTGCATTCTCCACGATCATGATGCACATGAGCCGTTTCTGCGAAGAAATCATCATGTGGAACTCTAACGAATATCGTTTCGTGGAAATCGATGATGCTTACAGTACAGGAAGCAGTATTATGCCGCAGAAAAAGAATCCGGATATCGCAGAGCTGGTAAGAGGAAAGACAGGACGTGTATACGGTGCGTTAACATCCATCCTTACTACCATGAAAGGAATCCCGCTTGCATACAACAAAGATATGCAGGAAGATAAAGAACTTACCTTTGACGCAATCGACACAGTAAAGGGTTGCCTTGCCCTCTTTACAGGAATGATTTCTACCATGCAGTTCAATAAACAGAACATGGAAGCAAGTGCAAAGAATGGCTTTACAAATGCAACAGATGCAGCAGACTATCTGGTAAATCATGGAGTGCCTTTCCGCGATGCTCATGGTATCGTAGGCCGTCTGGTGCTTACATGTATTGATAAGGGAATCTCTCTGGATGAACTTCCACTTGAAGATTATAAAGCAATCAGCCCTGTATTTGAAAACGACATCTATGAAGCAATCAGCATGCGTACCTGCGTAGAGAAACGTATGACCATCGGAGCTCCGGGACCGGATGTGATGGAGAAAGTGATCGCAGAGAATAAAAAATATCTGGAAGAAAATTAAAAAAATACTTGCATTTTACTTTAGTTTGGTATAGTATGTACAAGAAAGACAGATGTGCGTAATGTAAAGATACACAGATAAAAATGTCCGCGAGAGATATCAGGTCGCTGATAAGTATCAGGGTATTTTCCGGATGCAGATTTATGTAGCGAAGTAGATGGAGAACATCCAGCTGGCCAGATTAGTACAATGAAAATGCGGATAGTAGATAAAGAGGAGAAAGATATTATGAGTGAGAAGCTTAGAGTTGGTATTTTAGGTGCTACAGGTATGGTAGGTCAGAGATTTATTTCTCTGCTTGAGAATCATCCATGGTTTGAAGTAGTAACTGTAGCTGCAAGTCCAAGAAGTGCAGGAAAAACATACGAAGAGGCAGTTGGCGGAAGATGGAAAATGGATACTCCAATGCCGGAAGCTGTAAAAAAACTGATCGTTATGAACGTAAATGAAGTAGAGAAAGTTGCTGCAACAGTTGATTTCGTATTTTCTGCAGTAGATATGTCAAAAGAAGAGATCAAGAAGATCGAAGAAGAATATGCTAAGACAGAGACACCGGTTGTTTCCAACAACAGTGCTCACAGATGGACACCGGATGTACCTATGGTAGTGCCGGAAATCAACCCGGAACACTTCGATGTAATCGAATCCCAGAAGAAACGTCTTGGAACAACACGCGGATTTATCGCTGTTAAACCAAACTGCTCTATCCAGAGCTACGCTCCTGTATTAACTGCATGGAAAGAATTTGAGCCATATGAAGTAGTTGCTACTACATACCAGGCAATCTCCGGAGCAGGTAAAACATTCAAAGACTGGCCGGAAATGGTTGGAAACATCATTCCATACATCGGCGGCGAGGAAGAGAAGAGTGAGAAAGAGCCGTTAAGAATCTGGGGTAAAGTAGAAGACGGTGTGATCAAACCGGCTACAGAACCTGTTATCACATGCCAGTGCATCCGTGTACCGGTATTAAACGGACATACAGCAGCTGTATTTGTTAAATTCCGCAAGAAACCAACAAAAGAACAGCTGATCAAAGCATTGGTAGAGTTCAAAGGACTTCCACAGGAATTAGAGCTTCCAAGTGCTCCGAAGCAGTTCATCCAGTACCTTGAAGAGGACAACCGTCCACAGGTTACAGAGGATGTAAACTTCGAACATGGTATGGGCGTATCCGTAGGACGTCTTCGTGAAGATACTGTATATGACTGGAAATTCGTAGGACTTTCTCATAACACAGTAAGAGGTGCAGCAGGCGGAGCAGTTCTCTGTGCTGAGACATTAAAAGCTAAAGGATATATTCAGGCGAAATAATAAATAAAATTATTGAAAAGGGGCACTGGTTTTTGGTGCCTCTTTTTTCTGGATTATTTCACAGATAGGGGAGATAATGAAAGGTGAGAGAAAAAGTTCTGACGACAGTAGTAACTTTTGGAACAACCACACAGGCAATCGCAATGGAACGTGAATGTAAAAAGGCTGGATTTGAAGGAAGGCTGATTCCTGTACCCAGGGAAATTTCTGCTTCCTGCGGACTTGCGTGGAAATGTATAGAACAAGGAGAAGAAGAAACAGATTCTTATATGAAAGAACAGGATTTAGAGTATGAGAAGATTTATCGAATCCTTATATAAAATCCTTATATTTATTGATTTATCCAATAAGTAACATCGGCTCTGAACTTTGACGGGCTTATAAATGCATGGTACAATCAGGTAAACAGACAGGCAAGTTTTCATCCACTGCTTAGTGCTCTTTGAAATCTGGTGTACCAACAAGATTATTTTGAGAACCAACTAGCAGGGAGACTGCTTGATTTAATTAAAGGCGGATGATGGATGTTTGCTTGGAAGATTAATATATTGGGGGCGAAGTTTATGAAAAAAGAAACAGATAATGTACGTTTGACACAGCTTGCCAGTGCAGCGGGCTGCGGTGCGAAGATTGGACCGAAAGTACTGGCAGAGGTAGTTGGGAAACTGCCGAAATTTACAGATCCGATGTTATTAGTAGGACCGGAAACATCAGACGATGCGGCGGTATACAAAATAAATGATGAGCTGGCAATGATTCATACGGTAGATTTCTTTCCGCCGGTGGTAGATGATCCATATATGTATGGACAGATTGCAGCAGCCAATGCGTTGAGCGATGTCTATGCAATGGGTGGTGTTCCAAAACTGGCATTGAATGTAGTAGCATTTCCAAACTGCCTTGGACCGGAAGTTCTTGAAGAAATCCTGCGCGGCGGTGCAGACAAGGTTATGGAAGCCGGTGCAGTTCTTGCTGGCGGACATACGATCAATGACAAAGAACCGAAATACGGTCTCTGCGTCACCGGTTTTGTACACCCAGATAAAATGTGGAAAAACTATGGCGCCGAGGCAGGAGATATTCTGATTCTTACCAAGCCATTAGGATGTGGAATCCTCAATACTGCCATCAAAGCAGAGATGGCCTCCCGGGAAGAAATTGAAAGAGTACAGAAAGTTATGGCGAAGCTGAACAAATACGCAGCAGAAATTGCATTAAAATATACGATTCACAGCTGCACAGACGTAACCGGATTCAGTCTTGCCGGACACAGCCTGGAGATGGCAAAAGGAAGCCATAAGACATTGGTGATCCAGACAGAAAACCTTCCGATTATAAAAGGCGTTGAGGAATATGCACAGATGGGCCTGATTCCTGAAGGGGCATACAGAAACCGTGACTTCGCAGGCAGTGAAGTAAGAAGTGAGATCAAAGAACTCTGGATGGAAGATCTGGTATTTGATCCTCAGACATCCGGCGGACTTCTCCTGGCAGTACCACCGGAAGAGGCAGATGCTCTGGCGAAAGAACTGTCAGGAATGGATATTTTTGGAGGTATCATTGGATATGTAACAGAACCGCAGGATAAAGCGGTGATTTTCGAATAAGAAATAAGTTTTACAGATAATTACAAATCCGTGCATAAAATTCTGGAATTGTATGACGATTTTGGTTGTACAATAGATATGAAAATGCTATAATGTATGAAAATAAATACATTTGCGGAGGTGTAATTATGAATTATGAAGATGTACAAAAAGTGTCAAATGCGGCGAAGGCCAAGAGCAATCTGGTAAACACCAACTTCTTCAAGTACTTTGTACGCGCGGTCATGGCGGGATTCTTTATTGATATGGCCATGATCTACAGTAATGTAGTTGGAAATGTTTTCTCCAAGACCACGCCGGAATGGGGAAAATTTCTGGGAGCTTTGGTATTCTCGATTGCAGTACTTTTGATCAGCTTCGTAGGCGGTGAACTTTTTACCGGTAATAATATGGTAATGGCATTCGGAGCCTTTGATAAACAGGTAAGCTGGAAAGAAGCTGGCAAGGTATGGGGCGTAAGCTACCTCGGAAACTTTGTAGGATGTTTTATTATGGCAGTGCTTTTTGCATGGGCAGGAGCATCCGGAACTGCAGATTATTTTGCGGGATTTATCGGAAACAAGCTGAGTATCCCGCTTGGACAGATGTTTTTCAGAGCAGTGCTTTGCAACTTCTTCGTCTGTCTTGGTGTACTCTGTGGTATGAAACTGAAAAGTGATGCAGGAAGATTTCTGATGATTACCATGTGTATCTCAGGATTCGTTGTAAGTGGATTTGAGCACTGCATCGCAAATATGGGAATCTTTGTTACCGCATACTGTCTGGTACCTGGATTATCCATCGGAGCCATGGTTAAGAGCATGGTAGTTGTAACATTAGGAAATATGGTGGGTGGTGCCTTATTACTGGCATGGCCGCTTAGAAAGATGAGTGCAGATAAATAATATGTCAAAAGCTTTATACATAGCCGAAAAGCCCAGTGTGGCACAGGAATTCGCGAAAGCTTTGAAAATCAACGGACAAAGACGGGACGGCTACCTGGAATCTTCAGACAGTGTGGTGACTTGGTGTGTCGGACACCTGGTCACCATGAGCTACCCGGAAAAATATGATATCAAATACAAAAGGTGGAGTTTAGATACCCTGCCTTTTTTGCCGCGCGAATTTAAATATGAAATAATCCCTGGGGTACAGAAACAGTTTGAGATTGTAAAAGGACTGTTAAACAGGGAAGATGTGGATACTATTTACGTGTGTACCGACTCCGGACGTGAAGGAGAATATATCTATCGTCTGGTCGCACAGATGGCAGGTGTCCATGGAAAGAAAGAAAAGAGAGTCTGGATCGACTCTCAGACAGAAGAAGAAATCATGCGAGGAATCAGAGAGGCAAAAGATCTGTCTGCTTATGACAATCTTTCCGCTTCAGCCTATCTTCGGGCGAAAGAAGACTATCTGATGGGAATAAATTTTTCCCGCGTGCTGACACTGCGATATGGAAACAGTGTGTCAAATTATTTAAATACGAAACATCAGGCCATTTCCGTTGGGCGTGTGATGACCTGTGTGCTTGGAATGGTAGTGCGAAGAGAACGGGAGATTCGGGTATTTGTAAAAACGCCGTTTTACCGGGTGCTCAGCAGCATTGCGCTTGAGGGAGAAAACTTTGAAGGGGAGTGGAGGGCTGTTGAGGGCAGCCGGTATTTCCAGACTCCTTATCTGTATAAAGAAAACGGATTTAAAGAGAAAGCATACGCAGAGAAGCTGATACAGGAGTTGTCTGTCAACCAGCCGTTGCAATGTGTGGTGGACAAGGTTGAGCGAAAGAAAGAAAATAAAAATCCTCCGCTTTTATTTAACCTGGCAGAACTTCAGAATGTATGCTCGAAGCTGTTTAAAATCAGTCCGGATGAAACGCTGAAAATCGTACAGGAACTGTATGAGAAGAAACTGGTCACATATCCGAGAACGGATGCGCGTGTATTGTCTACAGCTGCGGCTAAAGAGATTTATAAAAATATTTCAGGATTGCGCAATTATGAACACACAACAGAAATCGCGCAGCACATTATTGAGCAGGGAAACTATAAAAATCTGGCAAAGACCCGATATGTCAATGACAAACAGATTACAGACCATTATGCTATCGTGCCGACAGGTCAGGGACTAAATGCGTTGAAAAGTGTTTCTCTCACCGCACAGCGCGTATATGAGACGATCGTAAGGAGGTTTCTTTGCATTTTCTATCCGCCGGCAGTATATCAGAAGGTCAGTCTTGTGACAAAGATACAGGGAGAGAGCTTCTTTTCTTCATTTAAAGTACTGCTGGATGAAGGTTATTTAAAGATTGCCACAAATTCTTTTGCGAAACGAAAGGCAGCAGACGCAGTAAATGGAGCAAACCAAGCCAGCGCAGCTGGAAATGCCGGAAGTGATGCGGATTCAGATAATGAAAAAAATGGCTCAGATAATTCTTCAGAGGATATGGCGTGCGACACCAGACTACTGGCTGCATTGCAGAACCTGAAGAAAGGTGATATACTCTCGGTAGATGACCTGAGTATCAAAGAGGGTGAGACATCACCGCCGAAGCGTTACAATTCCGGTTCTATGATTCTTGCCATGGAGAATGCCGGACAGCTGATCGAGGATGAGGAACTTCGTGCTCAGATCAAGAGCTGCGGAATCGGCACCAGTGCAACCAGAGCTGAGATTCTGAAGAAACTGTTCAATATCAAATATCTGGCACTGAATAAGAAAACGCAGATGATCACACCGACACTTCTGGGTGAGATGATTTTTGATGTGGTAAATTGTTCTATCAGACAGCTTCTGAACCCGGAACTTACAGCAAGCTGGGAAAAAGGTCTCAATTATGTGGCGGTGGGAAGTATCACAGAGCAGGAATATATGGATAAGCTGGAACATTTTGTAAGAGTGCGTACGAAACAGGTGGAGGACAGTAATTTCCAACCTTACCTGCGACAGTTTTTTGACGCGGCAGCTGTTAATTATAAAATCCAAGCTGGCAAAACCAATACAAAAACAACAGCCAGAGCAGGGCGGTCACGTACTTATCAAAAATCATAAAATGTTTATCCGGGCAAAATATGAGAAAAATGAAAATAATAATTAAAGAAAAGAGGAAAACAGGATGTTAAAGGATTTCACGATTGCGAATCTTCTGGATTTAAATGAAACGATTGCAAAGGATTTATTTGAAGGAAAAACCTATCCATGGGAAGTGTTACCGGAGATTGGCGATTTTATCCTGAAACTGGGACAGACTTTAAGTGAAGAAGAATATAATCATCCGTCAGAAGATGTATGGATCGCAAAGAGCGCGAAAGTAGCGCCGACAGCCTGCATTAACGGACCGGTCATTATCGGAAAAGAAGCAGAGGTACGCCACTGTGCATTTATCCGCGGAAAAGCTATCGTAGGTGAGGGAGCAGTAGTAGGAAATTCAACAGAGCTTAAGAACGCAGTGCTTTTTAACAAAGTGCAGGTTCCTCATTATAATTATGTGGGTGATGCGGTTCTGGGTTATAAATCCCATATGGGAGCAGGATCTATCTGCTCCAATGTAAAATCAGACAAGAAACTGGTAGTTGTCAAAGATGGCGAAGAGAAGATCGAGACAGGACTTAAGAAATTTGGCGCTATGCTGGGAGATAATGTAGAAGTAGGATGCGGTTCTGTATTAAATCCTGGAACTGTAATCGGACGCTGCTGCAATATTTATCCGCTTTCCTCTGTAAGAGGCTGTGTACCTGCAAACCATATCTATAAATCAAAAGCTGAAATTGTAGAGAAACAGTGAAATAGAAAAAGGTGTTAAGAAACGGATGAAGAACAGAGGTTTCTTAACACCTTTTTCTATGAAGAATAACAAAAGCTCAGGACGTTTTCAAACGCATTTTACCGGAAGAACAGAAGCTGTCTGAGAATCACCAGAATTATGATATGTACCGGATAAAACCAGTAAAAGACATATTTCAGAAATTTTCCTTTCACAAATCCACGTTCTCCGTTATACATATTAATGGAGAGAAATGCAAAGCAGGCTTTCCATTCATAATAAAGCCAGCAGCTTCCGATGATAGCCTGGGCAGTTTTTTCATTGCGAAACCAGTACATGATAAGCAGGAAAACAAACCCTCTCCATCCGTAATCTGCCTTAAGAAAAACGGAGACAGCGAGTAATGCCAGTATGCATACAAACTGCATCTTCTGATTATCCCAGAAGTATTCAAGGGCGCAGAAGGCCAGATATCCCAGAAACAGGGTAAAAAAGACGTTCTGTTTCTCGTATCGCCAGGTATTTGTAAACATGAAATTCCACGGAATTTCAGAAATACATGCGAATAAAAAGAGATTTCGTCCGTATTTTCTGCGGTTATGGGTGTGCAGAAATCCTTCGACTAACAGAAAACAGAAAATAGGAAAAGCCGCCCTTCCGATATCACGGAAAATACGATACCAGCTGTAATCCACTCCACCAAAACTGAAAAGTATTGCATTTGCAGGTGGATAGTTATACAGAATCATTACACCTGTATGGTCGATAAGCATCAGGATGATCGCGATTAATTTTAAAGCACTTCCGCTCAGAACCCGAAATCGTTCGGGAAGAAAAGAAGCAGGTAATGATGTTGTCATGATGAAAATCCTTTCTTTGGTAATACAATTTCTGATATACTTGCTTTTTTATAATTTAGTATGGTTGACAAGTTGATTTTTGAAACAATTTCACAGAATAAATTTTTTGTTTTAGAGCGAAAGAAGACATGGCGGTGGCTATGGCAACCGACGACAACGCGGAAATTTAAATGTAAGATTATTTTAGGAATCAACTTATTGGTATATTTGTCTATTGTATCACATAAACGCTATAAATTGTATCTGTTTATGCAAATTGCCTAAAAGGCTGACAAATCAGTAAAGAAAGTATCTGCCAGAGACAAAAAAATCAAAGATAGTTAAAAATTTTACAAATTATGACTGGACGAATCTCCACTTTTGTGAGAAAATAACACTAGGTTGTTAGGCATACTCATCTGCAGTCATTCAGCAGACGGCAGAGATCTGCATTATGTGGTTCATTCAGCAGTTCCGCATAGTGGCGGGTATAACAACATGAAGTTAATCTATACTTGAAAGGAGTTTTACAATGATTTATTCACGCGAAGTAGAAGAAATGTGCCCAGTTGCACAGGGCGTTCATCATGGCGCCGCTCCAATCCCAGAAGAAGCTAAATGGGTACAGGCAAAAGAAGTCAAAGACATTTCCGGTCTTACACACGGTGTTGGCTGGTGTGCACCACAGCAGGGTGCCTGCAAGCTTACATTAAATGTTAAAGAAGGTATCATCCAGGAAGCACTGGTTGAGACTATCGGATGTTCAGGTATGACTCATTCAGCAGCTATGGCTTCCGAGATTCTTCCGGGCCTGACTGTAATGGAGGCACTGAACACTGACTTAGTTTGTGATGCGATTAATACAGCTATGAGAGAACTCTTCCTTCAGATCGTTTACGGACGTACACAGTCTGCATTCTCAGAAGACGGACTTCCGGTAGGCGCTGGACTTGAGGACCTTGGTAAAGGACTTCGCTCTCAGGTTGGTACAATGTATGGAACTCTGAAAAAAGGACCTCGTTACCTTGAAATGGCAGAAGGTTATGTAACAGGTATTGCTCTTGATGCAGATGATGAGATCATCGGATATCAGTTCGTAAGCCTTGGAAAAATGACTGATTTCATCAAAAAAGGCGATGACCCGAATACTGCATGGGAAAAAGCAAAAGGTCAGTACGGCCGTGTTGCAGACGCTGTTAAAATTATCGACCCAAGAAAAGAATAATTTAGGAGGTAACAGGAAATGGCTTTATTTGAATCATATGAGAGACGAATTGACAAGATCAATTCTGTTTTAAACAGCTATGGCATTGCTTCTATCGAAGAAGCTGAGAAAATCACAAAAGACGCAGGTCTTAATGTTTACGATCAGATCAAAGGCATTCAGCCGATCTGTTTTGAGAACGCTTGCTGGGCATATACAGTAGGTGCTGCGATCGCAATCAAAAAAGGATGTAAGAAAGCAGCAGATGCAGCAGCAGCTATCGGTGAAGGACTTCAGGCATTCTGTATTCCTGGATCCGTTGCTGATACACGTAAAGTAGGTCTTGGACATGGTAACCTTGGCAAGATGCTTCTTGAAGAAGAAACAGAGTGCTTCTGCTTCCTGGCTGGACATGAGTCCTTCGCAGCAGCTGAAGGTGCTATCGGTATCGCTGAGAAAGCTAACAAAGTTCGTCAGAAACCATTACGTGTTATCCTGAACGGTCTTGGTAAAGATGCTGCTCAGATCATCTCCCGTATCAACGGCTTTACATATGTAGAGACAGAATACGATCCATACAAGAACGAAGTTAAAGAAGTATTCAGAAAAGCATACTCCGAAGGACTTCGTGCAAAAGTTAACTGCTACGGCGCTAACAGCGTTCCGGAAGGTGTTGCTATCATGTGGAAAGAAGACGTTGACGTTTCTATCACAGGTAACTCCACAAACCCGACACGTTTCCAGCATCCGGTTGCAGGTACATACAAGAAAGAACGTCTTGAAGCAGGAAAGAAATACTTCTCTGTTGCTTCCGGCGGTGGTACAGGACGTACACTTCACCCAGACAACATGGCAGCAGGCCCGGCTTCCTATGGTATGACAGATACATTAGGACGTATGCACTCTGATGCACAGTTCGCTGGTTCTTCTTCCGTACCGGCTCATGTAGAGATGATGGGTCTTATCGGAGCAGGTAACAACCCGATGGTTGGTATGACTGTTGCTGTTGCAGTTTCCATTGAGGAAGCTGCTAAAGCGGGCAAGTTCTAATTCATATAAAAGAAAATAAAGTGTAAGCGCGTTGAAAGTGCCGCAAACTCAAGGGTTTGCGGCACTTTTGTTATGTGGAGATAAAAGGTACGGCTTTAGAACGAAACAGTTTCAAAAAGCACAAAAAAATTTGAGTAGCTAACACGTAGCTAACACTTTTGGACATGAAAAAAGCGGCAGATAAGCTCTGCCGCAGGATGTCATTTCTTTATTTTTTCAATTTCATTTTTAGATCATCAAACGTACATTGCTTTGTTTAGAAACGCAAAAAATTACTTCTTCAAATCTCAGAAAAAATCATGTATAATATAGGCAATATAATTTGAAGGAAATTCAATAGGAATTTTTATAATTTGAAGGGAGAATAAAATGAGTCTTAAAATCGAAAAGCAAAGTGAAGGAATAAAAGATACTGTATTATTATCAGGCAGATTAGATACAACGACGGCGCCGGAACTGGAAGCCTTTATGGAAAAGGAACTGAAAGATACACAGGAGCTTGTATTTGATCTGACGGATCTGGAGTATATTTCATCAGCAGGCTTGCGTGTACTCCTGAAAGTACAGAAATATATGAATAAAAAAGGAGATTTCAAATTGACCCATGTCAGCGAGGTTATAGAGGAAATATTTGAAATTACAGGATTCAGTGATATATTAACAATCGAGTAATTTATAAAAAGGGTTTTGTGATGAGAACAGAACCCTTTTTTGGAATTTGTTAGTGCACTGGTTATTATTAGAGGCAAAAAGAACCAGCTGTATTTCGGAATGATTTTTTAAACACACTCCAGAAAACAACTCGCAGGAAGGAGAAGGGATTTGAAGGATATTACAGTTGAAGCAAAAGTAGAGAACATTGATGTTGTAACAAATTTTGTAAATGATATTTTAGAAGAAAATTGCTGCCCTATGAAGATTCAGATGCAGATAGATGTTGTTATTGATGAAATATTTGGAAATATTTCATATTATGCTTATGGCGCTGATGGTGGAAAAGCTTCGGTACAGGCTGGGATAGAGAAAGGAATGGTCGTTCTGGTTTTTATTGATCAGGGAATTCCTTATAATCCGTTGGAGAACAAAGATCCGGATATAACCCTGAATCTGGAAGAGAGAGAAATTGGCGGTCTTGGAATTTATATGGTTAAGAAAATAATGGATGAAGTTTCCTATGAATATATGGATGGACAGAATATCCTGAGAATGAGAAAAAGTTTAAGTAGCAGATAAAATTTTTTCTGAACTTATAGAAAGTTAAAAAACCAGCTATCTGATAATATTTCATCGAATTGCGAAATACGCCAGACGAAATATTGTCGTTAGCTGGTTTTACTTTTATGAATTGTACCAAATAGTAAAAGCAGATTGTACATATCTCTTGCTTGCAAAAGATATGTAGTGCTGTACAAGTTTGCGACAGATAGTTTCTATTATCCCATGTATACAGTTACATGATATTCTTTCTTGCCTTCTTCAAATGGAATCAGGCATCCTTCATGTTCTTTTCCGTCTACAACGACTTTCTTAACACCCTTCTGAACATTATCAGGATTTTTAACGTCGATATAATAAACAGCATCTCTGAAAGTTCTGGTGAGTTTGAAATCACCGAAGCCTTCCGGAATACATGGATTGATGCAGAGTCCATCATAGGATGGCTGTACACCCAGGATTGCCTGAGACAGATTCCAGAAAGTCCATGCTGCTGTACCGGTCAGCCAGCTGTTCTTTGCCTGACCATGGAAGACTGCGTCAGCACCTGCAACCATCTGTGAATATATGTACGGCTCTGTGCAATGAATCTCACTTATGTCCTCGATATAGGACGGACAAGTCTTCTTGTAAATCTCAAACGCTCTGTTACCGCGTCCGATTACGGTTTCTGCGATAGAAACCCACGGATTGTTGTGGCAGAAGATACCTGCATTTTCTTTATATCCCGGCGGGTAGGAGGAAATTTCTCCAAGATTCAGATAATACTGGGTATAAGCCGGCTGCAGGATCATAATACCATATTTCGTATCAAGACGCTCTTTGACAGAATCCAGAGCTTTTTCGGCAAGGCCCTCTTTGACCCCAATTCCAGCCATAACGCAGAAACCCTGTGGCTCGATGAAAATCTGTCCCTCTTTACATTCTTTGGAACCGACTTTCTGAGATTCGGCATCGTATGCACGGAGGAACCATTCTCCATCCCATCCAGCATCAAGTACTGCCTGATACATCTGATCTACTTCTTTTTCTGCTCTTTCGGCAGCCACGGTGTCTTCCATATGACGGCTGATTTCTGCGAATTCTTTTCCATATTTTACGAACATACCTGCGATAAATACGGATTCTGCAACAGGTCCTTCAGATGGGCCGGTTGTCTGGAAGAATTCTCCTGGTTCTGTGGAGAAACAGTTCAGATTCAGACAGTCATTCCAGTCTGCGCGTCCGATCAGTGGAAGTTTGTGCGGTCCGAGATGAGTTGCTGTATATTCGAAAGAACGATGCAGATGCTCATACAGAGGAGCTGCCTTTTCTTTCTGATTATCAAAGTCAACCATTTCATTTAAGATAGAGAAGTCTCCGGTTTCTTTCAGGTAAGCGGAAACTGCTGCAATCAGCCATAACGGGTCATCATTGAAACCGCTTCCGATATCCAGGTTACCCTTCTTGGTAAGTGGCTGATACTGATGATAAGCACTTCCATCTTCAAACTGAGTGGCGGCAATATCGAGGATACGTTCTCTTGCACGTTCCGGAATCAGATGTACGAAACCAAGGAGATCCTGGCAGGAATCACGGAATCCCATTCCGCGGCCTGTACCGGATTCATAATAGGAAGCGGAACGTGACATATTAAAGGTAACCATACATTGGTACTGATTCCAGATATTTGCCATACGATTTACATGCTCATCGTTACTCTCTACATGATAACGGGAGAGAAGCTTGTCCCAGTAAGCATTCAGCTCGGCAAATGAAGCATCAACCTGTTCGGTTGTCTGGAACTGTCTGAGAATCTTATGAGCGCCGTCCTTGCGGATTACGTTTGGAGCGATAAATTTCTGATCCTGTGGATTTTCGCTGTATCCCAGAACAAAAATAAAATCCTTGGATTTTCCTGCAGAAAGTGTTATATTAATCTGGTGGCTTGCGATTGGATACCATCCGCTTGCAACAGAATTTCTTGCTTTATTTTCTTTTACAGCAACAGGAAAAGCATTTCCGTTGTTCATACCAAGGAAAGCATCTCTGCTTGTATCAAAACCATCCACCGGGCTGTTTACGCTAAAGAAACTGTAATGTCTGCGGCGTTCGCGATATTCGGTTTTATGGTAAATAGTGCTGCCTTCGATCTCAACTTCACCGATACTTAAATTTCTCTGGAAGTTTGTACTGTCATCTACGGCATTCCAGAGGCAGAACTCTACATAAGAGAAGAGAGAAAAGGTTTTCGGAGCATCAGTTGTGTTTGTGAGAGTCAGTTTATTAATCTCACAGGTTGTGTTTACAGGAACAAAAGCAAGAAGATCAGCTTTTAACCCATTTTTGGAAGACAGAAAACGGCTGTAGCCGATTCCATGATGGCATTCATAAGAATCCAGTGGTGTCTTGGAAGGCATGGAACCTGGGTTCCAGATTTCTTCTCCATCATGGATATAGTAATATTTTCCGTTGGAATCTACCGGAATATTGTTGTAGCGGTAACGGGTGATGCGAAGAAGTTTGGCATCTTTGTAGAAGCTGTATCCGCCACAAGTGTTAGAAATCAGGGAGAAAAAGTCCTGAGATCCCAGATAGTTGATCCATGGAAGCGGAGTATCTGGGGTAGTGATGACATATTCTTTGGCGTTGTCATCGAAATAACCGAATTTCATAAGAAGTCCTCCTGTTTTATTATGATTTTGCGTCAGTTGTTTTAAATATACAGAAAATTCAAACACGAAAACGAATAAGTTTAGAATAAAAACAGACGATTATCGTGGCATTACTGCTATTTGTCTCTAGTATAGCGGAAGACAGTGATAAAATCAATTGTTTTACAGAAAAATAAGTGTCAAAAAATAAGAGGGTATTTTCGTTAAAATGATGAATTGGATTTGTGATAATGGAAAAATATTGGGTGTTAAAATTGTGCAATTATACAAAAAATATAAAAGATGCACAAAAAAATGAATTGCAAGCTTGAAAATTTGTGCGAGTAGTTATACAATGAAAGTACGAAAACGATTACGAAAATTTTAGGAGGCATACCTATGGTTTCGATGAAAGAAATTGCGAAAAAGTGTAATGTCTCTGTGGCCAGTGTCAGCAAAGCATTGAACGGTTATTCCGATATCAGTGAGGAGACGAGGAAGCTGATCTTACGAACTGCTTCGGAAATGGGCTATCTTCCTAATTCCTCTGCGAGAACGTTAAAGACGAAGAGAAGCTATAATATCGGAGTCATGTTTGTTGATGAAGCGGCCAGTGGACTTACTCATGATTATTTTAATCATGTGCTGGAAAGCTTCAAAAGGACCGCAGAGGAGAAAGGGTACGATATTACCTTTACGAGCGGAAAAATTTCCGGACAGAAACTAAGCTATTACGAACATTGCCGTTACAGAGGGGTAGATGGAGTTGTGATCGCGTGTGTGGATTTCTATGCAGATGAGGTACAGGAGCTGATTCGTTCGGAAATTCCGGTGGTAACGATCGACCATGTGTTTGATGGAAATATTGCAGTTGTTTCCAATAATACGCAGGGAATGGAAGAGCTTGTTTCGTATGTTTATGAGCAGGGACACAGACGCATTGCTTATATTCATGGAGATAATACTTCTGTAACCCGTATGAGACTTTCTGGCTTTTACAGAACCTTGCAGAGACTGGGAGTAGAGATACCGGATGATTATATTAAGGAATGTCCTTACAGAGATGCGGATACCGCTGCAATGGTGACAGGGGAGCTGTTAGATCTTCCGTTGCCGCCGACCTGCATTCTTTATCCGGATGATTATGCTGCGATAGGTGGAATTAATGAGATCAGGGAGAGAGGACTTCGCATTCCGGAGGATATTTCTATTGCAGGGTATGATGGAATCACGATCGCGAAGATTCTGGAACCTAAGCTGACTACACTTTGTCAGAATACGGTTGCAATTGGCAGAATCGCAGCGGAGAAACTGATTGATCTGATTGAGAACCCGAAGACGACATTGATCGACCGATTCACAGTAGATGGTACTTTGTTTAAAGGAGCATCCGTAAAACAGTTGTTGCCGGATAAGTAAAATATTATGCGGGATATTGCCAGCGAACAGTAATATATGTTATTCTGGATATTAGAGTCAGAAGAAGAGGAAGAATGTCTTTTGGCTCTGATATTATGTTAAAGAAAAATAATCAGGAGTTAAATTAGATATGGATTATCAGTCAATCATGACATTTATTATGGAAATGGCAGGTACGATCGCGTTTGCAGCTTCCGGAGCAATGGTAGGAGTAGAGCGTAATATGGATATTTTTGGCGTCAGCGTTCTTGGAGTAGCAACTGCGGTGGGAGGCGGCATGATCAGAGACGTGGTGCTGGGGGTCATTCCACCGGCTGTATTTACAAATCCGGTATATGCACTTGTATCTGTGCTTACCTCGTGCATTGTTTTCTTTATTTTTTATTTTAAGAGAGAACTTCTGGAAGGACACAGGCGTGAGACATACGATAAGTTTATGCTGGTGCTGGATTCTGTGGGACTTGGTATTTTTACGGTAGTGGGTGTTAATGCAGGAATCCGCCAGGGTTATATGGATAATGCGTTTCTGCTTGTGTTTCTTGGAACGATCACAGGAGTTGGCGGCGGTCTGCTGCGTGATATGATGGCAAGTGTGCCGCCTTATATTTTTGTAAAGCATATTTATGCCTGCGCTTCTATTATCGGTGCGATCGTATGCGTGTACATGAATCGTTTTGTGGGAAATGTAGAGGCTATGGTAGTGTCATCGGTGGTAGTAGTGTTGATCCGTTATCTTGCGGCTCATTATCACTGGAATCTGCCGAGATTGTCACCGCGGAAATAACAAGAAAAACCCAGGAAATGATTTTGTATCAATTTCCCGGGTTTTTCTTGTTTTATTTGGATATTTATTATGAGTGGAGGCCTATTTAGTATCCTGGAGAGCGAGATAACCTTCTTCTCCGGTACGGATCTTCACTACATTTTCGATATCATATACGAATACTTTACCATCACCAATCTCACCTGTGTGAAGGACAGCTTTTGCAGTTTCAATGACTTTCTTAACAGGTACGAGGCTGACAACGATTTCAATCTTGATCTTCGGAAGAAGATTCATTTCCATCTCAACACCACGGTAGTAAGCAGGAGCACCTTTCTGTACACCGCATCCTAAAACGTTTGTGATTGTGATACCGGTAACGCCGATCTCATTCATTGCCTGCATAAACTCATCAAGTTTGTTCTGACGTGTGATGATAACGACTTTTGTAAACTTCGTTCTCAGGTTGGTACAATGTATGGAACTCTGAAAAAAGGACCTCGTTACCTTGAAATGGCAGAAGGTTATGTAACAGGTATTGCTCTTGATGCAGATGATGAGATCATCGGATATCAGTTCGTAAGCCTTGGAAAAATGACTGATTTCATCAAAAAAGGCGATGACCCGAATACTGCATGGGAAAAAGCAAAAGGTCAGTACGGCCGTGTTGCAGACGCTGTTAAAATTATCGACCCAAGAAAAGAATAATTTAGGAGGTAACAGGAAATGGCTTTATTTGAATCATATGAGAGACGAATTGACAAGATCAATTCTGTTTTAAACAGCTATGGCATTGCTTCTATCGAAGAAGCTGAGAAAATCACAAAAGACGCAGGTCTTAATGTTTACGATCAGATCAAAGGCATTCAGCCGATCTGTTTTGAGAACGCTTGCTGGGCATATACAGTAGGTGCTGCGATCGCAATCAAAAAAGGATGTAAGAAAGCAGCAGATGCAGCAGCAGCTATCGGTGAAGGACTTCAGGCATTCTGTATTCCTGGATCCGTTGCTGATACACGTAAAGTAGGTCTTGGACATGGTAACCTTGGCAAGATGCTTCTTGAAGAAGAAACAGAGTGCTTCTGCTTCCTGGCTGGACATGAGTCCTTCGCAGCAGCTGAAGGTGCTATCGGTATCGCTGAGAAAGCTAACAAAGTTCGTCAGAAACCATTACGTGTTATCCTGAACGGTCTTGGTAAAGATGCTGCTCAGATCATCTCCCGTATCAACGGCTTTACATATGTAGAGACAGAATACGATCCATACAAGAACGAAGTTAAAGAAGTATTCAGAAAAGCATACTCCGAAGGACTTCGTGCAAAAGTTAACTGCTACGGCGCTAACAGCGTTCCGGAAGGTGTTGCTATCATGTGGAAAGAAGACGTTGACGTTTCTATCACAGGTAACTCCACAAACCCGACACGTTTCCAGCATCCGGTTGCAGGTACATACAAGAAAGAACGTCTTGAAGCAGGAAAGAAATACTTCTCTGTTGCTTCCGGCGGTGGTACAGGACGTACACTTCACCCAGACAACATGGCAGCAGGCCCGGCTTCCTATGGTATGACAGATACATTAGGACGTATGCACTCTGATGCACAGTTCGCTGGTTCTTCTTCTGTACCGGCTCACGTAGAGATGATGGGTCTCATCGGCGCTGGTAACAACCCGATGGTTGGTATGACAGTTGCAGTAGCTGTTTCCATTGAGGAAGCTGCTAAGGCTGGAAAGTTCTAATCAAACCTTTTTAATCAAAGAGTCAACAAACCTAGAAAGTACCGTAGTTCCAAGGGCTGCGGTACTTTTCTTAGTTTAGATCAAAAAATGAGAAAGTAATTTGAGACACGGTGAGAAGCCTTGAAAATGGCAAGATAGGCAAACAGGTAGGTAACAAGTAGGCAACAGAGCGAAGGAAACAAAAAGAAGAGCCGATCACAGGAAAAGAAATGCCGCAACCACAAGGGTTACGGCATTTTTTCTATCTCATCTCTGAGTCACTCAATATCACGGATTGTATAGACCGCCTCGGTTACGTCTGTGATCTTGTGACCGGCAAGACGTTTCACAACGTACTCATCTACGCCCGCTTTTTTCGCCATCGTAATGAATGTTGTTCGGGGATCGTGCGGCCGATGTTCGGAACGAAGGTGCAGTGCGGCAACGACCTTGTTAAAACGCCCAGCGGATGCTGCATTATCTCAAGGGATATGGGCAGTATTGGCAGTATTTCTTTTGATCTACATTGTGAAATCAAATGAAAGATTTTCGGCAAGACAGGAAGAGCGGGAAAAACAGTATCAGGAATTACTGTCAGCATTAACAGAAAAATTTAATGTATTAAGTGTTATCGAGAGGGATATTACAGAGGTAAAAGAGTACATTATGGCAGATACAAAAGAAATCAATAAAAAAATATAAAAAGTAGTTTCCGAAAATAGAGAAAACGGGTTTTTATTTTATGTAAGCGCTTATGAAACAGACCAATAAAACTATAAGGGTCTGCAAAAAACAGAAGGAGGATATTTTATATGCCAGGAACATTTAATGGAAAAACACTTGTTATTTCAGCGACACCTACAGCAGGAGCAAAAATTGTGGATGCAGGAGCTGCGACGAATGTAGCGGGAATTACAATCAGCGGAGACACTATGTACAGTGTGAAAACAAGCGGAAAGGTAACAACCTTATATAAAACACCGGATTATTCAAACGCAGATGCACAGGCTGTGGCAGTTAAAA